>ERZ1505079.139-NODE-139-length-24249-cov-4.768662_pt1 | contig 24249 bp, 19 predicted proteins | sample MGYA00575740_ERZ1505079 | MGnify/ENA primary metagenome ERZ1505079 (study PRJEB39906, sample SAMEA3182062) | gut metagenome | biome: human; feature: gut; material: Stool; isolation source: human stools | place: Canada | collected 2013-01-14 ...
TGAGCATTTGATTGCAGATACGGAGAGTTGTCCGAGCTGGTCGAAGGAGCACGATTGGAAATCGTGTAAACGTCAAAAGCGTTTCGAGGGTTCGAATCCCTTGCTCTCCGCCAAAGCCGAAAGCCTTGATACATAAGGGCTTTCGGCTTCTATTTTTTATCAAAGGAAAACAGAAAAAGATTAGAACAAAAATCGTATAAACTGCAAAAAACAAAAATCGTGTAAAGTTATAACATAAACAATCGTGTAAACTCCGAAAAGAAACTATCACAATTTTTCCTCATTAGTGAAAAAACAAATGGAGAGAATAAAATGGCAAAAATTTTTTTAGAAAAAACTGTGCGCTTCAACATACAAAGAAAACCCGCCATTGCAGATAGTCTTTTGCCATATAAAATTTATATCAACGGTCAGTATGTGGGTGCGTTAAAAAACGGCAGGACCATTTCAGCAGAAGTTCCGAGGGCTGAGATATATTATATAGACGGTGGATCTTTTGAACAAAATGCAGTTATTCGCAACGAAAACAAAGCAGAATATAATCTTGTGTTAAGAACTCGAGGCGGTTGGAGAACAGAAGCGCATTGCGAATTTTATATTTGCGCAGATGCTCAAATGCAGCAGTTGCCGTCATTTCATTTCGACAAGCTTTTTGACGCGATTTTTAATGAAAATATTGAACGGTTGCCCCACAATGAACAGACATTGGCGCTTTGTCTCGAATTTTGGAACGACATTGTTGATGATGTTCAGGAGCTTCTTGCATCTGAACGAGTATATAAGATAATCGATTCCCTGCGCGAAATCGGCGCCGATAAGATAGCGGATGTTATTTCTGATATCATTGAAAAGTATTTTTCGGGAGTTCAACTACCTCTAAACGATGAGCAGCTTGAGCAGATGTATGAAAGTGTCAATAAAGCGAATAAAAACATATGGAAAAATAAGTCCGCACCGGACGAGTTTCACGATGCAGTGGTAAGATATATTGTAGATAATTTTAATGACCGGAAATACATATATTGATGAATAAATTATCATTTTTTGAATTTTTTTGCCGCTTTTGCCTTTTAACTCATTGAAACTGCTTCATTGGTATGCTATACTAAACCCTGGAAATTCAGTTGGGGGATAATTATGAAAATTAACTGGTACAAGATAGCGTCTGCCGTTCAGCTTTTGATAGGTGTCGCGGCGATAGTGGTTTTCTTTGTTATGGCTTTCGACGGCGGCGATATCAGACCGTGGGTGATAACCGTGACTCTGGCGGTCGTGCTCGTTGTGTTCGGAACAACGGGCGTAACAAAAGGCAGTCCTTACGATGACAAATAAAATCGCAAGGTGATTTTCAACTGAACAGAAACTCCGCCGCAGATCGTGCAAATTTGCGGCGGAGTTTAAATATATGTAGACATCGGGAAAAACAGCAGTTATAATAAAAGCGGATAAAAAACAACAGAAAAGAGGTCCTTTATGAAAGTAACTTTTATGGGTGCCGGAAGCACCGTGTTCGCAAAGAATGTCCTTGGCGATATTATGCTTACTCCCGCTTTGCGCGAGTGCGATATCGCGCTGTATGACATCGACCCCGAGAGACTCGAAGAGTCCTATCTAATGGTCACGGCACTCAATAGGAATATAAACGAGAACCGCGCGTCGGTCAGCAAATATCTCGGCGTCGAGGAGCGCAAGGACGCACTTTGCGGGGCTGATTTTGTTATAAACGCCATTCAGGTCGGTCTCTACGATCCGTGCACGATAATCGATTTCGAAGTGCCGAAAAAATACGGGCTTCGCCAGACTATCGCGGATTCAAACGGCATCGGCGGAATTTTCAGAGCCCTGCGCACCATTCCCGTCCTCAAGGATTTCACCGACGATATGAAAGAAGTCTGTCCGAACGCATATTTCCTCAACTACACCAATCCTATGGCTCAGCTTGCTGGCTGGCTTGGCAGATATTCCGGTGTGAAGTCGGTCGGACTCTGCCATTCCGTGCAGACCTGCTCGAGAGGACTTCTCGATAAGCTTGATATCAAATACAGCGAGCCTATCCGCGAGCGCATCGCTGGAATAAATCATATGGGTTGGCTGCTTGAAATAGAGGATGCGAACGGCACGGATCTCTATCCCGAGATAAGAAAAAGAGCTGCAGCAGTGCTCGAAAGTGGCGTTACAGACCATAACGACCTCGTGAGATTCGAATACATAAGACGTTTCGGCTATTACTGCACCGAGTCGAGCGAGCACAACGCCGAATATAATAACTTTTTTATCAAGGCAAAGTATCCCGAGCTTATCGAGAGATATAATATTCCGCTCGATGAGTATCCGAGACGCTGTGTCGAGCAGATAAAGAACTGGAAGAACGAGAAGGATAATTATATTCATGACAAAGTTTCGCATGAGCGCACAAAGGAATATGCCTCTTATATTATGGAAGCCATCGTTACAGACGTTCCGTATAAGATAGGCGGCAATGTTATAAACAGGGGACTCATTCCCAATCTTCCGGACGATGCCTGCGTCGAGGTCGCGTGCCTTGTGAACAAATGCGGAATTCAGCCCTGCCGTCAGGAGCCTCTGCCGCTTCAGCTTGCTGCAATGAATAATCTGATGATAAATGTTCAGCTCCTCACTATCGAGGCTGCTGTGACGCAGAAGAAAGATTATATCTATCAGGCAGCTATGCTCGATCCGCACACCTCGTCCGAGCTGTCAATAGATGAAATCGTTCACCTGTGCGATGATCTCATCGAGGCTCACGGTGATTATCTGCCGAAATATTTCTGATAAAATCAGCACCTCTCGCGCGGCTTGCAAAAGTCTGCGGGAGGTGTATTTTTAGTTTATGATGCATATTGCAATATTGAGATACGCCGCGAATGTCACCCATAAAAAATACGGGATAATCAGATATCCGGCGTTTTTTGATATTCTGTAAAAATACAGAAGCGTCAGAAGAATGAGAACCCAGAGAATAACAATAAGAACCGCCGCGGCGGTGCAGAGCCCGAAAGTGAAAAACAGTATCGGCCAAAGAAAATTGAGCCCGAGCTGGACGAGATAAAGTCCGAGCGCTTTCTTTTTACTTATCTCCGGCGCATCCGAGCTGTAGATTATATATGATGCCGTGCCCATGAGAATATATAATATGCCCCAGACGATTGGAAACAGCCAGCCGGGAGGGGAGAGCGGCGGCTGATTCAATGCGGAAAATTTGTCCATGCTGCCCGCCGAAAACAGCGCCGCAAGACCGCCGACCGCGAGCGGAATCGCCAAGAATATCAAGGGCTTTAGCCGCGATGATTTCATAATATCACCTCGGTGGTATACTATGAATTTATGTATGTATTTATGCAAAAACGGAGCCGCTGCAATATAGCGGCTCCGTCTGCAGTTATTTTACTTTTGCTGTTATAGCGTCGATTATCTCTTCATTGCTGTATGTCGGATTCAGCGCGGGTGAAATTTCAGTTTTGCCGAGCGTACCTCCGCATTCAACGGACAGCGCAAGCGGTAAAGAAACATCGCCTGTTTCATTTGCCGACTGCACGGCGGCGAAATCAAAATTACCCTCGGGAGTCTTGCCGCCAAGCGAGATAACAGCCTTGATTTTTGAAAAATCAATCGCAGTCGAATCGACTGCGCCGAGAGAAGCAGCCTTTTCACGGTTTGCACCGATATAAAAATCCGTGCCGAAAATCTTTTCAAATTTTGCGCAGTCCGCTGTACTGATATCTCGGTCGATGTTACCCATGTCAACAAGAGTACAGCCGAGTTTTTTACTGAGTTCTGCGGCTTTTTCAAGCTCGTTGTCTGTCATATTTTCACACACCGTGACGGCAATCTCGGCGGGCGAGAAGCAAGCTGTTTTCTCTGATATTATTTCCGCGGCGCGTTCAAGAGAAATGGTCTCTTCTCCTGATTTGCAGACCTTCAGCCTGTCCGCATTGGCGAGTTTGCTCAAGCCGAACTTGCCGTATGTGCAGATGATATTTCCGTTTGCCGGCTCGCACCGCGTTATCGAATTGCCGTTCGAAAAAACATTTATCGCGCATTTTGCGGCGCAGCCGGTGCAGTGCGTCGCAGTGCAAATTTCGCGGAGCGGAACATCTTTTTGGAACGGAACTTTTTCAACAAGTGCGCCCGTCGGGCAGAGAGATACGCACTGTCCGCATGAAATGCACTGCGAATCTCCGAGCGATTTATAGAATTCCGGCGATACAACAGTTGTGAAGCCTCTGCCGGCAAGACCGATCGCGCCGACTCCCATGACCTGCGAGCATACACGCACGCAAAGTCCGCAGAGAATGCATTTGCCCGAGTCGCGCAGAATGTATTTGTGCCCTGTGTCCTTCTTTGCAGGTGATTTTTGACCCGCAAAGCGCTCGAAATCTGCGTTGTATTTATTCGCATAGTTTATGAGCTTGCACCTGTAATAGTCGAGACAGCCGCATTCAAGGCACCGCGAAGCCTCGCGCCGCGCCTGCTCGTCAGTGAGTCCAAGTGCGACCTCGTCAAAGCTGTGCTTCCGCTCTTCTGCGGGGAGAACGCGCATCTTTTCGCGCGCGATATGTTCTCTGTCCGCAAGGTCACTCTTGGTTATTTCACGCTCGACAAGTATCGGTTTTTTATAGCCGATAATATTGCCGCGAAGATAACTGTCAACAACCGCCGCGATCTTCTGCGCTTCGCCTATAGCGGATATGGCTATGTCTGCACCCTTGTTTGTAGCGTCGCCGATTGCAAAAATGCCGCTTATGTTTGTCCTGAATGTGCTCTCGTCTGCGCTTATCGTGCCGCGAGAGGTCGTGTCAAGCTCTTCAAATCCGCTGAGCTCGGGCCTCTGCCCGATAGCCATTATCACGCTGTCAACTTCAAGAGTTTCGAATTTTTCCTCTATCGGAACAGGCTTTCTTCTGCCGCTCGCATCGGGTTCGCCGAGCTCCATTATCTGAAGCTTTATTCCGCAGACCTTGCCGTCCCGTGTTAATATTTTATCGGGATTTGTGAGAAATCTGAAATCTACGCCCTCTTCCTGCGCCTCATCGATTTCGAGCGCGTCTGCTGGCATCTCATCGCGGGTGCGGCGGTAGATGATATAAACTTTCTCCGCGCCTAGGCGGACTGCCGTGCGGCAGGCATCCATCGCCGTGTTGCCTCCGCCGCATACGGCTACGCGCTTTCCGATATCAACGGGTGAGCCGAGTATCACGGAACGCAGGAAATCTATTCCGCCGAATACTCCTTCGGCATCCTCGCCGTCAACCCGCATTTTTGTGCTCGACCATGCGCCGGGTGCGGCGATGACCGCGTTGTATTCTTTGTTTAGCATATCAAGAGAAATATCTCTGCCGATTTTTATGTTATTCCTGAACTCAACGCCGAGTTTTTCAACAAGCGCCAATTCTTTGTCAAGCACTTCTTTTGGCAGTCTGTATTGCGGTATGCCGTAGCGGAGCATGCCGCCCATCTTCGGCATCATGTCGAAAACAGTGACGCCGTGTCCTTTTATTGCAAGATAATATGCCGCCGATATTCCGCCCGGGCCGCCGCCTGTAATCGCGACCTTTTTGCCCGTTGATTCGGCAACTTCGGGCATGAATATATTACCGCTTTCAAGGTCGCGGTCTGCCGCATAAGCCTTGAGCGCGGCTATAGATATAGGCTCTTCAACGAGTCCGCGTCTGCACTTTTTCTCGCACGGATGCGGACATACTCTGCCTATGGATGCGGGCAGGGGAATCCTGCCTTTTATTACCGACAGAGCCTGTGCGTTTTCGCCGTTTGCGATAAGCCCGACATAGCCTTGACAGTCGGTGCCCGCTGGACAGGCGAGAGAACATGGGGCTTTGCAGTCTCCGGTGTGATCCGAAAGCAGCATTTCGAGCGAAAATCTTCTTGCCCTGTTTATTCTGTCTGACTCTGTTATAATTTCCATCCCGTCGGCGGCTTCGATAGCGCAGGAACGCATCAGCTTCGGGCTGCCCTTGCACTCTACAACGCACATTCCGCATGCTCCGTATGGCTTGACCCGCTCGTCATGGCAGAGAGTCGGGATATCCGCGCCCGCCTTTCTTGCGGCTTCGAGCAGTGTCGAACCTTTCTCGATTCTTACGCTTTTTCCGTCAACGGTCAATGTAATATACTCTTTCATCGTCACACCTCCTTATTTTATAAATATCGCGTCAAAGCGGCACGCAGCCTTGCAGCTGCCGCATTTTATGCACTTGCCGCTGTCTATTTTATGCGGCTTTTTCACTTCGCCGGATATCGCGCCTACCGGGCATTTTTTGCTGCACAGCGTGCACCCGCGGCATTTGTCAGAGTCTATATGATAGCTTATAAGCTCCGGGCATTCTCCGGCGGGACAGCAGTGTTCTTTTATGTGAGCTTCGTATTCGTCGCGAAAATATCTGAGCGTGGTGAGCACGGGATTCGGCGCCGTCTGACCGAGTCCGCAGAGCGAGCCGTCTTTTATCTGAGCGCACAGCTCTTCGAGCAGCTTGATATCTCCGTCTCTGCCGCTGCCTTGGCATATCCGCTCAAGAGTTTCCCTGAGGCGCATAGTGCCGATGCGACAGGGAACGCACTTTCCGCACGACTCGTTCGTTGTGAAATCGAGAAAGAATTTTGCCATGCGCACCATGCAGGTGCTCTCGTCCATAACGACCATTCCGCCCGAGCCCATTATCGCGCCCGTTGCCGAAAGAGCCTTGTAGTCTATAACCGTGTCGGCAAGCTGCGCGGGGATACATCCGCCCGACGGGCCGCCGAGCTGAACGCCCTTGAATTCTTTGCCGCCGCGTATTCCGCCGCCGATATCAAAAACAACATCTCTGAGCGTCTTGCCCATTGGTATTTCAACAAGTCCGCCGCGCTTTATTTTGCCTGTCAGTGCAAAAACTTTCGTGCCTTTGCTGGTCTCGGTGCCGATGGCGGCGAACGCCTCTCCGCCGTTGTTGATTATCCATGTTACATTTGCGAATGTCTCAACATTGTTTATGTTCGATGGCTTATTCATATATCCCGACTGCGCGGGGAACGGCGGCTTGAGGCGCGGCATACCGCGCTGACCCTCAAGAGATTCGATGAGAGCCGTCTCTTCGCCGCAGACAAATGCGCCCGCGCCTGCCTTGATTCTGAATCTGCATGAGAATCCTGAAGAGAGAATATTTTCACCTATATAGCCTTTTTCCTCAGCTTGTTCAATTGCGTTTCGAAGTCTTTTTATAGCCAGAGGATACTCGGCGCGAACATAGACTATTGCCTCTTTTGCGCCTATAGCATACGCCGCAATTAGCATACCTTCTATCAGCGCGTGCGGGTCGCTTTCAATAACAGCTCTGTCCATAAAAGCACCCGGATCGCCCTCGTCGGCGTTGCATATCAGATATTTTTCGCCTCCCGCACTCTGCCTTGCGGCATTCCACTTGAACCATGTCGGGAAGCCCGCGCCTCCGCGTCCGGCGAGTCCTGAAGTTTTTATCTCTTCGATTACCTGTTCGGGAGCCATTGTTTTCAGAACTTTTGAAAGCGCCGTATATCCGCCGTGCTTTTCATAATCTTCAATGCTCTCCGGCTCGGTTATTCCGCACCCGCGCAGAGCTATTCGAGTCTGCTTTTCGAGAAAGCTTCTGTCATCGTTGGATATGACGAGAGAGTTTATCTGCGACATGTCGCCGCTTTCTGTGAAGCTTATAATTTTATCAATATCATCGGGGCTTACCTTAACGAGCCTTGCTATGAGCGTATCGCCATCATATATATCGACAATGGGCTCGAGAAAGCACATTCCGATGCATCCAACTGCGTGAACCGTATAATTTCCACTGTTCTTTTCGTCGAGCAGTTTATGTATCTTTCCGGCTCCCGCCGAGATGCCGCAGCTGCCTTCTCCGATTTTTATCTTATACATCAGCGCCCGCCTCCTTTGTCTTTTCGGCAATTATCTCTTTGACTCTCTGCGGAGTCAGACTGCCGTAGGTCTCGGAATTTATCATCATAACAGGGGAGAGCGAGCAGCAGCCGAGGCAGGCGACGGTTTTCAGTGTAAAAAGCCCGTCGGGCGTTGTCTCTCCGTTATGTATGCCAAGCGTTTCAAACACGGCTTTTTCTATCATCTCGGAGCCGTTGACATGGCACGCCGTACCCTGACAAAGCATTATAAAATATCTGCCGACCGGCGTGAAACGAAATTGGGCATAGAATGTTGCAACGCCGAAAGCGGTTGCCGGGGCAATGCCCAGCCCGATTGCCGCATGACAAAGCGCGTCTTCCGGCAGATAACCGTAAATATCCTGAATCTCCTGCAGGACGGTTATAAGCGAGCCGACGGTGTTTTTATATTTGTTTATGACAGGCTCAATGAGACTTAAATCGCTTGCCTTTACCGGATTTTTCATATCTTCTCCTCCGTTGACATAGGTTTATTCAATTATACGCTATGGACATAAGCTTTTCAATATCGTGCTGGCACTTATCTACATGTAAAATAAGGCGGCGTTTTTTTGTATATTATGCGCGTTGAAAAAGCGTATGGCTTGTTGTACTATTATATTAAGCACTTCATGAGCCGATGGAAAAATCGTGGCAAATAATCCACAGTTTGCCTGAATTTGTCGGTTGAACAGTGTGACAAAATGTGATAAAATGTAGACACAATATGTGATACGCGTCAATCGGGCGCGTGCGGCAAGGCCGCAAAAGGGAGATTTGAGTGGTGGAGAAGCTGGTTTCAATCATAATGCCGGCGTATAATTGCGTGGATTACATAGCAGAGAGCATAAGATCCGTGCAAAATCAGACCTACCAAAATTGGGAGCTCATCGTTGCCGATGACAATTCTACGGACGGTACGGTCAACACGGTGCGCAGTATGGCAGCAGATGACAACAGAATACATTTGCTTGAAACCGATATCAATCTCGGCCCTGCGGCGGCGCGCAACAGAGCGATAAATGCGGCGCAGGGTAATTATATCGCATTCCTTGACAGCGACGATATCTGGTTTTCGGACAAGCTGAGCCGGCAGATAAGCTTTATGGAGCAAACGGGATATGGTTTTACATACACTGCATATGAAAAAATAAACGAACGCAGCGAGAAAATGGGGATTGTTGTTTCTGCACCGAAGAGTGTGAATTATTCTTCGATGCTTTATCGCGGTGACCCTATAGGCAATCTGACTGTGGTCTACGACGCGACAAAGCTTGGGAAGTTTTATGTTCCGGATATAAAAAAACGCAATGATTTTGCGCTTTGGCTAAAAATGATGCACGACTGTAAACGTGCATACGGACTCAACGAAGTTCTCGCGAGCTACCGCGTTCGCGCCGGTGCTATTTCATCCACACGTAAAAGTGAGTTGATGAAGTACTATTGGAAACTTTATCGTGATATCGAAAATTTATCAAATATAAAAGCGTCCGTTGCTATGATATCGCTCGTGTTTTTCAAATCTATGAGACGGGTTAATCAAAAAATCCAGGAATCAATAAATAAATTTAGGACAAAACAGGTGCCAGGTAATCAAACGGATGTCAAAAATAGTTCTAAAAGCATTGCAAAAATAGTAAATGGTTCAGAAGATATAATCTTCAGGAACACAGAAGAAAATGCCATCTCGGCGACTGTTGATGATGTTATGATGTCAAATGTGATAAAAAATAAGAAAGAGGGGCTTTAAAAGCTCCTCTTTTTTATAAGCGAAAGAGCCGGGTCTGCAGGCTGTCAACCACACCCGCAGAGCCACGGCTCCGTCAAAGGCAGCAAATGCTGAAATGCGCTGTTGAAAAGACAATGAACAATAGCTTCTTCACCTAAAAGCGCCCGAAATAATATCAGCTCCGGCTGCCAGTATCATTATGTGTATCCTGCGGCTTAAAATACATAAAAGCCGCAGGAAATTTTTTCTTATTTGCCCGATACCGTGACTCCGTCGAATTCAGCCCACGGCATGAACGAAAGTCCGTCCGTGGTCTGCTCTTTGGATATCGCAACAATGTTATTGAGCATGTCGATAATGTTGCCGCTTATCATTGTCTCGCTGACTGCAGAGCTGACTTTTCCGTTTTCGATAAGAAAACTGTTCTTTGCGACGCCGGAAAAATCTCCGTTCGATGACGGCTGACCGCCGGAGAATCGGTTGACTATCAGACCTTTGTCTATTCCTGCGATCATCTCTTCGAGCGTCTTGTCGCCGGGGAGAACTTCGAGGTTATTGCCGCCGTTGAGAGCGCGTGGGAAGCCGGTCTTGTTCGCTCCGTATTGCGAGAGAATGAAAGTTTTGAGAACGCCGTCAACAATGATGTCCATGTTCTCGGCAGGGTAGCCGTCGGAGGTAAAACGCTGACCGACCACCGTTCTGCCGTCAAGCGGAACGCTTCTGAGATTCAGCTTTTCGCTCGCGACTTTCGTGTTCAGCGCGTCTTTCCATGGAGATGTGCCGTCAATAAGCACGCCGGATGATGCGAAATTTTCGAGTGCCGTCTGCAAAAGCTCGTTGAAGCAGTCGGGGGAATAAATTACCTTGCCGACGAATTTTTCGCTCGGCGAGACTGTGTCGAGCTGCTTTTCGCTCTCTTCGAGTAACTGTCTCTGCATACCCGCATCCATAAACGGCTTGTCGAGATTGTCAAGTGCGCAGAAATATCCGTTGAACGACGAAGCTTTTTCCCCCTCGTGCGCGGAGAACATCGTGTTGAACGAGTATTCGCCGTGCTCATATCTGAGACTTGTTCCGTTTGTGTTCATATAGAGCTTTTCGCTGTGCTCATAGTCGGAAATAAGTTGCTCAAGGATGATTTTCGGATATTCTTTTTTAGTCTGGCTCATGAATTCCTCTATCCTGTCAAACAGCTTGTCAAGGTCGGGTTCAAAAACTCCGGTTTTGTATTCGGTTTTTGCAGTGAAAGGCGCTATTTGCTCGGCTTCGTCGGGAACGGAAGATTCCGCCGCAGCGATGCACTGAGCCGCAGCTTCGTCGATCGCTTCTTTTGTCGCTTGATTTATACTTGTGACGCCCTTTTTGCCGTCCTTTATCGCTTTCATCGAGATGCTTGTGTTGAATGTGGAGCGCATCAGGCTGAACTTTCCGCCGTCAACATTCAGCTCATCCTTTTTGCTTCTGCCGACGATGCACTGAGCCGCATCCGCGCCGCAATCTTTGAGCGCTTTGAGTGTGTATTCCGCTATCTCATATATATCAGTCATTTTTATCGCTCCTTTCTCAGCGTCCGCCGATATTTACTTTGCATTTGACGGCGGGACCGCCCATTCCGACGGGCATCGGCTGTTTCTTGCCGCACATGCCGGAGCAGGTCCACACCATGTCATCGGAGAGCATATCGACAGTCTTGAGCATGTCAAACGCTATGCCCGATATCGTCGTGTCTCTTATCGCTCTGCCGAGCTTGCCGTGTTTTATCTCATATCCCATGCAGACGCCGAACATGAACTCTCCGGTCGTGTCTGCCTGACCGTTGTTGGTCTCCGTTAGAAAATATCCGTCGTCTATCGAAGCTATCATATCTTCGAGCTTGTCTTTGCCGGGGAGAATTGCGGTGTTTCTCATTCTGATAAGCGGCTCGTCAGAGAAGGCGTAAGCTCTCGCGTTGCCTTGCGGTTTGACTCCGAAATGCTCCGCGCTCTCGCGGCTGTTCATGTATCCTCTGAGAATGCCGTCCTTTATGAGAATTGCGTCCTCTGCGGGCGTGCCCTCATCGTCGACAAGAACCGGCAGGGGAGTGGATGAGCCGTCCGGCAGTGTGTGAGCGAAGTCGACCATGGTTATAAGCTCACTTGCGACCTGCTTGTTCATGCAGTGCGCCGCAACCGAACCGCCGAGCACTAAATCAGCTTCAACCGTGTGACCGACCGCTTCGTGCGCGAGTATGCCCGCGAGGTTCGGATGCATCACAACGTCTCTGTATCCCGCATCAGCATATATGCCCTCCGCCTTTTTCATAAGATTTTCGTAAAGCATATCTATGCCTCCGAAAAGTTCATCGGGGGAGGAGAATACCTCGGTGAAGAATCCACGCCCGCCGAATACTTTATAAAGCTCAACATTTGTTCCGTCCTTGGCCTCGGCGGTCAGAAAAACATAGACAAAACTTCTCGGCACGAGCGAATATGAATCGAATCCGTCGTTGACGCAGAGCCTTTTCTCCATCGAATCTGCCCTGATGCTTATCGAGCGGCTGACGAGATCTGGATATTTCTTCGCGATATATTCGTCGATCTCTTTTGCAAATTCGATATATACTTTCTGCTCGCAGTCATTTATGTCGCCGTTCATCGTTTTTATTCCGGCGGGAATCGGTCTTATTATCTTCGCCTCGTGGCTGACTCTCGAACTCAGAAACACGGCGTTGTCGCTCGCGGCCTTGAGTACGCTTTTTATGCTCTCTTCCGAGTATTCCGCGCTTGAAGCAAAGCCGTAAACTCCGTTTTTATATACTCTGGCATTGATGCCGCTTTTCTCTGTGCGTGCGTTGCCGACGAGATTTCCGCCGAGCATCGACACTCCGCGCGAAGTGTTCTTCTGCGCACGCAGCTCGGTGTGGTCGCTGAGCTGCGCCCTGTGCGGCGAAAGAATATCCTTTATCATATGACTTCTCCTTTACAAAGAATTTTTCTATCTTCGTCCCTGACTATATAGTATATCACTATTATCAGATTTTTCAACTTCGCGCAAAAAAGAAAAGCAAAAAGACAGGCGTTTCAATTGACTTTGATATCCTTAAATGTTATCATTTTAGCGCGAAATTTATTGTGCGGAGGAAGTGCTTTGGGAAAGTTTGAAAAAGTGCTCATAGCGAGCGATTTTGACGGCACGCTCAAGAATGACGACGGAATAATAACCGACGATGTCCGTTCGGCAATAGCGTATTTTATTGCCGAGGGCGGATATTTTACGGTCTGCACCGGCAGGACATATCAAGGCTTTCATCTCTATGACCCGTCTTATATCAATGCGCCCGTTCTGCTGACAAACGGCTCCATGGCGTATGACTATGAAAAAAACGAGCCTGTGTTCGTAAACGGTATAGATGCCGAACACGGAATCCCGTTCGTCAGAGCTATAATGGAAAAATTTCCGGATGTCTCAATAGAAATGTATCCGTTTGACAGTACTTATGCAATACATCTTGATGACACTTCACACCGCCATTTTACAAGTCAGGGTATACCTTATGAAGTTGTCAACGACCCGTCCGAGACGGAGTTCCCCTGGGCGAAGGCTATGTTTGACGCAGAGGGAATATCGCAGGAAGTGCAGGCATTTATGCGCGAGAATTTTGATGATCCCGCATTTTTGCCGACAAACGGTGGATATATAGAAGTCATGAAGAAAGGCTCTGATAAGGGTACGGGTCTGCTTTTCCTCGCCGATGCTCTCGACGTTCCTCACGACAGAACTTTTGCTGTGGGCGACGGATATAACGACATTGAAATGCTAGTCGCGGCAAAAGCAGGATTCGTCCCTGAAAACGGCTCGCCGGAGGCGCTCGAACACGCCGACTATGTCGTACGCTCGAATAATGACGGCGCTGTGGTAAATGTGATAGAGATACTCGATAATATTCTCTGAAAAGCTGTTTATTTTTGCCAATCACTTGAAGTATCATTAATAAAGTATTATAATAACATTCGACAGAAAAGGCGAATGTGTTGTAAAAGATATCCCCACGGAGGAATCGGATATGGAGGTAAAACAGACTAATTTTGCAATAATCGGCCTCGGCGGACGCGGTCAGGGCAACCTCGGCGAGCTTATCAGCATTGACGGCGTAAAGGTTGTCGCCGTCTGCGATAAGTATGAGGACAGAGCGCGCCGCGGAGTTGAGATAGTCAAAGAGAAAACGGGCGAGGAACCCGAGATGTATCTCGACTATAAAGAACTGCTAAAGCGCGACGATATCAAGGCTGTTATGGTCGCAACTACTTGGATAACCCATGCCCGCATAGCGGTCGACTGCATGAGAGCAGGCAAGCATGTTGCCATGGAAGTCGGCGGAGCGTCGTCTATCGAGGAGTGCTGGCAGCTCGTCAGAGCTTCCGAAGAGACCGGCAAGTTCTGCATGCTTCTTGAAAACTGCTGCTATGACCGCAACGAAATGGCTCTTCTGCGCATGATGCGCGAGGGTATTTTCGGCGAGGTCGTGCATATGCAGGGCGGCTATGAGCATGACCTCAGAGACGAGATAGGTCTCGGACGCGAAAACCGCCACGGCAGAATACATAACTTCAAGAACCGCAACGGTGAGCTTTATCCCACTCATCAGCTCGGCCCCATAGCCAAGGCGCTGCATATCAACCGCGGCAACCGCTTCCTCACTCTTACTTCAATGGCGAGCAAGGCATGCGGACTCAATACTTGGCTCAAGAACACTCAGGGCGAGGATTATGACCTCGCGGATTATAAATTCAACCAGGGCGATATAGTTACAACTATGATAAAATGCGCCCACGGCGAAACTATAACGCTCGTGCATGACTGCACGCTTCCACGGCCTTATTCGCGCAACTATAAGATTCACGGCACTCGTGCCGTCTATAACGAGGACGCAAAAGGAATATATATCGACGGCGTGACGAAGCACGAAGAGGGCGACTGGATGCACAGCTGGGAGCCGTTTGAAAATTATCTTGAAAAATATGAGCATCCGCTTTGGAAGACCTATGCTTCCGAGAGTGAGAAACACGGTCACGGCGGCATGGATTATCTTGTTTTCTCCGCATTTGTCGAGAGCGCGATGTATGACCTCGAGCCTCCGATAGATGTCTATGATGCGGCAACATGGATGGCTATAACCTGCCTTTCGGAGCAGTCGATAGCAATGGGCAGTATGCCCGTGCCCGTGCCCGATTTCACAAACGGCATGTGGATCGACAGAGCCCCGGCAAGGCGCAGCAGATATAACGCGGAGGAAATCTGCGAAGAGTTTTTCAGTGATGAGGAGAAAGGTGAATGAGCTTTTACATCGGTGTTGACGGAGGCGGAACAAAAACGGCGTTCTCCCTTTTTGATGAGAACAAAAATGTAGTCAAAACGGTCTATGGACCGGGAAGCAACCACGAGAATCTCGAAGGCGCGTTTGACGAGGCAAGCGCGGTTATCTGGAACGGTATAACCGAACTTGTCGGTGAGGCGGGAATATCTCTTGACGATGTTGCTTTTTCGCTGATGGGTCTTGCGGGAATCGACCATCAGTTCCAGCATGATATCATGTGCGAAAAGCTTTCGGGAAAAGGGCTTCGCAACTTTGCTATCTATAACGACGGCTTTATCGTCGTTCAGGCGGGTTCCGAGAGCGGCGCGGCAATTGGCTATAACTGCGGAACAGGTACATGCTGCAATGCGATAGATTCAAAGGGCAATATGCTCCAGCTCGGCGGACTCAGCGAGTGCACCGGTGATATGGGCAACGGCAACTGGATAGCGCAGACTGCATTCAGGCTCATATACGATGAGGTCTATCTCGGACTTGAACCCACTCTTATCACGAAGATGTACTACGATGCATTCGGCATCACTTCGCGCGAGGAGTTCGTCGGAACCGTTGCAAAGCTTGAGACGGAGGAGGCTCCGCTCTATATCAAGACTCTCATCGGCTCGTTCTTCAAGGCGGCGGCTATGGGCGATGCCCCTGCGCTCGCCAAAACAGATGAGATGGCAAAGCGCGGCGCGCAGTTCATTGCGGCGCTTGCAAAGCAGATGGAGTTCGACGGCGACGAGATAGAGGTCGTTCTTTCCGGCTCAATGCATACAAAGCTTCCGAACGATGCTTATATCAAAAAGCTGCACGAGTATGCGCAGCAGATGAGCGGAAGAAAGCTGAAGTTCATAAAGCTCGATAAAGAGCCTGTCACCGGTTGCATAAACTGGATATTCAGGCAGTATAAATAAGGATTTTACAGAAAAGGGAGTAATATATATGAAAGAAATTACAGTAGCAGTCATCGGTTCGGGCAGCACATATTGCCCCGAGCTTGTGGACGGATTCATAAAGGCTCAGTCCTCGCTCAAGCTCAAGAAGATATCCTTTATGGATATCGACGAGAGAAAGAGGACAATAGTCGGTAACCTCTGCCTGAGAATGCTCAAGAAGGCAGGTATAGAGTGCGAAACTCTTCTTACCGATAACCTCGATGAGGCTCTTCAGGGTGCAGACTTTGTTGTCACTCAGATAAGAGTCGGCATGCTTCATGCCCGTTATCTTGATGAGACTATCCCGCTCAAATATGACCTCATCGGTCAGGAGACCACCGGTATCGGCGGCTTCTTCAAGGCTCTGCGTACTATTCCGGTCATGCAGCATATCTGCGACCGCATCGAGGCTATCTGTCCCAACGCATGGCTCATCAACTTCACCAATCCCTCCGGCATCATCACCGAGTTCGTGCTCAACCACACCAATGTCAAGTGCATGGGTCTTTGCAATGTCCCGATCAATATGATCGACGATACAAAAGAGGCTATGGGCGACGACTGCGATATTACATATGTCGGTCTTAACCACCTCAGCTGGATAACCTCCGTCAAGAAGGACGGCAAGGAGCTTATCGACGATATGCTCGCTCAGGGCTTCTCGACAAAAGTTATGGCGAACATAAAGGACGACGGCTTCTCGCTCGATTGCCTCAACGCCGTTCGCGGAATTCCCTCGTCTTATCTCCAGTATTATTATTGCAGAGACGCGAAGCTTCAGCATCAGAAAGAGGATGAGAAGTGCCGCGCACGCGTCTGCATGGAGATTGAGGAAGAGCTGCTTGAGATGTATTCGGACGAGACTCTTGTCACAAAACCCGCTCTTCTCGATCAGCGCGGCGGCCACAAATATTCTCTTGCTGCAGTCTCTCTTATCGATTCCATCGCAAACGATAAGCGCGATGTCCAGATAGTCAACATCAAGAACAACGGCACTGTTGATTTCATGGACGATGACGATGTTCTCGAGATAGCCGCCGTTATCGGCAAGGACGGCGCGGAGCCCGTCGCTATCGACAAGGTCGATAACAGACATATCATTGGTCTTATGCGTGTCGTAAAGGCATATGAGAAGTACACTGTCGAGGCCGCGACGACCGGTTCTGAGGCAGCTGCTATCAATGCGCTGCTTGTGCATCCGCTCGTCGGTGATTGGGAGAAGGCACACAAGTGTTTCGAGGAGATGAAGTGGGCTCACAAGGCTTATCTTCCCGAGTTCTTCCCCAACGATGTTGTTATCAAGTGCTGAAAATTATATAATTGATTTTGATCCCGTCGGTCGTCCGGCGGGATTTTTTATATTCTGACCGCCATATTGCACCGGGCTTGAATTACATAATCTGCAAATGTATATAATATTAATATTGACAGTCAAAATGAAATTCCTTTCATTTTGACGAAATATTCGTATATTGTTTTGAAGTAATATACAAAATGTTACGGTTTTGTTATTTGATGTAACCGTTTTTTCATTATATTGTAAACGGGAATTAATTGTATTGTGTTAGTTCGTGTGCTACTATGTCCCATGGTGTTTTACAGCCGAAAAAGTCGGAGGAAAAGAATTTTGCATAACCTAAAATTAAATCAAAACGGCAATAACAGATTAAAAATTGTGGTAGCTGTTGTTATAGTGGCTACTATGTTTGTGATGTTTCTGGTTTTTAACATCTTCAGCGGATATGCAGCAGATGACTATCTGTATTTCTTCAAATATGCCGGTCATACACTCAAGGGCACGCCGCAGAGGCTCACCGGAATAGGCGATATAATTGCGGGAATGAAAGTTCACTATAAAATTTGCAATGGGCGGATTCCGGCACATTTCATGTTGCAGCTTTTTGCTTTGAGCGACAAGACGGTTTTTAATGTTTTCAATTCCTTTGTGTTTGTCCTTCTGGGACTTCTTGTGTATTTCCATGCGAATATAAAGGGTAAGCTGAATATTCCGCTTCTTATTTTTGTATATGCTTTTGAATGGTTGGGAACGTATTTGCCGGCGACAGTCTACCTTTGGTTTAGCGGGTCGTTCAATTATCTGTGGACAACTACTTTCGTTTTGGCGTTTCTTATGATTTACAGAATATATGCGACAGGCGGTATTCGTCACAATCCGAAAGCGGAAACTGCGTTGTGTGTGATCACACTTGCGGGTGGTGTGCTTGCAGGGTGGAGCAACGAGAATGTCGGATGCGCGGTTGTTGCGGCAGTTGTGCTCTTTATGTTTTATTATAAACGCAGAAAGCTTGTTATCCTGCCGCACCACATCTGCGGGCTTGTCGGAAGTATAGTCGGATATTCGATACTTATGCTTGCACCCGGCAACAGGGTGAGACTGGAAAACACAAAGTATGAGTGTATCTTTTATAAGCATATTTCATGGTCGCTTTCACAATTGGCCGTTAATATGTTTCGCGCGATCATAATACTTGTTATTGCGGCAGTTGTAGTATATATATTCAGCCGTGTTAAGAAGATAAAAATAAACTGGCTTTTGCCCGGTGTTTATTTTGCTTCAGGTCTTGTTTCGGCGTGTGTACTTATGCTTTCGCCAGAAGAACCTGCACGAGCCTTTTTTGGAGCGAATATGCTTTTGGCTTGTTCGGCGTTTATGCTCATTTCACAGGTCTTGATGAAGAAAAAGTCAGGCTCGACAAATTCAATGCGGCGCGCTGCGGCGGTTATTGCGGCGTTTGTCGTTGTGCTCTTTGCCGGAATCTATACTTCGGAATATTACTCTTTGAAATATGACAGCCTTAATTATCAGGAAGTCGAACAGGAAATATACGAACAAAAAGATGCGGGTAGGAAAAATATTGTTATCAAACAATGCAAACCCAAAAAGAGTTTTTGGTCACTTCAAAAATACGAACTCAGTATAACAGGCGGAGGAGAAAAGAGTGCGTGGTTCAATTCATGGGTTGCGGCGTATTACGGTGTCGACAGCGTTAGTGTTGAGACAAGACCACACTGGAATGCCGCGGCAAACAGAATGGAATATTATTGACAATTCGAATAATTAAATTATTTTATTTAGAAAGCGAGAGCTATGAAGACACAAACTAAAAAAGTATCTAAGAAAATATTTCGTATAATATGCATGGCAATTCTTGCACTTATTGTAATAGCAGTTGCGGCGGCAATTGTGTTTTTTTTGACATACCGTGCGCAGCTGAGCAAGCTCGACAACAGCAAGGGCGTTGAAAACAGCATATATTCCGAACAGTTCAAAGGCAAAAAAGTAATGGTTCTTGTCCCTCATGAGGATGATGATTTGCTTATAGCCGGTCAGGTGCTGCCCGAAATATATAAAAACGGTGCCGACACCCGCATTGTGTTTGTCACGAACGGAGACAAATTTTTTACCGCCCGTCAGCGTCAGGACGAAGCGCGGGATTCATTGAAAACACTCGGTATACCGAAAGATAAACTTATATTTCTCGGATATCCGGACGGAGGAACTATTTTTATAAACAAGAGCGCAGCGGATTGGATCATACTAATTCCGGAAAACATTTTGTTGATTATCATTTCAGCAAATACGGCACTCATGCCGAATATACCCGTCAGAATGTGCTGAACGATATAAAGGATGTTATTCTTGATTATTGCCCTGACTATATAATCGCAATTGACTTTGATGACCACAGAGATCATAGGGGAGTCAGCATGTCGTTTGAAGAGGTCATGGGAAATATCCTTCGTGAAAAAAAGGATTATAAGCCGGTGGTTCTTAAATGCTTCGGATACTCATCCGCGTGGAGAGCAAACCCGGATTTCTATCAACTCAACATTAAAAGCGTTCATAAACCTGCGAAAGACAGACTGAATGATCCGATATATGAGACTGATGTTCCGCAATATAACTGGAGCGACAGAATCAGATTGCCTGTTTATTCCGGCGCAGTCAGCCGCTCTATTCTGGAATGTCCGGATTATAAGGCTCTCAGCAAGCATCTTACACAGTTTGCGTATACTCTTGCCGACAGGATAATAAACGGTGATATGGTATATTGGAATCGGCGCACAGACAGTCTGACATATGATGCAGATATCACGGTGTCATCCGGCGACGCAAAACTTCTCAATGACTTTAAGCTCGTTTCAACCGATAAAACAATTCCCCAAAAGACGAATTTTAGCGGCTGTGTTTCGTCGTTTAATAAGAACGATAAAGAAAAGGTAGTAACGGTCAAGTTCAGAAGTCCCCAAAATATTTCATGTATATCACTTTATGACGACTATGGCCTTAACAGAAATATACTCGGCGGAACAATAACATTCAGCGACGGCAGCATCATAGATGTACCGAACCTCAACGCAAACGGCAGCGAAACCCGCATCGAATTTGCACCTAAAGAGGGGATAACCTCATTCACTTTTAAAGTGACATCTTTCGAGGGCGATACAGCCGGTCTGTGTGAAATAGAGGCGTTTGAAAAGGCGGATTATGACCTCGGCTTCTCGTTCGTGAAAATTAAAAACGCTGATACTGATGATTATATGTACAACTATTTCGTTGAGCCTGATACATCAGAACTTATCCTCGGAATATCTTCGTCGGATACACGAATGAACTGTTCTTTAAAAGTGGTTGACGGAAGCGGCGTTAAACTCAACGGAAACAAACTTGAATTTGACAGCGGATTTAGAAAATGTACAGTTCGCGCCGAAGTTGAAGGTCATCCGGAGATATTTGATCAGATAACGATCACAAGACTGTCCGCAAAGGAATTGCAGAAGTATTATAAATTTCAGGAAACCGACAAAAAACTGTTTAAGGCTGATGTTAAATGGCTTAAATTTGAAAACACAATAAAAAACGGCCAGTTTGATAGCTATTTGATAGACCTTATAAAGAAACTTGAGCAAAATATTGAAAAAGAAATATATAATTAATGTTGTTTTCTGACGAAAAGTATGTTATACTCTATCAGGTTAAAATATAATTTTTCGGACACCGAAAGAGAGGAAAAAGATGAAACTGTCTTTGGTAATTCCTTGCTATAACGAGCAGGACAATGTTGAATTATTTTACAACACCGCGACTGAAGTTTTCAAAGACAAGGGCTTTGACTATGAGCTTATATTTGTCAATGACGGCAGCCGCGATCAGACGATGGACAAGCTCCGTCATATCTATGAGATATCCGATGAAAATGTGAAAGTTGTCGGCTTTTCGCGAAACTTCGGCAAGGAGTCGGCTATATATGCGGGACTCAAGGAGAGCAGGGGAGAAATGGTCTGTCTTATCGATGCGGATATGCAGCAGCGCCCCGAGCTGGTGCTTGATATGATGGCAGTTCTCGACAAGGATCCAAACTATGATGCAGTGGCATGCTATCAGGAGGACAGACGCGAATCAAAAATTCTCTCAGCGTTCAAAAATTGTTTCTATAAGATTATCAACAAAACCTCTGAGATCGAGTTCAAGAGCGGCGCGAGCGACTTCAGACTTCTTAGACGCCGTGTGGTCGATGCCGTGCTCAGCATGAGTGAATATCACCGCTTCTCCAAGGGCATTTTCTCCTGGGTCGGATTCAACACATATTATATGCCCTATATCGTTGAAGACCGCGCAAACGGCACTTCCAAGTGGAACTTTGCGAAGCTCTTCAAATATGCAATGGACGGTATTATCGCCTTTACTACGACACCGCTCAAAATTGCAACTTATATCGGCTTGACATCTTCTGCCGCGTCTATTATCTATATGATAGTAGTTATAATCCAGAAGCTGGCGTTCGGAATCAAGGTTCCCGGTTACGCCACAACCGTTGTGCTTATACTTCTGCTCGGTGGTCTCCAGCTTTTCTGCACCGGCATGGTCGGCGAGTATCTTGCCAGAACATATATCGAGACAAAACACAGACCGATATATATCGCAAGAGAGGTTCTCGATTACGAGGACAAATAAATAAAAACAGGACTGCGGCAGACATTTACCGCAGTCCGATTTTTTTGCAACGCGTATTGCACGAGTTTTTTTGAAAAAACTATTGACAAATCCGCTTCTTTTGATATAATAGATAGCGTTCCGAACGAACTGAATATTTGGGGGTATAGCTCAGCTGGGAGCCCGGTTGAAGCGGTAAACAACCCCCGCACTAATTGAATAAGAAATTACTCAGCGCACCCCTTATACGGGGGTATAGCTCAGCTGGGAGAGCGCTTGACTGGCAGTCAAGAGGTCAGCGGTTCGATCCCGCTTATCTCCACCAATCGGGTGCGCTGAGTATTCTTAATAAATGCTTGCTTTGAAAAAAGCAAGTTTTTTGTTTTATGTCCGCTTCCCTTTTGAAGTTGAAGCGGGCTTTTTTTATGCGGCGATTGCCGAAATGTCCAGTCCAGCGCTGAACTGCTCAAAGTCAATGTTGAAGTCGATATGCAGCCGATAGTTCCGATACACCTCCACACGCCGGATCAGGCAGCTCACAATCATTTTCTTTGACTCCATGCTGGCACTATCGTACATGTCCGCCCATGAGATAATATCGTCGTACTGAGCGTTTAAGGCATCCAGCATGGCCTGCCCCTCGTCGTAGGCCGCCTGCGCTGCCTCCATAGTATGCTGAACTTCGAGACATTTTGTCTCACAGTCAGAGATCAGAGAACTAAGCAAGTCCTGCGGAAAAGCGCTTTCGCCCCGGAGGGATTTAATGACCTCCGCTCGGAGCGCATCAAGCTCGGCGGCAGCCTTGGCATAATCGGATTTAGCGCTTTTGAGAAGTGCTTTTCGTTCTTCCATCTTTTCACGATAACGGATATTGACGATTTCACTTTTGGGGATCGCTTTCATCCGTTCAAAGATCTGCCGCACCACCTTGTCAATGATACCGTCAAGAATATGCGCTGTGTAGCCAGTCTGCCCGTCACACTCGGTTTGTTTGCGGGTCTTGCCGTAGCAGATATACCGAACACGCTTTACAATGCGGTGAGCATCTTCCTTACACGGGTAAGCCTTGCCGTTGGTGGTGAGCGCCAGCCGGGAGCCACAATGCCCGCAAAAGACATTCCCGGCCAGCAAGGACTGGCCACGGGTATTCAGCGGTACACGCCGTTCCTGTTCGGCGGAGTTGGCACGGGAGGTACGAATGTGCTGTGCAGCCTCAAACAGCTCCGGCGCTATGATCTGCAAATGGGGCAGCGTTTGGGAGCGGCTTTCGCCGCTGCGAAGCACCCCGGTATATGTAAGATTGCAAATGATACCTCGGACGCTGGCGTGATGCCACATTTTACCCGTCCTCGCCCGATAGCCGAGGTTATTTAAGTAGGTGGCAATCCGTTGAGCGCCGAAACCCTCATGCACATATTTGTCAAAGATGATCCGTACCACAGCGGCCTCGGCCTCGTTGACAGCCAGCTCAAAAACTTCGTGCTTGCGTTTATTGAAGCGCCCACTCTTTACAAGGTCATACCCATAAGGAGCAAGACCGCCCTTGAAACCGCCGTCCTCGACGAGCTGGCCGAGAGCGGTTTTTGTGCGAATTGAAGTCTTTTCGCTTTCGCCGTCAGCCTGCCAGAAGCGGATGTAGTTGGTGAGCTTGTCCGTGTGATTATCAAAACGCTGCTCACCCTCCTGCGTACTCCAGACCCGGATGCCGTTCTTAACAAACCATTCCACCACAAAAGGCGTTTCGTCAGCGATACGCCCGATGCGGTCAAACATGAACACAAGCAGAATATCGAATTTCCCCTGCTTGGCGCGCTCCTTGATGATTTGCAGCTTGTCCCGGTTTTCAGCTCTAACCTTATGCCCGGACACGCCGTCCTCCTGTTCCTCGTGAACAATCGTCCATCCCATTTTTTCACAGAAGCGATGGCACTCTCTGCGCTGCATGGGAATGTCGGCTTGGCTTTTGTCATTGTAGTCCACCTGCTTGTCGGTGGACACGCGGTATAGGCAATCAACCCGATTACCTGTCATCATTCTGTTTTCTATCATATTGATCCGTCCTTTCATTTGTCGATGGGTCAATGAAAAAACGCAATCAATACGCGGGGAATATGAAGTTTTCAAGGTACATAGGGACTACCCCCACTATTATTATCCCTCTGTTCGGGAGGGATTGCAAGGATGTCGCCGGAGCTATTTTTTGCCGTATTGTTGGCAAAGGAAGATAGTAGAATCTGCTTTACATGATGGAGCGCTGCCGCATTTTTGCAGTCTGCGAAGCTGGCGGTGATGGCGTAGCCATCCACAGCAAATGCGGTATGTTGTTTTCTCTGCTGCATAAAGACCTCCTTTT
>ERZ1505079.225-NODE-225-length-17962-cov-5.386274_pt1 | contig 17962 bp, 10 predicted proteins | sample MGYA00575740_ERZ1505079 | MGnify/ENA primary metagenome ERZ1505079 (study PRJEB39906, sample SAMEA3182062) | gut metagenome | biome: human; feature: gut; material: Stool; isolation source: human stools | place: Canada | collected 2013-01-14 ...
CGCAGCCTGCCTCCGTGGCGATCTGCGCTGCATGGAGTTTTGTCACCATGCCGCCGGTGCCCAGTTCGGAGCCGCTGCCCCCCGCCAGAGAGAGGATTTTCCCGTTGATCTCCGACACTTCATGGATCAGCTTCGCATCCGGGTTCTTATGGGGATCGTTGTCATACAGACCGTCAATATCCGACAGGAGGATCAGTAGCTCCGCTCTCGTTGTGGCGGCCACCACAGCGGAAAGGGTATCATTATCGCCCACGGCGATCTCCTCCGTGGAAATCGTGTCATTCTCGTTGATGATGGGCAAGGCCCCCAGCTCCAACAGGCGGTCCAGGGTGTTGTGGAAGTTCTCCTTCCTGCTGCCGCCGTCGGCAATGTCCGGCGCGGTGATCAGAAGCTGGGCCACCGTATGATTGTATTCGGTGAACAGCTTGTCATACACATACATCAGTTCGCACTGTCCCACCGCCGCCGATGCCTGCTTGGTTGGCATATCGTGGGGCCGCTCCCGGAGATTCAGCTTACCGAAACCCATGGCAATAGCGCCGGAGGACACTAAAATAATCTCGTGGCCCGCGTTTTTCAGGTCACTGAGCACTCTGCACATCCGCTCCACCCGCTGAATATTCAGCCGCCCGGTGGCATAGGCCAGTGTGGAAGTTCCCACCTTGACTACGATTCTCATAGATCGTTCCCCTTTCCATCCGCCGCACTCGGTTTCTCCGGGATTCAGCGCCGCTGTCAAGAGGCTTTGGCGCCGCTCTCTTTTTTGCCGATTTTATACCAGAATGCCGTATCCGTCAAGGCGTCCGGTCCTCCCTTTGACAATTTTTACAAAAAGCTTTACAATAAGGGAAAATTTGTGTATACAGGCGTCTCCGACGCCGGGAAAGGCTGATCCTATGGAACGTTCCTCCGGTATTCTGCTGCCCCTGTTTTCTCTGCCCTCCCCCTACGGTATCGGCACTATGGGCCTCGCGGCTTATGACTTTGCCGATCTGCTCCACGCCGCCGGTCAGCGGTACTGGCAGATGCTCCCCCTCGGTCCCACCAGCTACGGTGATTCCCCCTACCAGAGTTTTTCCTCCTATGCGGGCAATCTCTATCTCATTGATTTGGATCTGTTGATCGAGGATGGGCTTCTGACGGAGCAGGAGGTCTGTGACCGGGACTGGGGAGAAGATCCCCGTCATGTGGACTACGGCAAGCTCTATGAAAACCGTCTGGACCTGCTGAAAAAGGCGGCGGAACGAGGCTGGATGCGGGATAGCGGCGCGGTGGCGGGCTTTACAGAGAAAAACGCCTCCTGGCTGCCGGACTACGCTCTGTTCATGGCCCTCAAGCGGCATTTCGGCATGAAGCCCTGGCAGGAATGGCCCGATGAGGCTGTCCGGCTCCACGATCCTGCGGCTCTGGCCCGGTACCGGGAGCTGCTGCGGGAGGATGTGGAACTGTTCACCTATATCCAATTTCTGTTCTTCCTCCAGTGGACCGCCTTGAAGTCCTATATCAACAGCCTTGGCATCGGTATCATCGGCGACCTGCCTATTTATGTGGCCATGGACTCCGCTGACGTCTGGGCGGAACGATCCATGTTCCGTCTGGACAGCCGGGGCGTTCCCACAGAGGTGGCCGGTGTTCCGCCGGACTACTTCTCCAAGGACGGCCAGCTTTGGGGCAATCCGCTCTACGATTATGACGCCATGAAGCGGGACGGCTTCGGCTGGTGGATTCGCCGGGTGGACGGCGCCGCCAGACTGTATGACGTGATCCGCATTGATCATTTCCGGGGCTTCGCCAGCTATTGGGCGGTGCCCTACGGTTCTTCGACCGCCAAAACCGGCCGCTGGGTCAAGGGGCCGGGGCTGGATCTGCTGAACGTCCTCACCGGCTGGTTCCACGGCATCCGCTTCATCGCAGAAGATCTGGGTGAGCCTTCTCCCGACGTGACGAAGCTGCTGGCGGATTCCGGTCTGCCGGGGATGCGGGTTCTGGAATTTGCCTTTTCCCCCACAGCGGACAGCGCCTATCTCCCCCATAACTGCGTAGAGAACTGCGTGTGCTATGCCGGGACTCATGACAACGCCCCGCTGGCCCTGTGGCGTCAGGAGGCAGAGCCGGAGGAGATCGACTTTGCCGTGCAGTATCTGGGGCTCAATGAGCGGGAGGGCTTCAACCGGGGCGTGCTCCGGGGCGGCATGACCTCCCCCGCGTCCCTGTTCGTGGCCCAGATGCAGGACTGGCTGGAGCTTGGCGAAGGCAGCCGGATCAACACCCCCGGCACAGGCCGGGACAACTGGCAGTGGCGGCTCCTTCCCGGTGAACTGACGGTAAAGCTGATCGGCGATATCCGAGAGATGACCCGGATCTATGGCCGTCTCCCCGCCAAACAGTCCAAAACTTAAGCGATATACGAACCGTCCCCGGAGGCTTGAAAGCCTCCGGGGACGGTTTTTGAACTATTTGGCAGAAAAATCTGCTTTACAGACGGTTTTACAGTTTTTTCAGATGCTTTCCGGCAGCCTTCAGCATCAGCTTCTTCGTACCGCCCTCGAAGGCCACCTCCGCCAGGGCGTCGCCGCCCATAGGCTTTACCGACACCACAGTGCCCTTGCCGAAAGCGGTGTGCTCCACCTGGTCTCCCTGACTGAGCTGGATCAGTCCCACCGACGGTGCGGCAGGGGTACTGCCCCGGCTGCTGGTGCGGAGGGTCTGGGCCGCGGGTTTGGTGCTCTTGTAGGTATGGACGCCGCCGCTGACATAACCGCCGGAACGGCCCGAGCTTCCGCTGTAAGAACTGCCGCCAAAAGAACCTCCGCCGAAATCATTGCCCCAGCGGCTGTCGCCGAAGCTGTCCTCGTCATAGGTGCCGAATTTCGGTTCCGGCTTGCTCTCCCAGCGCATATCCTCTGCCGGGATCTCGTCTAAAAAGCGGCTGGACTTGTTGGCGCTGGTGCGGCCGTAGAGCATCCGCTGGCGGGCGTTGGTCATCACCAGTTTTTCCCGCGCGCGGGTCATGGCCACATAGCACAGCCGCCGTTCTTCTTCCAGCTCTTCCTCGTCATACATGGAGGCCGTGCCGGGGAAGATCCCCTCCTCCATGCCCACCACATACACCACCGGGAATTCCAAGCCCTTGGCAGAGTGAATGGTCATCATGGTCACACAGTTGTCATCTGCCTCCACACTGTCCAGATCCGTGTACAGGGCGATCTCGTTCAGGAACCCGGACAGGGTGGCGTCCTCCGGGTCCTGCTCCAAAAAGCCCAGAATGTTGGACTTCAATTCCTGCACGTTTTCGATGCGGCCCCGGCTCTCCATGTCCTTTTTCTCCTCCAGCGCCCGGACGTAGCCGGTCTGGTTCAGGACTTCATCGTAAAATTCCGGCAGGGCCAGCGTCCCTCCGGCCCGACGCAGGCCGTCGATCAGGTCGGCGAACTTTGTCAGCTTGCCGGCGGCGGTTTTCAGGGTGGGGAACAGATCCGCGTTGCGGATGACCTCGTAGAGGGACGCCCCCTGCTCCGCCGCCAGCTCCGCCACCTTGTCCATAGTGGTCGCGCCGATGCCCCTTGCGGGCGTATTGATGATGCGGCGGAGCCGCAGATCGTCCATGGGGTTATTCAGCACGCACAGGTAGGCCAGCATATCCTTGATCTCCGCCCGGTCAAAGAACTTCATGCCGCCCACAACTTTATAGGGGATGGCGTTGCGCTTCAGGGCGTATTCCAGTGCGTTGGACTGGGCGTTCATCCGGTAGAGAATGGCGGTATCCCGGAAGTTCCGTCCCCGGTTGACCCCCATGAGGATGTCCCCGGCCACGAAGTTTGCCTCGTCCCCCTCGTTAAAATTGGTCTTTACCGTCACCACGTCGCCGCTGCCGTTGTCCGTCCAGAGGGTCTTGCCCTTGCGGCCCTCGTTATTTTTAATGACGGCGTTGGCGGCATCCAGAATGTGCTGGGTGGAGCGGTAATTCTGCTCCAGCCGAATGACCCGGGCGTCCTTGTACTGCTTTTCAAAATTCAGGATATTCTCAATGTTGGCCCCCCGGAAACGGTAGATGGACTGGTCATCGTCACCCACCACGCAGAGGTTCCGGTGTCCCCCGGCCAACAGGCCGGTGAGGAGATATTGCAGGTGGTTGGTGTCCTGATACTCGTCCACCAGCACATACCGGAACTTTTTCTGGTAGTAGTCCAGCACCTCCGGTTCCTTTTGCAGCAGGGTCACGGTGTGGTAGATGATGTCATCAAAGTCCAGGGCATTGGCGGTGCTGAGCTTTTGCTGATAGGCGGCGTAGATCTTGGCGATCCGGGTATTTTTCCAATCGTTTGCGGCTTCCGCCTTCTTGCGGAATACCTCCGGCCCCTCGTAGCGGTCCTTGGAGGCGCTGATGGCGGAGAGGACGCTGCGGATGGGGAAGGTCTTTTCGTCCAGATTCTGCTCCTTCAGAATATCCTTGATGACCCGCTTGGCGTCATCGGTATCGTAAATGGTGAAGTCCTTGTCAAAGCCAATGCGGTCAATGTCCCGCCGCAGGATGCGGACGCAGGCGGAGTGGAACGTGGAGGCCCACACATCGTTGGCGGCGGGGCCAAGACGGGCCGCCAGCCGCTCCTTCAATTCTCCCGCCGCCTTATTGGTGAAGGTGATGGCGATGATCTCCCATGGCCGGGGGGCGTCCACGGCACAGAGCCGGTGGACCCGGCGAACCTCGTCACCGTCTGGCCGATCCGGAAACTGCTCCAAAAACGCGAGGTCCTCCTCCGTGGCCCAGTCGGGGACCTCGTCGCTGTCGCTGCCCCGACCATAGGTCAGCAGGTTGTAGACCCGCTGGATCAGCACCGTGGTCTTGCCGCTGCCCGCCCCCGCCAGCAGCAGGAGGGGTCCCTCGGTGGTCATGGCCCCTTGACGCTGCATGGGGTTCAGCCGGGCCAGATCCCGGGCGATCACCGCTTTCCGGGCAGCCACATACCGTTGTTCAAAATCAGTCATACTGTTCTCCGTTCTCTCTGTTTTTCTAAACTGACCTCTATTTTACGTCAAAAAGCGGCCGCGGTCAACGGCGGAACCGCCGATTTTTCCGTATCCAATTTGTAACCAAATCGAGGTTGACATTTGTCTACCTTTCTGCTACGCTGGTCACAACAAAGGTAGACAACTGTATACCAAGCGAGGTGCGCTATGAAAATTGATCTCTCCAACAGCGAATGGAAACTGATGAACCGCCTGTGGCAGACCGCTCCCATGACCATCACGGAACTGACCGCCGCCTTGCGGGAGGACACCGGCTGGTCGAAAAACACGGTCATCACCATGCTCTCCCGTCTGGAGGGCAAGGAGGCCGTCCGCCACGAGGAAGGCCGTCGGGCCAAGCTGTATTTCCCCGCCGTGGGCCGGGAGGACGCCATCGAGGCGGAAACCGAGACCTTTTTGGACAAAATCGGCGGGCTGGGCCTGCTGATGAGCGCCATGGTGGAAAAAAACGCCCTGACAGAGAATGACATCGCGGAGCTGTCCGCCATTTTGGAGAAAGCGGGTGGAAAACCATGAAAGAGATCCTGTTGACTTCTTCCGTTCTGATCCTTGCCCTGCTGCTTTTGCGGTTGCTGTTCCGAAAAGCCATCTCCCGCCGGGTGCAGTACGCCCTGTGGGGGCTGGTGGCGCTGCGGCTGCTGGTGCCGGTCAGCCTGCCCGCCATGGAGCACAACGTCCTGACGGCGGCGGAGCCGGTAACGGCCCGGATCACCGCCCCGGCCCTGTATGTGACCCCCTACCGGGAGACCATTGTCTCCGCCCCGCCGGGCGTCTTCCAAACCCCCGCCCCCTATCAGTCCTTCCGGGTGGACACCGCCACAGAGGACAGCACCGTGACGTTTACCGACGGGAAAAATGTCACCCATTCCATCGAGTATAAAAGTCAGATCCCTCTGACCCCCGTTCTGAAAGCCGTCTGGTACGCCGGGATGTATGTCATGGCGGCGTGGTTCCTACTTGCGAACCTCCGCTTCATGCTCCGTCTCCGCCGGAGCCGGAAACCTTACCCGGTGGAAAACTGCCCCTATCCGGTGTATCTGACGGCGGAGCTGCCATCCCCCTGTCTATTCGGCCTGTTTCACCCCGCCGTCTACCTGACCCCCGCCTCGGTGGAGTCTCCGGAGACCCTGCGGCACGTTTTGGCCCATGAGACCACCCACGCCCGCCACGGCGACCCCATCTGGAGCCTTCTGCGGTGCGTGTGCCTGGCGGTGTACTGGTTTGATCCGCTGGTGTGGGCTGCCGCCATCGTCTCCCGCCGGGACTGCGAGCTGGCCTGCGACGAAGGGGCCTTGAAGCGGCTGGGAGAGGATGAACGCATCCCCTATGGACGGACGCTGCTGCGGCTGATCCCTGTAGCCCGGAAGCCGGAAAGCCCCATGCTCTCCGCCACCACCATGACGGCGGGAAAGCGGGAATTGAAGGATCGTGTCACCCGCATCGCGGAAAACCGCCGCACCATGGGCGTCGCTCTGCTGGCGGTGGTGACCGCCGCCGCGCTGGTATGCGCCCTCACCTTCACCGGGGCAAAGCCCTCCGTGCGGTCTCTGACCGGCGAGGAGCTGTCCGAGTACGCGCTGGCGTTCAACACCGCTGACCGCTGGCAGGACTCTGCCGGGAATGACTGCACCCTCCGTCCCGTCCAGTTTTTGACCTCCGTCTATGACGATCCCATGAAGATCGATATGTATCACCTGTTTTACAACGGCGTTTCACCGGAACAGCCGATTTCCGCCGCGGAACGGCAAGAGCTGGTGGACACCTGCTATGACGGCTATGACCCGGAGGTGGATCTCATCAAGCTCACCGCAGAGCAGGCGGATCACGTTCTGGTGCGCTGGGTCGATCTGCCCCTGGCAGAAACCGACGCGCTGAATATGGGCAGCTTTGCCTATCTTGCAAATTACGACGCCTATTACCACTTCCACGGAGACACCAACGCCCTCTATGATGTCTGTTTCTATGCCGGGGAGCGGAGCGGCGATACCGTGACCCTCTACTATCAGCCGGAGCAGTGCGGCGCGCAGCTCGTGGATACCGCCGGTTCCGGGGAGGAGGTCTGGGCCAAGGTCACGGTGGTCCCCCAGCCGGGCGGCGGCTTCCAGCTCCGCTCCAACCAGCTTTGCGATCGGCCGGACGCTCTGCTGTCCTCCCGCCTCCTGACCGGCGAGGAGCTGTCCTTTTTCAACACGCAGTTTTTCAACAGTCAGACCACCAACGAATTTGGCGGCGTGCAGCACACGCTCCACAACCAGTTCCTCACCTGCCTGTATGCCGGCCCTCAGGACATCAACCTGTTCGACCTGTTCTACAACGGCGTTGGTACCTGGGAGGCGCCCAGTCAGGCGGAGCTGGAGCAGCTGGGCGTGTTAGCGGAGGACGGCAGCCAGATCTGCCCTACTTATAAGCTGACCACGGCAGCTATGGACGCCTTTCTGCTGGAAAACACCGGCCTGACGCTGGCGCAGACCAACAAGGTGGATCTGGACGCGTTTGACTACCTGCCGGACTATGACGCCTACTATCTGACCAAGGGCGACACCAACTACCGCTCTGTCACCTTTACCGGCGGTGAGCGGAAGGGCAGCTATATCCGGCTTTACTGGAAGGATTTTTACTACGGCGGCGAAACCAACGAGTGCGTCACTCTGCTGGACCGGGGGGATGGGCAGTATTGGTTCGTGTCCCACCTGCTGGTGGACAGCGTTACCCCCTCTGCCTTTGCCTACCCGGAGGAAGATCCGTGGATGACGATCCCACTGGATGACCTGACGCCCTACGAACCGCAGAAGATGCCCCTGACCCGCCATTCCGATGACTGTGCGGAGCGGGGCGGCGGCTTCTCGGTTGACGGCAGCGGCGGCGAAGGATATTCCCTCCGGGTTTACCGCTCCACAGACGGGGCAATCTACGCGGCAATCATGCGGGCGGAAGCGGTCAGCAGTCAGCAGGGCATTACCCAATGGGAGGCCGACGTATTTTTCACCGCACCGGCTTTGGATATTCAGGACCTTGATGATACGGTACGGCTGTTCTTCTTCCACGATCTGCTGGGTCACAGCGGCTTTACGGTGTCCTATTTGGACTATCTCACCGGCGGGCCGGGACGGGGCGGCTACATCGGCACCGTCACGGATTACTACTATCTGGACAACAGCGGAACTCCCTACCTGCTGGCCCGCGCCAAGGGGGACGCCCAGCTCATCGACCTGAATGGGGACGGCGCGTTGGAACTGTGTACTGCCTCCGGCGTTTCCGGGCAGATCTTCTTCCTGCGGGACGGCCGGTATTACGAAGCTGACGTCAAGGCTCTTTTGCAGGATGTCTGGCCGGAAATGAACTACTGGGATCACGCCAGCTGGGATCTCAACTACCGCCGTCTGGCAGTTTCCGGCTTTGTAACCATGCCGGAGTGGGCCACGGCGGAGCATCCCCAGCCCGACGCCGATTTCACCCGCTATCTCTACTACCGGGACGGGGAACTGCTGGTCTACAAGCCTGATAAGGACAGCCAGACAGCGGATCATGTAGTCGGAACGCCCGATGTGCCGGAGCCGGTGCTGGCCGCCGCCAAGGCCACCGTGCAGAAAGCCTATCAGGACTACAAAAACGGCGGATACGATTCCGGCGCCGACCTTGATAACTGGCGGGTGGAATATGTGTCGGAGGACTGGTACAGGGCTTATCCCAATGGAACGCTTATCGCCTATAACCTGAATTATGAGTATCATGCCCAAAAGCCCGCCAACGTCACGCTGGCCGGCGGGGCCTATGTGGACGAGGACGGCTGGCTCATGCCGGACTACCCCTACTGCCATTATCTTTTCTTCACAGAAACGGATGGACAGTACACCTTCCTGGAGGAATGGATGCTCAATGACGGCGGTCCCGGCTCGAAGGTATTTGACGCGGAGATGCAGCGCTGGGCGGTGGAACTGGGGTTGTCCTCCGTGGCGGATACCACGCCGGAGGAATTGCTGCACCAGCTTTACGACGGCATGGGCGGCCAATTCCTGACCCAGCTCAGCACCATGAGCGAAACGGACCGGCAAACCGTATGCCAGAAGCTGGATGTCATTTTGCAGGAGGGCACAGCGGAGCAGCAGAGCCTTTATCTGGATGCGGTGCAGACCATGGCGTGGTGTTCTCACTCCTTTGACGGCGCTCAGCGGGAGGCCTACGACTACTTTCTGGAGCATTCCGCCCGCTCGTCTCAGGCGGCCTACCGGGCGCAGGCTGTGATGGACGCACTGACCGGCGGCGGAGCGGTGCAGATGCGTCTGGAACCTGCCGACGGCGTCCGGGGCGGCGACTATACCGTTGGCGTTTCCGACGGCAGCGGTGCTGTCCGGGCGCAGGGCTTTTCCGGCAGCTTTTACTGGGCCACGGCCTCGGACAGCGATCCCTCCGGCAGCAGCATCACCCTGCAAAGCCCGGACGGACGCTGCACCATTACCGCGTGGGAGAATTCCTCTATCGTGCGCTGCGAGGAACCGGGGGAAACCGCATGGTTGATGGCGGCCTCCACCTCCTCTGCCCCATATGACGGCAACACCGTGTTTACCTATCTGCGGAAGTGGTACGATGAGGCGGAATTCAACGCGCTGGTGGACAGATTGATCGTTCCGGCGGATGGCCGGAACCGGGAGGAACTGGCCCAGAGCTGGCTGGACGCCGTGGGCGATGTGACCATTCATCAGGTGACGCCGGGCAGCAAGTACGAAAATTCCTTCGTGCAGAACCGGGTCACGGTGGAAAGCGCGGAACCGGCGGCCGGTCTGTATGACCCGGAACTGCTGGCAGGCCAGCATTTCACCTTCACCAACGAGCGCATTTTCGTGCCGGGGAACTACCGCTCCAAGGAGCAGCAGACGGTGAACAGCAGCGCCAGAGCTTATCATGGCGAATATGGACCCATGCCCGGCGGCGGGGCCTTTCTGGATACCCGCTCCGGCCTGCTGTACCAGACGGCGGACGGCTGGAAGGGGACGTTTGCCCCCTGAGGGGGATCTTTTCAGAAAAGTCTGGCAAAAATAAAAGAACATAACCGGCGGATTCATTGACTGATTGGACGGCCGCAATGGCTGCATCCAATGAAAAGGAAGTATATGGAAAGCATGAAGCAGAAATTTTTCCGCGCCGCCGTGCCGCTGGTAATGCTGGCGGTGTCCGCGGCCCTGAGCGTATTCGTTTACCGATTACCGCAGCCGGTGCGAGACCCGCTGCCGGTCCTCATGTATCACCACATGGTCCCGGACGGGCAGGACTGCAATGACATGACCGTAACCCCCGGCAAGTTCCGCGCCGACTTGGAGACCGTTCTGGCGATGGGCTATACGCCGGTGCTGCCCCGGGAGCTGGCCGCCGGGGACGCCCTGCCGGAAAAGCCCATCCTCATCACCTTTGATGACGGCTACCGCAGCAATTACGATCTGGTGTACCCCATTTTGCAGGAATACGGCGTGAAGGCCTGCATTTCCATCATTGTCCTCATGCCGGATCTGCCTACGGACAACTTCTGCACCTGGGGCCAGCTGCGGGAAATGACGGCCTCCGGTCTGGTGGAGATCGGCTCCCACAGCTACCGCCTCCACAATTTAGGCGGCAACGGCGGCAATTTTGAGTCCGGCGGGGCCAACGGCGTGGAGCGCCGCCCCAATGAGTCCGACGCGGATTTCCAGACCCGCGTGCTGGATGACATCCAACTGAGCCATGACCGGATCGCCGGGGAGCTGGGCGGCGTCACCTGCTTCGCCTATCCCTTCGGCTGCTCCGACCCGGATGCCAAGGCCCTTGTGGACGAATTGTTCCCTGTGACCCTGATGACCACGCCCAAGTGTGCCGATCTGGCCAAGGGGCTCCACGATCTGCCCCGGTTCACCGTTACCATGAAGACCGATCTGGAAAAGCTCCTGCGCTGACCATACATTGACGCCCGCCTGCGTTTCCACGCAGGCGGGCGCTTTGTTTTCAGTAAAAGTCATTTTTCCCTCGCGGCGTATTTTTTACTGCGGACAACTATTGTTCCTCCCTTGACTTTTTGTCAGCAAAGCTTTAAAATAGTAAAGTACCCTCTCTGTGAGGGGTTTGTTTCCCCCGGAAGTCCGGGATCAGATAGAAGCCGATAGCACGGGCCCCGATCCCGTGCGGTTTTTTTACGGCTGGATGGGAGAAAAACATGGAACACAAGAAAAACACCAAGAGCTTTGCGAGCCGCTGGGGCTTTATCCTTGCGTCCGTCGGTTCGGCGGTGGGTATGGCCAACGTCTGGGGCTTTCCCAATAAAATGGGCAGCAACGGCGGCGGCGCATTTTTACTGATTTATCTGCTGTTTGTTTTTATTTTCAGTTATGTGGGCCTTCCGGCGGAGTTTGCCATGGGCCGCCGTGCCGCCACCGGTACGCTGGGCGCTTACGAAAATGCCTGGGACACCCGCAGCAAGTCTGCCGGTAAAGTCGGCGGTCTGCTGGGCTGGCTGCCTCTGGCTGGCTCCCTGTGCATCGCCATCGGCTATGCCGTCATCGTCACCTATGTGCTCAAGGCTCTGGTAGATTCCCTGCTGGGCACACTGCTGACCACGGACACCGCCGCCTGGTTCGGTGCCTTCTCCTCCACCCCCTACTCCGTGATCCCCTATCACATCGTTGTGGTGGTGGGCACGCTGCTGACGCTGTTCCTGGGTGCCCGCAGCATTGAAAAGACCAACAAGGTCATGATGCCTGTCTTCTTTGTGATCTTCCTGATCCTGGCCGTGCGGGTGGCCCTTCTGCCCGGCGCCGCGGAGGGATATGTCTTTATGTTCACCCCCCGCTGGGAGGCCCTGACGAATCCCATGATCTGGATCTGGGCTATGGGGCAGGCGTTTTTCTCCCTGTCTGTCACCGGCAGCGGCATGATCGTTTACGGTGCGTACCTCTCCAAGGACGAGGACGTGGTGGGCGTGGCCCAGCACACGGCCCTCTTTGACACCATTGCCGCCGTGGTAGCCGCCCTGGTCATTATTCCCGCCTGCTTCTCCTACGGTCTGGACGTAGGCGCCGGTCCCAGCCTGCTGTTCGTGACCCTGCCCACCATCTTGCAGGACATCCCCATGGGTCAGCTCTTCGCCATCATCCTGTATATGGCCATGATTTTCGCCGGCGTCAGCTCTTTGCAGAATATGTTTGAGGTGGTGGCGGAGTCCCTGATGCACAAGTTCCCGAAGCTCAACCGCGTTACCGTCCTGGTACTGCTGGGCGCGCTGTGCCTGGGCTTCGGCATCGGCATGGAGACCATCAGCAAGTGGGGTCCCTGGATGGATCTGGTGTCCATTTATATCATCCCCATCGGCGCTACACTGGGTGCGGTCTCCTGGTTCTACGTGATGAAGAAGGACGCCCTGCTGGACGCCATCAACACCGGCAGTACGAAAAAACGCGGCGATCTCTGGTACAATGTGGGCCGGTATGTGTACGTCCCTCTGGCGATCATTCTCTGCTGCGTGGCCCTGTTCATGCACGTTGCTTTCTGATACCCACAGAAAATTTCCACGCATATAGCCAATAAAAAGGACCCGGCGGCTGAAAATCAGCTGCCGGGTCTGTTTCGTATAAAGGGTTTCATCAACCGTAGCGCAAGCTCAAGGTAGTGGAGTCCTCGCCGTTCCGCAGGAAGGGCATCCCCTCGCCGATGCGGGAGCGCTGGAAGTACAGATACTCGCCGGAGGGGGAGATCAGCACTGGGAAACTGCCGCTGAGGGAGCTGCCCACCCCGGCGGACATATCCAGCCGCAGGCAGTCATCCTCCATGCGCCATACACCGAAGAACTGCAAATTCTTCTGGCCGTTATAGTACTCGTACAGATTAGCCAGCCCCGCATAGTCCGGGTCACAGTCGCCATAATGCAGCTCCAGCGTCCACTCATCGCAATCCCACGAGGTATCGGCCAGTCCCAGATCCGTAGGGGGCCACCACCAATCGTCACCGGACGGCTCCCAGCCTTCGGGATGGTCGATGGCGATGGTGTTCGTGTAGATGGAGAAGTCGAACAGCAGCAATCGGCCCTCCTCGCTGGCAGGCAGGATGAGATCGCCGTACAGGTCCTCCTGCGGATACCAGTTCACCACCGTGCCGTCATCGGCCACAAGGTTGACCTCCATATCCGGCTCCTCCGGATCGACGAACAGCAGAACAGGCTGGGCATATTCCTCCCGGTAGAGGACTTCGTCCGCCACCGGATGCAGGCCGTTGCCCTGAGACTGCCATGTGATGTGGTTCACGGCAAGGCTGGTGTTCTCTCCCCGCGGAATGACGCAGAACAGCTTGCCGTACCCCGGACCGAGGACCCGCTCCGAGGGGATGGTCAGCATGACCGGCATCTCCGCCGTCAGGTCAAGGCAGTTTTCCAGCATCCAGTCCGACAGCTTGGAGGTGTCCCCCTTCTCCCGGTAGCCGAGATAGGCCGCGGCGCCGGGATAGCCGCCGTATTCCAAATCAAAGCCCAGCTTGTCGAGACATTCCTCCACCAGCTCCTGGTCTACCTCCGCTTCCGGTTCGGAAGGCTTCACAGGATCGGCCTGACCGGTCTGATCGGTCCTGCTGTCGGAGATTGTCTCCTTTACGCCGCCGTTTCCCGCTGCCGGGGCCGGTTTCTTTTTCCCTCCGCAGGCAGTCAGGCTCAGAGCCAGCGTCAGGCAGAGAAGTGCCGACGCCAGCCGGTGCAAAGTCAAGCGCTTCATGATTCTGCCTCCTTCTCAGAATTTTCCGCTGCGGCCGTGACCGCCGCCGCCGCTGCGGCTTACAGTTCCTCCGCTGCTTCTGCCACCGCCGGAGTTGCTCTCGATCTTACGGCGGGTCTCGGTGGTATGGGTGTAGTGGTCATAGCTATCCGTCAGCTTCAATCCACCGCCCGCCGTGGTATACACGTTGGCGTCAACGCCCTTGCGCACGGACTTCATCTGTCCCTTCAGGATCATGCACACCAGAAACGCGATCAGGCAGGAGACTGCCACCGCAATGCCGATGGCCGGCAGGGGGCTGGACCGCACAGGTTTTCCGGCCTCAGCCAGCTCCAAAAATTCATCGCAGGCGGTGAGGTAATTGGATATGCCGCCATACCAATCACCGTCGCTGAAGTTGGACAAAAACCGATTCTCCAACTGCTCCGCGCCGTATCGGTCAAAAGCATACTCCGCCCATTCGCCGTAGACGAACATGGCGTAGTCCCGCTCTTTCATGCTCAGCATGATGATGACGCCGTTTCGGTCCTCGCCCACACCAAGGCCCTCGGCGTGGTAGATCTGATACAGGGCGGTATAGGGATCGTCACCATAGCCGTAAGCTGTAAAGTCCTCCACAAAAAGGGTATAGATGCCGCAGCTGCGGCGGAGGGCGATATCCTCGGCCCGATCCTCCATCTGTTCCCGCTCCCCGTCGGAGAGCATTCCCCGCAGATCGAACACATAGTTCATGCCGGTATCGCCCAGCTTTGACGCTTCGCCGGACTGGACGGTCTCGGGCTGCTGCGCCTCCGTTGGGAAGTCTGCGGAGAGATAGTCCGCCGCCGTCGCCGCCATGGCATTTATTGCCTGACAGAGCGCTTCGGCGCTCACGGTCATATCCGTACCGTCCCACGCCCGCGCCGTCATATACGGCTCCACCGCGTCATACACCAAGCCGGAGAGTTCCTGCCCGTCGCCCCGCGTCTCGCTCAGCATCGCGTAGACGCACCAGTCGGTCTCCGCCAGGGTGTAAGAACCGTCCGCCAGAGGCTCCATCACCAGCGTCAGCGAGATGCCGTCCTTTTCCTCGCCCCAGCCGTAGCCGGAATCTTTGTAAACATATGTGGCGATATCTCCAGCGGTGGTACCCTCGCTCACATCCTCATTGGTAAATATGTCCACCCGCAGGTCAAGGTGAAGCGCCTCCGTCAGCTGGGGCAGGGTGTACTGACCCAGATCGGACAATTCGTCCGAGCCCAGCGCGTCGGTCTCATCGTAGATCGCGCCGTATTCCGTCCACGCCAGAGTGGGGACGCACAGAGTCAGCGTCAGCAGGAGCGCCGTCAGCAAAGCTGTGACTTTTCTTTTCATGTCCGTCCCTCCTTATCGCATCAGCAGGACGATGACCGAACTCAATACGGACAGCGGCACGGCAATGGCGGCAAACATCCCCCAGAACCGCCCCTTGTCCACAGGCAGGTCTCCTACCAGCTTTCCGGTCTGTCCATTCATGGCGAACAGGAAATCCTTGCCCTGCCATTTGGTATTCAGCATCCACACCGGCAGCAGCGCGTAGTGGACCTTGCCCCGCTGGATGTCTGCGTGTTCGCCCCTTGGGAAACAGGTCGCGTATCCCGTTACGGTGCCTTGCAGCGCCTTTTTCAAGCTGCCCAGACAGCGGACATCGGCCCGTTCCCGGCTCTTGTCCGCCGACACGTCGAACTTATCCGCCAGGAAGCCCGGCAGGTACGCCGTGGAGAAGGGCTTCAGGTCATCGTAATTGTAAGGCTCGATGGAATCCATGTGATCATCCGGCATTTTAGTCGAGGCGTCCACCGGCACCTTTTCAAAGGGCATCGTTCCGGCACGGTACACGTCAAAGTGCTCCGTCTTTATCACCTCATACTCACCCTCGGTGCGTTTGTGGGACCGGGTACACTCATAGTGGGCATTGCCCTCCGCCTCACCGCTGAACAGCCAGAAGGGTACATAGACCCCCTGGATCTCCTGTAAGTGATTTTCCTTGGAAAAGCTCTTGGGAAGGAACACCTTGCCCCTGTAATGCTTCTTGAGCTCGCGGATGGCGTCCTCTCGGCTGAGCTTGAAGGGGATCACGAAATCCGGCTTCAGCGTTCCCGCAAACTGCCCCGGCACCACCGTTGGGTTTCCACAATAAGGGCAGGAGGTAGCCGCCGTGCTTGCGTCACAGATCAGCTCCGCACCACAGCTTGGGCAGCTGTAAGCCTTCATGCCGTCTCCCTCGGCGCCCCAGTCGGCGCTGAGGTCCGGCATCTCCCAGCCGCCTTCCTCGGCAGCCTGCCGTTCCGCTGCCGTCTTTTCCTCAGCAGACTGCTGCGCCGCCGCGGCCTTTTCTTCCTTTTCCGCGTAAAGCGCCTCGATCTCCGCTACATCATAGGTAGCACCGCAGTAATCGCACTCCAGCTTGCCGGATGCGCCTACAAAGTGCAGCGGGCCGGTGCAGCTTGGGCATTGATAGTTGGTCACCTGTGCTGCCATGCTTGCTCTCACCCTTCTTTCTTCATTTTCCGTTCAGCGCCCGCCCGTAGACGGGCGGACGCTGTTGAGCCGTTTTCTCCGATCTGTTTCCCTTATCCTCTGGGCGCACCGCAGTACTCGCAGAATTTTCCGTCATTCTGTCCGCCGCAGGCGGGGCAGGTCCACGGGCCGGCCGCTGCCGGAGCGGGAGCGAAGGTCTCCTGCTGCTGCATGGGGGCCTCCTGCTGCATGGGGGCTGTCTGAACTGCGCCGCCGCCACGGGAGGTCTCCATCACCTGAAGCAGCGCCGCTCGGATCTCGTCGCCCATTTCGCGGTACTTGCGATATTCCCGATTGCTCTCCGGATCGAAGCCGGCAGCCATGGTATTCATCCGGCCCACAGAATTCATCTGTCCCATCATGGAGCGCTGTGTCATGCCGCTCTGGGGCCGACCTGCCATGGGACGCTGGTTCATGCCCTGCTGATTCATCATAGGCCGCTGACCCGCCATGCCGCTCTGAGGACGGCCCGCCATAGGACGCTGGCCCATCATACCCTGCTGCCCCATCATGGGCCGCTGCATGGTGTTCTGTGGCTCAATGTACACAGAACTGTTGTTCAGGCGGAACTTCATTTCGTCAAAGTAGGGGTTATTGACGGAAATGATCACTTCAAAGTCATAGGAATACTCGTAGCGGGGCGGGTTGTAGCTGACCTCCTTGCCGTCCGGCCCCTCCCGCTTCTGCTCCGTGCGGCTCTCGTCAATGTCCACGCGGCAGCCGGTCAGCGCGGTGTAGTCCAGAATATCCGGGTTGGCGTCCGCCAGATCCCGGGCGCGGGTAACGGTGAACCAACGATGCTCCTCGTCCAGCAGGACCTTACAATCCTCGCCGTAGGAGCGGGTGGTGCGGAACTGGGACGCCCTGCCCCGGTTTTCCTCCCGGTAGGCCAGCTGCCGCTTGATGTCCTCCACCGTAGAGCGGCGGCGGTCACTGAACCAGGGAGAGAGCTGCTTCGCGCAGTCCTTACAAAGGTTGCCGTCTTCCAGTTTCCGATTGCCCAACAGTCCGATCTTCTCGCCGCAGATGTCGCAGTATTTCTTATCAAACAATCCCATAATAGCTTCCTCCTGTTGTTTTCAGCCGCCGTAACGGCTCACATTGCATTGTCACCCGGAACCGGGATCTTGTCCCCGGCCGTGGCTCCCGCGGCCGGGGACGGTATTTTGCCAAAAAATCTGCTATTCGCTCTTATTCTTCAATTTTCTGAAGCTCCACCACTTTGTCCGCCGCTTCCGACCAGTCCACCGTCAGCTCCAGTCTGCCGCTGTCCTCGCCGGCCCCGGCACAGTGGTAAACGTCCAGGATCTTCCCCAATTCCGTGCCGTCCGCCTTCTGGAGAACACGGTTGTCTAACATCAGCCCCGTGTCCTGTATCTTTTTACGCGGGATGTAGGTGAAGTCCAGCGGGGTTTCCAGAACGGTCTCGCCGTCCAACCGGAGCGTCAAGCCGTCCTCTTCGCTGATGACCGCCTGCCAGCCGTCCTCCGGACTTTCCCATGTTCCCTCCAGCACTGGCCAGAGGAGGGAATTGTCCACATAAGTACCGTCCCCGTCCAGCAGGAACAGGTTTTGATCCGGATTCTCCATGCCATTGCCCCCATCCATGATCCGATCCGTGACCAAATGCTTATACAGGCCCGAAAGGACGATCCCTACCAGCGCGCCCGCCAGGAAAA
>ERZ1505079.239-NODE-239-length-17394-cov-4.921622_pt1 | contig 17394 bp, 20 predicted proteins | sample MGYA00575740_ERZ1505079 | MGnify/ENA primary metagenome ERZ1505079 (study PRJEB39906, sample SAMEA3182062) | gut metagenome | biome: human; feature: gut; material: Stool; isolation source: human stools | place: Canada | collected 2013-01-14 ...
ACAAGTTGGGGCACAACGTAATCGTGCTCTGCAATATCCGGCTCAAGCAGCATACCCATGACCTGATTCAGCAATTCATGGATACCGTGCAGGCCATCGACCAGATAACGGAGTGCTACAACACCACCGGTGATTACGATTTCCAGATTAAGGTATATGCCCGGGATATGAAAGCCTATCAGGACTTTATGCTCAACACGCTGGGAAACATCGACTGCATAGGAAGTCTGCACAGCATCATCGTGATAGGTGAAATCAAGGATTCGCATTATATACCCGTAGCAAAATAAGGAGAAACGTGATGAAAGCAAAAAATATATTGATGATATGCCTTTTTATTTCCGGACTTTTCTGCCTTCCATCTAAGGCACAGCAGCCTGGAGAAAACGTCAGTTCTCAAACCATCAGAAAACTGGGCGAGAAGCATTTCTTCTCCATCTCTACTATTCCCGATGATATCTTCCGTCTGATGCAGGGCAAGACATACAAGAAGAACTGTACCGTGGCAAGAAGCGAACTGAGATACATAAGATGCCTGCACGTAGACAAGGACGGCAGAAACATCGTAGGAGAGATGGTGGTGAACAAGGCGATAGCCACAGATGTGCTCGATATTCTGAAAAAGCTCTACGAGGCAAAATATCCGATAGAGCGGATGAGACTCATTGACTACTGGGATGCCGACGACGAAAGGGCGATGAGAGCCAACAACTCCTCCAGCTTCAACTTCCGCTTCATCTCGCATACCCATACGGTATCGAAGCACGGAAGGGGACTGGCCGTAGACATCAACACCCTCTACAATCCTTACCACAAACGGCTGAAGAACGGCAAGGAAGTGGTGGAACCTGCCACCGCCCGCCCCTATCTGGACCGCAGCAAGAACCACGCTTACATGATTAAGAAAGGCGATCTCTGCTACCGGCTTTTCAAGGCAAAAGGATTCCGATGGGGAGGTGACTGGAAACACAGCAAAGATTACCAGCACTTCGAAAAATAGAAATGCAGGAAAGAACAGCCAGCAAGGAAAGGACATAAAAAAAGACTATGCCTATGTTACATCATTTCTTTAGTAACTATGGCATAGCCTTTTATTATCCTAACGATCTTTTTTATATGTAATACAAATTTAATTCACCTGCTACAGCCTTATTATAATACATTGTAACTAGCTGTACCAGATTGAATTATATTCTCTACGTTCATCGTCCTCATTATAGAGGTTCTCATATTCAAGGTTCATAGCCTCGAATGATTCCAATGTCTGTTTCATGATAACTCCTCCTCTATTTATTATGTTCAACTTTTAATATGGCAAAATTACTAAAAAAACAGACTTCTGATGTCAATATTTCAGAAAACTTTTGTATTTTTGCACCATCTCTGCACATCAGGGGCAAAAAGTGCAAAAAACAGCTCTGTTCAAGAGCCATGCAAGATAAAAAACAAGAAACAAGATGAAGATATTACATACTTTACGACTCGACAGAATGAAGTGTCGCCACTGGGTACTGCTGCTGTTGCTCATCCTCGTCACCCTTACCAAGATGATTCCTCTCTGGGGAGTTATCTACACCTACCGTGTTTATCCCGTTATCGGCACCCTTCTCTCGCCCATCTCAGGCATCTTTCCTTTTGCCGTGGGCGATATTTTCATAGCTCTCAGCATCGCCTGGGTCGTCCTCTATCCTATCTACGAGATGGGATTACGGAAGAAACTCGCCCGTCGTTTTATCTTTCTTGCTGCCAAGAGCGGCGGCTATCCGAAGAAAAAGGCGGTTTTCGGAAGGGTAATTGAATATCTGCTGTGGATATATGTATGGTTTTATGCAGCTTGGGGACTGAACTATTCGCAGCCTGTTATCTATTATAGAGTTGGCATGCAGCCTGCTGAGGTTTCGGAAGAGAAGTTCCGGAAATTTGCCTACCAGTATGCTGACAGCCTCAACCTTTTGAGTGAAGAACGGAGAGGCAAGAGGGAAGAATTCAATTGTATTGTGGATGATAAACTGAAGAATCGGGTGCGGGATGCGGTTCTGAAGGAATATAACAAGATAGGCTATCGGGAGGGCATCAATCCACCTTTCAACCAGCATCCGCATGCCAAGACGATGGTGTTTACGCCCATCAGTTCGATGTCGGGTGTAACCGGCAGCATGGGACCATTCTTCTGCGAATTTACGCTGAACGGCGATATTCTTGCACACGATTATCCGGCTACCTATGCCCATGAGTTTGCTCATTTCCTGGGTATTGCCAACGAAGGAGAGGCAAATTTCTACAGTTATCTCGTCTGTACGGCATCACAGGATAAGGCGGTGAAATTCAGCGGATATTACCACATTCTGCCCCATGTATTATATAATGTATTCGATATTCTCGGCGAAAAGGAGGGTGAGAAATATCTGAAACATATCCGGCCAGAGATAATCAGGCTGCTGAAAAGCGACCGCCAATACTGGCAGGGCAAAAGATGCAAGGCACTGGATGCTGCCCAGGATTTCTTCTTCGAACTCTATCTGAGAGGCAACCATGTAGAAGGCGGCAGAAAGAGCTATGCCGGTGTCATCGGTCTGATTCTGGCTTGGAAGGACAAGCAGGAAAAATCTCTCATGAAAAGATGATAGAAATAACTACATGAGAAAGAAAAGACGATTGGCGCGCGCTCTTGCACCAATCGTCGTTCGCATATATTTGAATATAGAAAGTAATCTTTTTTCCTTGTATAAGAGGACTAATATATTATTATGTTAAACCTATTCTGTTTTTTACTTCTGCTGTGCAGGTCTCCACATTCTTGGTCCTGGTCTTCCATCCTTACCCATTCCCTTGCGAGAACCTCTCTGGGCAAAGCGCTTCATCATCTGTCGCTCCAGTTCGTAAACACGCTGAATCTGCTGCTGGCTCAGGAACTGCGAATACTTCTTGTAGTATTTCTGACGGATATTGAGAATCTTTTCGCTCATCTCAAAACGCTGCTTGATTTCCTGTTCGGTTTGAGCATCCGTTTTCATTTCGCCCTTCTTGTGATGAGGGCGAGGACCTAAAGCCCATACCTCTTTCTGATAATCAGTATAGGTCTCGATAAACTTAGCGTTGGTCTTTTCATCAAGCCCCAAATTACGAGAGATGTACTGAGCCTGCTTTTCTGCCAACTGTTCACGACTGATGCGCTGCTTCTGGTTAGGCGCCTGTGCACATACACTTGTAGTAACCGTCATCATGGCGATGACCATCATTAAAATACCAAAAAATCGTTTCATAACTCTATCATTTTAAAATATTATTGAATCGGTTTAATTGTTGAGGAACACATCCTCCTGATATAGATCGAGGAGATAATCCTGGTCGGCAGAAGACAGCTGTGCGAAAGCCTTATCTACCTCCTGTATTCCGTTATTCACCTGTGAAGGCTGGGAAGAAGAGGCTGAGAAATCGATGTTGAGTACCAGAAGTACTGCCACCGATGCAGCCACAGCTATTGCAGCCGTCCAAATCACCTTCCTCAGAGATCGTTTCTTCGGCTGTATCCTGACAGGTGCCGGTTTGTCATTCTTCACCTGCTCCAGGATATTGGCTTCCACCTCCTTGAAGAATCCTTCTGGCGTAGAATAAGGCATCCGCTTACCCACCTTACCGAAGTCAAACTTCCCGGTTTTGTTGAAATCAAAATTTGTATCCATATTCTTTTCCATTTTGAATAACCATTTAAAAACTCACAGAACTCTCACTTAATCGTTCGAATTCATGTACTTGATAATTTTCTCCTTGGCAACATGATAGCTTGCCTTGATACTGGCTGGCGTGGAATCAGCGACCTTCGCTATTTCGTCGAACCCAAGTTCATCGTAATATCTCATATTGAATGCCAGCTGCTGCTTAGGCGGAAGCGAGAGAATCGCTTTCTGCAGTTTTACTGCCACCTTATCATCGAAGTCGATATAATTATCTGCTGGGATGAGACTGACGCCCGTTGAATCTGATTCTAGAGAAACTTCTTCCTGTTTCCGTTTGCTGATGAGCCGCAGGGCCTCGTTGGTAGCGATGCGGTAAATCCAACTTCTCAGTGAGCAGTCGCCCCGATATTGATTGAACGAGCGATAGATTCTCACAAAAGTTTCCTGCGAAGCATCCTGTGCATCATCATGCGAAACCACCAATCGGCGTATATGCCAGTAAACCGGTTCCTGATACTTCATCATCAGCATTCTGAATCCGTTCTCCGGACATTCCTTCATCGTATCCACTATGCCTTTGTCATTTACACTCATATTCGTTTATTTTCATGAACGTTACGATTATATGACCTTCCAAAATGGGAAAAGTAAAAAGCGGGATGCATTTTTTTTCGATACCTGCTTAATTTTTCCTCCTTTTTTCTCTTTTAATATCATAGAGAAGAGAAAAAAGGGAGCTATTTCTCCGCTTTCTCAAAGAAAAAGTATATATTTGCAAACGGATTGCGGATATCAAAAAGATATATTGATATGAAGAAAGAAAAGAATTTTTCAGAAACTGATTTTCACCGACAACCAGTTTGAGCACAATCTTTACCAGACGATAGAAGACATCGGCAATTTCTATTATGGCAGAGACAGCAAAAACAGCATCATTCTGAAGATGCTCTATATAGAGGGATTCAAGGGCAAGGACGTAGCCGCCCAGTTGAGCATATCCCATTCTGCCGTTACCCAGCGCTGCCAGAAGATGATGCACGATGTAGTGATTCCTTATTTCAAGAGATACTTCGATGCATCGGAATACGGAAGCTACCTGTCGTCCGCGGAGGAAGACACCTGTATCGAAAGTGCTCCGAAGATGTCGATGCCGAGAATGATGTCCGAGTGCATGCGCTGCGAGGAAGCGACTGATAATGGCAATAACATATTTAATAATAAGAAGAATATGGAAGATATGAAGAAGGGAAGAATCACTCCTAGCTGGATTGATTCATTAAAGGAGAACGAGATTTTTGTGTTTGGCAGCAATCTGGCTGGCATGCATGGTGGTGGAGCTGCCCGCATTGCCCGCCTGCATTTCGGTGCCGTCATGGGCAAGGGCGTTGGCTTGCAAGGTCAGAGTTATGCCATCCCTACGATGCAGGGCGGCGTGGAAACCATCCGTCCATACGTGGAGGAATTCCTTGATTTTGCCAATCATCATTCCGAGCTACATTTTCTGGTAACCCCAATAGGTTGCGGCATCGCCGGCTTCGAAGCCGAAGACATCGCCCCATTGTTCGAGAAGGCAAAGGAGATGAAGAACATCAGCTTGCCGGAGAGTTTCTGGGAGGTGATAGAATAAAGTTATAGAGAATTAGTAGCTTATGTTAGGAGCAATTATAGGAGATATTGCTGGCTCAAAATATGAGTTCAACAATACGTTTGATTATGATTTCGAGATGTTCGGCGAGGGATGCGACTTCACCGATGATACCATTTGTACGGTGGCGATAGCCGATGCGATACTGAACGGACGAAGCTATCAGGAAAGCCTGCTGGATTGGTGCCGCCGCTATCCTTCTCCAAAAGGAGCGTATGGCGGAAGATTCGCAGGGTGGATTCGTTCTCTTGATCCGCAGCCATACAATAGTTTTGGCAATGGTTCGGCAATGCGAGTATCGCCAGTGGCTTGGCTATTCGATGACCTGTCGCAGGTTTTGGAAGAGGCAGAGAAAACGGCTCTTCCTACCCATAACCATCCCGAAGGAATCAAGGGAGCCAAAGCCGTGGCTCATGCCATCTGGCATTTCCGCAAGAGCAGATTCTCAGAAGAATCTAAGGAGAGTAAAGATAAGAATTCTAAAGAATCTGATGATAAGGCAATGAAAGCCTTCAAGAATATCGCCCGCAGCTATTACGAGGATTTCGATACCCGAGATTATCCGAAAGGCAAATTCGATGAAACCTGCATGGATGCCGTGCCATTATCCTTCTATCTCCTCTCGCAAGCCTCATCCTTCGAGGATGCTATCCGCCTAGCCATATCTCATGGCGGCGATAGCGATACCATCGGAGCCATCGTTGGCAGTATCGCCGAAGCCCGCTTCAGTATTCCGCAAGATATGAAAGAGAAGGCAATCTCTTTTCTTCCGGATGATATGAGAGAAATATCGGCAAGAATAAAGTGTTGTAACTAGGCTCAGCAAAGCTGCTGACTGCAGTCAGCAGACCTGCCGACTAGGCTCGGCAGACCTGCTGAGCCTAGTGGCAACTGCTGAGAAGGTATCTTCTGGAACCCGAGGAGTAATGTCTTTCAACTCACGAAGACGCTTGCATCAACCTATAGAGTTGACTCCTTTATCCCATCGAGCCGACTCCGTCATCCAGTAGAACCAACTCATTCTGCTAAATCAACCCTATCTACAACCTTCTCCAGGCAGTTAATCATTATGATACTGCTTATCAGAAATCGTGGTCACAATAGCACTCAGCTTCTGCATTTTCTCCCCATTTATTTCTTGCACATAAAATTTTTTTTCGAAAAAACTTTTTTCGTGTGCGTATAAACTCGACGCTAAATCTAAAAAGAATCTGATATGATACCTTATAGATACCCCAAAAATTACGTCCCGATGTAGACTTTACTACATGGCGACGTAATCTTTCCTACGTCCCGACGCAGAGATTCCTACATCGCCATGTAATTTCAAGGACAACGGGAAAAGAAAGATGTATTGAAACAATTTGCTGGCAAATGCGAAATAAAGCCCAAATAATTTGGTGTTATCGAAGAAAAACTATAACTTTGCCACCAATAGAATTTATCAAACAATATAATTTATGACAAACCATGATTTTTGGATGTCCATCAGTGACATAATCAATGAAGGATTTACATCTGAAGGTCTAGCAAAATTAGATGATTATGCAGAACAATTCAGTACTGGAAAGATCTTATATAAACGATTTTCACCGTCAGAACAGTATGGGTGCTGTGAAGGAGGTAGAATCCATGTTATTGCATCCTTACTCGCGGGAGCAGAAGTTGGCACAGATCAACTCTCTGCGCCAGAACAACAGAATCAAAAAGTAAGCTGAAAAGCAGTATGAAAAACACGCAACATACTGCTTTTCTCTATCCTTAGTTTATTTTAATATTTATCTTTTCGTAAATGTAAGTTCTGTATCACCCTCATCCATTAAGCATACAGTACAAACCATCGTATTACCTTTGATAGAAACAATCTTAAAGCGCTTGCAAGTTTGCCAATCTGTTTCATCCCCTGAAGAATAGGAATCCTTAATAATCAAAATGTTGGCATTCAATTCATATTTAGTAATTCCTGAATAAGATTTCCAAGTCCCTGCATCATAATCATACCAAATGCAACCACCATTAGCATTGAGAGAAAATCTAAATTTATCATCACTTTCAGGACTTTTATCTACAGTGATATGGCTTTCATCCTCATCATCAGCCCAATACCACCCCTTAATATGCGTAAGTTCCCATGTACCAACGATGTTGGTCTTAATATCACAAGTAGCCGGAGTGTCGTCATCATCCGAAGATGAACAAGCGGTGACAGTCTTTTTACTACCTTATCATCGAAAAAATGTATGATTTAACATTCGTTATCATCGAAAAAGTGTATAATTTACTTGTTTTTATCATCGAAAAAGTGTATCTTTGCAACAGAAATATTTAAATTCCAGTTAGTTATGAAAAGAAAGATATACAAGCAACTTCTGAAATGGAAAGAAAGCAAGGACAGAAAGCCCTTGATGTTACTAGGTGCCAGACAAGTGGGTAAGACTTGGATCATGCAGCACTTTGGAAAAAAGGAATACAAAAACGTAGCATATATCAACTGTGACGATGAACCAAGAATGAAACAGCTCTTTGAGCTTGATTACAACATAGACAGAATCCTCATAACCATCCAAGCCATTACTGGCGTAAGGATTACACCTGCTGCTACTCTCATCATCATGGATGAAATACAGGAGGTTCCGAGAGGACTCCATAGTTTGAAGTACTTTTGCGAAAAAGCTCCCGAATACCATATTATGGTAGCAGGTTCCCTCCTTGGGGTTACCCTGGGTAAAGGAGAGTCGTTTCCTGTAGGGAAAGTAGATATGCTTACCATGTACCCCATGGATTACGAGGAATATCTTGATGCAACCGGCAATGAAAATTGGATAGAATTACTCCATTCAAAAGACTGGGGACTTATCGACATCATGAAACCCAAGATGACGGAACTGCTCCGGCAATATTACTTTGTGGGCGGCATGCCAGGAGTGGTAAGCAAATTCATCGAAAATACAGACTTGCAGCAGGTTCGCACCCTGCAGCGTGATATTCTGGAAGCCTATCGCAGGGATATTTCCAAACATACTTCAGCTGCGGAATCTACAAGAATCCGGGAGGTGCTGGATTCTCTCCCTTCTCAACTGGCACGTGAAAACAAGAAGTTCATCTATGGAGCTGTGCGCAAAGGTAGCAGAGCCAAGGATTTTGAACTGGCCATACAATGGTTGGTAGATGCCGGCATTGTATATAAGGTGAACCGCATCAAGGAACCTAAAATGCCGCTTAAATTTTATGAAGATAGGGATGCCTTTAAACTGTTCTTATTAGATTGTGGTCTCCTGGCATGCATGACAGATGCCTCAGCAGGCCAGATGCTGATAGGCGACAATGCATTCACTGAGTTCAAAGGTGCATTTACAGAACAGTATGTGCTACAGCAACTGTTGGCCTTGGGATTAAAGCCCTATTACTGGAGCAATACCAAGACTCCTTCGGAGATTGATTTCATCATTCAAGATAGCCAAAGGGTTATACCAGTAGAAGTGAAGGCAGAAGAAAACGTACGTGCGCGTTCCCTGGCACAATTCATCAAAGACAACCCAGGGTTGAAAGGGTTACGTATCTCCATGAAAGGATATGTAGACCAAGAATGGATGGAAAACATCCCTATCATAGCCATTGGCACATATTTTGAGAAATGATATGTAAAGGATTATACGGTTTTTCTGTCCGAGAGGAACAAACTTAAGATTGTTCTATCAGTTAGCACGGACTGAAAAGCCGTTCGAAAGAATTGCAGAACATACTCAAAGAGAATAGCGGCAAGGCTGATAGTATATACAAGGAAATATCATACAAGTTATTATATATTATACATTATAAATAAGGAGATAAGAAGATGAAAGAAGTATTGATAGTAAGCATCGGCAGCTTCTTCGGAGGCGGCATGAGATATTGGGTATCAAAGATGGTGCAATCCTGCACGGTGATTGCCTTTCCGTTCGGAACGATGGCGGTGAATGTGGCGGGATGCCTCATCATCGGGTTCCTCTCGGGATTGAACTGGCGGGAAGGGGGATGGATGTCGCCATCTGCCAAACTGCTGCTCACCACGGGATTCTGCGGAGGATTCACTACCTTCTCTACCTTTATGAACGAGGGAGCAGGACTGATGAAAGAAGAGAATTACCTCTATATGATGCTCTATCTCTTCGGAAGTCTGGCGCTGGGACTTATCGCCGTTCTCGCCGGACATTATCTGGCGAAAATTATCGCATAAAAGACTTCGGAGAACAGAAAGAAGAAGAGTCCGGATTATCACATAAAATACTGAAGATAGTATTCCATCAAATGAAGAAATGATGAAAATACTATCTTTTTTATTATTTTATATTTCCAAAATGCCTTAATTACGAAATTTATTCGTAAATTTGCAGAAATAATCTGCATTCGACAATTTGAAAGCAAGCTTTCATCATGCTCGTTTGCTTAATTTTTGCACCAATGAATACATTAGATACAAACAATATAAAATGGAGCGAGAATGTAATTATCGCTGATGCCGACTATATCGACCGAGTGGCTTTCGACCTGATAGTCAACTTCGAACGAATGATTAACCGTCGCATCCAACCAGCCGATATGGCACAATGGGCAGTCTGCATTGCCCTTGACGGAGGTCTGAGAGAGGGCGAGCACGAGACACAGGTTGTGCTTATCCACGACAAGCAGTCAATGGCGATGAAGAACTTCCGCCCTGCCAACTATGAGAAGGATCTGAACGCTCAGGCTTTCAAGGATGATAAGCTCGGAGAATTCATCATCTCTTCTTATCCTACAGAGGAGAAGATGGTAGGTAAGGATGACTTCCTCGTAGATGTGGCACGCACCGTATGCAACGCCAAGGAGGTGAAGCGAGTGATGGTAATCCCAAATTCTGAGGATGGAGATGCTTACGACCGACTCCGCGAGATACTCCGTAAGGTAGATGACGACGACAAACGCATCACCCTCTTTGCCATGCAGCCCATGCCAGGCGGCAACTTCAGACAGGAGATTCTCGGTTATTCGCTCATGAATGCCCTGGGAATTTCGGCAGATGAAATAAAATAAACATAAAAATAATAAACATAAAAAAATAAGATTATAAATGAGTAGAGTACTTATGATTGGCGCAGGTGGCGTGGCTACCGTGGCTGCCTTCAAGATCGTCCAGAACCAGGACGTTTTCACCGAGTTTATGATTGCTAGCCGTCGCAAGGAAAAATGCGATAAGCTGGTTAAGGATATCCATGCCAAGGGCTACAAGATGGATATTCAGACAGCTGAGGTGGATGCCGACGACGTTGCGCAGTTGAAGGCTCTCTTCAATAGCTACAAGCCTGAGCTTGTCATCAACCTAGCTTTGCCTTACCAGGATCTTACTATCATGGATGCCTGTCTGGCTTGCGGTTGCAACTACATGGATACCGCTAACTATGAGCCTAAGGACGAGGCTCACTTCGAGTACTCATGGCAGTGGGCATACAAGGATAAGTTCGAACAGGCTGGTCTCTGCGCTATCCTCGGCTGCGGTTTCGACCCAGGAGTATCAGGCATCTTCACCGCTTATGCAGCCAAGCATCACTTCGATGAGATTGAGGTGCTCGACATCGTGGATTGCAACGCCGGTAACCATCACAAGGCTTTCGCAACCAACTTCAACCCAGAAATCAATATCCGCGAGATTACCCAGAAGGGACTCTGGTATAAGGATGGCGAATGGATTGAAACCGACCCTCTCTCTATCCACAAGCCTCTCACCTACCCTAACATCGGTCCTCGCGAGAGCTATCTGATGCACCACGAGGAGTTGGAGAGTCTGGTGAAGAACTACCCTACCATCAAGGAGGCACGTTTCTGGATGACCTTCGGCCAGCAGTATCTCACTTACCTCGACTGCATTCAGAACCTCGGCATGAGCCGCATCGACGAAATCGAATACGAGGCTCCATTGGCAGACGGTTCAGGCAAGACAGCCAAGGTGAAGATTGTTCCTCTGCAGTTCCTCAAGGCCGTATTGCCTAACCCACAGGATCTCGGCGAGAACTATGACGGCGAAACATCTATCGGTTGCCGCATCCGCGGTAAGAAGGATGGCAAGGAGCGCACCTACTACGTTTATAACAACTGCAAGCACCAGGAGGCTTACAACGAAACCGGTATGCAGGGCGTAAGCTACACCACCGGTGTGCCAGCCATGATTGGTGCCATGATGTTCCTCAAGGGCATCTGGAAGAAACCAGGCGTATGGAACGTAGAGGAGTTCGACCCAGATCCATTCATGGAGCAGTTGAACAAGCAGGGATTGCCATGGCACGAGGTGTTTGATGGCGATTTGGAAATTGACTAAACTTTAAACTAAATAAGATATGGCAAAAGAAATGCAAGAGGGAAAATTGAATCCCAATGAAGGCAAGCTGAAAGCTCTTCAGGCAGCCATGGCTAAGATAGAAAAGGACTTCGGTAAGGGCTCTATCATGAAACTCGGAGATGAGCACGTTGAGAACATCGAAGTTATCCCTACAGGCAGTATCGCTCTCGACAATGCACTGGGCGTAGGCGGTTATCCTAAGGGACGTATCATCGAAATTTACGGTCCGGAATCTTCTGGTAAAACAACATTGGCTATCCATGCCATCGCAGAGGCTCAGAAGGCTGGCGGTATCGCTGCTTTCATTGATGCAGAGCACGCTTTCGACCGTTTCTATGCGGCTAAATTGGGCGTTGATGTTGATAACTTGTGGATTTCACAACCAGATAATGGTGAGCAGGCGTTGCAGATTGCAGACCAGCTGATCAGTTCTGCTGCTGTAGACATCGTAGTTGTTGACTCTGTAGCCGCCTTGACTCCTAAGAAGGAAATCGAAGGCGATATGGGTGACAATGTGGTAGGTCTTCAGGCTCGATTGATGAGTCAGGCTCTCCGCAAGCTCACTTCTACCATCAGCAAGACCAACACTACCTGCATCTTCATCAACCAGTTGCGCGAGAAGATTGGTGTAATGTTCGGTAACCCAGAGACAACCACCGGTGGTAATGCTCTGAAGTTCTATGCATCAGTGCGTTTGGATATCCGCAAGGCTACAGCCATCAAGGACGGCGATGAGGTAGTAGGTAATCTGGTTCGCGTAAAGGTTGTAAAGAACAAGGTGGCTCCTCCTTTCCGCAAGGCAGAGTTCGACATCATGTTTGGCGAAGGCATCAGCCGTGCCGGCGAGGTATTCGGTCTGGCTGTAGCCAACGATATCATCGAAAAGAGCGGCAGCTGGTATAGCTATGGCGGTTCTAAACTCGGACAGGGTGCCGATGCCTGCAAGGCATTGCTCAAGGATAACCCTGAACTTCTCGATGAACTGGAAGCTAAGGTTCGCGAAGCACTTGCTGCTAAGGAACAGAAATAAAGCCAGATAAGGTTTCACACCTTATTATATATAGGAGCTTTATCTGAAAAGAAAGATTTCTCAATCATATTACAGGAATCAAGATAGGGAGAATGCGACATTTTATCGCCTCCCATATCTTGATTCCTTTTATTTTGTCAGCATTATCTGACACCTTGTCAGCCACTTTAAATTTTACAATCCCTTGGCACATGCTTTGTTATGACGGAAAGCGTGAACGCTGAATATAGAGGTTCCCGACAGATGCATATCTTCGGCAGACTTCCATTAGCCAGCAGTTCATGAGATAAATAACATATTAATAACGATAAAAATAAAAAAAGATATAATTATGGGAAAAGTAATTGGAATTGACTTGGGTACCACAAACAGTTGTGTTGCCGTTTTCGAAGGTAGCGAACCAGTTGTAATCGCTAACAGTGAAGGTAAGCGTACTACTCCATCAGTAGTAGGTTTCGTTAAGGATGGTGACCGCAAGGTAGGTGATCCTGCTAAGCGTCAGGCCATCACAAACCCTAAGAACACAGTATATTCTATCAAGCGTTTCATGGGTGAGACATACACTCAGAGCCAGAAAGAGGCTGAGGCAATGCCTTACACAGTAGTAAACGAGGGTGGTTATCCACGTGTTGAAATCGAGGGTCGCAAGTATACTCCACAGGAGATTTCTGCAATGGTTCTCCAGAAGATGAAGAAGACTGCAGAGGATTATCTCGGACAGGAGGTTACAGATGCTGTAATCACAGTTCCTGCTTACTTCTCTGACTCACAGCGTCAGGCTACAAAGGAGGCTGGTCAGATTGCAGGTTTGAACGTTCAGCGTATCGTAAATGAGCCTACAGCCGCAGCTTTGGCTTACGGTGTTGACAAGGCTAACAAGGATATGAAGATTGCCGTATTCGACTTGGGTGGTGGTACATTCGATATCTCTATTCTGGAGTTCGGTGGCGGCGTATTCGAGGTACTTTCTACCAATGGTGATACTCACCTGGGTGGTGATGACTTCGACCAGGTAATCATCAACTGGTTGGCTGATGGCTTCAAGGCTGAAGAAGGCGTAGATCTCCGCAAGGACCCTATGGCTATGCAGCGTTTGAAGGAGGCTGCTGAGAAGGCTAAGATTGAGTTGTCAAGCTCTACATCTACCGAAATCAACTTGCCATACATCACAGCCGTTGACGGTATGCCAAAGCACTTGGTTAAGACTTTGACCCGTGCACAGTTCGAGCAGTTGGCTCACAACCTGATTCAGGCTTGCTTGGTACCTTGCCAGAATGCCGTTCGTGACGCTAAGCTCTCTACATCAGATATCGACGAGGTTATCCTGGTTGGTGGTTCAAGCCGTATCCCAGCCGTTCAGACACTCGTTAAGAACTACTTCGGCAAGGAGCCTTCTAAGGGTGTTAACCCAGATGAGGTTGTTGCAGTAGGTGCAGCTATCCAGGGTGCCATCCTGAACAAGGAAGAGGGTGTTGGTGACATCGTATTGCTCGACGTTACTCCATTGACTCTCGGTATCGAGACTATGGGTGGTGTGATGACTAAGCTCATCGATGCCAATACAACTATCCCTTGCAAGAAGAGCGAGGTATTCTCTACAGCAGCTGATAACCAGACAGAGGTTACCATCCACGTATTGCAGGGTGAGCGTCCAATGGCAGCTCAGAACAAGAGTATCGGTCAGTTCAACCTGACAGGTATCGCTCCAGCTCGCCGTGGTGTTCCTCAGATTGAGGTTACCTTCGATATCGATGCCAACGGTATCTTGAACGTATCAGCTAAGGATAAGGCTACCGGTAAGGAGCAGAGCATCCGCATCGAAGCTTCATCTGGCTTGAGCGAGGACGAAATCAACCGCATGAAGGCTGAGGCAGAGCAGAACGCTGCTGCTGATAAGGCTGAGCGCGAGAAGATTGACAAGATGAACCAGGCTGACAGCATGATCTTCACCACCGAGAACTTCCTGAAGGATAACGGTGATAAGATTCCAGCTGACAAGAAGCCAGGTATCGAGCAGGCTTTGCAGCAGTTGAAGGATGCTCACAAGGCAGGTGATGTTGCAGCTATCGATTCAGCTATGAACAACTTGAACACCGTCATGCAGGCTGCTTCTCAGCAGATGTATCAGGGCGGCCAGCAGGCAGGTGCTCAGGGTGGTCAGCAGGCACAGGGCGGAAATGATGGCGCTCAGGACGTACAAGACGCTGACTTCGAAGAGGTTAAGTAATACAGATTAATATTATAATAAAGGCGTACAATGCTCAGAAATGAGTTTTGTACGCCTTTTTTGTTTCATTATGTTTTTTTATATCCCAATAGTTTGCTAATTCGCTGAAAATTATGTATATTTGCAAATTAAGGGAGAAAAACATTCCCGAAAGAGATAGACAGTTTAGGGTAAATATAAAAGAAAGGAGAACGAGATATGGCAAAGAAGAGACCACAGGTAGCGCTGGTTTATGATTTCGACGGCACACTGTCGCCGGGCAATATGCAGGAGTTTGGATTCATACAGGCTACAGGCAAGACAAAAGACGAGTTCTGGGAGAAAAACAGAAAGTTTGCAGAGGGTAAGGATGCCAACGGCATTTTGACCTATATGTATCTGATGCTCGACGAAGCCAAGAAGAACAATATCTCGCTCACCCGGGAATCTTTTCAGAAATTCGGCAAGGATGTAGAACTGTTCCGCGGCGTAAAACAATGGTTTTCGCTCGTGAATGAATATGGCAACAGCATCGGACTGGACGTAAAGCACTACATCAACTCCTCGGGACTGAAGGAGATGATAGAGGGCACACCTATCGCCCAGGAATTTGAGAACATCTACGCCTGCTCCTTTCTCTACAATAAGAAGGGAATCGCCTATTGGCCAGCCGTAGCCGTAGACTATACTACCAAGACGCAATTCCTCTTCAAAATCAACAAGGGTATCAAACAGGTGAGCGACAACAGAAGAGTGAACCAGTATATCCCCGACGAAAAGCGACCTATCCCTTTCCCCCGAATGATATATTTCGGAGATGGAGAAACCGATGTGCCTTGCATGAAGATGGTAAAGGAACATGGCGGCCACTCGATTGCGGTATATGATAACGAGGATAAACAGAAGACTGCCTGCCAGCTTGTCAAGGAGGGACGGGTAAACTTCATGTGCTCAGCCAACTACAGCAAAGGAAGCGTGATGAATATCATCGTAAAGAGGATATTGGATAAAATCAAAGCCGACTTTGAATTCGACCGCCTGATAGAACTGAACCAGAAGAAGGCATGGAAGTAATTTAAAGGTAAAAGAGTAAAAAGGTAAAAGGGTAAAAAGGGCAAGAAAGTAAAGGGAGAAAGGGATTCTTTTGTGAATTCCTTGAAACTTTTCTTGGTTTTGTCGAGGATTATGCTTAATTTTGCACGCAAAAATAATAATATCAAATCATATTAATGGGAAGAAACAAATACTCAGCAGGAGAAATCAAGGAAATCGGCAAGTTGCTGCGACTCAAAAACGCAGGCAACCGTTTACAACAGAAAATGATACGCCACGACCTTCGTGTGGATTATGAATTTAATATCTCTGACTTCAATGAGCCTGGCAAGGCTTTCGGAGAAGAGGAGTTGCAGGCAGCCATCAAGCGTGGCGCCATTCAGATTCTCGACGATGCCACCATAGAGGCAATGAAGGCAAAACGTGCCCGAGATAAGGCTCGCGACGAGGCAGAGAGACAGAAGGAAGCCGTAGCCAGCGGTGAACAGACCGACTGGCAGGAGGCTATGAAGGAGTGGAATGAGTATTACGAAAAGTAAAATGGTAAAAAAGTAAAAAGAACATACTGATTACGACATATACTGATTACGACATATACCGATTAAAAAAATATACTGATTATAAATTATTATGGCTAAAGTATTGATAAAGACATCAGAGGGCGACATCAAGGTGCGCCTCTACGACGAGACACCTCAGCATCGTGACAACTTCTTGAAGTTGGCAAAGGAGGGATATTTCGATGGCACTCTCTTCCATCGTGTCATCAAGGATTTTATGATTCAAGGCGGCGATCCAGACAGCAAAGGCGCTCCTAAAGGCAAGATGCTGGGCACAGGTGGTCCCGACTATACCATCCCTGCCGAGTTCGTTTATCCACAACTTTTCCACAAGCGTGGAGCCTTGAGCGCAGCCCGTTTGGGAGATGAGGTAAACCCAGAACGAGAGAGCAGCTGTCTCTTATACACATCTGACGCTGAGCAGCGGTAGCCAGTTTTATATTGTATGGGGAAAGACCTACAAGCAGAATGAACTGAAGCAGATGGAAAAGCAGATGGGCATGCAGATGGAGCAGAACATCTTCAACCAGCTTGCCAAGGAGCATCATGAAGAAATCATGAACTTCCGCCGCAACCGCGACCGTGAGGGGCTGATGAAACTCCAGGACGAACTGGTGGATGAAACCAAGAAGCGCTGCAAGGAGCAGGGCTATCCTAAGTTTACCGAAGAGCAGCAGAAGGCTTATACAGAAATAGGCGGAACACCTTTCCTCGATAACCAATACACCGTTTTCGGTGAAGTGGAGGAAGGACTTGACATCGTAGAAAAGATTCAGAACTGCGAAACATTGCGTGGCGATCGCCCAAAAGAGGATGTTTCTATGCAGATTTCAGTCATCGAGGAATAAGAAATCTCCATAACGCTCCGCCGGAC
>ERZ1505079.253-NODE-253-length-16819-cov-7.926151_pt1 | contig 16819 bp, 10 predicted proteins | sample MGYA00575740_ERZ1505079 | MGnify/ENA primary metagenome ERZ1505079 (study PRJEB39906, sample SAMEA3182062) | gut metagenome | biome: human; feature: gut; material: Stool; isolation source: human stools | place: Canada | collected 2013-01-14 ...
CCCGCCCGGAAACACTTCGTATTCCCGGAGCGGGATTAGACGACGCTTATAAGGTGTTATTTTAATTTTGTTTCTGCTGAACCCCACATAAAAATGCGCCGCAGGCTCTTTTTAAGCCCATCTGCGTGCAGTACGGATTTGTTTTTGGGCGGTAGCCTAAAAATAAATTCGTATCCAGCGCAGCAGGGCGACCGGGTTTTCAGGGCGCAGCCCTGAACCGTTTTTGCATCCTTTTGTCGGCACAAAAGGATGCCCCCGCCGGGCAGGCGTACCAATCATGTTTTATATAAAACTTGCGCCACCGAAGGTGAGTACAGACTGTTACCTAAATATCCCCCGCCGGAGGCGGAACCTTATTACTTCGTCCAATCTGATCCAACCGATCTTGAGAATAGGAGATACTATGAGCAACATCGAACAGGTAAAACAAAGCCACTATGACGAAACACAGATCCAGGTGCTGGAGGGACTGGAAGCGGTCCGCAAGCGCCCCGGTATGTATATCGGTTCCACAGGCCCGCGCGGCCTGCACCACCTGGTATACGAGATCGTGGATAACGCCATAGATGAGGCGCTGGCAGGCTACTGCACCCACATCGAAACCGAGATTCTGGAAGGCGATGTCATCCGCGTCACCGATAACGGCCGCGGCATCCCCGTGGGCATTCACCCCAAAATGGGCATTCCCGCGGTTACGGTGGTCTATACCATCCTGCACGCCGGCGGCAAGTTCGGCGGCGAGGGCTACAAGGTCTCCGGCGGTCTGCACGGCGTGGGCGCTTCGGTCGTCAATGCCCTTTCGGAGTGGCTCATTGTCGAGGTAAAGAACGGCGAGCACATCTACCAGCAGAAATTCGCCCGCGGCGTGGCGCAGGGCGACCTGACCATCATCGGCGATACCGATGAGACCGGCACCCGTGTTACCTTCAAGCCGGATGGCGAGATCTTCGAGGAGCTGGTGTATGACTATGAAACGCTGCACACCCGTCTGCGGGAGCAGGCGTTCCTCAATGCCGGGGTGCGCATGACCATCACCGACCGCCGTACCCCCACGGGCCCCAGCGATTCCATGTGCTACGAGGGCGGCATCCGCTCCTTTGTGGAGTTCATCCACCAGCGCCGCGGCCTGGAGGCCCTGCACGAGGATGTCATCTACATGAAGGGCGACAGCGGCGATAATGTGGCGGAAGTGGCCATGCAGTACAATGACAGCTACAATGAGCTGCTGCTTTCCTTTGCCAATAACATCAATACCGGCGAGGGCGGCACCCACGAGGACGGCTTTAAGCAGGCCCTTACCCGTGTGCTGAACGCCTATGCCCGGAAAAATAACCTGCTGAAGGATAGTGATAAAAACCTTTCCGGCGAGGACTGCCGCGAGGGTCTGACCGCTATCATCAGTGTCAAGCTGCGGGAGCCGCAGTTTGAGGGCCAGACCAAGGGCAAGCTGGGCAACACCGAAATGCGGCAGGTGGTTTCCTCCATCGTTACCGATAAGCTGACCACCTACTTTGAAGAAAACCCGCAGGTCGCCCGCACCATCATCGAAAAGGCCATTACCGCCAGCCGCGCGGCCGAAGCCGCCCGCAAGGCGAGAGAAGCCACCCGGCGCAAATCTCCGCTGGAGGGCGTGGGCCTGCCCAGCAAGCTGAAGGACTGCAGCGAGCGCAATAACGAGCGCACCGAGTTGTTCATTGTCGAGGGCGATTCCGCCGGCGGCTCCGCCAGCGATGGCCGCGACCGCCGCTTCCAGGCCATCCTTTCGCTGTGGGGCAAGATGCTGAATGTAGAGAAGGCCCGCCTGGATAAGGTATACAGCAACGAAAAGCTGCTGCCCATCATCGCCGCTGTGGGCTGCGGCATCGGCGAGGACTTTGACGCCAATAAGATCCGCTACAATAAGATCATCATTATGGCCGATGCCGATGTGGACGGCAGCCATATCCGCACGCTACTGCTCACCTTCTTCTTCCGTCACATGCGCCCGCTCATCGAGCTGGGCCATGTGTATATCGCGCAGCCGCCGCTTTACAAGGTCAGCCGCGGCAAGCAGTTCCACTACGCCTACACCGAGACCGAGCGGGACGCCTGCATTGCCGAACTGAATCCCGATGGCACCGGCAAGGTGGATATCCAGCGGTACAAAGGCCTGGGCGAGATGGACCCCGTACAGCTGTGGGAAACCACCATGGACCCCGCCCGCCGTGTCATGCTGCGGGTGAACATGGAGGACGCCATGCGTGCCGATGAAACCTTTACCATCCTGATGGGCGATAAGGTGCAGCCCAGAAGGGAATTTATAGAGCAGAACGCCCAGTATGTCACCAATCTTGATGTTTGATGACGCAGAAAGGAGCCGAAAAAATGAGCAAGGATAAAACTCCCAACAATATGGGCGATTTTGATGCCATTAATGAAGTAGTGGATGAGGTAACCGCTGAAAACAGCCTGCACAATGAGGGCCGGATCATCCAGGTGGAGCTGGACCACGAAATGCGCAAGAGCTTTTTGGAATACTCCATGTCGGTCATTGTGGACCGTGCCTTGCCCGATGTACGGGACGGATTGAAGCCGGTTCACCGCCGCATTCTGTTTGCCGCCGATGAGGACGGCCTGACCCCCGATAAGCCCCACCGCAAGAGCGCGACCATCGTCGGTGATGTGCTGGGCCGGTATCATCCGCACGGCGATGCCAGTGTTTACGATGCCATGGTGCGCCTGGCGCAGACCTTCTCGCTGCGCTATCCGCTCATCGATGGCCACGGCAACTTTGGTACCATCGATGGCGACCCCCCCGCCGCCTACCGTTATACCGAGGCACGGCTGAGCAAGATCGCCCTTTACATGCTCTCGGATATCGATAAGGACACCGTAGACTGGAACCCGAACTTTGATGACCAGCGCAAGGAACCGGTTGTACTGCCCAGCCGCTTCCCCAACCTGCTGTGCAATGGCTCGGTGGGCATCGCGGTGGGTATGGCCACCAATATCCCGCCCCACAATCTGCGGGAGGTCAGCGACGCGGTATGCTACCTCATCGACCACCCCGAAGCCGAGCTGAATGAACTGATGCAGTACATTCAGGGGCCGGATTTTCCCACCGGCGGCATCATCATGGGCCGCAGCGGCATCCGGGCGGCCTATGCCACCGGCCGCGGCAAGATCACCCTGCGCAGCAAGACCGAAATAGAGGAAATGAAGAACGGCCGGGAGCGCATCATCGTGCGGGAGATCCCCTACATGGTGAATAAGACCCGCCTGATCGAGAGCATTGCCCAGCTGGTAAAGGATAAGCGTGTCGACGGCATCAGCTACATCAATGATGAAAGCGACCGCGAGGGCATGCGCATCGTCATTGACCTGAAGATGGGCGCCAATGCGCAGGTGGTGCTGAACCAGCTGTACAGCTTTACTCAGCTGCAGGATTCCATCGGCGTCATTATGCTGGCGCTGGAAAACGGCGTGCCCAAGGTAATGACCCTGAAGGAGATGCTGGAGCAATATCTCAAGTTCCAGTTTGAGGTCATCACCCGCCGTACCGCCTACGACCTGAAAAAAGCCAAAGAGCGTGAGCACATTCTGGAGGGTTTGAAGCTGGTGGTGGATAAGACCGATGAGGTCATCTACATCATCCGCCACAGTAAGGACCAGAACGATTCCAAGCTGAACCTGATGGAACGCTTCGGCGTGACCGATCTGCAGGCTGCCGCCATTGTGGCCATGCGTTTGGGACAGCTTTCCGGCATGGAGCGCATCAAGATCGAGGATGAGCTGGCCGGAATCCTGGAAAAGGTGAAAAACCTGGAGGAAATTCTCCGCACGCCTTCCATGGTCTATGATATCATTCGCACCGAGCTGACCGCCATCCGGGATAAGTTCGGCGATGACCGCCGCACCGCTATCGAGACGGTGAGCGGCGAGGTGGATATTGAAGACCTCATCCCCGAGCAGCAGTCGGTCATCACCCTTACCCACGGCGGCTACATCAAGCGCCAGCCTGTGGAGGTATACCGCACCCAGCGCCGCGGCGGCCGGGGCATTTCCGGCGTGGCCCGCAAGGATGAGGACTTTGTGGAGGATATGTTCATCACCTCCACCCACGATTATGTTCTCTTCTTTACCAACCGCGGCAAGATGTACCGCATGAAGGGCTATGAGATCCCCGAAACCGGCCGGGCCGCACGCGGCAGCCATGTGGTCAATCTGCTGCCCATCGAAAAGGATGAAAAGATCAGCGCCATGATAAGGGTGGACGAGGTGGAAAACGACAGCTACCTTGTCATGGTCACCCGCAATGGCACCATCAAGCGCACCGCGCTTTCCGCTTACCGCAATGTCCGCAAGGGCGGCATTATCGCCATTAACCTGGAGGAGGGCGATGAGCTGGCATGGGTGCGCAATACCACCGGCGAGGATGATCTTATCATCGCCACCCGGCAGGGTGTGGCCATCCGCTTTGCGGAAAGCGATGTTCGCCCCATGGGCCGTACCGCCACCGGTGTCCGGGCCATCCGACTGGATGAGGGTGATGAGGTCATCGCCATGGCCACCTGTGAGGAGGGCGGCTACCTGCTGACCGTGACCGAAAACGGCCAGGGCCGGCGTACCGCACTGGGCGAGTACCGCACCCAGAACCGCGGCGGCCGCGGTGTCCGCAACTACGACTGCGAAGGCAAGGGCACCCTGGTGGCCGGCGTGCGTGTAGTAGGCGAGGAGGACGATGTCATCCTCATTGCCGATGACGGCATCATCATCCGCATCCCCTGCGAGCAGATCGCGGTGCAGAGCCGCTACGGCGGCGGTGTCCATGCTATGCGTCTGGAGGAAGGCAGCCGGGTCGTTGCCCTGGCCCGCGCCCCCCGCGAGGAGGACGATGAGAACCCGGACGAGGGCGAAGATGCCGAAAACACCGCCGAACCCGTCACCGACGAGCCGGAGACCGCGGAGGAATAACCCGCCCGCAGACCACCCCCATCTCCCACCAATGAAAAGGAACCACCCATGAGAAACCAAACACCGAAAAAGAGGATACTCCTGCGGGGGGCGGCGGCTGCGCTGGCCCTCTGCATGGTGCTGGGCTTTACCGCCTGCGGTAAAAAGAAGGCCCCGGCGGCCATTCGGGTGGACCTCTCCGGCCGGGTGTATACCCTCGACCCCCAGTACTGCTCCACCGCGCTGGAGCGCTGCCTGCTGAAAAACTGCATGGAGGGTCTGCTGCGCCGCCTGCCGGATGGCACCATGGCCGAGGGCTGCGCCGAAAATTACAGCGTCAGTGCCGATGGCCTGCGCTATACCTTCACCCTGCGGGAAAATCTCCAGTGGAGTGACGGCGAGCCGCTGACGGCAAAGGATTTTGTGTTCGCTTTCCAAAGAATACAGCAGGGCAGCGGCAGCGCCGCCGCCCGGGAGCAATTTGCCGCCATCGCCGGGATGGCGGCAGGGGAGCGCGGCAGCCTGGGCGTTGCCGCGCCGGATGACCGCACCGTCATTATCACCCTTTCCCGCACCGATCCCCTGCTGCCGGAAAAGCTGGCAGAGCCGGAGGCCTTCCCTTGCCGGGAGGACTTCTACACCGGCACCCACGCCCGCTACGGCAATACTCTCGAGAATATGATCTATAACGGCCCCTACACGGTAAAAAGCTGGGAATCCGCCGGGCTTCGCCTGATCCCCAACAGCCGCTACACCGGCCTTACCCCAGCGCAGAATACCGGGGTCATCATCACCCTGGGGAGGGATAACACCATGGAGCGCTTCCTGGAGGGTCTTACCGATTGCTGCCGGGTGGATAGCAATACCCTGGGGCAGCTTTCCGGCGGCAAGACCAGCCTGCTCACCTTCCGCAATGGCACCGTCTCCCTGCTGCTCAATCAGGCCTCCCCCCAGCTGGCGCAGGAGGCCATGCGGCAGGCCTTGTGTTACAGCTTCCCGCTGGCGCAGTATGCCCAGGGCGGTGATCTGCCCGATTCCTACGAATACGCCGGCAGCATCATTCCCGGCGCCGCCCGCCTGTACGATGAAAGCTATATCGATCTAACCGCGAAGGGCTTTTCGCTGGGCTCCGTCACCTACCCCGATGGCAGCTCCACCTCCGACTTCCGCCGCAGCGAACAACTAACCATCACTTATAATGCCCGTGCCGCCGCGGCCGCCCTGGAGCAGGTAAAGGAGCTCCCGCAGGGGCTCACGCTGCTGCTGCCGAAGGGCTCCGCCCTGGAGGGCTTCTGTGGCTGGCTGCAAAAGCAGTGGCTGGACCGCCTTGGATTGGTGGTGAACCTGGCCATAGTGGATGCCGATACCTACCGCAGCCGTCTGGCCAAGGGGGATTTTACCCTGGCCCTGTACAGCTACACCGCCGGTGACGAGCTGCATACGGTGTTCCGTCACTACGGCACGGGCGGCGGTGCACCGGTCCAGTGCGCCGATCCCCACTACGGCCAGCTGCTGGATATGGCCAGCACCAGCCGCAATGTAAATGAAGCGGCCCGCCTCTTTGCCAATGCCGAAGCCCTGCTGGTGGATCAGTTTATTGTGATGCCGCTTTTCTATACCGAAAGCTACTTTGCCATGGCAAAGGGCGTGAGCGGAATTCAAAGCTCCGCCGACGGCACCGAGCTGTTCTTTGCCACGGCGAAGCGGGAGGGTTAAGTGCAATGCTGCTGCAAAGACTGAATAAAAACGACCTGCCGGAGATCATAGCATTCAACCGTCGGTGCTTCTCCCCCGGCGACCGCTGGAGCGGAGAGGACTGGACGGAGCTGCTGGAGGACGAGCGGGCGCATTACTACGCGCTGCTGGAGAATGGGCAGATCGTGGGGAATATGTTTCTTTACGACTGGCAGGGGGAAAGGGATTTCCTGAAAATTATGAACCTTGGTGTTGCCCCTGATCGGCGGGGGCAGGGGCTGGCGTGCCGGCTGCTGGAAAAGGCGGCGGAGGAGCTGAAGGCTTCGATGCTGACGCGCTGCTGCGGTGAGACACGGGAGAGTAACCTTGCTATGCGGCGGGTGTTTGAGCGCTGCGGCTACCGGCTGAACAAAACGGAAGAAAGCTACTACGAAAACCCGACCGAAAGCGCCTGCAAGTATGTGCTGCGGCGGGAGGAGCTGGAGTAAAATCAAATAACGCCGCCCGGCACCGCCAATCGATAAATCGCCGCCGGGCGTACCGGCTGGCCCTGGGCCTATAACCGCGCACTCCCATCAAACTTACCGGGAAAGGCAGGAGATATTACGATGCAAAAAACAAAGCTCGGCGGCCGGTTCTGGCTGGCCCTTACGGTGTTCTCGCTGGTGGGGCAGGTGGCCTGGGTGGTGGAAAACATGTACTTCAATGTGTTCATCTATAAGATGTTCCACGCCACCGCCGCCCAGATCAGCCTGATGGTCGCCGCCTCGGCCGTTGTGGCCACCCTCACCACCATCCTCATCGGCGCCCTCAGCGACCGGGTCGGCAAGCGCAAAATTTTCATCTGCGTGGGGTACCTGCTGTGGGGTATTTCCATTCTCAGCTTTGCCCTCATCCGGGTGGATGTCATCAGCCCCATGGTCTCGGCGGGCGTGGCGGTCACCACCGTCTGCGTCAATCTCACCATCCTCATGGATTGCGTCATGACCTTCTTCGGCTCCACCGCCAATGACGCCTGCTTTAATGCCTGGCTCACCGATAGCACCGATGATACCAACCGCGGCGCTGCGGAGGGCATCAATGCCATGATGCCCATGATGGCCATTTTGGTGGTGTTCGGCGGCTTTATGTTCTTCGATCTGGAAAAGGCCGCAAGCTGGGTCACCATTTTCACCATCATCGGTGTGGTGGTCATCCTCATCGGCATTGTCGGCTTCTGGCTCATCCGGGAGCCCAAAGTCACCCCTTCGCCGGCCGGCAGCTATTGGGGCAGCATCCTGTATGGCTTCCGCCCCTCGGTCATCCGCCGGCATAAGGTGCTGTATCTCACCCTGCTGGCCTTTGCGGGCTTTGGTATCTCCATCCAGGTTTTCATGCCCTACCTCATCCTCTACTACGAAAAATCCCTCGGCATGACAAATTATGTCCTGGTCATGGCTCCGGCCATTGTGCTGGCGGCGGTGTTTACCGCCTTTTATGGCCGCCGGTACGATACCCACGGCTTCCGCCGCTCCATCCTGCCGGGCATTGCTCTGTTGATGGCAGGCTACCTTGCACTGTACTTCACCCGCGATACCCTGCCGGTCTTTTTCGGCTCCCTTTGCATGATGATGGGCTACCTTTCCAGCAATGCCATCTTTGGCGCCATGATGCGTACCTACACCCCGCCGGAGCAGGTCGGCCTGTTCCAGGGCCTGCGCATTGTGGCACAGGTGCTGGTGCCGGGGGTCATCGGCCCTGCCATCGGCGCCGCGGTGCTGAAGAATGCCGAGCTTGTGGTCAATGGCGATGGCACTACCTCCTTCCTCCCCAATGCGAATATCTGGCTGGCGGCCTTTGCGGCCGGGGTGGTGCTGTGCGGCCTGCTGGCACTGCTCTTTGCCCGCCTAAAGAAAGACGCTCCCGCCCGGAAAACCGCCTGAAAAGCAAACCGTCCGCTGGCTTTGCCAGCGGGCGGTTTTTGCGGCCTTGCGGCGCTTCTCATTATTTTACATTCGATAAATCCACCCATTCGGTAGAGGTTTTCCCCACTTTTCACACAGTTTTCCACAGTCAATGGTAGCTTTTCCCCGCATAAATGCCCCAAAACCCGCCCCTTCCCGTCGGTTTTCCACATTTTCCACCCCATCCGTTGGGAGGCTTCCTTGGAAAAATGGTCTCCCACGCTCGCTCCCTGCGACCCGGGTTTCCATCCCGCCATCGAACAATCGCGCTCCTTGCCGCCTTGCGGTGCCCGAAAAAATCATCGCGCTGCTCGCTTGCTCGTTTTTTCGACCGCCGCATCAGCAGTAATCCCTGCCGCTCAGCTTCCGCCTTCGGCGGGACAAATCGCGGTCCCGCGCCCCAGCCTCCGCGACCCGCCCCCACCCCCAACCCCCTCCCCCAGGGGAGGGGGCCAAAAGCAAGGCCCCCGAATTTCTCCGGGGGCCGTTGGCCTATTCATATTCGGTTTTAGTCCACCAGCGCGGTCTCCGCCCCGCTGTGCTCTTCTTCGGCAGCATCCACCCCCGCGTTCGGGTCATTGATCAGCGGATTGGCCACCGCCGGATCCAGCATCACCTTTTTGGGCGGCTCCAGCAGCATGGCTGGGTTCATCAGCAGGCGGCGCAGCATCCGCATCGAGTTGGCATAGTAGTATCCATCGCAGATGCGCTCGTCATTCACGATCTTCATGCCTACCGTCCGGTGCACCGCCGCATCGCCGTTTTCATCATAGACGGTGTGCCGCTCCCGCTTACCCATGGCGATAAAGGTGCTGTAGGTGCCCAGCTCGGTCAGGTGGTGGTAGATGGGCCCGATGCCCAGCGAGCCTACATTGGTATACATGGCGCTGCAGTGCCAGGGGCTGGCCTGCACCAGCTTTTGGGGCAGCCAGCCGCGGTTATCCAGGAAGTGGATCATCGAAACGGCAAACCGGAACAGCCACGCCGGCAGCTTGCCCAGCAGACCGGCTACGCCGTCAATGCCGGTGCCCTCCTCGTGGTTGATTGCCTCCGCAATGGCTTCGTCCAGCCGCCGCTGCACATCCTGCAGGGTATCGCGCGGGTCAAAGCTCGGCTTGATCATCGTTTCCTCGCCGTCATCGCTCATGGTGCGCTTTATGGCAATGGAAATGGTGATGGAATTGTGGGCGTACAGCTTGTTGTGCACCACAAAGCGGTTCAGTGCCGGCCGCTGGCTGATCATCCGCACCATGGCCGCCACAAATATCGTCATCATCGAGATATTGGGCATATCCTCCTTGTGCGCCTTCAGGAAGTCCATCATCGGCTCCACATCCAGCGTTTCCTCATAGTAGTTCTGGCTATCCAGCCGTGTGCGCATGATAAAGGGCACCACGGTAAAAAACAGTGGTACATTGCGCAGCTTCCAGCCGTCCTTGCGGTCGCCGGGCATTTTTTTGTAGTAATCCCTCATCATAGGGGCAGCACCTCTCTTTGCGGATAATATATCGTCAAGGCTCCTCATTTGCAGAATCTTTATCCTTTTACCCCAGTATAGCAATTCTGTCCCAAAATTACAACCATCCCGCGGCATAAAATCACGCATTGGCAACGCCGCCTTTTTGTGGTATAATATTCTATTATAGTATGCGCTATACCCATTCCGCCTGCCGGCGGAGCCATTCCTCGGCCAATCGCAGTCCCGCACCCCAACCACCGCGACCCATTCTATGACTTAGCTCCATCTCGCCTGCCGGCACACCCAAAAGCCACCCATGTGTAAGGGTAACGAAGTGGCATCGCACCAACCCATAGCCTCCCTTGTGTAAAGGGAGGTGGCACGGCGCAGCCGTGACGGAGGGATTGATGGCAGAAACCATAATAAAGTTTTATCTTTCCTGCCCGGCGGGGGATAGTTTGCAGTCGCCTGTCGGCGTCGCGGAGTTTTACAAAAGGTATTCATTTGTACGCCTGCCCGGCGTGGGGTTACTTTTCTGTGAAGAAAAGTAACCAAAAGTCACTCGGGGAGGACCCCGAGACCCCCTACGCGTCGGAGCCCTCCCGCCCGGAAGGCCAAAGCGACGGCTTTCCGGAGCGGGATTAGACGACGCTTATAAGGCGCCGCAGGCGCATTTTATGTAAAGTCTGTTATTCCCATAAAGTATCTGCTTAGTTTGCGCCTTAGTCCCCCTCCTTTGAGGAGGGGACAGGGGTGGTGGTTTGCCCTTCCGCGCTCCAGCGCGGGGGCGATAAAAATGCGCCCGCGGCTACCTTTGGAGCGCATCTGTGCGCAGTACGGACGATGCTTCGCATCGTTCGTATCCAGCACTGCAAGCGACAAAAGGGGGTTCGTCAAGGGGGAACCTCCCCCTTGACCCTGTTTTGCTTCCTTTTGCAGGAGCAAAAGGAAGGCCTCCGCGGCGAGCGGTACTTACCAAGCCTTGTATAAGGCTCCGCGACGCCGCCAAGCGACCACCAACCTTCCCACAAACCTCATTCTACCCCATTTCTTCCCAGAAAGGATGACCCCCATGCGTGATACCATCGTCGCCATCGCCACCGCCACCGGCGGGGGAGTGGGCATGGTGCGCCTTTCCGGCCCGCAGGCGCTTGCCGTGGCCGGCCGGGTGTTCCGCCCCATGAATCCCGCCAAATCCCCGGAAACCATGCCGGGCTATACCGGCGCGTTCGGCCGTGTCTGTCACGGGGAGCAGCTCCTGGATGAAGCCGTGCTGTTTGTCTACCACGCCCCCCACAGCTATACCGGCGAGGATGTCGCCGAATTCTGCTGCCACGGGGGAGAGTTCGTGCTGTCGCAGGTGCTGGCCGCTGTCATTGCCGCCGGGGCCCGCCCGGCCGAAGCTGGAGAGTATACCCGCCGCGCCCTGATGAACGGCCGCATGACCTTGACCGAAGCCGAAAGCGTCATTGATATCTTGGCCGCCCAGAATACCCAGAGTCTCCGGGCCGCCCTCGGCGCCATGGAAGGCGCCCTCCACCGGGAGGTACTGGCCGCCGCCGATACTCTCACCGATTGCTGCGCCCACATCTCCGCCTGGATCGATTACCCCGAGGAGGATGTGGAGGAGGTTTCTCCCCCCGTTCTGCTGGCGCGGTTAAATCGGGTAGAGGCCACCCTTTTCCGCCTGGAGCATAGCTGGCAGCAGGGGCAAATGGTGCGGCAGGGCATCGCCACCGCCATCATCGGCAGCGCCAATGTCGGTAAATCCACCCTGATGAATCTCCTCTCCGGTCGGGAACGCAGCATTGTCACCGACATCCCCGGCACCACCCGGGATGTTATTGAGGAAACCGTCCGCCTGGGGGATCTCACCCTCCGCCTTTCCGATACCGCCGGCCTGCGGAAAAGCGATGATCCCATCGAACAGATCGGGGTGGAGCGCAGCCGCCGCGCGCTGGAACAGTGCGACCTCATTTTGGCGGTCTTTGATGAAAGCCGCCCCCTCACCCCCGAAGAACGCGAATGGCTCCCGCAGCTTTCGGGCCGCGCCGCCGTCGTCATCTATAATAAGCAGGATCTCCCCCCCGCTCTCACAGCGGAGGAAAAAGCGGCCATAGCCGCCGTGGCGCCCGTTTCGGTTTCCATCAGCGCCGCCGCCGGTACCGGCCTCGCGGAACTCACCGAAGCCATCCGGCAGGTGGTCGGCCTTTCCCACTTCGATCCCACTGCGGCCATTATCGCCAATGCCCGGCAGCTGGAGTGCGTCACCGCCGCCCGCCGCAGCCTGGGGGAGGGCATCGAAGCCCTCGCCGCCGGTGAGACCCTCGATGCCGTTTCGGTCTGCCTGGAGCAGGCCGCCGATGCCCTGCTCACCCTCACCGGCCGCCGTGCCAGTGCGGAAGCCATCGACAAGGTATTCGAGCAGTTCTGCGTGGGCAAATAAGTTCCGCCTGCCGGCGGGGATATTTCCTCGGAAAATATCAGTCCCGCGCCCCAACCCCCGCGAAGCCGCTTTATCATAGTTTCTTCTCGCCTGTCGGCGGGGCAAGTCTTTTAGTTATCATAATCTGCACGGCTACCGCCGGGGTGGCACTTTTGACTCGCCAAAAGTGCCCAAAAGCGATTCAGGGCTGCGCCCTGAAAACCCGACGCACCGGAACGCCCGCCCGGAAAACCAAAGGGCGGTTTCCCGGATCGTGGACTAAACGGTGCTTATAAGGTATCGCAGATGCATCTGCCCCCTCCCAACCTCCCCCGCTTCGGGGGAGGGGAACGCCCTCCCTTTTCCTGCAAACCGCCAGCCCCGCTAACCATAACCATAGGTCAGCGGCTCATCTTTCGGCCAATCATAGTCCCGCACCCCAACCACCGCGACCCTCCCCCTCCGCAAGCCCTTACCCCCTGAGAGCGTCACTCTCGGTTACTAATCGCCAGCCCATCCGGGCCCCTTTCCCGCCATCGGGAAAGGGGGTGGGGGGAAAGGGCAAATGCGCTGCGGCTACCTTGGGAGCGATTCTGTGCGCAGTACGGATTCAGATTTTTCGTAACCGAAAAATCTGAATCCGTATCCAGCGCAGCAGGGCGACCGGGTTTTCAGGGCGCAGCCCTGAACCGTTTTTGCATCCTTTTGTCGGTACAAAAGGATGCCCCCGCCGGGTAGGCGTACTAATTAGGACTTGTAAAAGGCTTGCCCCGCCGACAGGCGAGATGAAACTAAGACATGGTTTCTGCCGGCAATCCCTCCGGCTCATTTCATTCGCCACCTCCCTTTACACAAGGGAGGCTTTCGCCTCCAGGCGGCCACCATCCCGCCCTAAAATATCTTTTTGCACCATTTCTACTAAATTTCTTTCCAAAGAAGGTACCACCCATGATGAAACCCTACCCCGCCGGCTCCTACGATATCGCCGTCATCGGCGCGGGCCACGCCGGCATCGAAGCCGCCCTCGCCGCCGCCCGTCTGGGCTGCCGCACCATCATCTTCACCATCTCGCTGGATGCCATCGGCAATATGCCCTGCAATCCCAGTATCGGCGGCACCGCCAAGGGCCACCTTGTCCGGGAGCTGGATGCCCTGGGCGGCGAGATGGCCAAGGCGGCCGATGCCACCATGCTGCAAAGCCGGATGCTGAATCTCGGCAAGGGCCCCGCCGTGCACAGCCTGCGCCTGCAGTGCGACCGCAAGCGCTACCATATGTATATGAAGGCCGCACTGGAAAACCAGCCCAACCTCTCGGTCCGCCAGGCGGAGATCGTCTCCATCGATACCGATGGGGCAGGGGAGATCACCTCCGTCACCACCGCCATGGGCGGGGTCTATTCGGTCCGGGCGGTCATTCTGGCCACCGGCACCTTCTTAAAGGGTAAAATTTTTGTCGGAGAGTATTCCGAAGAATCCGGCCCCGACGGCATGCACCCCGCCGCCCACCTCAGCGATAGCCTGCGGGCTTTGGGCATCCCCCTCCGCCGGTTCAAAACCGGCACCCCCGCACGCGTCCACGGCAATAGTGTCGATTTCACCAGGCTGGAGGAGCAGCACGGCGATGAGCCGCCGGTTGCCGCTTCCTTCGCCACCGATCCCGCCACCCTGCAAAATAAGCTGCCCTGCTACATCGGCTACACCAATGAGGAGACCCACGAGGTCATCCGGCAGAATATCGGCCGCAGTCCCTTGTATGGCGGCGCCATCGAGGGCATCGGCCCCCGCTACTGTCCCAGCATCGAGGATAAGGTCATGCGCTTTGCCGAAAAGCCCCGCCACCAGTTTTTCCTGGAGCCGATGGGGGAGAACACCCGGGAGATGTACCTCTCCGGCCTGTCCAGCTCCCTCCCGGAGGAGGTGCAGACCGCCTTTTACCGTACCATCCCCGGGCTGGAGCAGGTGGAGCTCATGCGCACCGCCTACGCCATCGAATACGATTGCATCGATCCCACCAATCTCAAAAATACTTTGGAGTTTAAGGCGGTGCCCCATCTTTATGGTGCCGGCCAGTTCAATGGCACCAGCGGCTATGAGGAAGCCGCGGTACAGGGCTTTGTGGCTGGTGCCAATGCCGCCCTTAAATTACAGGGTAAGCCGCCCTTTCTCACCGACCGTTCCACCTCCTATATCGGCACACTGGTGGATGACCTTGTCACCAAGGGCTGCATGGACCCCTATCGCATGATGACCAGCCGCAGCGAATACCGCCTTTTGCTCCGGCAGGATAACGCCGATGCCCGGCTGCTGCCGCAGGGCTATGCCCTTGGTCTCATCAGCGAGGAACGCTGGCAGCAGTTCCTCACCCAGCAGGCGCAAAAGGAGCAGGAAAAGAAACGGCTGGAAAAATATTCTATCGCTCCCACCCCCGCCCTCAATGCCTATCTCGAATCGGTGGGCAGTACCCCCCTTACCCAGCCGGTCCGTGCCGCGGAGCTGCTCCGTCGCCCGCAGGTCAACTATGCCGCCCTCGCCCCGTTCGACCCCGACCGCCCCGCGATCCATCCCCATGCCGCCGAGCAGGCCGAGATTGAGCTCAAGTACGAAGGCTACCTCAAAAAGCAGGAAGCCCAGGTGCGGGAAATGCGCCGGCTGGAAGAAATGCCCATCCCTGAGGATTTCGACTATGCTGCCCAGCGTGGCCTGCGGCTGGAAGCCATCGAAAAGCTCCAGCGCATCCGCCCGGCCAGCATCGGCCAGGCCAGCCGCATCAGCGGCGTCTCCCCGGCAGATATCAGCGTGCTTGTTATTCTCCTGCGGCAGCAGTAGCTCCTGCCATGCAGTTTCCGCCTTCGGCGGGACAAATCGCAGTCCCGCACCCGCGCGCCGCGACCCGCCCCCACCCCCAACCCCCTCCCCCAGGGGGAGGGGGCGTCAAACCGAAGCATCCAAAATTTGTAATTGTTTCACGTGAAACATTTTTGTTACGCTCAAAAAAAGGAGTCCTCTATGATTTCAAATGCCGCCTTTGCCCAGCTCATGCAGCAGATCAATCTGCCCTCCGCCGCCGCGGAATATGACCGCTTTGCCCTGTACTGCACCCAGCTGCAGGAATGGAACCAGCGCATGAACCTCACTGCCATCACCGATGACGAGGGCGTGGCGGAAAAGCACTTCGCCGATAGCCTGCTGCCCCTCACCATGGTGCAGCTGCCCGTTGGGGCCTCCCTGGTGGATGTCGGCAGCGGTGCGGGCTTCCCCGGGCTGCCCATGGCCCTGGCCCGTCCCGATCTCCGGGTCACCTTTCTGGATAGCCTGCAAAAGCGGCTCACCTTTTTAGCGCAGCTTACGCAGATGTTGGGGGTCCCTGCTGCCATGCTCCACGCCAGAGCCGAGGACGCCGGGCAGGATAAGGCCTACCGGGATCGGTTCGATGTGGCCACGGCCCGGGCCGTCGCCAATTTGAACGCTTTGGCGGAATACTGCCTGCCCCTGGTCAAGGTCGGCGGCCTGTTCCTGGCGCTGAAGGGCGCTGCCGGGGAAGAGGAGCTTGCCGCGGCCCAAGGCGCCATCACCAAGCTGGGCGGCAGGGTAGAGGTCATCCATCGCTATGCCCTCCCCAGCGGGGATGCCCGGGTGCTTATCGTCATCCGTAAGGAGCGCCCCACCCCGCCCCAGTACCCCCGCACCGCCGCCCTCATGAAAAAGAAACCCCTCACCTAAAAGCCCCCGCCGGGGGCTTTTCCTTTTGCAAAAATGTTTCACGTGAAACATTTTTGCAATCCACTCACACTTGGTACGGAGAGAAAGCAGCTGCCCTGCTTAGGGGTGGGATAAAAAGCGGAACCCTGTTCGGGGGTAGTTTCTGCAAAGGGCAATTCTTATGCGGGGGCCAGTTTGTAGTCGCCTGCCGGCGGGGCGGGGCCTTTAGGAAAGGCATAGTTAGCACCGCTCGCCGCGGGGGCCGGGTTGGCAGTCGCCTTTTTGCAAAGGCATAATCTGCACGCCTACCCGGCGGGGGGTTACTTTTCTGTGATGAAAAGTAGGCAAAAGAATTTTATTTAGGGCGAGTTTGTAGTCGCCTAAAGGCGTCGCGGAGTCACCGGAGGGTGACGGCTGGTACGCCTACCCGGCGGGGGCCTACTTTTCTATGAAGAAAAGTAGGCAAAAGTCATTCAGGGCTCCGCCCTAAAGACCCGTACGCGTCGGTACACCCCGCCCGGAAGTGCTGCACACTCCCGGAGCGGGATTAGACGACGCTTATAAGGTGCCTGCGGCGCATTTTATTGGGGTAACAGCAAACCGATAGCAGGAAGTCACGCTGTCGAGACTATGGGTTGGATAAGCAGCTATTTGTCCAGACGGCCC
>ERZ1505079.270-NODE-270-length-15942-cov-4.836029_pt1 | contig 15942 bp, 12 predicted proteins | sample MGYA00575740_ERZ1505079 | MGnify/ENA primary metagenome ERZ1505079 (study PRJEB39906, sample SAMEA3182062) | gut metagenome | biome: human; feature: gut; material: Stool; isolation source: human stools | place: Canada | collected 2013-01-14 ...
CTCCTGGTAAAACACAATGGGATTGTACCTCCAGCAGCCGTAGCCGCTGTAGTCGATGACCAGCTGCTCCTCCGGAACACCCTGACTGCACTTGACCGCTAACTGCTGCTTCTGCTTCCTCCAGTTCTGGTACTCCGCTGACTGAACCTCCTCGAAAGGCTGCACCCCCATCTCTCCAGTCTGGGCATCCTCCCTCTCAAACACCTCCGTCAAGAAGTCCTGCAGACCTACCTCGAAGAACTCATCCGCCAAGGCCAGACTCTTGGCTTCGAACTCCTGCTCAATCTCTGCAACCGGAACAACGACCACATCCCGTCTCTTGACCGGATCCGCATCACTCACAACAACCACTTTCTCTTCTTCCATACCTAAACCAATTTTTCCCACAGGTCTGGCCCTCGCTACCGCTCGGGCACTCTCGGGGGGCATATATTATCAATATATTTTTTTTTCCACTTTTAAGCCAATAAAAACCGGAACGAATTCCGGCAAAATTTTCCCCACAGGTCTGGCCCTCGCTACCGCTCGGGCACTCCCAGGGGGGCATATATTATCAATATATTTTTTTCCACTTTTAAGCCAATAAAAACCGGAACGAATTCCGGCAAAATTTTCCCCACAGGTCTGGCCCTCGCTACCGCTCGGGCACTCCCAGGGGGGCATATATTATCAATATATTTTTTTCCACTTTTAAGCCAATAAAAACCGGAACGGAATCCGGCAAAATTTGCAGATTCAACCCTCGCTACGGCTCGGGCAACATTCATATCTTGTGCAAAGATAGAAAAAGCATAGGAGAACAACAATATAATTCCTGTAGAATATGTAGATTTTAAAATATAATCTTTATATCTTTGTATTTATATTGTTATATTACAGCATAATGGAAGATATAAAGACAAGTACAATAAGAGTACCCAAGAATATACTTGAAGATATAAAAGTATATTGCAGAAAAGCCGGAAAGCCTATCGGTGAATGGGTTGAAACAGCTTGGAACTTCATTTCAAAGAACGATTTTGATATATACGACACCGAATCAACCCCTTTTTTACCAGTTCCAAAGGAGGTAGAAAAGGAACGGTCACAAGTTGAAGTTCTCTGCAAACTGATGGCTGAATTCATAACTGCGCAAAAGCAGAGCCAACTTCCTGCTCCCGAACTGATAGCCCATGCTTCCGAAGAGAAAGCCAAGGCTGAAGCCAAGATTCAGGAACAGGAAAAAGAGATTCAGAGAATACAAGAAGAGAATATTAGATTACGTAACGAAATCAACAATCTTCAAAGCTACAAAGAAAGAGCACATCGGGAACTTTGTCGAGTACGTGACGAACAAAAAACTATAGGGAAAATAAAAGTGAATACGGATTTATAGCTATGGTACAACACTAATCATTATAAGAACCTGTGATTCGGTTATTGATTTACATAATCTAATATTTTATCTAAATATTCTTTATCACTAAGAAAAAAACCTTTCCTATCTATTACCAAATTCTCATTTTGCAATAAATAGGAATAGCATTTACCTATTTTCAGAGCTCTTGCTAACAAAACCTCCTCTATCACAGAAATTTCATTCTTCGTAAAAAACACGTTTAAAACAGTTTTATCAAATGGAATACTTCCATAATCATCTAAAAAAGCTACAGAGATGTCATCCCTTATTACATTTTTAAGAAAGGAATAAATATCTTCGTATTTTCTTTCATCAATATTCAATTTTTCTCTTAATAAATTCATCAACCTACTGAAAAATAAATCATAATTCTCTATTATATTTGTCATATAAGGGAAACAGAAATCATCTAACAAAGTGTTTTTTGCATCAATGATACTACTGCATTGGTATATTCCATTCTTTATTTTTACATTATAAAACAAAGAAATGACACTATTAGTATAATTCTCGATGAATTTTTGAAGCGAACCAAAATCTTTAGAGATAAGAGAATCAATAGAACTATAGATAATATTTTTTCTGGTATTATAATAATACACACTGTCATTTTGAATATATCCAATATATTGTATTGCATTAGGAAAAACGACACCATTATATTCTCCATAATCCATTCTTGGAGAAAAAACGAATGTACTATCTTTAGATATAAGAATAGCAGATATATTCTCTTTTATATTTATCTCGTCATATTCAAATTCACCTTTTTGAAAATCCGAATACAAATATAGCTTATTGTTCTGCTTAATAATACAAGGACGAGCAGGATTAAACAAGAAACTTCCTCGCAAATTTCTCTCAAAATCCACAGGAACATAATATATAAAAGGCACAACCGTTATTTGCGATAAAGCCTTTAAAGTACATAGACAAGCTGATAAAAACAAAAATTTTCGCATAGATATAAGTAAAAAACCGGTAAGATTAAAACTCTTACCGGTTAATATTTAGAATCTAATTATTTTAAGAGAACTGGGTCATGAACGACACTTGTAGAACATACATTATTTTCGCCTCCTAAAACCGGATCGTAATAAGTCATTGTTTGTTTTACCAAATCATATCCGTTTAGTACTACAGCATGCGCACAAGGACCAACTGAATTGTCTATTCTTGCAGCTACAACATCTTTGTTATCCAAAGAGAGCATTAAATCCCTACTACTTCTTATTCTTGTAACACTAAACCAATTAGACAACAAATCAACCCAAGTATCTGAATTTAATTTCATTCCAGAGATGTTACCCTGAGAATCATAGATGATGTAAGGACTTGCTGCTTTAATTATAGCGTCCCTACTGACACTTTTGCCCAATTTTCCTGCTGCATACTGTATAACACCTATCACACATTCTCCATCAGCAACTTCTCTTGTATTACCTCTTGTCGTTGAAGAAAAAGAAAAATCAACATTAAGAACATCTTTATGCTCTATGGTTGTTTTGCTATAATCATCAAATGAATCATCAGAAGAACAAGACCAAAGCCCAGACATAGCTAAAGTCAACAGTAACAGATAGAAAGAGTTTCGTTTCATGATATTTTGTATTAAGTTAGGTATCTACTGCAAAAATACTAAATTAAAAGATACGGGACTATATTCAAAAACAATTTAACACATATAAGAACTTCACTATAAAAGCATTATATTTGCAATCTAAAATACACCAATCATGAAAATAGGAGACAAGGTTTTGATTTCCCCAGACCTGACCCGGATGGAAGGCTGGATAACAGGAACAGTCATAGAGGTTGAGGACAACCCCTTTATCGGTACTGTCATTTCCGCCGAAACGGAAGACAAGGATGTCTTCTTCGGCAAGGAAGATTTGTTTAAACCACAAACGGAAGATGTATGTTTGCCATAAGTTTCGATATGTCGGTTTCAGACCTTGAAAAGCACTACGGAAAACCGTATAACCGGGCTTACTTTGAAATCAAGGATCTGATGAGGAAAAACAGTTTTGATTGGATTCAAGGCAGCACCTACCTCACGCAGAGCGATGATTTAGGCAATCTATTTAGAGCAATTGAAGCTTTGAAGAAGATAGAATGGTTCAGAAAATCAGTTCGAGACATAAGAGGCTATAAAGTCGAGAACTGGTCAGACTTCACCAGTATTATAAAAGAGCAATAATACATCAGCAATAAAGGCGGTATATTGAAGAACCGCCTTTATTACTATATTCTAAAACAGTTTCAGATGCCTTTTATCTCCTTCCTGTCTCTTGGACTGCAGCATGGCTTTCTCCAGCCGCTTCTTCTCATAGGCTACGACAGCCTCCAAGTCCTGAACCAAATCCTTGCGCTTCTTCTCCTCCGCTTCACCCAGATAGCCGACAGGCTTATTACTTTCATCCTCCGAAAGCCATTCCGCCTGCACTCGGATCAGGGTTTCAATCTTGCCCTTCATGTAACTCGGAACTCTCATCACCTTAGTCGGGCAACCTTCCGACTTACAGGGCCGTCCGGCTCCCGGACGTTTCCCTCCGCTCTTTCCTTTTACTCCTGCCATAGCTACCATTCTAATTTGTGAGACAATGTGGCCACGCTGCTATCAAGCCGGATGGCCGTTTCGATGTATTCGTTATCTCCGTAGATGTCGGCTACCTCTCCGGCCTTACAGTTCTCTCTCATGTACTGATACACGTCCGGCAATAAACCGCTAACTTGTTCCTGCCGTTCTTCGTCGTTGCCGATAGACGATATTTCCAAAAGGTATTCCATAAAATATTTGATTTTAGTTACACATTCAAAATCACACACAAATATACTTATTTTTGATAATGTAACAAAATCAAATGAGTTAAAGAGTATAAATTATTTGATTCTGTAACACATTCAAATAAAAAGACTTTTCTCCGCATCAATGACTATATCAGTGGGGTGCATGGTGGGGAGGTTTTTCAAACCACTAAGCCTAATTAGTGGTTTTTACAAAACCTCGATTAGGCTACCACTCTAAAGAGTTCCTTCGGGGAGCAAGCTCTGGTACAACAAGAGGGAAGGCAATGCTATTTATTTCCCTCTTGTTTATCGTATTATTTCTGTTTATCCAGCCATCTATTGAAGTCCTCCGGATGTTCAGCAGCAAACCTTTTAAACACATTCTCACGGTACTGTATAGAGTCACGTTCCTGTATCAAGCGGTCACACCTTTCATTAGCCTGGTACACCTTGGCACCCATAAACACAGATATTATCAGCAACAGAACGGCACAACCAACAGCACCAAAGAACCAAAGCATCCACTTGTTGCACCACGCTTTAAATTCGTCCAGCGTCTTCTTTGTGGACTGCTGCATAAACTTAACCTCTTTTTGCAAGGCTGCATCCATCTTGCTCGCAATCTCGTTCGGGAGATCCTGCGAAGCTCTGACAAACCGGGAAGATGCCCTATCGACACGATCCGCCATTTCCTCGGACTTCGTAGCAACCTTTTCCAGACGTTCATGAACAACACCCAACACATCGGATGCACCCATCTTTACTTTCGGAACAGATTGCCGGGCTGAGCGATACTCATTGATTTTCTTTCCTCTTTCAGAGGTGGAACCCTCCATTTGGTTTTCGCTCTTGCTGCTGTTTCTGATACTGCTGTCGCTCTTGTTCTTTCTGACGTTCCAGCTGTTTTCTTCGTTCTTGTTCATATAGCTTATGTTCATTATAATGGGTTTTCACAATCCGGCTGTCAGTCAATGCCCGGTCGATGGTGGAAGCCTTGTACTCCCGGCTACTGTCCTCCAAAGAAAGATAGTAACCGCTGCGCTTGCCGTTGGGGCTGATATTCGGCCTTACAGTAATTCCGAAATCGGCACAGGCTATGACATAGGAAGTAAAGTCATACCGTTTCATCTGGCGCAAAGCCTGATGAGCCTTCTTCTTGATGGTCTCACGCTCCTTCTTGGAAATTTCTTCAGCCGTGGTAAATCCACGCTCGACCGTCATTTTCGTAATAACATCAATGGAACGCTTCTGGCAGTATTTATCCGAAAGTACATTACCGTTCCGGTCTATCCGGTTCACCAGTCCGTGAACGTGCGGAAGCTGCTCATCGTTGTCCGTCCTGCTGTGATGGAACCAGATGGCCTGTGAATTGCTGATGCCCATGCGCTGGCAATAGTCGGTAATCACGCTTTGCCACTGTTCCTCCGTCCACTCCGTGGCCTGTTCTTCCTTGCTCGGAGTGATCTCGATGCGGAAGAAGCCGTTCTTCAGCTTATGGCCGGACTGTTCCTGGGCTTCCCTCATTTCCTTTACACACTCTTTCGCATCAATGCCAAAGACATTGTTCCGAAAAATCTCTGTGGCCACATGCACCCCATTCACCTTTTTCTCTTTGTTATAATCTCCTATCTCCTCGCCATGGCGAGCCTGCTTGCAGTTTGCTATCATGATTCAAAGATTTAGCAATGGTTTCAGCTTCTCTATTATCCGGTCAAGCTCCAGCCGGACATCCGGCCAGTCTCTGCTGCGCCAATGGTTGGTGATCCGTGACATGTTCCAGCGGATTTCACGGACTTCTTCAAGCAGGTTCTGCTGCTCCGGGGTCAGACGCTGCTTCGGGGTAGTCCCGAAAATGGCAGCCCGGCAGTAGTCGGACACCGACATTCCGCACTGTGCTGCAGTGCGCTTCAGCTGGGATTCCTCCAGTTCCGTCAACCGGAACAGGACGGTCTTGGTAAGTCGTTGCGACTCGGTTTTCTTGGGTCTCATAGGCAAGTCTTCTTAACGAGCGAAGCGAGGCATCCCTGCGAACATAGTGAGCGGGGCAAGTGCGTTTTTGTATTACAAAAACACCACTTGCTTAGTTAGCCAGAAACGGTTAGCACACAGGAAAGCCAGAAGGGCAATCGCTACTGCCCAAAGGTAGTGATTACCCTTCAAAACAGCCAAACAAAAGGCCACTTTTTTAGGCTGTTTTAATCTTCTATACTTCAGAAAACGGATGGAGGACACATGTCCGGAATTTGTTTTCTGTTCCCTGCTGCTTGTTGTTTGAAAATGTAACATTATCAAATAACAAGCAGATCAGGACACGTCACGAAATAATGACCTCCCACCCGAGTTCTTTCCATCGGCCAGTTGTCATTATTTCGACTACCTCTTCATGAGTATAACCGGGTAGGGTGTATGTGGATTCAGGAGCGAAGAGTCTAATCACATCCACTAAAACAGGCTTTTTCTCCGGTTGTTCGGCCTTCTTGACTTGCGGTTTCGAAGCAGCTGACACAACCGCCTTATCTGGATCCCACCATTTGCGGACGGTTGGCCGTGATAACCCTGTTTCTTTAGCGCACTGGGACTTATTGTTGTTGTTTGGATTCTCCTTTCTCCAAGAAGCCACAAGAGCACATTCTTTTGAATTATCGGGTATTGCATAAGGCCTTCCATTTCCATCTCTCCAACTGCGTTTTCCTCGCTGTTTTGACACAATATCTCTTGTGGCTCTAGCTATCATCAAGTGTTCTTCCTGAGGTCGCCCATTCCTTCTGTTTCGCTCGATCCGGAACAGTGTAGTATCTTCGATGGTCTTGATCGGCCACTTGTTGTAGTTCTCGTCATAGGCAAGCATAGCATCATGCACATCATCCTCCGTAAAACGGTTGTCTTCCGTATCTGTGTACGAATCCATCTTGGGCACCAGAGCCAGTGCATCGGCCAGCACTTCATCACGCGGAATATCGCACTTAACGGCATAGATTACGAGTGTCAGAATACACCAGTAACGGTGATGCACCTTGATTTCGTCACCAGCACTTAAAAGCGTGTTATGCCACCAGTCATAGACCGCCCGGTTGACGTGCCACTTCCTTCCGACACGTTTCTTCTGGACGACACGACTGAAATACCACTCAGGCCACATTCTCTCGGCCTCTGAGAGCGTAACACCCTTCGGATTATACTTTGCCTTACCTGTACAGATAGAAAGCTCCTCAGGGCTTAATTTGTACGTGTATAGGTATTTGTTCAAGTCTTCCAAGGTATATCTGTCCACTCCTGGGCAGACAAAAGCCCGGATACGCTTCCCGAACTTCGTCAATGTACCAGGCAAACGGAAGCTCTGCAGGATTGACTGGTACTGTCGGTCTTCCAGCTCTGACGTACCCATGTTCCAGAGAATGTTGGTCATTCCATGCTTGAGCCTGTTCAGCAAGGGGACAATCACCGGATGCAAGGGAACAGGATCCTCCAGCAGGTAATACAGGTGGTAGCCATGACCGCTGTTGACAATGAGGTTGGGCATGGGCATCATCCCTCTTTTCACAAGGTCGAACATCTTATGATGCTTCCGAAGCGAAACCCCATCAAGGTCAAAGGCCATCGCATACAGATACCGGGCATTCTCCTGTGTGTTGTTTCGCCCGACATACGTGATGGGTGACATAATCGCGAACTTGCGGCCACTGATGAATAGCAGACTGGCTTCATCGTCCTTCAGTATGATGCGGTGACGGTTCTTCTTCTGGCCATCCACAACCTCCTGGTAAAACACAATGGGATTGTACCTCCAGCAGCCGTAGCCGCTGTAGTCGATGACCAGCTGCTCCTCCGGAACACCCTGACTGCACTTGACCGCTAACTGCTGCTTCTGCTTCCTCCAGTTCTGGTACTCCGCTGACTGAACCTCCTCGAAAGGCTGCACCCCCATCTCTCCAGTCTGGGCATCCTCCCTCTCAAACACCTCCGTCAAGAAGTCCTGCAGACCTACCTCGAAGAACTCATCCGCCAAGGCCAGACTCTTGGCTTCGAACTCCTGCTCAATCTCTGCAACCGGAACAACGACCACATCCCGTCTCTTGACCGGATCCGCATCACTCACAACAACCACTTTCTCTTCTTCCATACCTAAACCAATTTTTCCCACAGGTCTGGCCCTCGCTACCGCTCGGGCACTCTCGGGGGGCATATATTATCAATATATTTTTTTTTCCACTTTTAAGCCAATAAAAACCGGAACGAATTCCGGCAAAATTTTCCCCACAGGTCTGGCCCTCGCTACCGCTCGGGCACTCCCAGGGGGGCATATATTATCAATATATTTTTTTCCACTTTTAAGCCAATAAAAACCGGAACGAATTCCGGCAAAATTTTCCCCACAGGTCTGGCCCTCGCTACCGCTCGGGCACTCCCAGGGGGGCATATATTATCAATATATTTTTTTCCACTTTTAAGCCAATAAAAACCGGAACGGAATCCGGCAAAATTTGCAGATTCAACCCTCGCTACGGCTCGGGCAACATTCATATCTTGTGCAAAGATAGAAAAAGCATAGGAGAACAACAATATAATTCCTGTAGAATATGTAGATTTTAAAATATAATCTTTATATCTTTGTATTTATATTGTTATATTACAGCATAATGGAAGATATAAAGACAAGTACAATAAGAGTACCCAAGAATATACTTGAAGATATAAAAGTATATTGCAGAAAAGCCGGAAAGCCTATCGGTGAATGGGTTGAAACAGCTTGGAACTTCATTTCAAAGAACGATTTTGATATATACGACACCGAATCAACCCCTTTTTTACCAGTTCCAAAGGAGGTAGAAAAGGAACGGTCACAAGTTGAAGTTCTCTGCAAACTGATGGCTGAATTCATAACTGCGCAAAAGCAGAGCCAACTTCCTGCTCCCGAACTGATAGCCCATGCTTCCGAAGAGAAAGCCAAGGCTGAAGCCAAGATTCAGGAACAGGAAAAAGAGATTCAGAGAATACAAGAAGAGAATATTAGATTACGTAACGAAATCAACAATCTTCAAAGCTACAAAGAAAGAGCACATCGGGAACTTTGTCGAGTACGTGACGAACAAAAAACTATAGGGAAAATAAAAGTGAATACGGATTTATAGCTATGGTACAACACTAATCATTATAAGAACCTGTGATTCGGTTATTGATTTACATAATCTAATATTTTATCTAAATATTCTTTATCACTAAGAAAAAAACCTTTCCTATCTATTACCAAATTCTCATTTTGCAATAAATAGGAATAGCATTTACCTATTTTCAGAGCTCTTGCTAACAAAACCTCCTCTATCACAGAAATTTCATTCTTCGTAAAAAACACGTTTAAAACAGTTTTATCAAATGGAATACTTCCATAATCATCTAAAAAAGCTACAGAGATGTCATCCCTTATTACATTTTTAAGAAAGGAATAAATATCTTCGTATTTTCTTTCATCAATATTCAATTTTTCTCTTAATAAATTCATCAACCTACTGAAAAATAAATCATAATTCTCTATTATATTTGTCATATAAGGGAAACAGAAATCATCTAACAAAGTGTTTTTTGCATCAATGATACTACTGCATTGGTATATTCCATTCTTTATTTTTACATTATAAAACAAAGAAATGACACTATTAGTATAATTCTCGATGAATTTTTGAAGCGAACCAAAATCTTTAGAGATAAGAGAATCAATAGAACTATAGATAATATTTTTTCTGGTATTATAATAATACACACTGTCATTTTGAATATATCCAATATATTGTATTGCATTAGGAAAAACGACACCATTATATTCTCCATAATCCATTCTTGGAGAAAAAACGAATGTACTATCTTTAGATATAAGAATAGCAGATATATTCTCTTTTATATTTATCTCGTCATATTCAAATTCACCTTTTTGAAAATCCGAATACAAATATAGCTTATTGTTCTGCTTAATAATACAAGGACGAGCAGGATTAAACAAGAAACTTCCTCGCAAATTTCTCTCAAAATCCACAGGAACATAATATATAAAAGGCACAACCGTTATTTGCGATAAAGCCTTTAAAGTACATAGACAAGCTGATAAAAACAAAAATTTTCGCATAGATATAAGTAAAAAACCGGTAAGATTAAAACTCTTACCGGTTAATATTTAGAATCTAATTATTTTAAGAGAACTGGGTCATGAACGACACTTGTAGAACATACATTATTTTCGCCTCCTAAAACCGGATCGTAATAAGTCATTGTTTGTTTTACCAAATCATATCCGTTTAGTACTACAGCATGCGCACAAGGACCAACTGAATTGTCTATTCTTGCAGCTACAACATCTTTGTTATCCAAAGAGAGCATTAAATCCCTACTACTTCTTATTCTTGTAACACTAAACCAATTAGACAACAAATCAACCCAAGTATCTGAATTTAATTTCATTCCAGAGATGTTACCCTGAGAATCATAGATGATGTAAGGACTTGCTGCTTTAATTATAGCGTCCCTACTGACACTTTTGCCCAATTTTCCTGCTGCATACTGTATAACACCTATCACACATTCTCCATCAGCAACTTCTCTTGTATTACCTCTTGTCGTTGAAGAAAAAGAAAAATCAACATTAAGAACATCTTTATGCTCTATGGTTGTTTTGCTATAATCATCAAATGAATCATCAGAAGAACAAGACCAAAGCCCAGACATAGCTAAAGTCAACAGTAACAGATAGAAAGAGTTTCGTTTCATGATATTTTGTATTAAGTTAGGTATCTACTGCAAAAATACTAAATTAAAAGATACGGGACTATATTCAAAAACAATTTAACACATATAAGAACTTCACTATAAAAGCATTATATTTGCAATCTAAAATACACCAATCATGAAAATAGGAGACAAGGTTTTGATTTCCCCAGACCTGACCCGGATGGAAGGCTGGATAACAGGAACAGTCATAGAGGTTGAGGACAACCCCTTTATCGGTACTGTCATTTCCGCCGAAACGGAAGACAAGGATGTCTTCTTCGGCAAGGAAGATTTGTTTAAACCACAAACGGAAGATGTATGTTTGCCATAAGTTTCGATATGTCGGTTTCAGACCTTGAAAAGCACTACGGAAAACCGTATAACCGGGCTTACTTTGAAATCAAGGATCTGATGAGGAAAAACAGTTTTGATTGGATTCAAGGCAGCACCTACCTCACGCAGAGCGATGATTTAGGCAATCTATTTAGAGCAATTGAAGCTTTGAAGAAGATAGAATGGTTCAGAAAATCAGTTCGAGACATAAGAGGCTATAAAGTCGAGAACTGGTCAGACTTCACCAGTATTATAAAAGAGCAATAATACATCAGCAATAAAGGCGGTATATTGAAGAACCGCCTTTATTACTATATTCTAAAACAGTTTCAGATGCCTTTTATCTCCTTCCTGTCTCTTGGACTGCAGCATGGCTTTCTCCAGCCGCTTCTTCTCATAGGCTACGACAGCCTCCAAGTCCTGAACCAAATCCTTGCGCTTCTTCTCCTCCGCTTCACCCAGATAGCCGACAGGCTTATTACTTTCATCCTCCGAAAGCCATTCCGCCTGCACTCGGATCAGGGTTTCAATCTTGCCCTTCATGTAACTCGGAACTCTCATCACCTTAGTCGGGCAACCTTCCGACTTACAGGGCCGTCCGGCTCCCGGACGTTTCCCTCCGCTCTTTCCTTTTACTCCTGCCATAGCTACCATTCTAATTTGTGAGACAATGTGGCCACGCTGCTATCAAGCCGGATGGCCGTTTCGATGTATTCGTTATCTCCGTAGATGTCGGCTACCTCTCCGGCCTTACAGTTCTCTCTCATGTACTGATACACGTCCGGCAATAAACCGCTAACTTGTTCCTGCCGTTCTTCGTCGTTGCCGATAGACGATATTTCCAAAAGGTATTCCATAAAATATTTGATTTTAGTTACACATTCAAAATCACACACAAATATACTTATTTTTGATAATGTAACAAAATCAAATGAGTTAAAGAGTATAAATTATTTGATTCTGTAACACATTCAAATAAAAAGACTTTTCTCCGCATCAATGACTATATCAGTGGGGTGCATGGTGGGGAGGTTTTTCAAACCACTAAGCCTAATTAGTGGTTTTTACAAAACCTCGATTAGGCTACCACTCTAAAGAGTTCCTTCGGGGAGCAAGCTCTGGTACAACAAGAGGGAAGGCAATGCTATTTATTTCCCTCTTGTTTATCGTATTATTTCTGTTTATCCAGCCATCTATTGAAGTCCTCCGGATGTTCAGCAGCAAACCTTTTAAACACATTCTCACGGTACTGTATAGAGTCACGTTCCTGTATCAAGCGGTCACACCTTTCATTAGCCTGGTACACCTTGGCACCCATAAACACAGATATTATCAGCAACAGAACGGCACAACCAACAGCACCAAAGAACCAAAGCATCCACTTGTTGCACCACGCTTTAAATTCGTCCAGCGTCTTCTTTGTGGACTGCTGCATAAACTTAACCTCTTTTTGCAAGGCTGCATCCATCTTGCTCGCAATCTCGTTCGGGAGATCCTGCGAAGCTCTGACAAACCGGGAAGATGCCCTATCGACACGATCCGCCATTTCCTCGGACTTCGTAGCAACCTTTTCCAGACGTTCATGAACAACACCCAACACATCGGATGCACCCATCTTTACTTTCGGAACAGATTGCCGGGCTGAGCGATACTCATTGATTTTCTTTCCTCTTTCAGAGGTGGAACCCTCCATTTGGTTTTCGCTCTTGCTGCTGTTTCTGATACTGCTGTCGCTCTTGTTCTTTCTGACGTTCCAGCTGTTTTCTTCGTTCTTGTTCATATAGCTTATGTTCATTATAATGGGTTTTCACAATCCGGCTGTCAGTCAATGCCCGGTCGATGGTGGAAGCCTTGTACTCCCGGCTACTGTCCTCCAAAGAAAGATAGTAACCGCTGCGCTTGCCGTTGGGGCTGATATTCGGCCTTACAGTAATTCCGAAATCGGCACAGGCTATGACATAGGAAGTAAAGTCATACCGTTTCATCTGGCGCAAAGCCTGATGAGCCTTCTTCTTGATGGTCTCACGCTCCTTCTTGGAAATTTCTTCAGCCGTGGTAAATCCACGCTCGACCGTCATTTTCGTAATAACATCAATGGAACGCTTCTGGCAGTATTTATCCGAAAGTACATTACCGTTCCGGTCTATCCGGTTCACCAGTCCGTGAACGTGCGGAAGCTGCTCATCGTTGTCCGTCCTGCTGTGATGGAACCAGATGGCCTGTGAATTGCTGATGCCCATGCGCTGGCAATAGTCGGTAATCACGCTTTGCCACTGTTCCTCCGTCCACTCCGTGGCCTGTTCTTCCTTGCTCGGAGTGATCTCGATGCGGAAGAAGCCGTTCTTCAGCTTATGGCCGGACTGTTCCTGGGCTTCCCTCATTTCCTTTACACACTCTTTCGCATCAATGCCAAAGACATTGTTCCGAAAAATCTCTGTGGCCACATGCACCCCATTCACCTTTTTCTCTTTGTTATAATCTCCTATCTCCTCGCCATGGCGAGCCTGCTTGCAGTTTGCTATCATGATTCAAAGATTTAGCAATGGTTTCAGCTTCTCTATTATCCGGTCAAGCTCCAGCCGGACATCCGGCCAGTCTCTGCTGCGCCAATGGTTGGTGATCCGTGACATGTTCCAGCGGATTTCACGGACTTCTTCAAGCAGGTTCTGCTGCTCCGGGGTCAGACGCTGCTTCGGGGTAGTCCCGAAAATGGCAGCCCGGCAGTAGTCGGACACCGACATTCCGCACTGTGCTGCAGTGCGCTTCAGCTGGGATTCCTCCAGTTCCGTCAACCGGAACAGGACGGTCTTGGTAAGTCGTTGCGACTCGGTTTTCTTGGGTCTCATAGGCAAGTCTTCTTAACGAGCGAAGCGAGGCATCCCTGCGAACATAGTGAGCGGGGCAAGTGCGTTTTTGTATTACAAAAACACCACTTGCTTAGTTAGCCAGAAACGGTTAGCACACAGGAAAGCCAGAAGGGCAATCGCTACTGCCCAAAGGTAGTGATTACCCTTCAAAACAGCCAAACAAAAGGCCACTTTTTTAGGCTGTTTTAATCTTCTATACTTCAGAAAACGGATGGAGGACACATGTCCGGAATTTGTTTTCTGTTCCCTGCTGCTTGTTGTTTGAAAATGTAACATTATCAAATAACAAGCAGATCAGGACACGTCACGAAATAATGACCTCCCACCCGAGTTCTTTCCATCGGCCAGTTGTCATTATTTCGACTACCTCTTCATGAGTATAACCGGGTAGGGTGTATGTGGATTCAGGAGCGAAGAGTCTAATCACATCCACTAAAACAGGCTTTTTCTCCGGTTGTTCGGCCTTCTTGACTTGCGGTTTCGAAGCAGCTGACACAACCGCCTTATCTGGATCCCACCATTTGCGGACGGTTGGCCGTGATAACCCTGTTTCTTTAGCGCACTGGGACTTATTGTTGTTGTTTGGATTCTCCTTTCTCCAAGAAGCCACAAGAGCACATTCTTTTGAATTATCGGGTATTGCATAAGGCCTTCCATTTCCATCTCTCCAACTGCGTTTTCCTCGCTGTTTTGACACAATATCTCTTGTGGCTCTAGCTATCATCAAGTGTTCTTCCTGAGGTCGCCCATTCCTTCTGTTTCGCTCGATCCGGAACAGTGTAGTATCTTCGATGGTCTTGATCGGCCACTTGTTGTAGTTCTCGTCATAGGCAAGCATAGCATCATGCACATCATCCTCCGTAAAACGGTTGTCTTCCGTATCTGTGTACGAATCCATCTTGGGCACCAGAGCCAGTGCATCGGCCAGCACTTCATCACGCGGAATATCGCACTTAACGGCATAGATTACGAGTGTCAGAATACACCAGTAACGGTGATGCACCTTGATTTCGTCACCAGCACTTAAAAGCGTGTTATGCCACCAGTCATAGACCGCCCGGTTGACGTGCCACTTCCTTCCGACACGTTTCTTCTGGACGACACGACTGAAATACCACTCAGGCCACATTCTCTCGGCCTCTGAGAGCGTAACACCCTTCGGATTATACTTTGCCTTACCTGTACAGATAGAAAGCTCCTCAGGGCTTAATTTGTACGTGTATAGGTATTTGTTCAAGTCTTCCAAGGTATATCTGTCCACTCCTGGGCAGACAAAAGCCCGGATACGCTTCCCGAACTTCGTCAATGTACCAGGCAAACGGAAGCTCTGCAGGATTGACTGGTACTGTCGGTCTTCCAGCTCTGACGTACCCATGTTCCAGAGAATGTTGGTCATTCCATGCTTGAGCCTGTTCAGCAAGGGGACAATCACCGGATGCAAGGGAACAGGATCCTCCAGCAGGTAATACAGGTGGTAGCCATGACCGCTGTTGACAATGAGGTTGGGCATGGGCATCATCCCTCTTTTCACAAGGTCGAACATCTTATGATGCTTCCGAAGCGAAACCCCATCAAGGTCAAAGGCCATCGCATACAGATACCGGGCATTCTCCTGTGTGTTGTTTCGCCCGACATACGTGATGGGTGACATAATCGCGAACTTGCGGCCACTGATGAATAGCAGACTGGCTTCATCGTCCTTCAGTATGATGCGGTGACGGTTCTTCTTCTGGCCATCCACAACCTCCTGGTAAAACACAATGGGATTGTACCTCCAGCAGCCGTAGCCGCTGTAGTCCA
>ERZ1505079.301-NODE-301-length-14923-cov-5.444041_pt1 | contig 14923 bp, 10 predicted proteins | sample MGYA00575740_ERZ1505079 | MGnify/ENA primary metagenome ERZ1505079 (study PRJEB39906, sample SAMEA3182062) | gut metagenome | biome: human; feature: gut; material: Stool; isolation source: human stools | place: Canada | collected 2013-01-14 ...
TTGAAAAGCAATTTTATGAGCAAGATGTAACCGCTTTTCTGAGAAAATGCGGCGGAGTTAAACTCGCGCCGGAAAAATTTTTTCGACGGCGCTCTTTTCTCTCAGCCGTTTCGGAAAATAAAGTGCGATACATATAAAATACGCGATTGACACGGGTCTTTTAATATGATAAAATACGCCTCAAATGAGCAAAGGCGTTCATTCCCCCGGGGACAGTGTCCCCATCGGCGGACGCCTTTGCTTTTTGCTTTTTCGGAACCGAGCGCCCCGTATCTCATCGGGTTTTGCGGGCAGTTGACCGCGTTGTCATATTTTTCGGTTCCAAAGCACTCGCTTTTAGTACAGAATACCGTAGAAGTCGGCAGGAAAGGTGTGTTATAATATGATATAATGAAAGTACGCGTGAAACCTTAACCGGAAAAGTATATAAAAAAGAAAAAGATAAAATACGGAGGGATATTAATGACAAAGTACATCTTTGTGACCGGAGGCGTCGTATCCGGCCTCGGAAAGGGGATAACTGCGGCGTCGCTCGGACGAATACTCAAAGCGCGCGGACTCAAGGTAGCGGCGCAGAAGCTCGATCCTTATATCAACGTTGACCCGGGCACCATGAGCCCCTATCAGCACGGCGAAGTTTACGTCACGGAAGACGGCGCGGAGACCGATCTCGACCTCGGCCACTACGAGCGCTTCATCGACGAGGATCTCAACAAATACTCGAATCTCACCACCGGTAAAGTATACTGGAACGTGCTCAACAAAGAGCGCCGCGGCGAGTATCTCGGCTCGACCGTTCAGGTCATACCCCATATAACAAATGAAATAAAGGATTTCGTATACCGTGTCGGCAAGAAAACCGATGCTGATGTGGTCATCACTGAGATCGGCGGCACTATAGGTGACATTGAATCCCAGCCGTTCCTCGAAGCTGTAAGACAGATATCTCTTGAGGTGGGGCGTGAGAACAGCCTCTTCATCCATGTCACTCTGGTGCCGTTTTTGCGTGGATCGGACGAGCATAAGTCCAAACCCACCCAGCACTCGGTCAAGGAGCTGCAGGGCATGGGCATCAACCCGAACATAATCGTCCTGCGCTGTGACGAGCCGCTTGAGGAGGCTATCTTCAAGAAGATATCGCTCTTCTGCAACGTCAAGCCAGACTGCGTTATCGAGAACATCACCCTGCCTTATCTCTACGAAGCTCCGCTGATGCTCGAGAAGTCGAACTTCTCGTCCGTCGTCTGCCGCGAGCTGAATATAGACGCTCCCGAGCCGGATCTCGACGAGTGGACGGAGCTTGTCCACCGCATCAAGAACCGCGAAAAGGAAGTCAAGATAGGTCTTGTCGGCAAATATGTCCAGCTCCATGACGCGTATCTGTCCGTTGCCGAGGCGCTTCGCCACGCGGGCTACACCCTCAATACCCATATCCGCATCGACTGGATCGATTCCGAGAATCTGACCGAGGCGAACTACGAGCAGGAGCTCTCGCACCTCGACGGAATAATCGTCCCCGGCGGCTTCGGCGGGAGAGGAATCGAGGGCATGATTCTCGCGGCGAAATACGCCAGAGAGAACAACGTTCCCTATTTCGGAATCTGCCTCGGAATGCAGATTGCGGTTATCGAATACGCGCGCGATGTCGCGGGTATAAAAGACGCCCACTCGGGCGAGTTCGATGAGCTCTGCAAGAACAAGGTCATCGACTTCATGCCCGGCCAGAGCGACAATATCGACAAGGGCGGCACACTGCGTCTTGGCGCATATCCCTGCGTTATCAAACCCGGCACAACAATGGAGCGCTGCTACGGAAAGTCCGAAATTTCCGAGCGCCACCGCCACCGCTACGAGTTCAACAACGATTATCGCGATATACTTACTCAGAACGGACTCACCCTCTCGGGTCTTTCGCCCGACGGCAGACTCGTTGAAACGGTCGAGCTTTCCGACCGCCCGTTCTATGTCGGAGTGCAGTATCACCCCGAGTTCAAATCCCGTCCCAACAAGGCTCACCCGCTGTTCAAAGGCTTTATAGCCGCAGCACTTGAAAAATCTGAGATCGGAGAATAAATACCTATGGCAAACTTGCATGAAGAGTGCGGCGTTTTCGGAGTCTATTCACCCAAGCCCGGCCCCGTGGCGGATCTCGCCTACTACGGTCTCTATGCCCTGCAGCACAGAGGGCAGGAGAGCTGCGGCATAGTCGTCAACGACGACGGAGTGTTCGCTTCGCGCAAGGATATCGGACTTGTCAACGAAGTCTTCTCGCGCGACGACCTGATGAAGTTCCCGCAGGGCAGGATGGCTGTCGCCCATGCGCGCTACGGCACGACCGGCGGCAACAGCAGAGCGAACTGCCAGCCCATCGAGGTCAACCATCAGAAGGGCAAGATGGCTCTTGCCCACAACGGAAACCTCAGCAACGCTTATGAACTGCGCAGCGAGCTTGAGCTCGGCGGCGCTATTTTCCACACAACGAGCGACACCGAGATAATCGCCTATATCGTCACGCAGGCGCGTCTTAAAAGTCCCTCTATAGAAAATGCGCTGAGCAGCGCGATGAACAGGCTCGAGGGCGCGTATTCCCTCGTGCTCATGTCAGCCGCAAAGCTGCTCGCGGCGCGCGACCCCTACGGGTTCCGCCCGCTGTGCTACGGCAAGACGCTCGACGGCACATATGTCGTCGCGTCCGAGAGCTGTGCGCTCTCCGCTGTCGGCGCAAAATTCGAGCGCGATATACTCCCCGGTGAGATACTCGTCTTCGACGAAAACGGCGTGCGCTCGAACAGGGATCACTGCGGCGAAAAGCCGAGGCGCTCATGCATTTTTGAGTATATCTATTTTGCAAGACCCGATTCCGTCATTGACGGCGTGTCGGTTCACGCGGCGCGCAGAAATGCCGGCGCGATACTTTCAAAGACCCATCCGGTTGAAGCCGATGTCGTCATGGGCGTCCCGGATTCGGGAATCGACGCCGCTTTGGGCTATGCCGAGGCGTCGGGAATACCCTACGGAATGGGCTTCATAAAAAACAAATATATCGGCAGAACTTTCATCTCGCCCGGTCAGGACAAGAGAATCGACCAGGTGAGAATAAAGCTCAGCGCGATAAGCGAATCCGTAAAGGATAAGAGAATAGTGCTCATCGACGACTCCATAGTGCGCGGCACGACGAGCCGCCAGATAGTCAATCTCCTGCGCGAAGCGGGGGCAAAAGAGGTGCATATGCGCATCTCCTCGCCGCCGTTCATGCACCCGTGCTACTACGGCACTGACGTTGACTCGCGAGAAAATCTTATCGCCTGCCACCACTCGGTGGAGGAGATTGCCGACATAATCGGCGCGGATTCCCTCGGATATCTGCCGGAGTCGGAGCTTAAAAATCTGATAGGCAGCGAGAACTTCTGCAGCGCGTGCTTCAACGGAGTCTATCCGACCCCTATCCCGGATGTTATCACCAAAGACCGCTTTGAGGGGAAACTCTCCGAGCGGAACAAATAAATAAAAATACGAAAAGCGAAAGGAAACTGCGGTATGGAAAAGTTGTATGAAGGCAAGAGCAAGGTCGTTTACAGTTCGGAGGAGCCCGGTACCTGCATCATCAAGTACAAGGACACCGCCACTGCCGGCAACGGCGTCAAGAAAGAAGATCTGCCCGGAAAAGGAAAACTCAATGCGGCGATCTCCAACATCATCTTTGATTACCTCATGAAGAACGGAGTCAAGACCCATCTTCTCAAGGTCATCGACGAAACCACCGTCCTCGCGAAGAAGGCTGAGATCGTTATGGTCGAGGTCATAGTCAGAAATATCGCAGCAGGAAGCTTTTCAAAGAAATACGGCGTACCGGAGGGCTCGCCCCTGAAGAATACGGTCGTTGAGTTCAGCTACAAGAGCGACGAGCTCGGCGATCCGATGATAAACGACAGCCAGATAACCGCCATCGGTCTCGCTACGCAGGAGGAGCTCGACGAGCTCAGAGCCATGTCCAAGCGTATAAACGAGCTGATGACTGAGCTGTTTGCAAAGGGCGGCGTGCGCCTTGTCGATTTCAAGCTCGAGTTCGGACGCACCGATGAGGGACTTGTTCTGTGCGATGAGATATCCCCCGATTCCTGCCGCCTGTGGGATATGGAGACAAACAAAAAGCTCGATAAGGACAGATTCCGCCGCGACCTCGGCGATGTTCTCGGCGGCTACAGAGATGTTCTCGCGAGACTTCAGAGCTCGATCTGATAAATTCAAGGAGTGTATTTTTAAATGAGACTCATAGACCGCAAGGTCGTCCTTGAGGACGGCAGCGAGTACTACGGATACGGCTTCGGCAGCTATACCGACAGGGTGTGCGAGATAGTTTTCAACACCTCGATGGTCGGCTATCAGGAAATAGTCTCCGACCCGTCGTATACTGATCAGATGGTCGTTATGACATATCCGCTCATAGGCAACTACGGCATAACCGACGACGATTTCGAGTGCAAAAACCCGAGCATCGGCGGCCTTATCGTGTATGACTACAACGATATGCCCTCGAACTTCAGATACACAAAGACGCTCTCGGAGCTGCTCGAAGAGAACGGTATCCCCGGCATCTCCGGCGTTGACACGAGAAAGCTCACCCGCAGCATACGCGACTTGGGCTCACGCCGCGTGCTCATAACCTCGCCCGATATCCCGGCTGAGGTCGCGGTGGAGATAATCAAAAATACCCCCGTCGCCCACGATGCGGTCAGCCGCGTCAGCTGCAAAAAGCGCTGGTATTCGCGCACGTCGAACCCGCAGTTCAATGTCGTCGCGATAGACTGCGGCATGAAACTCAATATCGTGCGCAGCCTCAACAAGTTCGGCTGCAACGTCGTTGTCGTGCCCTATGACACGCCGGCGGATGAAATTGAGTTCATGAAGCCCGACGGAGTGTTTCTTTCAAACGGCCCCGGCGACCCCGAGGATGTGACTCCGGTCATAAACACGGTCAGGGCGCTTCGCGGCAAATATCCGATTTTCGGCATCTGCCTCGGACATCAGATGATATCCCTCGCCTACGGCGCAAAGACATATAAGCTCAAGTTCGGTCACCGCGGCGGAAACCACCCGGTCATGAACCTCGACACCAACAAGATAGAGATAACCTCGCAGAACCACAGCTATGCCGTTGACCCGAAAACGGTCGAGGGCACCGACCTCGAAGTGACGCACATAAATCTTCTCGACAACACCGTCGAGGGAGTAAGATGCAAGAAAGACCTTGTGTTCAGCGTGCAGTATCACCCCGAGAGCGCGCCCGGTCCGCAGGACAGCAGCTATCTGTTCGGTCAGTTTATCGACTATATGAAGGAGGCGAAGGAGCGTGCCTAAGAGAACTGATATAAAAAAGGTGCTCGTTATCGGCTCGGGTCCTATAGTCATCGGTCAGGCTGCCGAGTTCGACTATGCGGGAACTCAGGCGTGCCTCGCTCTGCGTGAGGAGGGCTACGAGGTCGTCCTCGCGAACTCGAACCCCGCAACGATAATGACCGATACTACCATAGCCGATAAAGTCTATATGGAGCCGCTGACGCTCGAATACCTCGCGCGTATCTGCCGCTATGAGCGCCCGGACGCGATAGTCCCCGGCATCGGCGGTCAGACCGGACTCAACCTTGCAATGCAGCTCGCGAAGAAGGGCGTTCTCAAGGAGTGCGAGATAGAGCTGCTCGGCACGGATGCCGAGAGCATTGAGCGCGCCGAGGACAGAGAGCTTTTCAAAGAGCTCTGCGAGAGCATTGGCGAGCCGATAGTCCCCTCGCAGATAACCTACAGCATTGAAGAGGGTCTTGAGGCGGCGGAGAAGATAGGCTATCCAGTTATACTGCGCCCCGCGTTCACGCTTGGCGGAACGGGCGGCGGCTTTGCCTATGACCCCGACGAGATGCGCGACATGATGAAGAACGCGCTTGCGCTCTCGCCCGTGCATCAGGTGCTCGTCGAAAAGAGCATAAAGGGCTACAAAGAGATAGAATACGAGGTGATACGCGACGCGAACGACACCGCTATCACCGTCTGTAATATGGAAAACCTTGACCCCGTCGGCATTCATACCGGCGACTCGATAGTCGTCGCGCCCAGCCAGACGCTGACGAATAAAGAATATCAGATGCTCAGGGATTCCGCGCTCAAAATTATCCGCGCCCTGGGAGTAAAGGGCGGCTGCAACGTTCAGTTTGCGCTCGATCCCCATTCGTTCCGCTACTATGTTATTGAGGTCAACCCCAGAGTTTCGCGCTCGTCCGCCCTCGCTTCAAAGGCGAGCGGATATCCGATAGCGCGTGTCTCGGCGAAAATAGCGGTCGGCATGGATCTGCATGAAATACAGCTTGCAAACACCCCCGCCTGCTTCGAGCCCTCGCTCGACTATGTCGTGACCAAGATGCCGCGCTTCCCGTTCGACAAGTTCCCCGCTGCGCACAACACGCTTTCAACCCAGATGAAGGCGACCGGTGAGGTCATGAGCGTCGGACGCACATTTGAAGAGAGCCTGCTCAAGGCTATACGCTCGCTCGAAGAGAGCAAGAACCACCTGCATATGGAGAAGTTCGACTCGGCGCATATGAGCGTTGACGAGCTGCTCGAATATATCAAAGAGGGCACGGACGACCGTCTCTATGCAATATCCCAGCTGATGTGGATGGGCGTTGACCCGTCGCTTATCTGCGATATAACGCATATAGATATGTTCTTCCTCGACAAGATAAAGAAGATAGTCGATTTCGAGAAGGAGATGGAGGCGAATCCCGGCTCCGACATTCTTCTGCGCGAGGCAAAGCGCCTCGGCTTCTCCGATTCGTATATCGCCGAGCTCTGGAAAGAGAGCGAGGACAGCATATATGAGCGCAGATGCAAAGAGGATATCTTCCCGACATACAAGATGATCGATACCTGTGCGAGCGAGTTTGACAGCTATGTGCCCTATTTCTACTCGACCTACGCGAGCGAGAACGAGTCCGTTGTGTCGGACAAAAAGAAGATAATAGTCTTAGGTTCAGGTCCTATCCGTATAGGACAGGGCGTTGAGTTTGACTATTCGACCGTCCACGCCGTCCATGCCATTCAGCAGCTCGGCTATGAGGCGATAGTTATAAACAATAACCCCGAGACCGTTTCGACCGACTACACCACTGCCGACAAGCTCTATTTCGAGCCCCTGACGACAGAGGATGTCATGAATATAGTCCATCTTGAAAAGCCGGAGGGCGTTATAGTCACCCTCGGCGGTCAGACTGCCGTCAACCTCGCGGCTCCGCTTGCAAGGCGCGGCGTGAAGATAATCGGCACCGACTGCGACGCCATTGAGCGCGCCGAGAACAGAGACGCATTTGACGCCGTTATAAAATCCCTCGGCATCCCGAACCCGAAAGGCGAGGCCGTTACGGATATCGAGACCGGTGCGGCTGTTGCCGCGCGCATAGGCTATCCTGTTCTTGTGCGCCCGAGCTTCGTGCTCGGCGGCAGAGCGATGGAGATAGTTGCTAACGAGACTATGCTCAGAAAATATCTCAAGAACGCCGTTGAGGTCGATGAGGACAAGCCCGTGCTCATAGATAAATATCTTATGGGCAAAGAAGTCGAGATAGACGCTATCTGCGACGGCAGCGAGGTGTTCATCCCCGGCATAATGGAACTCGTCGAGCGTACCGGCGTCCACTCGGGCGACAGCACGAGCGTATATCCGCCGTTCTCTATCTCTCAGAAGGTCAGAGACACGATAGCCGAATACACCACAAAGCTCGGACTTGGCATAGGCATAGTCGGTCTGTTCAATATACAGTTTATAGTTGACAGCGACGAGAGCGTCTATGTTATCGAGGTCAACCCCCGCGCTTCGCGAAGCGTGCCGTTCCTTTCAAAGTCCACCGACTGCAACCTTGTCCGCATCGCGACAAAGGTTATGCTCGGCCAGAGCCTGCACGATCAGGGCATAACCGATATGCGCCTGCCCGACGGCAAGCGCTGGTATGTCAAAGCCCCGGCGTTCTCGTTTGAGAAGCTGACGGGCATGGATGCATATCTCTCGCCCGAGATGAAATCGACCGGCGAAGCGATAGGCTACGACAAGCGCCTGAACCGTGCGCTCTACAAGGCTCTTCAGGCGTCCGGAGTCAGGATGAAAGAATACGGTACTGTAATAGTAACCCTTGCCGATGAAGATAAAGAAGAGGCTCTGCCGCTCGTCAAGCGCTTCTATCACCTCGGCTTCAATATCGAGGCGACCGCCGGAACCGCGGCGTTCCTCAAGAAGCACGGCATACGCACCCGCGTGCGCGGCAAGCTCAGCGAGGGCAGCACCGAGATCCTCGATTCCATCCGCGCGGGCTATGTCAGCTATGTTATAAACACGCGCGCCATTCTCTCCGGCGTCCACTTTGAGGACGGCGTTGAGATCCGCCGCTGTGCCGTTCAGAACGGCGTGACGATATTCACCTCCCTCGACACCGTGAAGATAGTCCTCGATGTTCTCGAAGAGATAACCCCCGAGATATCGACCATAAACGGCGACGGCGAGAACTGATTTCAACAACCCTTATTATATTAAAAGACCTCCCCGAGCGGGAGGTCTTTTGCTTTTGCTGAAAATAAACCGCCGAACGGCACGAACCGACGGCGGATTGATATTTTAATTTACGCCTTGCCCTTTTGCAGCAGCACTCTCAGAGGTCCTTCAAAGACGAGCTGATTGATAAAAAACGCCTTTATGTCATTCGGGCTGCAAAACTTTTTTCTGCGCCCTGCGGAGAGCGAGGTCTGCTCCCTTATCGTGCGCGAGACGAAGCCGACGCAGGTGTCGCGCCCGCGCTGCTTCGGGATTATCCGCAGATAGAGCAGTGCGAGCCCGATGTAGCTGTACTTATATTCGTCGGCGTTCGAGGTCATGTGCTTTATGATGCGCTCTACATTGCGAAGCTCCGCTTCCGTTACGGGCAGAGCGAACAGCGCGCAGGGGACATCTGTGCCTTTGTAAGTCGGGTGGAGGTCGAAGTCCTCGGTCATGAATCCGCGCTTGCCCGTGAAGCTGAAAAATTTCGGATAGTGTTCATCCGTGCTTATCGACATGTGGGAGTATTCCCAAAGCCCTATTCTTTTTATAGTTCGCGAGACCTTGTCCGGATAGTCGGTGAGCATAATATAGACGGTGCGGTCTTTTCTGTTCATTCGGCATACTCCCCCTTGTAATATTTTTTAGTATATGCTAACATTATAAACAACTAAAGTTGTCTAATCAAGAAACTGTTTTGTGAATTGGTAAGATAAACGACTAAATATAAAAAGAGGCGTTTAAATGGTGAATAAAAACGATCTTAGATATATCAAAACGGAGCGGCTGATAGTACATACATATGTCGATCTGCGCCTGCGCGACCCGTCACCCGTCAAGGTCAGCGACCTGTGCCGGGAGGCGCTGATAAACAAAACGACATTCTATTCCCACTATGACACCATGGAGAGCCTGCATCGGCACATCTGCCGCAAGACCGTCGCCGATATCCTCGGCCGCTGCGACTGCGCCCGGATGGCGTTCAGCGATACATACGCCTTTGTTTCAGAGCTCGTCGGCGCGATATCGCGCGAAGAGCGGCTCATCCGCGCGCTCTACGGCGACGATGTGACCTCACTGCTCAACGACGCGGAGGAGGCTCTTTTCAGGATATATCTGCATGACGACGACGAGCCGGAGCGCAAAGAAAAAATAATCTTCTGCATCGGCGGAACGTCAAGATTATTGCTCATGAATCCGGATGAGCACGGCATCCGCGCGGCGTCGGAGCTCATACGCACCGTCTTTAATCTCAACGAAAACAGAACATAAAAATCTTCAGCGCCGAGGTCACAAATTGTTTACAAACATATTGTTGACAATCGGCGCGCATATATGTATAATGTGTAGCGTGCTACACTTAATATTGCTGAAAACAGCTTTGCGGAAAGGAGATCGCTATGGAGCATATCGGATATTTTTTTAAACGCATAGATAACCGTTTGAAGTCGAACGCCGACGCCGCACTCGGCAAGCACGGGCTGACTTTTGCGCAGTCGCGGATCATAAGATTCCTCGCCGAGCGCGGAGGTCAGACAACCCAGAAAGAGATAGAAGACTACGCCCATGTCTCACATCCGACGATTGTCGGCATAGTCACGCGCATGGAGCAGAGCGGCTTTCTCAGCACCTGTACCGACCCGTCGGACAAGAGAAACAAGGTCGTGCGGCTGACCGACAAGACGAAAGACATCAATCTCGAGATACGCCGTTCGATTGATAACGGCGAGCGGGCGATGCTCAGATCGTTCAGCGAAGAAGAAGTCGAACAGCTCCGCGGATATCTCATAAGGATATGCGATAACCTTGATATTGACAGCAGCCCCGGCTGCAAACCGGAAAGTGGAGCAAAGAAAGAAAAGAGGGAGTGAGAATATGATAAAAACTTTGTTGAAGAGCATGCGCCAATACAAAAAAGTATCATGGGCGACTATCTTTTTCTCCGCGTTTGAAGTCGTGTTCGAGATAGTTATCCCGCTTTGTATGTCGGGTCTTATCGACAACGGCATCGAGGGCGGCGTGATGTCCATGGTCTGGAAATACGGTCTTGCGCTGCTATTCCTCGCGGTGTTCCAGATGGTGACGGGAATGCTTGCGGCGTTCCTCGGCTCGCGCGCGTCCGCCGGATTCGGCGCGAATCTGCGCAGCGATATGTATGATAATGTTCAGACCTTCGCATTCTCGAACATCGACAAATTCTCGACCGCGTCGATAGTCACGAGACTGACGACGGATGTCACAAATATTCAGAACGCCTATCAAATGCTCATAAGAATAGCAATACGCGGACCGGTTATGCTGATTTTCGCCATGATAGTCTCGTTCAGAATAGACAGCCAGATTTCGCTTATGTTTATTGCGATTATACCTGTCCTTGCGGCTCTGCTCGTGCTGATAATCATCAAGGTGCATCCCGTGTTCAAGCGCGTTTTCCACACCTACGATGAGCTCAACAACGTCGTTCAGGAGAATGTGCGCGGCATAAGAGTCGTCAAGTCCTTCAATCAGGAGGATCACGAGATAAGCAAGTTCGAGAAGATATCCGAGAAGATATACAAAGACTTCGCAAAAGCGGAGCGCCTTATTGCGCTCAACTCGCCTATTATGCAGGTCTGCATGTATACCTGCATGATACTCATCTCGTGGCTCGGTGCGAAGGCGGTCATCGCCAGCGGCAACAACGCAGCACTCGGTCTGACTACGGGCTCGCTTACCGCGCTGTTCACCTACGCCATGCAGATACTCATGAGCCTCATGATGCTCTCCATGGTCTTTGCCATGATGATAATCGCGGGCTCTTCCGCTCAGCGTATAGCTGAGATACTCAACGAAAAGACCGATATCTCGAACCCCGCGAACCCCGTTCTCGAAGTCAAAGACGGCGAGATAGATTATAAAAATGTCAACTTCGCCTATGCTTCAAAGGCGGACACCAAGGTGCTCGACAATGTCAATGTGCATATAGCCTCCGGCGAAACTGTCGGCATAATCGGCGGCACGGGTTCGTCAAAGTCCTCGTTCGTTCAGCTCATCCCGCGTCTCTACGATGTAACGGGTGGTGAAGTGATGCTCGGCGGCGTGGACGTCAGAAACTACGACCTCGACACCCTGAGAAACTCGGTCGCAATGGTGCTCCAGAAGAACGAGCTGTTCTCCGGCACGATATCTGAGAACCTGCGCTGGGGCAATGAAGACGCGACCGACGAAGAGATAAAGCACGCCTGCGAGCTCGCTCAGGCGGATGAATTCGTCAGCGCGATGCCCGACGGCTACAACACCTATATCGAACAGGGCGGCACGAACGTCTCCGGCGGTCAGAAACAGAGGCTGTGCATAGCGCGCGCCCTGCTCAAGAATCCCAAGGTGCTCATTCTCGACGACTCGACAAGCGCCGTCGATACCCACACCGACGCGCTGATTCAAAAGGGACTTTCGCAGTATATGCCCGATACGACTAAGATAGTCATCGCCCAGCGCATAAGCTCGGTTCAGAACGCGGACAAAATACTCGTGTTCGACAACGGCAGAATAATCGCGCAGGGCACGCATGACGAACTGCTGAAATCCTGCGATATCTATCGCGAAGTTTATGAATCCCAGCAGAAGGGAGGAAACGACGATGAGTAAGCCTATGCCTATGCACGGCGGACCCAAGGGTATGCACGGCGGACCCGGAATGCAGCCCAGAAAGCTCGACAAGAAAACGCTCAAGCGTCTGCTCTCTTATCTCAAAAATTATAAGGGCACGATAGTCCTCGTCACAATCTGTATCCTGCTCAGCGCAGTTGCGGGCGCTGCGTCGTCGATGTTCCTCCAGACGCTTATCGACGACTATATAACCCCGATGGTCGGCCAGTCATCGCCAGACTTCTCCGGCTTTATACGCGCGCTGATAACCATGGCGGTTATCTATCTCATCGGCACGCTCTCGACGCTTATCTACAACCGCCGCATGGTCACTATAGCGCAGGGAACGCTCAAGACTATACGCGATGAGATGTTCGAGAAGATGCAGCGCCTGCCGATAAGATATTTCGATTCACACACCCACGGCGACACGATGAGCCTCTATACCAACGATACCGATACCCTGCGCCAGATGCTCGCGCAGTCGATGGGTCAGCTGGTTTCTTCGGCGTTCACCGTCGCGGCGGTATTCTGCTGCATGCTCTATATCAGCGTCGGTCTGACGCTCGTTGTGTGCATATCGCTGTTCTTTATCATGCAGATAATCAAGAAAGTCATCGGCAAGAGCGGCGCGTATTTCGTAGCCCAGCAGAGATCTCTTGCGGATCTTGACGGATATATCGAAGAGATGATAAACGGTCAGAAGGTCATAAAAGTCTTCTGCCACGAAGAGCAGTCGAAGAAAGAAATGAAGCAGCGCAACACCGAATGGGAGCACAACGCCGCGAACGCAAACGGCCACGCGACCTCGATGATGCCCATGACGAACGCGTTCGGATATTTCCTGTATATCCTGCTCGCCGTTATCGGCTCATATATGGCTATCGCCGGCACGAAGAATCTCGGGCTGACCGGCGTCAACACGCTGTCCCTCGGCATGATAGCCTCGTTCCTCGTGCTCTCGCGCAACTTTATAAACCCGATATCCCAGATGTCGAACCAGTTCAACTCGATTGTCAACGCCCTCGCGGGTGCCGAGCGAATCTTCACCTTTATGGACGAAGAGCCTGAGCCCGATGACGGATATGTTACCCTCGTAAATGCAAAAGAGGAGAACGGCGAGATAGTCGAAGTCAAGGAGCACACCGGAATGTGGGCGTGGAAGCATCCCCACGGCGACGGCACTCTGACTTATACGAAGCTTGAGGGTCAGGTCGTGCTCGACCATGTCGATTTCGGCTACACACCCGAAAAGGAAGTCCTTCACGATATCACGCTCTACGCAGAGCCGGGTCAGAAGGTGGCTTTCGTCGGCGCGACCGGAGCGGGCAAGACCACGATAACAAACCTCATAAACCGCTTCTATGACATAGCGGACGGCAAGATACGCTATGACGGAATAAACATCAACAAGATAAAGAAAGCCGATCTGCGCCGCAGTCTCGGCGTCGTGCTCCAGGATGTCAACCTGTTCACGGGTACTGTTATGGAAAACATCCGCTACGGCAACCCCGAGGCAACGGACGAACAGTGCATCGCGGCGGCGAAGCTCGCGAATGCTGACGGATTCATCCGCATGCTCCCGGACGGCTACAACACCGTGCTCAAGGGTGACGGTTCCGGACTCTCGCAGGGTCAGCGTCAGCTGATATCGATAGCCCGCGCGGCGGTCTCCGACCCGCCCGTCATGATCCTCGACGAGGCGACCTCCTCGATAGATACGCGCACCGAGGCTCTTGTTCAGGGCGGCATGGATAAGCTGATGAAAGGACGCACGGTCTTTGTTATCGCGCACCGCCTCTCGACCGTCCAGAACTCCGATGTCATAATGGTGCTCGACCATGGCAGAATAATCGAGCGCGGCAACCATGAAAAGCTCATCGCCGAAAAGGGCACATACTATCGCCTCTATACCGGCGCGTTTGAGTTGGAATAAGCTAAGATATAATAAAAGGGAAGTCGAAATTTATTCGGCTTCCTTTTTGCTGTTTACGGTGCGGTGAAATTTAATCAGCCGATCGGCTCTTGACAAATTTCGCGCCGGCTGATATAATACCACAAAACAAATAAGTAGATTGCCACCGGGTAATGAAGCATTCGTATCTCGTCGTTAGGTCTTAGAAGACGAGATGGCGGGTGCTTATTTTTTTGAGGTACAGCATGAAAAACTATCAGAATCCGTTTAAGACATTCAAAAAGCACGAATGGGCAATATGGCTCGGGTCGCTTGTTCTGGTTACGGTGTCGTTTATGTTTCCGCGGGAGCGGGATTATCTCACCCTTGTTGCGTCGCTTATCGGCGTCACTTCGCTTATTCTCAACGCAAAGGGCGATCCGGTCGGTCAGGTGCTGACCGTTGTTTTCAGCATATTCTATTCTGTGATTTCTTTTAAATTTCGCTACTACGGCGAGATGATAACATATCTCGGCATGACCGCACCGATAGCCCTCGCCGCGGCAATATCCTGGTTTCGGCATCCGTACAAGGAGGGCGAAAACGAGGTGAAAGTGGCGCATGTCGGGGCGAAAAAGTGGGCAGTGCTGATTATTCTTACTGCGGCGGTAACTGCGGCGTTCTATTTTATTCTGAAATATTTCAACACCGCGAAGCTCGCGATAAGCACTGTATCCGTCGCAACGAGCTTTATCGCTGCGTCGCTTACACTCCTGCGCTCGCCGCTCTATGGGCTCGGCTACGCTTCAAATGACATTGTGCTGATTATT
>ERZ1505079.339-NODE-339-length-13895-cov-4.413728_pt1 | contig 13895 bp, 15 predicted proteins | sample MGYA00575740_ERZ1505079 | MGnify/ENA primary metagenome ERZ1505079 (study PRJEB39906, sample SAMEA3182062) | gut metagenome | biome: human; feature: gut; material: Stool; isolation source: human stools | place: Canada | collected 2013-01-14 ...
TTGATTGGTGCAGTGTTATCATGCTTATTATTTCTGCTAAGGAGATTTGATGTATTAAGCTCAGGATTGGCATCATTATTATTCTATATGCTTACTTATACAAGAGAGTGGCATGTGGCTGTCTACATTGCAGTGGCTTTTGTAATATTCATCGCATCAATGATTTTACAACATGCGTTCTTGGCAGGAAGAATAATTTTTACAATCTTTGTAAGTATAGCAGTTGCAATAATAGGTGCAGGCTGGAAAGCATATGATACAGAAATTCAGAGAAATACAGTTATGGTAATATGTTTTGCTGTTACTGTGATATTAGGTCTGATATCGTGGAAAGGAATAAAAGCTAGGGAATCTGAATAACCGCGACGAACGACTACGGTTTGACTACTATTTTGTTACAAATGACTACGGTTTGACTACTATTTTGACTCTTTTTTTCTGAATAGGGGTGTGATAATATTATCATAGACAAATGAGACATGAAACGCGAGAGCGGTCAAGCATTTGTTTCTCTTTTGCAAAAGAATATGGATCAAGCATGAAGCGTCAGCTCATTACCGGATCGGTGATGGGTATGGCGCTTTTTTGATGCCAAAATCAGGTGACGACCTGAATAATAAAATCAGGAGGAAATTGCATGGCATATGAATATGACCATGACTGTCCGTTTGAAGCCTTCATCACCAATCTTGGAAAATACAACGAGGGTGAGCTGGTCGGCGAATGGGTGAAGTTTCCCACCACATCAGAAGAACTGCAAAAAGTATTTGAACGAATTGGAATCGGCTCAAAAGATGATTTCGGTAATCCTTATGAAGAATGGTTCATTAGTGATTATGACTGTTATGTTGATGGGCTGTATGAAAAGTTGGGAGAATATGAAAACCTGGATGAACTCAATTATTTGGCTTCCAAGCTCGATGAGCTGGATGATCATGATTATAACCATTTTCAGGCGGCAATGCAGATCAGTGATTATACAGGCAGCATTAAAGATGTGATCAATCTTATTGATAACCTGGATAAGTATGAAATCTATCCGGGAGTAGAAAGCAATGCTGATCTGGGACATTACTATATCGAAGAACTCGGTATGATGGAAGTTCCGGATTATCTTGCTGATTACATTGATTATGAGGCCTACGGCAGAGATGTGGCCATTAACGAAATGGGACAGTTTACAGATTATGGATATGTGAGAGATACACAGGAATCTTTTACAGAATATTACGATGGAGACCGTGAGAACATCCCAGATGAATACAGGGTTATGGATTTTATGGTTTCTGCTGAGAAAGAGAGGAAAACTATGAATTACGAAACATTTAAGCAGGAATTTGCAGAGGATATCAAAGAAAAGCTCTATGAGAGAGGCTATGATGATGTAAGTATCAGCTTCAATAATGTGGAGAAGACAAATCAGAATTATGAAGCTATGTCGGTTGTTCCGGAAGGCAACAATGTGGGTGTCAATTTCAATATTGAGAATGCCTTTGCAAACTATGAGCACACGGATGATTATGCCGGAGTGCTTGCCAGTGCAACAATGGTCATTGCTGATGGTCTTGACAGAGCTCCTGCTATTGATGTAAGTGCTCTTATGGATTATGAGAACATGAAAGAGAAGCTATCTGTGGAAGTTATTTCAGCGGATGCAAACGCTGATCTGCTTGCCAACGTACCGCATGACAGAATGGAAGATCTGGCAGTTGTATATCGTTTTGTGATAGAGAGCAGCGAAGATGGACGTGCATCTATTCTGGTCACAAACAATCTGATGGATCGTATGGGAGTTTCCCATGAACAGCTCAGGGCAGATGCTCTGGAGAATTCACCGGAGATCAGACCGGTAGTGATCATGGGAATGAATGAGGTCATGAAGGAAATGATGGGACCGGAAGTATATGAAGTGTTTGGAATTCCGGATGATGCGGAGGAAAAGATGTACGTTGCTACAGTCCCTGATAAGAATTCCGGAGCAGGAGTAATTGCCTATCAGGACTTCATGGATCAGGCAGCAGAAAGAGTTGGCGGAGATTTCTTTGTGCTTCCGTCTTCCATCAATGAGATCCTTTTGGTTCCCGATAATGGAGACATGACAGCTGATGCGCTCAGGGATATGGTAAAGGATGTGAATGCCAAGGAGGTAAGCCCGGAGGAAAGACTTTCTGATAATGTCTACCATTACGATTCCAAGGATCATGTCTTTGAACTTGCAGAGAAGTTTGAGGCAAGACAGCAGGAAAAGAAAACGGAGATTGATGAAAAATCAGAGGAGAAAGGATCCATATTAAAAGATCTGAAGGATAAGCAGAAGGAAGCAGCTGCAAAGCCTCCGGTAAAGGATGCTGCGGAAAAAGCAGCAAAAACAAAAGGCGGAGAAGTATTATAAAAAAGAGGATTGTGTCAGCCTGTGGTGATTGCCACGGGACTGGCACTTTTTTGATGGAAAGGAATGGTGATTACAGTGGCAGGAGCACATAAGGATACAAGCAGACAGAATGGAAAGAGTTACAGCGGAATTGGTGGAAGACCACCTATAAGTCATCCGCAGAATTGCAGCCATGAGTGTCCGTATGGTCATGATAAATCGTTCTGTTTTCCATGCTATAAAAAGCTGGTGGAAGACATGAGAAAGAAAAAGGAAACAGGAAATGGCATTTGATTATTTCTATGGGGCACAGTCACAGCAGTTTGCATTTTACCGGATTCCCAAGGTGCTGTTTACAGATAACCGGTTCCAGAATATTTCCACAGAGGGAAAGGTCCTTTACGGTCTTTTATTGGACAGGGTATCTCTGTCAATGGAAAACGGCTGGATTGATGATGAGGGAAGAGTGTATATCATTTTTACCCTGACAACTATAAGACAGGCAATGAACTGTGCAGAAAAATCAGCAATCAAGTATCTGACGGAGCTGGAAGAGTTTGGTCTGATTGAAAGGATCCGGCAGGGGTTTGGAAAGCCGGCACTGATCTATGTAAAGAATTTTATAGACCAGCAGAATTTACAGGTCAGGACCAGTAAAAATTACAGTTCACCACCAGTAAAAGTTACAGGTCAGGACCTGTATAATTTACAGCCTAATTATACTTATAACAATAATACTGATTTTAATAATACTAATCCTATCTTATCAGAGGATGAGGATAGGATGGGATATGAGAAATATTTCATGGAACAGCTCAATATTGAGGCATTGAAACAGGATTATCCATATGACAGAGAAATGATAGACGGTATCATGGAGCTTATTCTGGATGTTGTGTGTTCTAAAAGAAAGACCATTTGTATTGCCGGGGATGTGAAGTCAGTAAATGTGGTAAAGGGGCGGTTCATGAAGCTGAACATGGAGCATATCCGCTATGTTATGAACTGTATGCAGGAAAACACTACCAAGATCAGGAGCATCAAGCAGTATATGCTGGCAGCACTGTATAACGCACCGGCAACAATAGATAGCTATTATCGTGCAGAGGTTAATCACGATATGGCAGAAGGAAAAATATAGCAGAGGAGAGACAAAGATGGATATGGAGAAAATCATGGCATATGTTGAGAAGATTGCAGAAAACCTGGAAGGACTGGTTTGTGCAATCGGATGTGACAGTATGCCTTCTGATGGGGCAATTTATGTAGACGGCGAACAGAAGGTGAATTATATCAGTACCAGGGAAGCATTAAGGATTCTTGATGGATTTGGAAATAACAGTGCGTCAGTAATGATTGGAAAATCAGATTATATTCTGATCTATGACGCAAGCAAAAAGCTGGTCATTGACGGGGAGGCATACCTTCCGTCCGGGTATCTGGTCATGAAGTCCTGTAATGGATTACAGGCGATTGATGATGAGGATTTTGCGGATGTGATTGCAGCTTTGAAAAGCAGGATGACAATGCTTGCACTTGGAAAATACAGAATTCAGGCATACCAGCTGGGATAGGAGGCGGCAGATGAATAACAAACCGTGGGCTTATGTAACATCTGCCTGGAGTGCAGACAGGAGCAGAGCCAAAAGGTCTGCAAAACGATATTGCAGAAAATTATATGAAGCAGGCTACACACCAATCTGTCCGCTTTTATCATTGCCAGAGGTAATTGATACCAGTAATGCAGATGAGTACAAGGATTATATGGATATGTCAGAAGATATGTTAAGAAGATCCAGAATTCTCGTGGTTTGTGGTTCAGCGGTGGATGATACGGTGCTTACAGATATAGCAATAGCCAACCGCTTTCATGTAGCTTCATCCACTATGAGGGGAGTCCTCGGTGTGGATAAGAATAAAAAAGAACAGTAACTTTGTGGATACAGCCTTCGGGCTGTTTTTTTGATGGGAAGGAGTGAGAAAACTGGTTCATGAAGAAGTTGACAGGGAGATTGCCAACAAATCTGTGAATATAGCAATCAAAATGTTAAAACCGGAACTTGATCAGCTTATGAAGGGATTAAGAGAGGCAGTACAAGCCCCTGTGAAGGCTGCCGGGAAAGCAGCAGTTAATAAGATCCATCCCACAACCGGCAAGCAGTCAGTGAAAACACTGATTAGGCAGGGACAGGGAGTTTCTTCTATTCCTTTAGCAGATGAAGGCATGAAAGATTTTCAGAAAATCGCAAAGAAATACGGAGTCGATTTTGCGGTTGTAAAAGATAAAAAGGCAAGTCCTCCAGTATATACAGTCTTTTTCAAGGCAAAAGATACAGATGCCATCACAAGGATTTTACAGGATTATTCTGCAAAACAGGTCAAGAAGCCTTCCGTAGAGAAGACCAGTGTTCTGGAGAAACTTAAAAAATTCAAGGAGATTGTGGCAGCAATTCCAAAGAAGGTAGCAGAGAAAAAGAAGGAGAGGTCGCGATGAATACAAAACAGTTGAAAAAGCAGCTGATCCTGAATATTCCCTATATTATTCTGGGATTGCTTGCAACAAATCTTGGTGAGGCATGGAGAATTGCAGCCGGAGTAAATGCATCGGAAAAGGTTCAGAGTCTGGTCCTTGATGGTGTATTTGCAACGGCTTTTTCTAATCCTCTGCCGAGCCTTTATCCTGCTGATCTGTTGGTGGGAATTGCCTGTGGGGCAGCACTCAGGCTTGCAGTATACCTGAAAGGAAAGAACGCTAAGAAGTTCCGGCACAATGAGGAATATGGTTCTGCCAGATGGGGCAGACATGCGGATATTGAGCCATTTGAGGATCCTATGTTTGCAAACAATGTGATTCTGTCACAGTCAGAAAGGATTACCATGAGCAGTAGACCGAAGATTCCGAAGTATGCCAGAAATAAGAATGTTCTGGTAGTCGGTGGATCAGGTTCAGGTAAGACACGGTTTTTTATAAAACCAAACCTTTTACAGATGCATTCATCCTATGTGGTGACGGATCCGAAGGGAGGTCTGGTCAATGAAGTGGGAAATGCCCTTTATAAGAACGGGTACCGGATGAAGGTATTTAATACCATCAACTTTTCAAAATCAATGCACTATAATCCTTTTGCCTATCTCCATTCTGAGAAGGATATTCTGAAACTGGTGACAACGCTGATCGCCAATACAAAAGGGGAGAGCAAAGGCGGGGATGATTTCTGGCTCAAAGCGGAGACGCTGCTTTATACCGCATTGATTGGATATATTCATTATGAGGCACCGGAAGAGGAACAGAATTTTTCAACACTGCTTGAAATGATCAATGCAATGGAAGTCCGTGAGGATGATGAGGAATTCAAGAATCCGGTGGATATGATGTTTGATGAACTGGCAGAACAGAATCCGGATCACTTTGCTGTAAGACAGTATGCCAAGTACAAGCTGGCAGCAGGTGTAGTAAGTTTGAAGAGACTTCTTAATCAATCAAATTTAAAGAGTTGGAGCTCCAAAATGATTAAAAAGTCTCTTGAGGCTTATTTTTTTACCTTAAAGAACAAAATTGTATTTTGTAAAAAACAATTTCAAAACATGTCCGTATTTTGTTTCGTCAGTACAGAGATTGTGTAAGGAACTTTAAAAAGATGACACGAAATCAAAAAAGATGCAGTAAGGGGGCTGTAAAAAGACCTCTGAGCATTTCGTTTAGTGTAAGAATCTTTTTTACTTCTTACACGAACCTTGAAAACGAAACAGCCTGCCCGTAGTGATACCAGAACTGAATAGGCATTCAGCGTGTCTTTTTTGGTTAATACGTCCCGGAAACATCAGAACCCGGTACAGGAACGGATATGGGATGAGAACAGGCAATTAATAAACAAAGGAAGGAGGACATCTGACTATGACAGAGAAACAGGGATTCATGACAGCGTTGTATGAACGTCTTAGTCGTGATGATGAATTAAACGGGGAATCCAACAGTATTTCAAACCAGAAGAAACTGCTGGAACAATATGCAAAAGAACATGGATTTACCAATCTTGTTCATTTTACTGATGATGGTATCTCCGGTACAAGATTTGATCGCCCAGGCTTTCTTGCCATGATGAAAGAAGTAGAGTCGGGGAAAGTCGGAACGATTCTGATTAAAGATATGAGCCGAATGGGAAGAGATTATCTGAAAGTCGGACAATATATGGAATTGCTGCGACAGAAGAATGTCCGCCTGATTGCAGTCAACGAGAATGTAGACAGCTTCCGGGAGGACGATGATTTTACTCCATTCCGAAATATCATGAATGAATGGTATGCAAGGGATACCAGTAAAAAGATAAAATCCACTTTCAAGGCGAAAGGAAAATCCGGCAAGCATGTGGCAAGTACAACACCATATGGGTATCTGAAAGACAAGGATGACCCGAATGTATGGATTGTTGATGAAGAAGCAGCTGTAGTTGTACGGAGAATCTTTCACATGACAATGGATGGGTACGGACCATATCAGATTGCCAAGGCACTGAAAGAGGATAAGGTTGAGATACCAGCGATTCATATGGCAAAGAAAGATGCCGGATTATGGAAAGGCAGAGTAAAAGAAATCAAAGATCCTTATGGCTGGGGCTCTTCTACTGTTGCAGGCATTCTGAAGAAAAGAGAGTATCTTGGTCATACAGTGAACTTCAAGACCAGAAAACATTTCAAGGATAAGAAAAGCCATTACGTATCTGAAGATAATTGGACGGTGTTTGAGAACACGCAGGAAGCCATTATAGATCAGGAAACTTTTGACAATGTACAGAGAATCCGAAGCAATGTGAGAAGATATCCAGATGGATGGGGAGAAGCCCACCCCTTGACAGGTCTGATGTATTGTGCAGACTGTGGTTCCAAAATGTATGTCCATCGAGTAAATAATGGCAAGCGAGTACCACAATATACTTGTTCTGCATATTCTAAAGTTCCGGTTGGAACACTCTGCCAGACACAGCACAGAATTAATGCTGATGTGGTTATGGAGCTGATTAAGGAACTTTTAAAGGCTGTTGCGGAGTATTCACAGTTGAATCGTGAAGAATTTTTGGAGACAGTAAAAAAGGCACAGACTTCACAGCAGTCCAGTGAGATCACAAGATTGAAAAGCAGATTGGCAGAGGCAAAAAAGCGTGTGCAGGAACTGGAAAAACTGATCTGCAGAATTTATGAGGACAATATTCTTGGCAAGCTGCCAGATGAACGCTAGGCGATTCTTGATGGACAGTATTCTAAAGAACAGAAAGATTTGTCGGCAGAAATTGCAGATATGGAAGCTGAATTATCAGGCTATGAAGAAGGTCGCAGATCAGCGGAGAAGTTTATTGCTCTGGTTGATAAATACCAAAATTTTGAGGAATTGACCACTTACATGCTGAATGAATTTGTAGAAAAGATTGTGGTGCATGAGCGTGACCGGAAAGGAAGCGTTGAGACGACACAGGAAGTGGAAATCTATTTTAACTTCATCGGCAGATATTTACCGCCACATTTCGGTGAGGTGAAAATGACACCGGAAGAAATTGAAGAAATGGAAAAACGGGAAGCCAGAAAAGACAGGCTTCACCAGAATTACCTGAGAAGAAAAGCAAATGGAAAGCAGCAGGAATACTATGAACGGACAAAGGCAAAAAAGAAAGCCGAACTGGATGCAAAAAAAGAAGAGATCCGGCAGGAAGATATTGCAAAAGGTGTGTTCATTCCGCTATCACTGCTTCCCCCAGCAGAACCGAAGAAAGGAGTTGCATCAGCATGAGCAAATTAGAAAGAATCATTCACGATAACAGTAATGGTCTGGATTATATCCTTGTCGGGGAAATCTATCTGCCACTGATCGCAGTACCCGAAGAGAAAAGAGAGATTGGTTTTTATGGAAGTCTTCACAGAAACTATCTGAAAGATTACAAGAGTGGCTTGTATTCCTATCTGACATTGAGTGGTAAGCTCTGGACGTATCTCGCAGATCTGAATGAGCAGTGTTTGGAACGCAGGGATTTCCTCATGGAACAGATTATGGAGCAGGAAGGCATTACGGAAGAATTGAAAAGCAGAGATCAGATGGAATGGGTTCGCCGGGCAAACAATGCAAGAAGCCGGGTAGATGAAATTATTTTAAATGAACTGGTGTATGTGTAGGAGGGACTTATGAGATACTGGATTGAATATGCAGACGGAAGATGTTGTAATTTTGCAAACAGCAGAAAAGATTTACTGGACTGGCTGAAACTTTTGAAAGATGAAAAAATCGTTGATATCCGAAAGATTTACAAAAGCGGTGTGACAGATTCTGTGATAGACAGCTATCGTAGTTATCTGAAACAGTGAAAGGGGTGGACAGTCATGGTTGTTGTAAGAATTATTGTGAAAATCGTATTACTGCCAGTGCGTATATGCCTGACAATGATACAACTGGTGGTTATGTTCTTCACATGGCTGTCGGCAACGGTATTTCATATCCTGTCGGGGATCATCTGCATTACAGCAGTTTTAGGGTATGGATTCGGACAGGAGACAGGCACAGAAGCGGTCAGGATGCTTGTGGCAGGTTTTATACTTTATATCCTGCCTGTGCTTTCTGGCTGGGCAGTGGTGTGGCTGGAAACAATCAAAATCAGATTGATGAAGTAGACCACTGGAGAAAGGAATAGGATTCTTAAATGAAGATTACAAAAGAGATTGAAGAATTTATCAACCTGACCATAACGGAGCATATGGGAAAAGAGTATGCAGACTGGAAACTGAGCCAGCCGTCTGTGACAGAACCAGATGAAGTTGAGGAAGAATATAAAAAAGTGATTGCCACACTTCCACAGAAACAGGAAGAGGCCATTACAAAATATTGCGACCAGATATTTAACAGTGGAGCAGAGACAGAAGAATTTTTCTACCGGTTGGGACTGAGGGACGGAATGAAACTTAGGAAGAATGTTAAAATGGTTCTGAAGCAATTATCAGAATGATACATACAGGAATTATCTGAAAAGTGAATGAGTAAAGGAAAGGGCATTAACCGTAAAAAGTTAGTGCCCTTTGTTTTACCCATTTTTATATTTTCACAAAATCCGATGCAGAGGATTTTTGAAAAACAGACGGAACGGAGATCCTGCTGAAGGGACAGCGGCAGGAGTTACGTTTTGTCTGCTGGGAGTACAGAGGGCTGGAAGTCCTTTGTGCCCAGATTGCAAAGAGCGGCAGCATCTTGCTGGGGTTAAGGGGCAAAGCCCTTAGCAGGTTAAGGGCGGCAGCCATTGCCCAGTGATATGGCGTTTCGCCATATGGTACTGGGTACTGTCTGTAACGGGGACAGAGACTTTTGGAAGCTTCGCTGCAATCCCCTCCGGGGAAACAACTTGAAAAAAGGAGAGATGTGAATTGAAAGGCACAAGGCATAACGGCAGATCTGGGAAAGACGGTGTTTACAATCCGCTTCACAATGACCGGAGATTTGACCCGGAACACAGTGAGCATATTGACAATGAACGTGTCCGTCAGAATATTTACTGGGACTGCTATCAGGGATATACCACAATGGCAGACCGGGGAAAAGAGGATAATTTTTCTTTTAACCAGATTGAGATGGCATACTATGTGGATCATTACAGCGATTATGTGATTAACCAGAATAAACGTCATGAGAAAGCAAGACACCCCGACAGATGTAAAGGGGTGGAAGATGTTCTGAAAAATAAAAAGACCTGTCCGGAAGAAAGTATCTATCAGCTTGGGACGATAGATGAACACGCTTCTGTGGAAACGCTGGTTTTGGTTTTTGATGAATTCAAGAAAGAGTTCGATGAGCGGTTTGGTTCTAATGTGCATATCATTGACTGGTCACTGCACATGGACGAAGCGACTCCGCATATTCATGAGCGTCATGTATTCGATGCTACGAACCGGTATGGGGAGATTGAACCGAAACAGGAAGCGGCACTGGAAGAACTTGGCTTTGAACTTCCGAATCCGGAAAAGAAAAGATCAAAGACAAATAACCGTAAGGTTGTTTTTGATTCTGCCAGCCGGACAATGTTCCTGGATATCTGTAAACGTCATGGACTGGAAATTGACGAAGAACCGTCCTATGGAGGAAGGCAGTATCTGGAGAAACAGGACTATATCCGAATGAAGCAGAAAGAAGAGATTGCGGTTCAGCAGGAAATGCTCAATCAGCAGAGGGATAAGGTCAATGCGAATCATCTGGAACTTGCAAGGCAGTCAAACCATGTCAGGGCAAATGAAAAGGTTATCCAGTCACAGAAAGAAAAAATAGAACAGCAGGAAAAAGAATTTAAAGAAAATTTCATTTCCAATTCTGACCGGATTCTAAGTCAGGGCGAGCTGATTGAAGAACAGAGAGAGGAACTGCAACAGCTTACCCTCCGTATTGAAGATGTGGAAACCTTGCTTGACGAAGTATCCAGTGAAGCCTATGACAAGGCTGTGGATAAAGTCGCAGAGGAAACAATGCGGGCTACCAGAAAAGATGACATTCGTCTTGCGGAAGATTCTAAGAGATGGATTCAGAGTCCGGAACGTAAGGCATCACGAAAAGAAAAGGAATATGCGATAAACAGGCTGGACGGTCTGATTAAAAAAATCGAATATGCGATGGAAAAAGCTGTTGTGAGGGTTGTCCGTCAGTTAAAACAGCCAGAGAAGAAAAAAGCCGTTGTAGAAGAAATCAAAAAAGAAGTGAAGCCGTCAATCAGAGAAAAACTTGCATTGAACGTAGCAAAGATTCAAAGAGAAGAGGCAGAGAGAAAACAACTGAATAAAGGAAGATCACATTCCAGTGATCTGGAACTATAAGGGCATTTTGTTGATTCCGTAAGGACAGGACAAAGTGCTTTTTTGTTTTTTGTGAAAACTTGCTTCCCAGATTTGGGAAGCAGATTTAAGAAAGAGAGGAAACGAATTGGGATTATTTGATGAAGTAAAACAGAATGTGACCGTCCGGCAGGCTGCGGAGAGGTATGGGTTAAAGCCCAACAGGAGCGGACTGATCCGCTGCATTTTCCATAATGACAAATCACCCAGCATGAAAGTTGACCGGAGATATTATTGTTTCGGGTGTGGCTGTACAGGAGATGCCATTGATTTTACGGCACAACTGTTTGACATTGGATTGAAAGATGCAGCCATGAAGCTGGCAGATGATTTTGGGATTCCTTATTCCGGCAGGGACAGGGGATCACCGCAGAACAGGAGAAGCGTTTCAGCAAAAAAGCCAGAGCCGACACCAGAAGAACTTTGGCAGAAAAAACATCTGAGATGCCTGAGAGCCTATCTGGATTATCTGAGCCTGCTTCTGGAATGGAAAGAACAGTATGCACCAAAAACACGGACAGAAGAATGGCATGAAAAGTTTATGACTGCTCTCAGGGAGTTGTCAGTTGTTGAGTATTATCTGGATATCCTGCTCTTTGGGGACAGGGCAGATAAGGAAGCACTTGTAAAAGAAAAATGGAAGGAGGTGGAGCGGATTGAGCAATGCGAAAGAGAAGATAAAGGAGATCGCCACAAAAGAACAGAAAGATGCCATGAAAGAAATGTTCCGGATGGTAGATAAAAGCAAAGTCGATGAAGTGAAACAGATGCTGGAATATACACAGAAAGGAACTGCGAAAGCAACGGTTGGAAATTATATGGTTGTGCTGAGAAATGATCCGCTTGTGCGTGAGAGTATGAAATACAACAAGCTGACAGGCAGGATTGATATTGTAAAAAAACTCTGGTGGAATGAGGAAGTCTGCAAGTTGGATGATGATGGCAGGACTTATTTCTACTATTTCTTTGAATGCTATTACAAACTCACAAGTGAAAAATGTATGGATAAGGCACTTCGCATAGAAGCCAACAGCCGGGCATACCACCCGATCTGTGAGTATCTGGAACAACTGGAGTGGGACGGGCAGGAGAGAATCCGTTATGTTCTGCAACGGTATATGGGGGCAGATGCTTCGGATTTTGTCTATGAGGTTGTGAAGCACTTCCTGATGGAAGCATTAAGCAGAATCTACCGCCCCGGTTGTAAAGCAGATGAAATGCTTTGTCTGGTAGGTCAGCAGGGAGCCGGAAAATCCACATTTTTCCGTTTTCTTGCATTGAACGATGACTGGTTTTCTGATGATCTGAAGCAGTTGAATGACAGTAAGATATACGAGCATCTCCGGGGACACTGGATTATGGAAATGTCGGAGATGATTGCTGCAATCAGTGCAAAGAGCAATGAGGAAATCAAGTCATTCCTGACCAGACAGAAAGACACTTACCGGAACCCTTATGATAAATATGAGGAAGACCGGAAGCGTCAGTGTATCTTTGCAGGTTCAACGAACACAAGGCAGTTCATTCCTTTTGACCGTACCGGGGCAAGACGGTTCCTGCCGATTGCTATAGACAGCAGTAAGGCAGAGAAGCATATCCTCGATGATGAAAAAGAAGCCAGATCCTATTTTGACCAGTTGTGGGCAGAAGTAATGGAAATCTACTGGTCAACGGAGAATAAGAGCAGCCTGTTGAAGTTCTCAAAGGAAATGGAGCAGGAGATCAGTGAATACCGAAAACAGTTCACACAGGAAGATACGATGGCAGGAATGATACAAGGCTGGCTGGACGCTTATAAAGGTAGTCATGTATGTTCCGTCCAGATCTGGAAAGAAGCCTTTGACCATTTTGACCGGGAGCCGAAAAAATTCGAGACAAATGAGATCTGTTCCATTATGGATACGCAGATCACTGGCTGGAAGAGAGCCGGAGTCCACAGATTTTCAAAGGAAGGATATGGCAGACAGAGAAGCTGGATCAGGGAAGGAGCAGAAGAAGAGGGTGGCAACGAACCGGATAAAGATGGATTTACAAAGCTGACGAAGGCAGAACAGTTGGAGCTGCCATTTGATCTGCCCGACAGAGAGAAAGGCTGATTTTGATGCCGAAAGGCTACTGATTACCCGGAAATTTACTGCTTGTTGACATTTTTGTTGACACCAAAATCCTTTGTATTTACCGGTGTTTCAGCTACTTTTTAACAGGTGTCAACAAGAACATTCAAAAAACTTTTCAATAGTATTTTGGAAAACAGAAATAACTACCCGAAAAAAGTTTCAAACCCTATGTTGACACTTGTGTTGTCAGCGTGCCGATAAACTCCCGGCAGGGACAGAAGCAAACCTCTCTCTGTCGGGCACAGGAAAGAAAGGAAATAGATGATTATGGAAAAAATGATGAATAAAAAAACAGAGGGAAACACATTTACAAAGAAAATCGGGCAGACAGTATATGTTGTCCGCTATCATTTCAATGAAGATGCAAAGGAAACCATGCAAGAAAAGATTAACCGGATGCTGGTTACAGAAGCAAGCCGAAAGGCAATGCAATAGATGGGGGCAGAGACAATTGGAATTGAGATATGTTTGAAAATGTGATATGATTTGAGCAACAAATTAGAATTTATGGAGGAATGATAGTGAGTTATATTACAATGGAAATATGGACTGGAATATGG
>ERZ1505079.375-NODE-375-length-12910-cov-5.155426_pt1 | contig 12910 bp, 10 predicted proteins | sample MGYA00575740_ERZ1505079 | MGnify/ENA primary metagenome ERZ1505079 (study PRJEB39906, sample SAMEA3182062) | gut metagenome | biome: human; feature: gut; material: Stool; isolation source: human stools | place: Canada | collected 2013-01-14 ...
TTCAGACTAACAAGATTGTATGCTTAATCCACACACTTTTTCAGGTGAGCCGAAATTCCTCGTGTATTTGTTTGTCACCATTGCTGTTAGGTATGCTTGCCGCTTCATTGATAGCTATGATTTGCGGACGATTTTTGCGCAAGTAGTCTCGGCATGCGTTGCTAACAGAGCGAATGATGTAGCGGTCCAACTCTTCTACTTGTTGCCCTTCTTTCAGTTTCTTGAAAGCTGCAAGCAGCACCTCTTGCACAATATCTTCTGCATCCTCACGTTGCCCGATTCGAATATAGGCAAAACGAAATAGCCAGTCTTGCCGATTGTCGACAAGACTCTCCAGTTTTTTATGAGTTTTGGGTTGTCTATATTCATTCGTTTCTTGTTTTTATGTTTCTAACTTTACTCATATAAACGTATATTTCTCAAAAAAGATTTAAAAAATACTCTTTTTTTCATTTATTTGTTACTATTGTGTTTTTTTATATAAAAATGAATGCTACGAAGTATGGAACATAAGAAGATAGTGATAGTTTGCGTAAAAAGAATAGGCACGCATCCTTTCGTGGGTGCGTGCCTATACCTTTTATTATATGCTACCTTTAAATCACCTTGACATTCTTTTTTCCTCCTCTTCCATCAATCACGATTTTCTCGAAGACGATGGCTGGGTCGTTAGGAGTGAGGGTGAGGGTGTGGATGCCATCGGATGAGGCTGGCAGCTCTAGCTCTATCATCTTGTCCACGATGCGAGTGGCTATCGTTGGATAATAGATATTGTAGATGTTCTCCGGCTTCTCGTTCAAATCTTTGTTGAAGTTAACCTCTACAGGAGAAGCACCATCTAAACTTACACCATAGGTTAAGCCGCCCTTGTTGAGATAATCCAAGGTTGATTTGGTAATCACATGAATGCGAACCTTCTGCTTGCCATTAAATGCCTTGCCATCCGAAGTTTTGCTAACTTGCATCTTAAACTTGTAAGTGATGCTAGCTCCCTTTACACTCTTGGTATACGGCATCAGAGTTATTGCCGATACGCTCTTGCCCATGAATGGAATCTCTGTCCATTTTGCCTCGGCAGCATCCGTCTTGCTGCTATAGTAAGGAGCTTCGATTTCTACCACGCCGTTGTTTTCGCTGATAATCACTCCATCCTTGGAGGTTACCCGGAAGAGCTCCGGACAGGTATCCTTCTCGAAATCATCATTCCAACTCTTATAGCCGATATGCTTCTGGGTCATCATTCCGTTCCACTTGCCGCCAGCCATCTTATGATTGTAATAGTCGCAGATGAGGGAATCGCGCTTGAAGAAGCGCTCGCATTCATCAGCCCATACATTCGCCTTCGGATTGCCCTGCTTGTAGAGGGCATGGTTCTGTGCCTGGGCAAAGTACATCTGGTGCAGATTGCTCATCATCTCGATAGGGAAGAGGATGATCTGACGATAGGCGTCGTGATAGGATGCCGGCAGACAGTTGTACTGGCGCAGCGCATCGGCTTCGAGCTGCAGATACTGGTTTACTACCTCCTGCCATTCTCCGTTTTCCAGACTGTAGGTGTTCTTGTCGAGCATCTCAGGGGTGCAGCGGCCGTTGTACTTGCAGATGAGGTTAAGAATGCGGGCTGCTTCATCAGCTTGCGATTCACCAAACTGCTGTGCGCACCAGTCGCGGGTATGACGGGTGATGTTGTTTACATCGTATTTACGTGGATTCCAAGCCATGTCCATAAACTGGCTGATAGGATATTCCATCGGCTTGAGGTCGCCCACATTGAGAATCCAGAGACGGTCGATGCCATTCTCGTAAGCAAGCGTCAACTGCTCCCAAGGATTCTGCACAGGAGTAACGTTGAGCATCTTTGAGTTTCTTGGAGCACCTACGTAATCTACGTGATAGTATAAGCCCCAACCGCCTTTGTGCTTGCGTTCCTTGGCATTCGGCACACGGCGCACGTTACCCCAGTTGTCATCGCAGAGCAGGAGGGTTACGTCATCAGGTACCTTCATGCCCTTGTCGTAGTAATCCATCACCTCTTTATATAGTGCCCAAACCTGTGGGGTTTCGCTTGCCTTCCTGCCGGTTACGTCAGCGATAATCTTGCGCTGGTCGTTGATGATGTTGGTCATCAGCTTAGTATCAGCCTCTTCACTCATCGCTTCATCGCCGTCGCCGCGCATTCCGATGGTTACAATCTGTTCAGTTCCCTTCATTCGCTCAATGCCTTCACGGAAGAACTTCTGCAGGTTTGTCTTGTTCTTCTGATAGTTCCATGGTCCCCATCCCTTTCGGTTGCGGGCGTATTCCTGGTGGTTGCGGGCCATCGGCTCATGATGGGAAGTACTCATCACTACGCCCATCTCATCTGCCGTCTTCTCGTTTTCAGGGTCATCGGCATAGAAAGCCCAGCCCCACATGGCAGGCCACATCATGTTACCTCTCAGTCGCAACACCAGTTCGAAAACGCGCTGATAGAAACGGTGGTCGCCATATCCGGTGCCGTAGGTGTTCTTTACCCATGACGTTAGGCAAGGTGCTTCATCGTTGAGGAAGATACCGCGATAACGTACGGCTGGTTCGCCATCTGTGTAGATTCCTTTGTTTACGAAAATGGAATCGTGATGCTCTACAGGTACGTCTGCCCAGTCATACCAAGGCGATACGCCCATTTGCTGCGAGAGTTCGTAGATGCCGTAGATGGTGCCTCGTCGGTCGCTGCCAGCGATGACGAGCTGACCATCTATGAGTGTGATGATAAACTTTTCACGTTTGCCCTTCAGTAGGTTTCCGTTGATGCGCTTCTGTTTCACCAGTTGGTCGATGGCTGCAGAATGGCCGATGGTGCCTACGAGGATAGCTGGTCGGGCTGTGTCGGCTTTTTTCAGAAAACCGGCATCCGAGGTGAGGGTGGCTGTGGCTCCACTCACACTTTTTATATCTTTCAGCAGGGCATGAGCAGCGTAGCTCACTCCTTTGCAGTCGTTGGCGTCCATGTAGATTTCTACCCGGTTATTGGCATTCAGCAGCAAGTCTCCTTGCTTGAAATTCACAAATCTGTCGGCTGCGCTCATGTTGATTGTTGAGAGCAGGGCAGCGCTTGTCAGGAATGTTCGCTTGATGTTGTTTAGTTTCATGTTTATTTATCTTGTTGTTATTTTATCCGATTGTCAGCAATGTGTTTTTGCCGGTTGCAAAGGTAGCCAAAACTATCCGGATATACTTTATTTTATGTAATCTTTAGTTTTTAATATGTTTCATTTTTACTTTTCTGTCCGTTTCTCTTTGTGTTTTCAAAGAAAAATAGTAATTTTGCATAGTAAAAACAGAAAAAAGAATATATATAATGATAGACAGACCGACGATAGCAAAAATTATGGATGCTACCAAGATAGAAGAGGTGGTATCTGAATTTGTTACGCTCAAGAAGCGTGGCATCAATTATGTCGGCTTGTGTCCTTTTCATAACGATTCCAATCCATCTTTCTCTGTATCTCCAACAAGAGGTATCTGTCATTGCTTTACCTGCGGAAAGGGAGGCAATGCAATCAACTTTCTGATGGAACTGGAACAGATGACCTATCCCGATGCTCTTCGCTGGCTCGCCAAGAAATATAAAATAGAGATTCAGGAACGGGAACTGACCAACGAAGAAAAACAGCGCGAGAGCGAAAGAGAATCCATGTTTATCGTCAACGATTGGGCGGCGAAATATTTTCAGGATATTCTCCTGCACGATGTGGATGGTATCGCTATCGGTATGGCTTATTTCCGAGGAAGAGGTTTCAGGGATGATATCATCAGAAAATTCCAGTTGGGTTTTGCGCTCCCTAAGCGTACTGCTCTTGCTGAGGCGGCTAAGGCGGCTGGTTATAATCCGAAATATCTGGTTGATACGGGACTCTGCTTCAAGGTGGATAAGGACGAAGCCGGCAATAAGTCGGGTGAGGATAAGATTCTTGATCGTTTCTCGGGCAGAGCCATCTTCCCTTGGTTCAGCGTGAGCGGCAAGGTGGTAGCTTTTGGCGGACGAGTTCTCGACAGCAGAACCAAGGGCATCAGCCAGAAATATGTCAACTCGCCTGATAGCGTTATCTATCATAAGGAGCGCGAACTCTATGGACTCTATCAGGCCAAAAAGGCGATAGCCAAGGAGGATTGTGTCTTTATGGTGGAAGGATATACCGATGTTATCTCGATGCATCAGTGTGGCATCGAAAATGTTGTGGCCAACTCGGGTACAGCGCTGAGCGTGCATCAGATTAGATTGCTGCACCGCTTTACCAGTAACATCGTTCTTCTCTATGATGGCGATAATGCGGGTATTCATGCTGCGCTGCGAGGTACCGATATGCTGCTTGAAGAAGAGATGAACGTAAAGGTACTCTTCCTCCCTGACGGTAATGACCCAGATAGTTTCGCCCGCAGTCATTCGGCAGAGGATTTCAGAAGATATATTCAGGAGAATCAGACCGACTTCATACAGTTTAAGACCGATATTCTGCTACGCGGCGTGACAGACCCTGTAAAGCGAAGCCAGGCTATCAATTCGATTGTAGAGAGCATCTCGAAAATCAAGAATCAGATAACGCGCGCTTCTTATATCACTGACTGTTCTCACCGTTTGGGCGTGAACGAGGCAATTATCGTGAATGCCTTGAACAATTTTGTGCGCAACGGTATGAGTGAGCAGGTAAAGGCAGAGCGACGTGCAGCGGGATTGAAAGATTCGCCTGTAGCGGCAGCGCAGCAGGTGCAATCAGCTATGAGAGCGGTTACCCCACTGGATAAACTTCTGGAAGTAGAAGGACTTCTGGTACAGTTGATTATTCATCATGGCGACCAGCTCATCACAGTACAGGATGTAGACGGAAATGATGTGGAGGTAGCTGTGGCCCAGTATATCAGTCTTGATTTGGGTGGAGATGGCTTTAAGTTTCATAATGATTTATATAATCAGATTATGCAGGAGGCTGTGGAACATCTCGAAAAAGAAGATGATTTTGTCGCCGAAACTTATTTTGCCAATCATCCGAATCCGGAAATCAGCAGGTTGGCAGGTTTGCCTACAGGTGACCAGGAGGTATCTACGGCTAGTCTGCAGATGAAGATGAGCGCCGATAAGCTCCGTCAGTTTGTCTTTAAAGACATCTTGAGTTTCCGCACTCATTATATTGCTCAGCGTATTATTGAGGTACAGCAGGAGTTTGCCAGGAATCCGACCAATCGTGAACTGCTGCAGGAGTTTATGAAACTCAAGCAGATGAACACGCTTCTGGCGAGTCAGGCAAACAATATCTTCAATTAACCGGAACTCCTGTTCTGTGGGGAGGAACTCTGTAATGAAGTATTAGAGATTTAAAAGGAGAAATGCTATATGATTTATTTTCACTGGATATATCTGTTGCTTTATGTCGTGATAACCGTTCCGGCTATCATCACCGTCTTGATGGACAATCGTCAGCCCGCCAAGACGATGGCATGGATATTGGTCTTCTTCTTCATCCCCTTTGTGGGTATTATCTTCTATTTTTTCTTCGGACAGAATACCCGCAAGGAACGGCTTATCAGCGACCGCAGTATGGACCAGCTCACCAAGCGCTCCATGCTCGAGTTCGTTGAGCAGGAGAATCTTCACCTGCCAGACAGTAATAAACCGCTGATGAATCTCTTTGCCAACCAGAGTTGGGCGCTGCCTTTTAAAGATAATCAGGTGGATATTTATACTGATGGCTATGATTTCTTCCTCACCTTATTATATAATATAGGACAGGCAAAGCATCATATTCATCTCGATACCTATATCTTTGAAGCCGATGCCTTGGGATATCTGATAGCTGATGCCTTGATTGATAAGGCGGAGCAGGGAGTGGAGGTGCGACTGATTTATGATGATGTAGGCTGCTGGAAGGTGAAGGATGAATTCTTTGAACGTATGCGTGATGCAGGTATTGATGTACATTCGTTCATGCCAGTCCGCTTTCCGGCTTTTACGAGTAAGGTAAACTATCGTAACCACCGCAAACTCTGTGTCATAGATGGTAAAGTGGGCTTTATCGGCGGCATGAATATAGCTCTGCGCTATGTGAAGGGTGATAAGAAACAGGCCTGGCGCGATACGCATCTCCGTATTGAGGGCGGTGGAGTTTACGCCATTCAGAGAGCCTTTCTGGTAGACTGGTATTTCGTAGACCGTACGTTGGTTACCAATCGCCAGTATTATCCACCGGTCAGTGTGCATATCCACAACAATTGTCTCGTACAGATAGTTACGAGCAGTCCTATCAGTCCTTGGCCTGATATCATGCAGGGCTATGTCCGCATCCTGCTTCAGGCCCGGAAGTATGTGTATATGGAAACGCCTTATTTCCTGCCAACCGAACCTGTATTGTTTGCCATGAGAACAGCAGCTCTGGCGGGTGTGGATATCCGTCTGATGTTGCCTCGTCATGCTGATGCCAAACTGGTAGAGTGGGCATCACGTTCGTATGTGATGGAAGCGATAGAGGCTGGCGTAAAGGTTTATCTCTATACGGCAGGCTTTAATCATAGTAAATTGCTGGTGAGCGATGATGATCTCTGTACGATAGGCAGTACGAATATTGACTTCCGAAGTTTTGAGAATAATTTCGAAGCGAATGCGTTCTTCTTTGATGAGGGGATGGCACAGCGCGTGAAGGCTGTCTATCTGCGGGATGAGGCGAAGAGCATCCTGGTAGATGATGTATCTTATTTCGTAAAACGTCCGTTCCTGCAGCGCCTTTTCGAGAGTACGGTAAGATTGCTCTCGCCGCTGCTGTAACGAATAAATCCCCGTTTGCATCTTGTCTGGTGCAAACGGGGATTTTTTCTATCTGAATATTGAGAAGTTTACGCTTCCGTAACTTCTGTGTTCCAGGAATCGTGGATGCTCGGAGAAATCATAGTCTTTGCCATGCTCAAAGGCGAAGATGCCTCCTTCGTTGAGATAGTCGCCATTCAGAACGAGGTCTGGAATCTGCGGCAACTCCTTCAGAGCGTATGGAGGATCGGCAAAGATAAAGTCAAACTTCTGCTTGCAGGTCTTCAGAAAACGGAATACATCACCACGAATCAGAATATCCTTGTCTTCGCCTAACTTCTGAAAACATTGGCGTATGAAGTTGGCATGATCGCGGTCGGCCTCTACGCTGACTACCCGGCTGCAGCCTCGTGATACCAGTTCGAGCGAAATGCTGCCCGTACCGGCAAAAAGGTCGAGGGCAGAGGTATCTTCGAAATCAATATATCCCTGCAGAACATTAAAGATGTTCTCCTTTGCAAAATCTGTTGTCGGACGCGCCTTAAACGAACGTGGAATGTCGAAATGGCGTCCCTTATATTGTCCTGTTATGATTCTCATATTTACTTTGAACTTTGAATGTTGAACATTGAACTTTATGATAAGCTATTCTGTTGAATTCTTAACTATCAACTTTTAACTATCAACTCTTGTCTTACTTACTTAGGTACAGTGCCATCAAATCGAATGGCAGACCTTTAATCTCTGTGATGGGCGCACGGTTGAATTCGGCGGCAGGGTTCAGAATGAAGGTCTTCTTGATGTAGAGTTTCGTGTTGTAGAGGAACCAGTCCTTGTCCGGAACATTGCCTGATACATGCAACTCATCCTGCATCTGGTTGAATCCTAACTGCTTCCATACATAGAGAATGAAATAGAGGGCATCCTTGGCATGCTCGGCATTGAACGAGTTGAAGAATTTGAAACGGTTCTTCTCGAAACCGAAAACGTCCAGTTTCTTGTCGTGGAAATAAACATAAAGCTTGCGGTGAATGCCGGTGAAACTGCGATGATGCAGATAGTGCCACATCGGTTGCATGATAGGTGTGAAGCGAACATCCTTAAAGTTGTCTTCTACCACCATCTTCAAATCCTTGTTGATAGGGAATACCGCTACCGCATTCAGTTCCGGCTGCACTCTGTAGAGAATGGCATCGCTGTTATGGCTGTTGAAGGCATGCTGATAGAGCACATCGATATCCTCTTCATGAAATTCTTCGATAGGAACCAGCAGGATAGGCGAATCGAGATATACGCGTACCTTCTGGTATCCCCGCTGCAGGAGAGTACTCTCCTTGAAAGCCTGACGCAAGTTGGCTGCCATCGAAACACCACTCTTTACAGTATAAGGTTCATAGATGAGCTGATGCTCAGCTTCACGGTCAACTACCGAAAAACTGAGGGTGTTTCTGCTCACGCGGATGGTGAGTCGTGCTTGCTGAATGTTGTTACCTTTTATTTGCATATCTGTTACCAATTACCTGCGTTGTTATTATCTGTCGTTAAATCGCCTATCTTGAGTCCGGGATAGTTGCCGGCATAGTTGGCCTCCTCTATCTTCTGCTGGATGGAACCTTCATCAAGTCCGTCGAGGAAGGTTTCATAACCGGCCCCACATTCCATCACCGGAATCTGCTTACCGCTTTTTCCTACGATAACCGTGGCAGCAAGTGTAAACTTCTTACCGTCGGCATAGGGAATGTATTGAGCATCTTCCTGTAAGTACTTGCCTTTTACCAGTGTCGGAAAATCTCCTGTATATACGCCGTGTTTCGCCTTGTATTTCTCTTCAGCCTGACGTATCTGCATCAGTTTCTCCTTCACCTCTGCTTCTCTGCTAGCCATGGCCTTCTGGAAGCGGATGGGCTGGCTTACACTCAGAACACAGAGTAGCATCATGATGATGACGCATGCTCCCAAAATATAATTATTCTTTATTCTTTTTCTCATTTCAAAAAGTATTATTACTTTTGCACAGCAAATAGGTGCAGTAAATTTTCTGCAAAGATACTAAAAGTTTTCGAAATATGAACATTGAAGAGTTAAAATATCAGATATTACAGCAATTTGGCTTTCCGCCAACCTCAGAACAGGCTCAGGCGCTCGATGTTTTCGTGCAGTTTATGACGGATAGTAATCCTCATGCTGTGATGATTCTCCGGGGTAGTGCGGGTACCGGTAAGACGTCGCTCTCGGGTGCTATCGTCCGTACGCTCCGTGCTGTTCGCCAGAAGGTGATGCTCCTTGCTCCTACGGGTAGGGCGGCTAAGGTTTTCTCTCTGAACAGCGGGATGCCTGCCTATACCATTCATCGCCGCATCTATCGCGAAAAGGCGTTTGCCGGAGTGGATGGACAGTTCAATCTCAATGATAATCTCTATACTGATACGCTTTTTATGGTGGATGAGGCTTCAATGATTGCCAATCTGGGATTGGGCGGAACCACCTTTGGCAGCGGTTGTCTGCTAGATGATCTGATTCATTTTGTGTATCAGGGACGTAACGACCGCCTCTTGCTGATTGGCGATAAGGCACAGTTGCCTCCTGTTGGTGAGGAAGAATCACCAGCCCTTTCTGCTGCGATGCTCCAGGGATATGGACTGTCGGTTTATGAGTGCGATTTGAACGAGGTAGTCCGCCAGAGTCAGCAGTCGGGTATTCTCTTTAATGCTACCCGCATCCGTCAGATGATTACCCACGATGACATTACCCAACTGCCTAAAATCCGTTTCTCCGGTTTCTCGGATATCAGGGAGATGCCGGGTGCAGAACTCATCGAGGCTCTTGGCGACAGTTATCATCATGTAGGACTGGACGATACCATTGTTGTGACTCGTAGCAACAAGCGCGCCAACATCTTCAACCAGGGCATCCGCAACATGGTGCTTGATAGGGAAGAGGAACTGGAGAGTGGCGACATGCTGATGATTGTGAAGAACAATTATTATTGGATGGAGGAAGAAAGAAAGAAGATAAAGGAAAGGCAATTAAGTGAAGAACGAAAAGTGAAGAGTGAAGAAACTGCGTTCGGCGACCGAAGGGAAAGCCAATTCAATAGTTTAACTAATCATAAAGTTCAAAGTTCAAATCTCAAAGTTCAAAGTAAAGAAGTTCAAAGTAACGAACTTCCTGCTTTCCTGGCTAATGGAGATAGGGCGAAGGTGATGAAGGTGAGCCGTCGCATCGACCTCTACGGTTTCCATTTTGCCACCCTTCTGTTGAAATTCCCCGATTATGACAATTATGAACTGGAGGCTACGGTATTACTGGACACTTTGACGAGTGAGGCTCCTGCTTTGACACATGATCAGCAAGAGCAGCTTTTCCGTCAGATAGAGGAGGATTATCAGGACATACCACTGAAGGCAGACCGTATGAAGGCAATCCGGCAGGATCCGTATTTCAATGCTTTGCAAGTGAAGTTTGCCTATGCCGTTACCTGTCATAAAGCGCAGGGCGGACAGTGGTCGCATGTCTATGTAGACCAGGGCTATATGACGGATGATATGCTTACTCCCGATTATATCCATTGGCTCTATACTGCATTTACCCGAGCTACCGAAATGCTATATCTGGTGAATTGGCCAAATACGCAGATAGAAGGAGAGTGATTTACTCTTCTTCTTTTGTTCAGGATTTATATGAAAAGAAAAAAGTCCGGCTCTCTCTCGAAAGTCGGACTCTTAAATTTTTGAGTTATTTTTTGGGAAAAGTGGGTAGTGATGGATTCGAACCACCGAAGGCATAGCCAGCAGATTTACAGTCTGCCCCATTTGGCCACTCTGGTAACTACCCAAAAGCTTTATGTCTCAAAAGCGAGTGCAAAGGTAATGCTTTTATTTGATATTACCAAATTTTTTCGGCATTTTTTTCTCTTTTCCTTCAAAAAATGTTCATTTTCCCCTATAAAATAGGTTTTCCCCCTCTCTTCCCCCTTTTACTTTTTTACCTTTTTACCCTTACCACATGTCTTCTGCGGTGTTTTCTCGACAGCCTTCTGTGCTTGTAATGCTCATACTTCTTGATGGCAACGAATACCGTGAGGGCAAGAACTACGGCCAGCAGGAAGATAACGATGCCGCCGCCCAGATTGTCGCCCTTCACCTTCGACCACATATCCAATACCTCGGGAGTATGATCGCCGGCATCATGAATCATGGCGCATCGGGCTACTATGCTGCTGTCTGGATACATGATAGGGTTGAGATGGGCATTCCTGCCTTCCTCGCCAAAGAAGTAGGCCAGATTTACAGGTTGGGGATAAGCCTCAGTATCGCTCATAGCTTCTAATACTTTCTTGCCTGCCACGCTGCTCACATATCCTGTAGTCTCCATATTAGCGAGTGCCACGTCTTCCTGACAGAGATAGTTGATGAAATAGGCGGCAGCCTTCGGATTGCGGGAATATTTAGGGATTACCCAACCGTCGAACCATACATTGCTTCCTTCTTTCGGTACCTCATATCCCAGTTCTACACCCACTTTCCCGGCTTCTTCAATAGCCCAGACGGCATCACCGCTCCAGGTCATGTTGAGATAGGCTTTGCCTTTGGTCATGGTCTCCTTGCCGAAGTCGGCTTCCCATCCTTCAATGTTTGGCTTCAGAGCTTTCAGCTCTTTCTCTACTGTGGCTACGGCAGCGGGTGAATAGTCGTTCATCAGCTGTGGTATGGTCACCTTGCCTGCTTCCAGGTCTTTGCGGTGTGCCCAGATGAGGGCGGTGCCATAGGAGTCGCGGTAGGAATCCTTCATCAGGAGTTTGCCCTGATATTTTCTGTTCCATAAAGTTCCCCAGGTTTGTGCATCATTTATAGGTACGTGCACCTTATTATATAGGATGCCACAGGTTCCCCACATGTAAGGCACGGCATAATGGTGGGCGATGCGGCCATTGTTGGAGGTGGCATCTATCTGCTCAACAATGTATGGTGATACGTTGCTGATATAGTTGGGCGTCTTGCCGAAGGCGGTGTCGATAGGCAGGAGAAGGTCTTTGCGGAGCATGCGCTCGATGATATATTCTGACGGGCATACCACGTCGTAGTCTTCATGACCTCGCTCTATCTTGGTAAGCATCACCTCATTGATGTCGAAGGTCTGGTAGATAACTCGGATCTTCTTGCCGGTCTGCTGTTCATACCATTTCGGGAAGTTGGCAAGAACGTCTTCATCTATATAATCAGCCCAGTTGTAAACCTTCAGAATCTCCTCGCGGTTCTCTTTGTTGTAACAGGAAGAGAGCGGCAGAATCATCAGCAGGCTAAGAAAGAGAAAGACGATGGTCTTAACTCCTTTTACTCCACTAACTCCTAATAATATCTTGTTCTTCATTCTCATTTCTTCTTATTTTTCTCAGAACGTTTGTTGATGATAATCAGCATCACCAGTACCAGTACGAAGATGATGGTACTCAGCGGACGAAGTTCTGGAGTTAGTCCTCCCTTTCTTGCATCGGCATAGATGAATGTGGAGAGGGTTTCCAGACCTTCGTTACCTATCGTGAAGATGGTGACGGCGAAGTCATCGATACTCATCGTGATGGCAAGCATGAAACCGGAAATCATACCCGGCAATATCTCTGGGATGATGACCTTGCGAAGTGCCTGCATCGGAGAGGCGCCCAGATCGAGTGCCGCCTCATAGAGGTTCGGATTCATCTGCTTCAGTCTTGGCATCACACTCAGGATAACGTATGGCAGACAGAAGGTGATATGCGAGAGTACTACGGTAGTATACCCCTGCGGAATGCCCAGCGTGATGAAGAGCAGGAAGAGCGAGATACCGATGATGATGTCGCCGTTTAGTATCGGAATATTGTTGACAAACTGTATGGCATTACGTGCATAGCGGTTGCGCAGGTTGTAGATGCTGATGGCTGTCAGGGTTCCGAAGAGCGTGGATACGGTTGCGGTAATCAGGGCGATGGTTACGGTATTGACCAGTGCCGCTGTGAGCGAATGGTGTGTACCTTCGGCAAAGAGATTCTTGTAGAGCTGTAGCGAGAAACCCGTCCAGTTGCCCATCACCTTCGCTTCTGTAAACGAGAAGATAATGATGATGAAGATAGGGGCTGTCTCTTATACACATCTGACGCTG
>ERZ1505079.409-NODE-409-length-12077-cov-4.914241_pt1 | contig 12077 bp, 10 predicted proteins | sample MGYA00575740_ERZ1505079 | MGnify/ENA primary metagenome ERZ1505079 (study PRJEB39906, sample SAMEA3182062) | gut metagenome | biome: human; feature: gut; material: Stool; isolation source: human stools | place: Canada | collected 2013-01-14 ...
TGTAAGCCCACTGTATATGACAAAAACCCCCGCCGCTCACATGAGGCGGGGGTCTTTTCAGGCACGTTCAGGTGTGGATTCAAGCGCGGGGTAAGGCCCGATCCAGCTTTTCCAGAAAGAAGGCCAGCAGGAATCCGGCGGCGCAGCAGAGCAGCGACGCCATTGCCTCGCCCACGCTGTCATACCGGATGGGAACGATCACCAGTGTGGAGGCCGCCACAATGCCCAAGATCCCGTGGAAGGTCACGGCGTAATGGGTTTGCAGCAGCCATGTAATACCCCGGGCCAACAGCAGCATGGTCAGCAGCATCCCCGGCAGGCAGGCGGACAGGGTCAGCAGCCGCATTTCCGCAAGACTGTTCAGCAGCGGCTCGTACAGCCCAAGCGCCATCATAATGGAGGAGCTGGTCAGCCCCGGCAGCACCACGCTGGCACCCCAGAGCGCGCCGCAGAAGTTGTACCAGCCGAAGTTCGGCGTCACCGTCACGTGAAGCACATGGCGCACATAGAAAAGCGTCAAAAACACTGACAGGGCGCAGACGCCGCAGGCGATCCACGCCGCCCGGCCATGGCCCTCCTTTCCCGCCTCCCGCCAGAGAGCAGGAAACGTCCCGGCAATAAGGCCGATAAAGAGCCAGATGGTAGCGGCGTCCGACAGGGCATACGCGGCGCTGATCCCCTTGGCGAGACCCAGAAAGCCCACAGCCCAGCCGATCCCCAGGGGAAGGAAAATATGCCAATATTTTCGGATCCCCCGTCCGGGATGGGACAGAGTCTCCATCATGGGGCGGTATACGTCGAACACCACAGCCAGTACGCCGCCGGAGACGCCGGGCAGGATCGCCCCTGCGCCGATCAGTGCACCGCATAGCAGATCCCGCAACCAGCGTTCCCGATCCGCCTGCTTATATGGGTCCGTCATATTCCACCTCCTCACTCAAACTGTATACAGGGTATCATATCAGCATTCCCCGTTCCGCGCAATCCGAAACTGTAAACGATTTGAGAATTTTGGTGATTTTTGAAGATTTGGCCCATAAAAGCCCCGGTCTCCCCATTTGGGAAGGGCATAGTGATCTTTCGCTAAAAACCCTTGCGTGTCCACGAAAAAAATGATAGAACTTTTTTAAAAAAGGGGTGGCTTTTCCGCTATGGCGGTGTTAGAATAGGGGCACTGCCCTGAAGGGCGACCCTTTTCTGTATTTTTGACAGTATTTCAGGAGGTTTCCCATGATGCGGAGCGCAAAGAAAACCTACGAGATCGACATGCTGCATGGCGCGATCCTGCCGAAGCTGCTGCGCTTCGCCGTCCCGCTGACCCTCTCCACCATGCTGCAGCTGCTGTTCAACGCGGCGGATGTGGTGGTGGTCGGCCGCTGGGCCGGTGACAATTCCCTGGCGGCGGTGGGTTCCAACACCTCCCTGATCGCCCTGCTGACCAATATGTTCTTAGGATTGTCCATCGGCGCCAATATTCTGGCTGCCCGGTACTTCGGCGCTCATGAGGACGAGGAACTCAGCAAAACGGTCCACACCTCCATCCTGCTCTCCCTGTACAGCGGCGTGTTCCTGACAGTGGTCGGTATTCTGGGTGCCCGGACCATTCTGATCTGGATGCAGTGTCCCGCCAATGTGCTGGATCTGGCCACGCTCTACCTGCGGATCTACTTCGCCGGCATGACCGCCACCATGCTCTATAACTTCGGCGCCGCTCTGCTGCGGGCCAGCGGCGATACCCAAAGACCTCTCTATTACCTGTTCGCATCCGGCGTTGTCAACGTGATCCTGAATCTGGTCTTTGTCATCTACTTCCACATGGATGTGGCAGGCGTGGCATTGGCCACCGTGATCTCCCAGTGCATTTCTGCCGCACTGGTGGTCCGCTGCCTCATGAAGGAGACCGGTCCTCTGCGGCTGGACTTCCGGCAGCTGAAGATCTACCCCATCAAGCTCAAGCAGATCATGCAGGTGGGCATCCCCGCCGGAATTCAGGGAATGCTGTTCTCTCTGGCCAACGTGACGGTGCAGTCCTCCGTCAACTCCTTCGGTGAGGTCATTATGGCCGGCAGCTCTGCCGCCATCAGCATTGAGCAGTTCATTTATTCCAACATTAACGCCTTCTATCAGGCCAACGTGGCCTTTACCAGCCAGAATTACGGTGCCGGCGACTACCGGCGCATCAAGAAGATCGCTATGATCAGCGTTGTAACCGGCGTTGTGACCACAGAGCTTCTGAGCGTTCTGGCCGTCTATTTCGGCCCGCAGCTTCTGGGGATCTATTCCCCCAGCGCCGAGGTGGTGGCAGCCGGTATGGTGCGCCTCCGCTGGATTGCCCTGTTCTACGGTCTGGACGCCATTATGGATGTGATCGTCGGTTCTCTGCGTGGCGTGGGGTACAACATTCTGCCCATGCTGGTCACGCTGATGGGCGCCTGCGCCTCCCGGCTCATCTGGCTGTCTACCGTATTTCGGCTTCCAGCCTACCACCGGATCGAGATGGTTTACATCGTCTATCCTCTCTCCTGGGCCCTGACGGCCACCACCCACCTCATCTGCTATTTCTTCGTTTCCCGAAAGGTGGACCGGGAGCTTCGTGCCCACGAAGCGGAGCTGGCCGCCCGTATGGAAGAAAGCCCGGAGGAAGCAGACTCCTGAGCGCATTCGCCAAGCAAGCAAAAAAGCTGCGGAAACCAGTCGGTTCATGTTCATAGGTACACAATGTGACCTATGGGATAGGCCGGACGGTACAGGGCACGAAAAAATAAGTCGGGGGAAATTCCCTCGACTTATTTTTTCTTTGATCCCAAGTTTATTTGAGCGCCACATTTCAATTGGATGCGCAGACGCTGACCCCAACGAGAGCGGGTAGCGGAAACCGTCAGACAGCACGGGATAGGATATTGCCCATCGTTTGCGCCGCTTTGAGCTGCGCGTCCGTGGTAACGTGGGCATAGGTATCCAGCGTGAAGCCCGCCGAGTAGTGGTCGAGCATACTGCTGACGGTCTTGACGTCCACGCCGTTCTGGAGCGCCATCGTGGCCGAAGGTGTGTATAAATCGTGAAACTCGAATTGAGTGATTAATTGCACTATTTGGCAGTTTTGTGAAACAAATTGCGGGATAGTGCTTTTATTCTCAATCATCTGCTATACTTGAAATAATAAAAATAATGATTGAGGGATAGCAAGAATTGGTGCATTCCTTCAAAACCATCAAGTCACAAAAAGGGATTCTGTTGGGCGCATATTGAATCAGTCCTTCTAACTGGCCAAGGTTATGATGTGCCTCTGCTAAGAGAAATGCCAATTCATCGTCCATTTTAGGTGTAAAGGCGCTCTTGAAAATCAGGGCAAACATTTCCGGTACTACGCTGATGTGCATGATCAGGACTCCCAAGCCGCCTACAATATAAATCAGAGCCGAACTGCACAACTTTTTCCATGATATCCGCGATTTGCTTTAGGCCGCCATCGGCAGTAGCAAGGTATCAGTCGGTTTTTTCTACAAAACAAGGGGCCTTCGTAAAGAAAGCCCCTTGTTTTTAATGTTGGCCTAAGTTCGTCTGCCAAGTCATCCCCAGTCAGCGCACTCCCTCAAAGCAGAGAGTTTTGTTTCCAAACTGAGCGGGGACGTTTTCCGTTCGATTATTTTCTCTCGGAAGTTTCAGCAGTATTCTGCTTTGCCAGCTTTCTGGACTTGTAGTTCCGGATGCCAAAAATTACCACGGACACAATCGCGATCAAAATGAACGCGCAGCTGATCGGACGAGTGAAGAAAATGCTGAAGCTGCCTTCAGAAATGACCATGGCACGGCGGAAGTTCTTTTCAGCCAGAGGTCCAAGCACGATGCCCAGCAGAATAGGCACCAGTTGGAAGCCCATGCGCCGCAGGAAGTAAGAAACGATACCGAAAATCAAAATGATATAAATATCATAGATGCGGTTGTTGGTAGAATAAGAGCCTGCAATGCAGAATGTCAGCACGATGGGAGCCAGAATCTCATAGGGAATGCGGGTAATATGCGCATAAAACCGGGTCAAACCAGTGCCCACGATATACATGAACACATTCACCACGAGCAGGCCCAGCATGATGGCATAAAGAACGTTGCCCTGCTCGGCAAACAAGGACGGACCGGGAACCATGCCGTGAAGCATGAATGCGCCCATCAGAATGGCCGTTGCACCGTCACCGGGGACACCCAGTGTCAGCATGGGGATCATAGTTGCACCGCAAGCGCCGTTGTTAGCAGATTCCGCAACAGCCACGCCCTCGATCTCACCCTTGCCGAACGTTTCCGGGTGCTTGGACGCCTGCTTGACCTGATTGTAAGCAATAAACGCCGCCAAACCGCCGCCAGTGCCGGGCGTTGCGCCAATGATGACACCGACAAGAGAACCAATGCCAATGGGCTTGCGGCAGCGCCGATATTCCTCTTTTGTGATCTTATCCTTCGTCAGGGCCTTGGGGTCATAAATTTTATGATCCGTTTTGGGATCATATTTAGATTTGGTCAGAATTTCAGAGATGGCGAACATACCAATCAGCGCAATAATGAGGTCGATACCGGCCATCAGCTTCTTCTGACCAAACAGGAACCGCGCTGTACCGCTGATAGAATCCACGCCGATCGTGGTCATGAACAAACCAAGGCAGGCAGCGATCAGGCCCTTGAAAATGCTGTCATTCGACACACCGGCGATAACAGACAGTCCGAACACCGCCAGCGCAAAATATTCCGCAGGGCCAAAGAGCAGGGTGATCTTTGCGATCAGCGGAGCCAGAAACAGCAGAGAAAACGCACTGATCAGACCGCCGATCGTAGAGGCGTACAAGGCCATTTGCAGGGCCTTAAACGCCTGCCCTTTGACGGTCATCGGATAGCCGTCAAACAGTGTTGCCGCATTGGCGGATGTACCGGGCGTATTGATGAGGATCGCCGTGATCGAGCCGCCGTAGGTACCGCCGCAATAAATGGCCAACAGCATCAAGATCGCCATGGTCGGGTCCATGCCGTAGGTCAGAGGAATGCACAAGATAATGCCAAGGTCAGAGGTCAGGCCGGGGATCGCTCCGACCACGATGCCGATAACCAGGCCGACGGGGATAATCAAGAAGTTCTGCCAATTCAACAGAATTTGCAAACCGCCTAAAAATTGTTCCATGATCTTCCTCCTTCCCCGTTACGGCAGAGAGACGTGAAGCACGACTCGGAATACATAATATACGATGCCGACCATGGCAAGGGGGATCGCATAGTAATACCATTTTCTGGCACCATAGTACACCATGATCGCAAGAACCAGGATCACGGTGGAGATGACAAAACCAAGAGGTTTCACCATAAAGCAGTAGGCAACAAGGAACAGGCAATAGAGAATGGAGCGCAGTTCCTTCTTAAAGGCAGCGGAATGAAAGGATTCCTTCGTGACGGTCAATTCCTCTTTTTCCTTCATAAAGATGCCTTCCAGCAAAAGGCAGACGGCAAAAACAAACATGCCGCCGATGGCGATTTTAGGAAGCGTCTGTGCGGTAATAGCGGTTTTCTCCATCGTCTTGACCTGCGTAGGGATAGAAAACCATAAAAAAGAGCTGATAAGGGCAAACACGATGCCCGATATGATCTCATGGTTATACTTGATTTTCATAATAACACACCTCAGTTAAAAAGGGGTGCCCCAAGCCCAAGGACTCAGGGCACCTCAGTCACTTACTGAATCAGAGGGATGTACTGACTCATAGCCTCAGTCTGGGAATCGATCATGCTCAGGATCTCGGCAGCATCGGAATCCCATGCCTTCATGCCCATGCCAGCCATGAACGCCTGGAACTCAGGATCGGCATACACTTCCAGAACAAACTCGCGCAGCTTTTCCTGGATACGGGGATCAACAGAGGAACGGACGGCCAGATAGTCCATACCGGTGAACTCCACGTCAATGCCCTGCTCCTTGAAGGAAGCAATGTGGCCAATGCCTTCCACATCCAGACCTTCGGGGATAAAGGTGCCCAGGCAGTTCAGCTGACCGTTAATCACATAGTCGCGATAGGTCGGGGGAGAACCGATGGCAATATCCACATGGCCGCCAACCAGAGCGTTGATCGCTTCCTGGCCGCCGTCATAAGGCACTGCCTCGCAGGGGATGTCCAGAAGGGCGAACAGTGCGGAGATCATGGTGTAGCTGTCATTGCCGGGGCCGCCGGTAGTTGCATATTTCACCGTGTGGCCAGCGGCAGCGTAATCCTTCAGCTCCTGAATGTTGGTAATCTTGCTGGATGCGTTGCTGAGGATGACAAACTCCGTGATACGGATACCGCAGATGGGGCTGATGTCATCAATGGTATAGTCCACATCAATAAAGCTGGGAGTCAGAGAAAACAGAGGACCGTTGCAGCAGAACAGCGTGTAGCCATCGTCCTCAGCCTCCAGAAAATCGTTCATGCCGATGGTACCGGAACCGCCGGTATGGTTTTCAACGATCATGGGGACACCCAGGATCTTGTCGCTGTAAGAGGCGATCTGACGGGTGATCACGTCAGGACCGCCGCCCAGGCTCCAAGGCTGGATCAAGGTGATCTCCTTGGTGGGCCAATTCAGTTCTTCCGTAGCAGGGGCACCCGTCTCAGACGGAGTACCGGAGGTCGCGGGGGGCTCGTTGGTCTTTGCGCCGCAAGCAGCCATGCTCATGACCATGGCCAGAGCGAGAAGCAGGGATAAGAGTTTCTTGCTTTTCATCGTGGTTCCTCCTTAATTAGTGTTTGGTGGTAAATTTGATAAATTCCGGAGTAATACTCCCAGAATCGATCACAAGAGTGATGGCCTGAAAACCGTCAGGTTGGTGGAAATATGGGGGGTAAGATCGTTCGTCCGTGAAAAGGAATTGCGGCGGCCGGTTTGCGGGGCACATGGCCAAAAGCCGCTCATAAACCTCAGCATTTGCACTCCGGTAGCGGCGATCCGAGGATGCAGTTGTGATCACATACCGCAGCGGCATATCTCCCATAAATTGTTCTGAAATACTATCAACTTGACCGTGATGCGGCAATTTGAGAACGGTTACATTTTTTAGTAAAGAAATATCGACCTCGTCCCAGTCACCGGGGCAGCTATCTGCTGCCGTCAGAAAAACTTCGTCCCCTGCTTCGATCCTCAACAGGAAGCTGGTGTGATTGGACATAGCGTCTAACTTGGTCAGGATCTCTGTGATCACATCCATGTCTGTTTCATCATAGGCCCGCTCTATGAAAGCCATGTAATCGCTGATGTTCTTTTCCTTCGGTGCCAAGACGCTGATTTTCAGATCCTCCGCCAAATCCAGCTGGTCATCAGGATGGAGCACATGGACCGGAATTTGTTTGGCATTCGCATCCGATATGATCTCACGGTAGCTGTTCAAAGCCGCCGTATACAAGGGAACACTTCTGGCCGCCCCTTCTTTTGCTTCTAAGGGCTTGCCCTTCAAGAACGGTTCTGCCGGGTAGGGTACATAAATGGCGCCAACACTTACATCCTTCAGCACCGGCAGCAAGCCACAGACATGGTCCTCATGAATGTGAGAAATCAGCAGCGCATCAATATGATGGATCTGTCGGGTTCGCAAATATTCGGCGCAGCGAACACGGTAAGGATCTCCCTCAAACTCTTGCGGCAGATTGCCGCCTCCATCTAAGAGCGCCGTATAGCCCGTGTCTGATTCCATCAAAATGGCATCGCCATATCCGACATTCACAAATGTGATCCGCATTTCTTCACCTCGTTTTTTGTTTTGATAAAAAGAATCTCAAGTGGTTCCGCGAACGATCAGTTCTGTTGGCATTTCAATATACCATTCCGAAAGCTCTTCCCCGTCGATCAGGCGAAACAGCATTTCTACCGCTAACTTGCCCATCTGAAGGGAATCGATCCGCACCGTGGTCAATTCCGGTTCAATGACCCGGCTGACATAGCTGTCATCAAATCCGATCACTGCTACATCTTTCGGAATCCGGAGTCCCATACGCATCGCAGCCTTCATCGCTCCTACCGCAATGGTATCATTGGTACATAGCAGCGCAGTCGGCCGCTCCGGGCAACTCAGCATTTCACGGGCACAAGTTTCCGCGCACAGCTCATTGGCATCCACATCCCGTATAAGCAAAGGATCTACTGTGAGTCCGGCACTAACGATCGCGTCCATGTATCCGTTGTGGCGGTCATGGTAAATTTGGGGAGAAAAACGTCCCTCCAGCAAAGCGATCCGTCGATGGCCCTTCTGAATCAAATGTTCAGCGGCACATTTTGCCCCATGATAGTTGTCAACAGCGATGCAAGGCAAGTGTTCCATCTGGATCAGATTATTCAGCACAACAACAGGAATGTTCTGTTTGCAAAAGCTTTCGATAGAACTTCGGTCTGTTTGTCCTGCTATGATAACGCCATCCATGTGCTTTTTTATGCTCACTTCTCCGCTGGGCAGACGCACATGGTCATTTGTAGTAACAAAAAGGCCATAGTTCCGTTTCATCGTTTCCTGCATGATCGCTTCCAAAGCCGACGAATAGAACGGATTCAGAATGGCAGGATACTGATTTTCGTGGATCACAAACGTGATATTATCCGTTTTCTGGCGAGCCATTGCTCGGGCGATTGGATTCGGCGTATAATTCAGCTCATTTGCCGCAGCATAGATCCGGGCCTTTGCTCGCTCGCTAACCGCTTCCGGAGACGCAAATGCACGCGAAACAGTTGCTTTTGAGTATCCACATTTTTTCGCAACGTCGATGATCGTAGCAACCATTCAAATACCCCTCGCCCAAAATGAGAACGTTCTCATATCGTTTGCAAAAATAATGATGGCGTATTGCCCTCATTGCATTTTTAACATATCATGCGCTTCTTTCGTTGTCAACATACTTCTATTTTTTCTACTTTCTGCTGTTTTTTGCTCAAGTTTTTTGTGTATAAACACCAGTATTTCCTCGCTTGGACGCAGTCTGTCCACCCCTTATTCACAAAAACGCAGCTACGCAATGCAGAATAACCTTCTCGCCTGTGGCACAGGTTGTTTGCAGCGCTGGCGCGGTATGAAAAGCGCAGATCGCCGCTTTCTTCTCTGCTGTACAGTGTAACCTGCATGTGATACAACAGAGTTCAACAGCAAGAAGCAAACTGAGATGTCCTTGCAGAGTTTTGCCACCATTCATCAGTGCTGCATGGTTCCGCAGGTACCGCGATGTCAACAAGAAGGGGACACACGCCTGACGGCGTGTGTCCCCTTCTTTTCCCTATTTTTTAACGGATCAGATCCCGTCCTTCGTCCGGGCCAGGCGGCGGCTCACAGCCATGCCGAAGGCGTCCGGCCCCACATGGCTGCTGACGCTGAAGGAAAGCGGATCGGCAAAGATGCCGCCGTGCTCCGGGAACGCGTTCACCGCCATCTCCCGCCAGTCCTCCAGTGCGGCGGCGTCCTGATAGCTGCCGGCCACGGCGATGTCAATGTCCCACTTGGCGGAAAGCCGCTCCGCGTCGCCACGAATGGTCTCCAGCAGCTTTTTCTTGCAGCCTGCGGTGCCGCGCACCTTGGCGCAGGCGTCCAGCAACTCCCCCTCAATCTTCAAAAGGGGCTTGATCTGCAAAACCGCGCCGATGGCCGCGGCTCCGGCGGTCACGCGACCGCCCCGGCGAAGATATTCCAAGGTCTCCACGCCCACATACACAATGGAATCCAGCCCGCTGGCCTCCAGCTCCCGCTGGATCTCCTGTGCCCCGCAGCCCGCCTCCCGCAGGGCCACGGCGTCCCACGCGGAGCTTTTCTGAGAGATGGAAATGCGGTGATTGTCCACCACAAACACCCTGCCCTCGTAATCCTCCGCCAGCATCTGCGCCGTGGCGCAGGAGGCAGAGAGACCGCTGGACATGGGGATGTACACCAACTCCTCATATTCGGCCAGCACCTTGTCCCAAAGGGCCGTCACATCGCCGGGGGACGGCTGGGAGGTGGAGACCGCCTGACGCTCCGTCAATGCACGGAAAAACTGATCCGGCAGCAGGTCGATCCCCTCGTAATACGCCTGTCCCTCGATGATGACCGGCATCGGCAGGACGAAAACGTTCATTTTCTGCGCTTCTGCCTGTGTAATGCCGCTGTTGCTGTCTGTTACAATGGCTGTCTTCATGCGTTTGCTCCTTATGGGTGAACGGGTTCTTTCAGATCCGTGTTCATGATTTTGCGTGCCGTCAGGGCGCAGCAGCTCTTTCTATACGCTTTTTTGCGTTCTGCGGAGATTTTTCATTATAACAGATACCCAAAAAACATTTCAACACTTTTTCACTCGATTGGGCCGAAAATGTCCCGCATTTCAATGCAGTGCCTTTGTGGGACACACCTTCGTGCACTCATAGCAGAGTATGCACTCTGTTCCGTTTTTCCGCTTGCGGGCTTCCCTGTTGACCTCCACATCCATGGGGCAGGCTCGCAGACATTTCCCGCAATGGACGCATTTGCTCTCATCGCAGTGGACGCGGAGCAGAGAAAAGTAGCTCATGGGCTTGAGAAAAACCGCAACGGGACAAAGATACTTGCAGAACGCGCGGTTATCCTTAAAGGCGAACGCCAGAGCAATGCCCGCAAGGTAATAGAGTGCGTTCCCGGCGAGGAACAGCCAGAACATGATCTGTTCCAGATGCGCAACTTTCATCAGGAACAGCCCAGACACCAACGCCAGAGACAGGGCAAACATCACATAGCGCAGAACGCCCAGTTTTTCCCTACGCGGCTTCTGCGGTCGCTTGTTAGGTAGAAAATCCAGCACCATGGCCGTCCAGCAGGCGTAGCCGCACCAGCCGCGCCCGAACAGCAGCGGTCCGAAAATCTTTGCCACGGCGTAGTGGATGGTCGCCGCCTCGAAGGTGCCGAGAAACAGATAGTACCAGAACCCCTCGATCTGCATATTCTCGCGGGAGATCACGCCGAGGTACAGCAGCATATAGCTGCCAACTGCCAGCTGCACAAAATGGCGGGCATAGCGTTTCCCAGCGGCGAAGAGCGCTGTTCCCAATGCCAGACAGCCGCCGATGTAACTGAAATTCAGCAGATAGAATAAGTTGTCCTTCGTGAACCATAGCGTGACCGCTACTGCTTCAAACAACAGAAACAGCAGCAACGATGGCACATATTTGCGAAGGCTGCTATCGTTTTTCATCGTTTTTCCTCTGATCTCCCGCAATTTTCCAAACACTTTCTATTATTTTACATCATCAAGCTCCAGGCCACAATTCTTTTTTCTGTCTGCGGTTCTATACGGAGACTTTTTGGTTTTCCTAACACTGCCGCCCGCCATCGTAGAAGGAGAGCGACATGCAGGCAAAGAAATACTTCACGCCCAAAGCAGCTTTTTGGCCAAGTCCTTCAGCCAATGGACCCGCTCCTTCGGCGCACCGGCCGCCGCTGCGGGGATATGCGGATGTTGCTGCATAAATGTATCCTGAGAATCAAAGGGCATGGCACTGTGTTTGCGGCAATAGGAGCCATCCGGAAGCATCAGGCTCGCCTTTGCCGTGTCCCGCAGCTGAGAATCTAAAATTCAACTGAGCTGTCCCCGTATGCACGTTGCCATACTCCGTTTATTATAGGAAAGACCGGAAAAAACCGATAGACAGCCCCGGTAAAAGGTATGTAAAATTCTGGTCAAGTGCGTCAGCCATGCCATTCCGAATCCGACGGACTCTCAAAAAAAACACCGGCGGGATCAGATCCTGCCGGTGTCCGCTTTTATCACTTCAAGGGGGATAGTTTCCGAAATTGCCGTGTCCTGACGGCGCACAATTCCGCGTAATAACTCAGATACTGCTTTTTCAGTTGGCGCTGCGACTCCTGATTTTTACGGAAGCTCGTCCAATACGTGCAGTCCAGATGACAGCCTTGGCAATACTGACTGCAGTGTTCCTGACAGGGAAGCATTTACAGCTCCTCGCTTTTCTCCGGATACTTTTATTGTAAGGCTTCCCCTTCCGGCAGGCAAACCAAGTATTTGTAAAACCGACGCAAGTTCTGTGACAGGAGTGAAAACCACTAAAAATTCCGCCCTAATATTCAGATC
>ERZ1505079.419-NODE-419-length-11786-cov-7.341915_pt1 | contig 11786 bp, 10 predicted proteins | sample MGYA00575740_ERZ1505079 | MGnify/ENA primary metagenome ERZ1505079 (study PRJEB39906, sample SAMEA3182062) | gut metagenome | biome: human; feature: gut; material: Stool; isolation source: human stools | place: Canada | collected 2013-01-14 ...
CGCTTCCACGATCTGCGTCATACCTTCGCCACCCACGCCCTCACCAGCGGTGTGGACGCCAAAACCCTGTCCGGCATTCTGGGACACACCAACGCCTCCTTCACGCTGGACACCTATACCCACGTCACCTCGGATATGCAGAAGACAGCCTCTGGCATCGTGGGCGGCTTCATGGAGGACATCTTCGGAAAGGAGTTGAAACCGTGGCAAGAAAACGAAAAGCCGGCGACGGAACAGTAAGGCAGCGCAAGGATGGTCGGTGGGAGGGGCGCATCGTCATCGGCTATGACGATAACGGCTACCCCAAAACGAAAAATGTTCTCGCCAAAACCAAGAAGGAGTGCGTCGAGAAGCTCCAGAAGCTCAAGTCGGAGTGCGGCGGACTGAAACCGGAGAAGGTGCGGCCCGAGATGGCCTTCGGGGACTGGCTAACATATTGGTACGAGAATCACTCCAAGCCAAAGATCCGCCCCACCACGCAAGAAACCTACGAGAGCCGCATCCGCTTGCACATTATCCCAGAGATTGGGGACATTCCACTGAACAAGCTGACGCAGAATGACCTGCAGCAGTTCTATGGTCGACTCAAGAAAAGCGGCCGGAAGCGCTTCACCGACAAGTACGGCGAAGGGCTGTCCGACCGAATGGTGCGCATGTGTCACGCCACCTGTCGCTCCGCGCTGGAGAAAGCGGTGCAGGATGGACTGATCCGTGTGAACCCGGCCATCGGCTGCAAGCTGCCACCGAAGAAGGCACGGGAGATGCAGGTGCTGACGCGGGAGGAGCTTCAGCGGTTTCTCATTCAGGCAAAGTTCGAGGGCTACTACGAAGTGTTCCTTCTGGACTTGGCGACAGGTTTGCGCCGGGGCGAACTCATGGCACTGCAATGGGATGACCTAAACTTCAAAACCGGTGTGTTGAATGTGAATAAGCAGGTCTACGATGTGCGTGGCCAGCTTCAGATCAGCACGCCCAAGACGAAGAACTCCGTCCGCAAGATCGTTCTGCCGCCCGCTGTGGTAGCGGTGCTGCGGGAGTACAAAGAGACAGCGGACTCCCGCTGGATGTTCCCATCCCCAGTGAAGGAGGACTGCCCTATCACGCCCGGCGTGGTGCGTCGCAGATTGCAGCTCATCTTAGAACACGCAGGCTGTAAGCATGTGAGGTTCCACGACCTTCGCCATACTTTCGCAACGCTGGCGCTGGAAAACGGTATGGATGTGAAAACGCTCTCCGCCATGCTGGGCCATGTGTCGGCGGCCACCACACTGGACATCTATACCCACATCACCGACGATATGCGGCTCACAGCCGCCGCTAACATCGACCGTGGCATCGGCAAAGCAGCGCTGCAGGAGGACGCTTCAGAGCCAGGACAGGAAACTGCCCCGGCTCAGGCGGAAAAGCCGAGTATGACCGATTTCAAGCCCTATGTGGGCCGCAAGCGCAAGTCCGGCACCGGCTGCGTCACCGAGATCAACGACCACCTCTTCGAGGGACGCTACTCCCCCAAATGGCCCGACGGCAAAAAGCACGCCCGCAATGTCTACGCTCACACCCGCGAGGAGTGCGAGGAGAAACTGAAAGTGCTGATCGTGGAGATGAAGGCAGAGATTGCGGAAGCGAAGCGGCTGATGGATTTGGGCGAGGGCGATGGGTGGCCGCTGGAGGAGAAAGGTAAACGGAGGAAGAAGGGAAAGTAAAAAGAGACGCTGGCCTGAGTACTGGATTATCAGTACTCAGGCCAGCCATGTTGTTATACCATCATGAAAGGCAGTTATAGAAATAAAGCGAATGTGCCTCCTGTTATTTCAGTACAGCGAGCAGAAGTCCATCCTTCAAGTCCTTTGGCTCGTCGATGAAGTTCACTAATATCAACAGCATTATTGCTGCTTGAAAAAGTGAGTTCGTGAGATCCTGGCGTATATTCTATATTGATTGATTCAGATACAGTTTGGGGGTTAATCTTCTCATATGCCTTTATTGGTTCCAATGTATCCGCAATAGCAAGGATATACAGAAGCGGGTTATCGCGAATAGTAAGGATTTTGTATGTCTCACCTAAAGCTGCGCTCAGATTATAATATTCATACAACTCGCGTGTTTCTTCTGATTGCTTCCAAATATTGTGAGATAATATGCAATCGGAAATATATGAAAAAACTGGAAGTTGATTTTCGGAGAAGTGCCTTTCATGGAAATAAAAATCACTTAAAGAAACCGGATAATGCGATTCTTGGAGCGCAGACAAATATGCAGCCAAATAGTTTTTAATTATCCGATCGTAAAATAGATACCCTCCGATAATTCCGTGATCAGGGTGCTTACGCTCATTAATACAATAGTTAAAATATCGTGTCACGACCGCACTTGTATACTGGTGATGGTATATTTTCGTGCCGGTATTAAACTGCAATTTTGAATGACCTTCTATTGTACATGACCGTTGTGTAAGCTCTCGGAGTACCCCACTTTCCAAGTTCACTTTTTTCCTACTTGATGCACTGCTAAGCATGCCGGGATAGGAAGAAAATGGAGAAAGGGTAATCCCAAGTTCGGCTTTTACTTTACGCAGAGCAGCATACTCGCCAAAGCAAATTTTAGGACCAAATTGAGAATAATTGTTGTTAGGAATGGGCGCCCTTGTCGGTATAGCGATCGGGGAATCTTCTCTTTCTACCACGCAATAGCCATAATCATGGTAGAGAAATGTCAAAAACCAAAAATAAGAAAAAGGGAAATATCCCGGGTTCTCAATTGAAAGCGAGTTTTCAGCATTTAAGCAATTCTCAATTAGCAAACCCAAAAAGAAACCGGAAACAGTATGTATTGCACGTTCAGGGGGAAGTGCGTATTGCCTATCGAATTCGAAAAAAAGCACCCGCTCCTTACGTGCGGCTAAAAAGTAGTCTTTAAGAAATGCTGCCGCATATTCGGGATTAAGGAGTAGTGGCAACTCCTTTTCACCATTTTCAAAGTATTTTCGTATAAATTCAGCTGATGTATCCGCGTGTAGAATATTATCTGTATTGATATTTGCATGATGATAATAATTCCAAGCAATGTTGTTTTTACCCAGCAAACTGTCTTTTATAAAATCAGAAAAAAGCATAGCCTCACCACTCAAAAGTGCGTAAATGTTAATTGGAAATAACGGCGTCTACAATTAATTATAACACACCCACGGGTGTTTGTCATCGAAAAGCTGAACAACTAAATTTAATCCCCAAAATTCTCACCGCTTGCGCCGCAATAGACAAAGAATAAGAAAAATCCCTCTGAAATCAACGATTTCAGAGGGATTTTGGTCCGAGTAGAGCGATTCGAACGCTCGGCCTCTTGAACCCAAATCAAGCGCGCTACCAACTGCGCTATACCCGGATATTCAATTTCTGTCATTATACCACGGCGGGGGAGAAAATCAAAGATTTTTCTGTCTGTGGTCATTCCTGTGGTCAAAGCCGCTTTTGTGCCGCTTTCGGCAACCGAGGGAAATCCTGTAAACGCAGGTGTTACAAGGCTTTGCGGCGTTTCGCCTTGCCCTGTCCCGGATAGCGCCACGGCACTCCCAAAGCAAGCGCGCTACCAACTGCGCTACACCCCGATACGGTATTCACTTTGCATCGCAAATCCGTTTTTGACAGCCCTAATAGTATACTGGATTTTGGCCGGAAAGTCAACCGGCCGGTTGCATATCCCGCCCGAATAGCCTATAATAAAAATATCACCCAATATATAAAGGAGCGTGCCCTATGAGCGGTATGAAAAATATCCCCAAGAACGAGCGGATGACTCTGGCTTCCCAGATCGATTACCAGCCCGGCCAGGTGGTCAGCAAAACGCTGGCCCAGAATAACGCCGTCAGCCTTACCCTGTTTTCCTTCGAAAAGGGTGAGGAGATCAGCACCCATGTCTCCGGCGGTGATGCCATGGTGCAGGTGCTGGAGGGCACTGGCCGCTTTACCGTGGATGGCGTCCCCCACATTCTGCATGAGGGCGAAAGCATCGTAATGCCTGCCGGCTTTCCTCATGCCGTCTTTGGCGAAGAGCGATTCAAGATGCTGCTCACCGTCATTTTTTAAGTCCTATTGGGCCATATTCCCGTGGCAGATGCCAGCTTTGGTATCTGCCACCTTTTTATAATGCAAGAAATTTCTGCATGAATTTCAATATTTCTATCAGTAAAAATAAATTAACCAGTGCTGGCGCACACGAACCGCGAAATGTGTTTTCTCAGAAAAAACACTTCGCATTTAGCTACCCTTGACACTGCAAAACCGCCTATCAAAGGCATTGACATTTCCCCCGGCCTCACATACAATAGTAAAAATACGGCGAAAAGTTGCCGTAATTTGTGTGACATCCAGTAAGAAAGAGGGTTTTATCGTGGAAAACAGCATGCAGAAACGCTATGGCCTGTTTACCGCCATTTCCATGGTCGTGGGCATCGTCATCGGCAGCGGCATCTTTTTTAAGGCCACCAAGGTGCTGGCCAATAATAACGGTGATATGGGCCGCAGCCTGCTCACCGTCGGCATCGTGGGTGCCATTATGCTCATCTGCTCCTTTGTGTTCGCCAATCTGGCCTCCCGGTACGAGAAGGTCAATGGCGTGGTAGATTACGCCGAGGCGGCGCTGGGCCGCGGCTACGCCTACTATGTGGCCTGGTTCATGACGCTGATCTATTATCCCACCATCACCAGCACGCTGGGCTGGGTCACCTCCCAGTATGCGGCCATTTTGTTTGGCTTTCCGGTAGCGGGGATGACCCATTACTGGGTCGGCTTCGGCATCCTGCTGGCGGATGGCCTCATCAATGCCTATGCTCCCCGGCTGGCCGGCAAGCTGCAGGTCTCCGCTACCGTTATCAAGCTTATCCCCCTTATTCTGATGGCCGTTGCGGGCACCATCACCGGCCTTTCCAATGGCCTCACCGTGGAGGCCTTTACCGCGGCCAGCGCCCAGATAGCCTCCCAGGGCAGCGGCCTGATGGGCGCCATTGTGGCCTTTGCCTTTGCCTATGAGGGCTGGATCATTGCCACCTCCATCAACAGCGAGCTGCACAATGCCAAAAAGAACCTCCCGCTGGCGCTGTCCCTTGGTGCGCTCATTGTGGTCGTTATCTACATGGCCTACTTCGTGGGCCTTACCGGCAGCATGAGTACCGCCGAGATGATGGCAGCAGGGGATATGCTCCCGGAAAAGGCCTTCGGCAATCTGTTTGGCCCGGCCGCCGGTACCATTGTATTTGTATTTATTGTTATCAGCTGCCTGGGTACTACCAATGGCCTGATGATGGGCTGCGCCCGCGGGGCCTACTCGCTGGGCGTCCGCGGAGAGGGCATCGCGCCGCGGTTCTTTGCCCGTGTGGATAAAAAGACCGATATGGCCACGAATTCCGCCTGGTTCGGCATCATCATCGCGCTGCTGTGGTACTCCTACTGGCATTTTTTCTTCATCCACGGCATGGGCCCCTCCTTCTTCAATTGGGAACCCGATGAACTGCCCATTATCACCCTGTATGCCGGCTATATTCCCATGTTTATCTCGGTCATGGTCCATTCCAAGGGAAGCAAGCCCCTTATGCGGTACATCCTGCCGGTGGTGGCCATCCTGGGCTGCTGCTTTATGGTGTATTGCGCGTTTGTGGCATACGGCATCCAGGCACTGTACTACCTGGGCTTCTTTGCCCTGGTCATGGCGGTCGGTGCGCTGGTGCGCATTACCCAGTCCCGGCAAAAATCAAAACCCGAATAAAAGGAACAGCCCCGCGGCGCAGCAGCCCGGGGCTTCTTTTTTTTGCTAAATATCCGTCCAAACTGCCCTGTGATATAAAAAAGCTCCTCTTTCGAGGAGCTTTTTTCCTATAATGAAATTACTGGGCGTCCACTTCCGCCATATGGCCGATGAGATCCAGCAGCTTGTTGCTGTAACCCCACTCGTTGTCATACCAGGAAACCAGCTTCACAAAGTGATCGTTCAGCATGATGCCGGCCTTGGCATCAAAGATGGAGGTATGGGGATCGGTGTAGAAGTCGGAGGAAACCACATCCTCATCGGTGTAGTCCATAATGCCCTTCATCTCGCCCTCGCAGGCAGCCTTTACCGCCTTGCAGATCTCCTCATAGGTGGTGGGCTTAGCCAGAGAAACGGTCAGATCCACAACGGAAACATCCAGGGTGGGAACGCGGAAGGACATACCGGTCAGCTTACCCTTCAGCTCGGGGATAACCAGGGCACAGGCCTTGGCAGCACCGGTGGAGGAGGGGATGATATTGCCGGCAGCGGCACGGCCGCCGCGCCAATCCTTCTTGGAAGCGCCGTCTACGGTCTTCTGGGTGCCGGTGGTGGAGTGTACGGTGGTCATCAGGCCCTCAACGATGCCGAAGTTGTCGTTGATGACCTTGGCCAGAGGAGCCAGGCAGTTTGTGGTGCAGCTGGCGTTGGAAACGACCTTCATATCCTTGGTGTAGGTATTCTGGTTTACGCCCATAACGAAGGTGGGGGTCTCAGCATCCTTGGCGGGGGCGGAGATGATGACCTTCTTGGCGCCGCCTTCCAGGTGGGCCTTGCACTTTTCGGTGGTGGTAAATACGCCGGTGGATTCCACTACATAGTCAGCGCCTACCTTGCCCCACGGGATCTCAGCGGGGTTCATCAGGTCAAAGACCTCAATGGCCTTGCCGTTGACGGTGAACTTCTCGTCCTTGATCTCCACAGTGCCATGAAAGCGGCCATGAATGGTATCGTACTTGGTCATGTAAACCATGTAGTCGCGGTTGATGGCGGGATCGTTGATCGCAACCACCTCGTACTTCTCCGGCTGCTCCATGGCGGCGCGGAATACCAGTCTGCCGATACGGCCAAATCCGTTGATACCGATCTTGATTGCCATAAAAAATCTCTCCTTATAGTTTTTTAGGGGGTTATGCCTTACATTGTTTATTTTATAACATTCTTTTGCAAACTGCAAGTGCTTTTCCCCCGGAAGTATAACAAATTATTCCCCCTTTGGCAACGATTATTTGGTTTTTGGCCTGTTTGCGGGCCCCATAACGGAAATAATAGTAGAGATTTGCTCCATTTGCTAAAAAAGGAGTGACAGCGCCGTTAATTTATGGTAAGATGATGTTGTCGAAATTTGTCGAAAAAGGAGGGCGGCCCCATGGCACAGGATCAGCTGGATCTTACCCCGCAGGATACCCTGGCGCTTTCCGCAGCCATGCGCCGCCCCCTTACCGATCTGTTCACCCGCATCCGGGCCATCGCCGCCCACGAGGAAATGCTGACCCCCTACCTGCGGCAGGAGCTGGAGGTGCTGCTGCGGGATGGCTACCGCCTGCTGCGCCTGGCCGATAGCCTGAGCACGGTGGAATGCTATGAACTGCCCCCCAATGCCGCGGTGTTCCCGCTGTGGCAGCAGCTGCAGGAGTGCCTGGAGAGCACCCGGCTGCTGCTGGGCGCCAATGGCCGTACCCTGTGCTACGATCTCCCGGAGGAGAATGACATGGTGCGGGGAGATGCCGAAATGCTTATGCGGGCTATTCTGCATCTCATCTGCAATGGCCTGGACGCCGCTGATGACGCAACGGCTCCAGTAACGGTGCGGGGCAGTGTGGCCGGGGATCAGGCCATCCTCACCATCCTCGATGAGGGACGGGGCATCCCGCCGGAGCAGCTGGAGGAGGTCTTTACCCCCTACCGTTCCCACGATAAGGACGGTCTGCCGTATCAGTCACCGGGGCTGGGCCTGCCGCTGGCCCGCCGGGTGCTGGAAGCCCATGGCGGCTCCCTGCGGCTTATCAGCAGCGAGGGCGGCACCGCCGCGGTCTGCTCGCTGCCGCTGTGCCGAGAGCTGCCCACCCTGCTGCGCAGCACCGCTCCCCACTACCTGGAGGATATTTTCTCTCCGCTTTACACCATCCTCTGCGATTATATCACGCCCCCTTGGCCTTATCCCCAGCCATAGAGATATACCAAAGCCCCGGTTTGTGCGACCGGGGCCCTTTTATAGCCCCTGCAGGGCGCAGGATACGGGCCGCAGGCCGTTTCGGCTTCGCCGAAACCCGCGGGCTTCGCCCGCGTCGGCGGCTCCGCCGCCGGGCCTGCGGCCCGCCGGTCCCCTTGCAGATATAAAAAATCCCCCAGCCTTCCGGCCAGGGGGAGTCATCATTTCTTATTCTACGGAGATCAGGAAATAGTACACCGGCTGCCCGCCATAGGCCACCGTCAGCTCTACCTCCTCCGGCAGCAGGGAGCGCACCGCCTCCTCCACATCGGCAGCCTGCTCCTCGCTCACACCGGCGCCGTACAGCAGGGTGATAAACTGGCTGTCCTCCCGCATCAGGTCCTTGGCCACCTTAGCCGTCACCGAGCCGAGATCGGTCCCGGTAAAGGCCACCTTGCCGTTCTCCAGCGCCAGCAGCTCGCCTTCCTTTATCTGATGCCCGTCGTAGTCGCTGTCCCGCGCCGCGAAGGTCACCGAACCGCTCTGTACGCGGGAGGCCGCCTCCTGCATGGCCTCCACATTGTCCTTTATCTCGGTGCTTTCATCATAGGCCATCATGGCGCTGATCCCCTGCGGGATGGTCGTGGTCGGCACCACATGGATGCGCCGCACCCCGCTGGTCCGGGCCAGCCGCGCGGCCTGCTCCGCCGCCATCACGATGTTTTTATTATTGGGAAGAACATAAACATCCATAGCGGGCACCTGCTCTGCCGCGTGCAGAATATCCTCAGTGGAGGGATTCATGGTCTGCCCGCCGCTCACGATCTGCTGGACGCCCAAATCACGGAACAGCTGCTGCACGCCGTCGCCGGCCGCCACCGCCACAAAGCCCGCCGTCAGCGCCGGGTCTATCTCCGCCGCCTGAGGAGCCGCCGCTTTCTGCTGCTCCTTTACGCTGGCTACCTGCGCCTTGTGCTGCTCTATCATATTCTCGATCTTCAGCTTGGTCAGCATGCCGTAGGTCCCGGCCTTTTCCAGCGCCAGGCCCGGGTGGGCGGTGTGCACATGGCACTTGATGATCTCATCATCGTCCACCACCACTACGCAGTCGCCGATGGATTCCAGATAAGCCCGCAGCCCGGCGGGGTCATGCTTGGGGTCGTCCCGCATCACCAGGAACTCGGTGCAGTAGGGGTTGTTGATGTCCACTTCCTCCACCTCGCCGGCGGCGTTCACCACAGTGGCAGCCTCCTCAGCGGGGGCGGCAGCGGTATCACCGGCAATACCGGGCACCACGCCCTCCCCGGCAAAGACCTGCCGCATCCCCTTCAGGATGTACACCAGTCCCTGCCCGCCGGCATCCACTACACCGGCCTTTTTCAGTACCGGCAGCTGCTCCGGGGTCTGGGCCAGCGCCTCCTCGGCATATTGGATGATCAGATCCCATATCTCCAGCGGCTCCATGGTGTCGGTCAGGGCGGTCCGGCTCTTTTCGGCAGCCACTCTTGCCACCGTCAGGATGGTCCCCTCGGTGGGCTTCATCACGGCCTTGTAGGCGGCCGCCACACCGATCTCCAGCGCTTCCACCAGGTCGGCGGCGCCGGCTTCGCTTTTGTGCTTTAGCCCCTTGCTGAAGCCACGGAACAAAAGCGAGGTGATAACGCCGGAATTGCCGCGGGCGCCCCGCAGCAGCGCGGAGGCCGCTTTACCGGCCACATCGCCCACGGTGGGGTAGTCATTGTGCAGCAGATCCTCTCGGGCCGCGCCCATGGTCATGCTCATGTTGGTGCCGGTATCGCCGTCCGGGACGGGAAATACATTCAGGGCGTCCACCTTTTGGCGGTTGTTTTCAATATTATTGGCGCCGGAGATATACGCCTCCGACAGCTGCTTTGCGGTGATCAAATCGTACGCTCCTTCCGGGTGCGCCGCGCGGCGCTCCCTGCAAATTGCAATAATAAAGCGAGAGCCGTTTTACGCGGTCATCTCATCCACATATACATTTACGCGCGCTACCTTAAAGCCGGTGCATTCCTCCACCGTATAGCGCACATTGTGGATGATGCTCTGCACAATGGCGCTGATATTGATGCCGTAGGTCACAGCAATGTGAATATCAACGATCAGTTTGCCGTCGGTGGTTTTTACACGCACGCCTTTATCGGGCACATCACTTTTGGTGATGGCGTAGCGCAGTCCCTGGTAGGTGGAATTGATCATTCCGGCAACGCCATAGCACTCGGAGGCCGCCATGCCGATCAGGTTGGCAAAGTATTCCTGCGAGATCTCCACGGTACCCAGTGTGTTTTCGTAGCCTATCATCGTATCCCTCCGTTTTGGTGGCGGCCGTTTTGGGGCGGCCGCTTGGTTTTTGCTGATTTTTTATTATACTATACTTTTTTGATTCTGGCAAGTATGCAGGCCATTTGTTCAGCAGATGTTCAGTTTATCCGTCCACATTTACCCGCTTGATGGAAACCGCCTTGCCGGTTTTCCCGTCCACCTCCAGCAATACGCCGGAAAGCCGCACCGGCCCCTTCACGCTCTCAAACCGGGTGGGCAGCCCGGTCCGGAACCGCCGGATGGCAGGCTCCGGCGCCAGCCCCAGCGCGGAATCGAATACCCCACACATCCCCGCGTCGGTAATGTAGGCCGTTCCGCCGGGCAGCAGCCGTTCGTCCGCCGTTTGGATATGGGTATGGGTCCCAATGACAGCGCTGACCCGTCCATCCAGGTACAGCCCCATGCAGATCTTCTCAGAGGTCGCCTCGGCGTGGAAATCCAGGATCTTCACCGGCGCATCAATTTCTTCTAGCAGCCGATCCATGCAGTCAAAAGCGTTTTCGTGGCTTTCCAGCAGGTAGTTCCCCTGCAGGTTGATGACCGCCACCCGCGGCTTTCCGGGGCAGTCGTAAATGCACCAGCCCCGCCCCGGGGCGCTGTCGTGAAAGTTCGCCGGCCGGATGATGCGATCGCTCTCCTCCAGCATCGGATAAATTTCCCGGCGGCGCAGGGCATGGTTCCCCAGCGTGATCACATCCGCCCCGGCGTCCAGGATCAGTTCGGCGCTCCCCGGCAGGATGCCGTTGCCCTCGGCAGCGTTTTCCCCATTCACTATGGTCATATCCGCCCCGTAAAAGCGGCGCAGGTTCGGCAGCTCCCGCCGCAAAAAATCGCAGCCCGCCTGCCGCACCACATCACCCACAAATAATATCTTCATTTTTACGCTCCACTCATCCGTTGTATTGGTTTATCATTTCTGCCCTGTTTATCATGTGCTAAAAATCCAGGCGCTTGTCCCGGCAAGTCCCGGCAAGTTCCGGCTCCTTCCTCGGCCAGCCCCCGCAAACCGCGGCCTCGGCCCGCAGGGCAGCCCGCCTCCGGCGGGCTCGGCGGCTTCGCCGCCGGTTCCGGCTTCGCCGGAACGCCCTGCGGGCCGCCTTGCCGCACATACTTTCCCCCTTATTTTACCCCAAATCCGCCCCCTTTGCAATGACCGTTTGTTGCGGCGGTCCGGCAGCCATGATAAAATAAAATAGGAAACAAAAATAGCGTCTTAGACCGGACAGCTTTGCCCAATGCGGAAAAACATGGCATTTCTCGCTTTGTGTCGTGTTAATCTCACCCACCTGGCGCTATACTGAGGGCGAAAGGAGGCCCCTATATGGATCAAATCAGGATCGGAGCGTTTCTCAAAGCGCTCCGTAAGGAAAAGGGATTGACGCAGGAGCAGCTGGCCGAAAAGCTGGCGGTTTCCGGCCGGACAGTCTCCCGCTGGGAAACCGGAGTTTCCCATAGTTAAAGATACCACACCAAATATGATGAACCCACGCTTATA
>ERZ1505079.428-NODE-428-length-11609-cov-3.848105_pt1 | contig 11609 bp, 8 predicted proteins | sample MGYA00575740_ERZ1505079 | MGnify/ENA primary metagenome ERZ1505079 (study PRJEB39906, sample SAMEA3182062) | gut metagenome | biome: human; feature: gut; material: Stool; isolation source: human stools | place: Canada | collected 2013-01-14 ...
GTGAGGGCCTCACCCCGCTGCACGAAGCCATCTACCAGCACGTCCGCAAGGAAGTCGCGTTCTACGAAGTGGACCGCGAGATCTGGCCCGACATCCGCGCGGTGGAGAAGATGATCCGCTCCGGCGAGCTGCTTGACATCGTCAAGAAGTATATCCCCGACTTTGAGTAATTTTCCGAGTTGACACATTCCCCGAGAAGGTGTAAAGTCTTTCCAAGACTTTACACCTTCTTTTTTTAAGCGGCATACGAAAAAAGCAAGGAGGCATCTCTATGAAGCTCAACGTCCTGCGCGCCGATCCCGCCGGAAACATCACGCTTTTTGTCCTCGACCCCATCGAAAGGGAGAGCCGTGCGGCGCTCGCCGCCGAGCTGATGCGCCGGCTGCCCGATATGAAGATCGATCAGGTCGGCTTTGCCTGCCCCGCGGACGCGGACACCGACGGCCGCATGGAGATGATGGGCGGCGAGTTCTGCGGCAACGCCACCCGCGCCTATGCGATGTACGTCGCGCGGCAGCGGGGCGGTCTCTCCGAAGTAAGGCTCCGCGTCAGCGGCTGCGATCACGTCGTCACCGCCGCGGTCGATCTTGCGCGGGGCGCCGCCCGCGCCGAAATGCCGCTCCCGCGCGCCGTGCGCGCGGCGGAGGTCGAGGGTCATGCGGGCACGCTGGTCGACCTCGCCGGCATTGCCCACCTCGTGATCGAGGGCGTCGCGCCGAGCGAGGACTTCTTCCGCGCCGCCGAGCCGCTGTTCTCTGCCATCGAGGGGCTGGACGCCTACGGCGTCATTTTCCTCGACCGCACGAGCCACCGCATGACGCCGCTCGTCAAGGTCGTGGATACCGGCACCCTCGTCTGGGAGGGGAGCTGCGGCAGCGGCACCATCGCCTGCGCCGTCGCCGAGAGTGCAGGGCTCGCGGACGGTCTCTTTGAGCAGGACTATTTCCAGCCCGCGGGCGTCGTCCGCGCGAGCATCGAGCGCCGCGGCGGCGCGGTCGTTTCCGCCGCCATCGGCGGCCCCGTCACCCTCGACGAGCCCATGTGCATCACGCCGTAAGCCCCCGCCGGCCGAACGCTTAAAATTTTTAACCGATACCGAAAAAGTGGCTCGTGAAAGTTGTTTACCTTCCTCCTGCATTTTGGTACAATACTCACAAGTTATCCGACCGGGAAAACCGCACTCTTTAACATATTGTATCAGGAGGTACCTTCACATGACCGATATTGAGATCGCCCAGGCGCACGAAATGAAGCCCATCACTGAGATCGCCGCTGCCGCCGGCATCGACGAGCAGCACCTCGAGCTTTACGGCAAGTACAAGGCCAAGCTCGACCTTACCGAGATCCGCAAGCTGCCCCGCAAGGCGAAGCTGATCCTCGTCACCGCCATCAGCCCCACGCCCGCGGGTGAGGGCAAGACCACCACCTCCGTCGGCCTGGCCGACGCGCTCAACAAGATCGGCAAGAAGACCATGGTCTGCCTGCGTGAGCCCTCCCTCGGCCCCGTGTTCGGCGTCAAGGGCGGCGCGGCGGGCGGCGGCTACGCCCAGGTCGTCCCGATGGAGGACATCAACCTCCACTTCACCGGCGACTTCCACGCCATCGGCGCGGCGAACAACCTGCTCGCCGCCATGCTCGACAACCACATCCAGCAGGGCAACGCCCTGAACATCGACCCCCGCCGCATCGTCTGGAAGCGCGCGGTCGATATGAATGACCGTCAGCTCCGCCACATCATCGACGGTCTCGGCGGCAAGGCCAGCGGCGTGCCGCGCGAGGACGGCTTTGAGATCACCGTCGCCAGCGAGATCATGGCGGTGCTGTGCCTGTCCTCCGACCTCGCCGACCTCAAGGCGCGCCTTGCCAAGATGGTCGTCGCCTACACCTACGACGATCAGCCCGTCACCGCGCACGACCTCAAGGCCGAGGGCGCGATGGCCGCGCTCCTGAAGGACGCCATCAAGCCCAACCTTGTTCAGACCCTCGAGGGCACGCCCGCCTTCATCCACGGCGGCCCGTTCGCCAACATCGCCCACGGCTGCAACTCCCTGCAAGCCACGGAAACGGCCATGCGCCTGAGCGACTACACCGTCACCGAGGCAGGCTTCGCCGCCGACCTCGGCGCCGAGAAGTTCCTCGACATCAAGTGCCGCGCCGCCGGCTTCCATCCCAACGCCGTCGTCATCGTCGCCACCGTCCGCGCCCTCAAGTACCACGGCGGCGTGCCTAAGGCCGAGCTGAACAATGAGAACCTCGAAGCCCTTGAAAAGGGTCTGCCGAACCTCCTCCAGCACGTTGACAACGTGAAGAACGTCTACGGTCTCCCCTGCGTCGTCGCCATCAACGCCTTCCCGACCGACACCGCCGCCGAGCTTGCGCTCGTCGAGAGCAAGTGCCGCGAGCTGGGCGTCAACGTCCGTCTGAGCGAGGTTTGGGCCAAGGGCGGCGAGGGCGGCAAGGCGCTCGCCGAGGAGGTCGTCCGCCTCTGCGAGGAGCCCGACCACTTCCGGTATGTCTACGACGTGAACGACAGCATCGAGGCCAAGCTCAACGCCATCGCCACCAAGGTCTATCACGCTGACGGCGTCATCATCTCCGCCCCCGCGAAGAAGCAGCTCAAGCAGCTCACCGACCTCGGCTTTGATAATCTGCCCATCTGCATGGCCAAGACCCAGTTCTCCTTCTCCGACGACGCGGGCAAGCTCGGCGCGCCCCGCGGCTTCAAGATCACCGTGCGCGACCTCAAGGTCAACGCCGGCGCGGGCTTCCTCGTCGCCAAGACCGGCGACATTATGACCATGCCGGGTCTGCCCAAGGTCCCGTCCGCCGAGAAGATCGACGTGGACGAAAACGGCCGCATCACGGGCCTGTTCTAAAATTTACACACCCCTAAGGAGGGACTTTCCATGAAAATTGCGGATATGAAGGTCACAGAGCTCATCAACGCGGTCGGCTCCGACGCGCCCGCCCCCGGCGGCGGCGCGGTCGCGGGTCTGGCGGGCGGCATCGGCGTCGCGCTGACCATGATGGTCAACGGCCTCACGCTCTCCAAAAAGGGCTTTGAGGACGACCGCGAGCGCATTCTCGACGCCATCGCCAAGGGCAACGAGTTGAAGGAGCGCTTTGTGGACGTGATGAACCGCGACAGCGAGGTGTTCGACGTGCTCATCGAATCCCTCGCCCTGCCCAAGGAGAATGACGCCCAGAAGGCCATTCGCCGCGGCGCGGTGCAGGCGAGCTTCCGCAACTGCACGGAGGTCCCCCTGACGATGATGGAGGTCTGTCTGGAATCCATCGACCTGCTCGCAACGCTCGTCGGCACGACCAATCCGAATGTCGTGAGCGACCTCGGCATTGCGGCGCTGACGCTCAAGACTGCCATGCAGAGCGCGTGGCTCAACGTCCTCATCAACCTCTCGTCCCTCAAGGACAAGGAGTACGCGGACGAGTGCTGCCACAAGGGCGAGGCCATGCTGGCCCACGCCATTCCGCTCGCCGAGGAGAGCTACGAAAAGGTCCTCAAGGTCATCGAAAAGAAATAAGGCAGAAGGGCGCAGCCAAATGGCCGCGCTCTTCCTCTGTAAAAGGGAAAGGGGCTTCGACCAGCCGGTCGAAGCCCCTTTTGCTCTCTGTTCAGTTGATCTGCTTGCGGCGGCTCAGGTTCATCGTGCCGTCCTTCATCTCGCCGACGCTTTCGAGACTCTTGCCCGTACCCTCGGCGACGCACTGGATGGCATTTTCTGCCACGACCGTGTGGATACCCGTGCGCGCCGTGACCAGCTTATCAAAGCCGCGGATCAGGCTGCCGCCGCCGGTCATCACGATACCGTTGCTGGAAATGTCAGCCACCAGCTCGGGCGGCGTGCGTTCGAGGACCTGGTGGACCTCCTCCATGATGCGCTCGACGGGCTCTTCAAAGGCCTCGAGCATTTCGGCGGAGGAAACGGTGATCAGCTCCGGCAGCCCCGTAATGAGGCTTCTGCCCTTGACCTCCATGGTCATTTCCTCTTCCGGCGGGAAGACGCAGCCGATCTGCATCTTCATCTGCTCGGCCGTGCGCTCGCCGACGAGCAGGTTGTGCTTGCGGCGCATATACTTCACGACCGCCTCGTTGAACTGGTCGCCCGCGACCTTGATGGACGCGCTCTCGACCACGCCGGAGAGGGAGATGACCGCAATATCGCTCGTGCCGCCGCCGATGTCGATGATGAAGTGACCGTCGGGCTGGGTGATGTCGATGCCCGCGCCGATGGCTGCCGCGACCGGCTCCTCAATGAGGTACACGCGGCGCGCGCCCGCCTGAATGCCCGCGTCGATGACCGCGCGCTCCTCGACCTCGGTGATGCCGGAGGGCACGCAGATGATGATGCGCGGCTTGAAGAACTGGAAGCCCATGACCTTGTGGATGAACTCCTTGAGCATCCGCTCGGTCACCTCGTAGTCGGAGATAACGCCCTCGCGCAGGGGGCGGATCGCAACGATGTTGCCGGGCGTGCGGCCCAGCATGGCCTGCGCGTCCGCGCCGACCTTCAGCAGCTTGCCCGTATCCTTATCAATGGCCACCACGCTCGGCTCATTGAGCACGATGCCCTTGTCCTTTACATAGATCAGAACCGACGCGGTACCGAGGTCGATACCGATGTCCTTTGCCAGTGAACACATAATGCTACCTCTCTCATTTTCCTTTGTATTCCGGCGGAAATATCCGCATTTTATCTCGCTTGCTTTTCTATTATAGCGGCTGAAAAACGGTTTTGCAATAGCATTGTGTGTGATTTTGCCGCATCTATGTGCCGCAGGGCGTGTGCCAAATCACACCGGTGTCCCGCGCCTTGCGCCGTCCTTTTCCTTTTCCGTCACGGCGCGGGCGAGCGTCGCGCACACCACATCCGCCGCGCCGGCCTCCCTGAGCACGCGCACACATTCGCCCAGCGTCGCTCCGGTGGTCAGAATATCGTCGATGAGCAGAATTTTCGCGCCGCGGATCCTGTCCGTGTTTTCCGCCTCGTACACGCCCAGCACATTGCCCCGCCGCTCGGCGGCGGAGGACAGCCCGGACTGCGCGGCGTTGTTTCTCATTTTCCGCAGCAGCCGCACCGGCTCGATACCCCAATGCCTTGCCGTTTCCTTCGCCAGCAGGTACGCCTGATCGTAGCCGCGCTCGTGTTCGCGCTTTTTACTCACCGGCACCCACGTCACCGTGTCGAACTGGCCGCCCAGCTCCTCTGCCGCGCAGCGGGCGAGCAGCTCGCCGTAGCCCTCGGCGGCGCTCTGCGCACCGTGGAACTTGAAGCGCAGCAGGCTCTCGCGCACCGCATCCTCATAGAGCAGGGGAGAGGCGCAGCTCCCGAAGCCCGCGCCCTCGCACAGCTGCACCTTCGCGTAGGGGAGCGTCCTCTCGCAGTCCGCGCACACGCCATGCACGCCCGTCCGGCGGCAGAACGCGCACCGCGGCGGGAAAAACAGGTCGAGCAGCTTTTCTTTCAGACTCATGCCGTCCCTCCGTTCCCGAGCCGCCAGCGCAGACCGCTGTAGCGGCGCGTGCGGCGGTCGTTCGCCGCCATTTTCCCAAGGCTCACGTCGTCCCCGACGAGGATCAGCAGCTCCCGCGCCCGCGTGATGGCGGTGTAGAGCACCCCGCGCACCATCAGCCCCGGCGCCGCCGGCGCGCTGACGAAGATCACCGCGCGGTACTCGCTGCCCTGCGCCTTATGTACGGTCATAGCGTAGGCCATGTCCAGCTCCGCGAGCATATCCGCCGTGTAGGTCGCCACGCGGTCGTCAAAGGCGATGGAGATCAGCTCGCCGCTCGGGTCGATCTGCAAGATCTTTCCCACGTCGCCGTTGAAGATGCCCGCGCCCGCCGTGCCGTCCTCGCGCTCCCACAAAACATCGTAGTCGTTGCGCGTCTGCATCACGCGGTCGCCCTCGCGGAACACGAGGTCGCCGAAGCGCTTTTCGCGCCGACCCATACCCGCGGGATTCAGCGCCGCCTGCAGGGCGCGGTTGAGCGCCGCCGTGCCGGTGTCGCCCTTGCGCGTCGCCGTGAGCACCTGAATGCTCTCGGCGGGAATGTGCATCTTTTCGGGCAGCCTCGTTCTGCACAGCTCCACCACCGTGTCCACCAGACGCGCGCTGTCGCGGCGGGGGAGGAAGAAGAAATCGCTCGCGGCGGTATTCTGCAGCTCCGGCAGCCGCCCCTCATTCACCAGATGCGCGCTGCGCACGATAGCGCTGCGCTCCGCCTGACGGAAAATATCCTTGAGCGCCACGGTCGCAACGCGCTCCGAGCGGATGAGATCGCCGAACACATTCCCCGCGCCGACGCTCGGCAGCTGGTCGGGGTCGCCCACCAGCACCAGCCGGCAGCCTGGCCGCAGCGCCGCGAGCAGCGCGCGCATCAGCGCCAGATCGACCATCGAGGTCTCGTCCACGATCACCGCGTCCGCCTCCAAAGGCTCCTTTTCGTTTTTTGTAAAGGTCACATCGCCCGTCTGCTCGTTCCAGCTCATGCCAAGCAGGCGGTGGATGGTCTGCGCCTCCTTGCCGCACAGCTCGCCCATGCGCTTGGCGGCGCGCCCCGTCGGCGCGCAGAGCAGCACGTCCAGCCCCATGCGCTCAAAGAGCGCCACGATGCCGCGCACGCTCGTCGTCTTGCCCGTGCCCGGCCCGCCGGTCAGGATCAGCAGCTCCTCCTGCGCGGCCAGCTCCACGGCCTGCCGCTGCAATGGCGCATACTCGATGCCCTGCCCGCGCTCGATCTCGTCGATGATCTTCTTCGCGCCGCGCAGCTTGTCCGGCTTGTCGGCAAGCATGGCGCGCACGCGCGTACACACATAGGTCTCCGCCTCGTGACAGCGCCGCAGATAGCAGCCCTCTACGTTCGCGACCTGCTCCTGCACGACGCTTCCGCGCTCGAGCAGATCGTCGAGCGCCTTTTCCACCGTATCCGTATCCCCGTCGAGCAGCTGCGCCGTCGCCGCCACGAGCTTTTCCCGCGGCAGAAACACATGCCCGCCGCTCTGCTCGTTGTGGCTCAGCTCAAAGAGCACCCCCGCCTCCGTGCGGCAGGAGGAATCGCCCGAAAAGCCCATCGACAGCGCGATCTCGTCCGACACGGAAAAATCCACGCCGAACGCCTCGCCGCTGAGGAGATACGGGTTGCGCCGCAGCGCGTCCATCGCGTCCGCGCCGTAGCGCCGGAAAAGCTGCATCGCAAGCCCCACCGGCAGGTCGTACTTCGTCAGGAAGTCCAGCACGCGACGCAGACCCGCAAGCTCGCGCCAGCTCTCCGCGATCTCCCGCGCGCGCTTGTCGGTGATGCCCTTGATGGTCTTGAGCTTCTCCGGCTCGCCGTCGAGCACGTCGAGCGTGTCCGCGCCGAAGCGATCCACCAGCTTCTGCGCCGTCGCCGGTCCGATGCCGCGCACCACGCCGGAGGCGAGATAGTTCAGGATCTCCGTCTCGCCCGTCGGCATATGCCGCTCCACCTCATCGGCGGCAAACTGCTCGCCGTGCTGTGGATGCGTCGTGTAGCGTCCGGTCAGGATCAGCTCCTCGCCGGGCGCGGCGCAGGGGATGCAGCCCACCACCGTCACCGGCTCGCCGTCGTCCGTGACGATGCGCGCGACCGTATAGCCGTTCTCCTCATTCTGGAAAACGACCGCGAGGATCGTACCGATGACCGTCGTGCGCTCTCCCATGTCCCTCTCTCCATTCTCTTTCGTTCAGTCGAATTGCCGCGCGAGATCGCCCTGCGGGCAGACCGTCACATCGAAGCTCTCGCGGCACAGCAGCTGCGCCACGCGCTGCGCGTCCTCGTCCATGCCGCAGTCCGCGATGATGATGCGCGAAAAACCACCCGAGGCGTAGCGCTCGCTCTCGAGCGTCCGCACCGTGTGCTCCAGCGCCTCCGCCGCGCCCCGCGCGGGCACGATCACCGCCGTCTCGCTGCGCACCCGCTCGCGCGGATGCGTCAGCGCCGTAACGGTGAACCATACGATCGTCGCCAGCCCCACCGCGGCAAGCGCCGCAATCACGCCGTCCTGCAAAAGCTGCATTTCTCCACCCCTCTCGCGCCAGCTTATGAAAAACCGCCGAAAAGGGTGCGAAACTGCTTATAAGACCTTCTTCAAATACTGTCCCGTGTAGGACGCCTCACACGCTGCGACCTCCTCCGGCGTGCCGCAGGCGACGAGCGTGCCGCCGCCGCTGCCGCCCTCGGGGCCGAGGTCGATGAGATAGTCCGCCGATTTGATGACGTCCAGATTGTGCTCGATGACGAGCACCGTGTTGCCCGCGTCGGTCAGCTTCTGCAAGACCTCTAAGAGCTTTCGCACATCGTCCGTGTGCAGGCCGGTGGTCGGCTCGTCGAGGATATAGATGGTGCGTCCCGTCGCGCGCTTCGATAGCTCGGTCGCGAGCTTCACGCGCTGCGCCTCGCCGCCCGAGAGCGTGGTGGAGGACTGTCCGAGCTTGATATACCCCAGTCCCACGTCGCGCAGCGTCTCGAGCTTGTTCGCCAGCTTCGGCAGGTCGCGGAAGAACTCCAGCGCCTCCTCCACCGTCATCTCCAGCACGTCCGCGATGCTCCTGCCCTTATAGTGGACCTCCAGCGTCTCGCGGTTGTAGCGTTTGCCCTTGCACACCTCGCAGGGAACGTAAATATCCGGCAGGAAGTGCATCTCGATCTTGAGCTGACCGTCGCCGCCGCAGGCCTCGCAGCGTCCGCCGCGCACGTTGAAGCTGAAGCGCCCCGCGTTGTAGCCCCTCGCCTTCGCGTCCGGCGTGGAGGCGAACAGGTCGCGGATGTCATTAAAGAGATTGGTGTACGTCGCTGGGTTCGAGCGCGGCGTGCGCCCGATGGGACTCTGGTCGATGCAGATGACCTTGTCCAGATTCTCCTCGCCCTCGATGGCGCGGTGCTTTCCTGCGTGCGCCTTCATGCGGTTGAGGTCCGCGCCCAGCTTTTTGTAGATGATCTCGTTGACGAGCGAGCTTTTGCCGCTGCCGGAGACGCCTGTCACGCAGGTAAACGTCCCGAGCGGAACGCTCACGTCGATGTTCTTGAGGTTATTTTCCTGCGCCCCGCGCACGGTGAGGAGCTTGCCATTCCCCGCGCGCCGCGTTTTCGGCGTTTCGATCTTCTTTCTCCCGCTCAGATACTGACCGGTCAGGCTCGCTTCGTTCGCCATGACCTCCGCCGGCGTGCCCGCCGCGACGACGCGCCCGCCATGGACGCCTGCCCCCGGGCCGATGTCCACGATATAGTCCGCCGCGCGCATCGTATCCTCGTCGTGCTCGACCACGATCAGCGTATTGCCGAGGTCGCGCAGACGCTTGAGCGTCGCGAGCAGCTTGTCGTTGTCGCGCTGGTGCAGGCCGATGGACGGCTCGTCGAGGATATAGAGCACGCCCATCAGGCTCGAGCCGATCTGCGTCGCGAGACGGATGCGCTGCGCCTCGCCGCCGGAGAGCGTCGCGCTCGCGCGCGAGAGCGTCAGATATTCCAAACCTACCGAGCGCAGGAAGCCGAGGCGGTTTTTGATCTCCTTCAAAATGCGCTCGCCGATACGCAGCTGCTGCTCGGTGAGCGTGAGGGAATCGACAAACGCGATCTCCTCCGTCACGCTCATGCGCGTGAACGTGTCAATGTCCATGCCGCCGACCGTCACCGCCAGCGACTCGCGCCGCAGCCTGCGGCCCTGACACGCGGGGCAGGGGCACTCGCTCATGCACTCCTCCAGCTCCGCGCGCACGCTCTCGCTCTGCGTCTCCTGATAGCGGCGTTCGAGGTTATTGACGATGCCCTCAAACGGCTGGTAGAGCACGCCCTTGCCGCGCGGCTGGTCGTAGTGCAGCTCCAGCTTTTCGCCTTTCGTGCCGTAGAGGATCACGTCCATGACCTCCGGCGAGAGTTTTTCCACCGGCTCGCGCAGCGAGAAATGATATTTCTTCGACAGCGCGTCGAAGTACATCCTCGAGATGCCGTCGCCGCGCACATTGTTCCACCCCGACGCGCAGATAGCCCCGTCGAGGATGGAGAGCGTCTTATTCGGAATGACCAACTCCGGATCGACCTTGAGCTGGCTGCCGAGACCCGTACAGGCCGGGCACGCGCCGAAGGGATTGTTGAACGAGAACATCCGCGGCGTCAGCTCCTCGATGGACACGCCGCAGTCCTCGCAGGCGTAGTTCTGCGAGAACAGAATATCCTGCTCGGGATTGAGCACGTTGATGAGCACCAGTCCGCCCGAGAGCGCCGCGGCGGTCTCCGCCGAGTCGCTCAGGCGATGCACCACATCGGGCTTTAGAATGAGGCGATCCACCACGACCTCGATGCTGTGCTTGATGTTCTTTTCGAGCTTGATCTCCTCGCTCAGATCGTACATACTCCCGTCCACACGCACGCGGACATAGCCGGACTTCCTTGCGTCCTCGAAAATTTTGGCGTACTCGCCCTTCTTTCCGCGGATGACCGGCGCCATCACCTGAATGCGCGTGCCCTCGCCCAGCGCCATCACCTGATCCACGATCTGATCGATGGTCTGCTGCTTGATCTCTTTTCCGCAGTTCGGACAATGCGGCGTGCCGACCCGCGCCCAGAGAAGGCGCAGATAGTCGTAGATCTCCGTCACCGTGCCCACCGTCGAGCGCGGATTCTGCGAGGTCGTTTTCTGGTCGATGGAGATGGCGGGGGAGAGGCCGTCGATGTAGTCCACGTCGGGCTTTTCCTTCTGCCCGAGAAACATCCGCGCGTAGGACGACAGGCTTTCCACATACCGCCGCTGTCCCTCGGCATAGATGGTGTCAAACGCCAGCGAGCTTTTTCCGCTGCCGGACAGTCCCGTGATGACGGTCAGCTTGTCGCGCGGGATGCTCACATCAATGTTCTTGAGATTGTTCTCCCGCGCGCCCTTGACAAAAATTTGATCCAACATGTAATATTGCTCCAAAATAATACGATTTGTAGTCAGTTTTCCACGATAATGTCCGCCGTCTCCGCGCGCACCAGCCCCATCAGGTCGGCGGGCTTGACCTCCACCTGATAACCGATCTTCCCCGCGGACACGATGACCGTCGGCAGGTTTTCCACCGAGCTGTGGAAAACCGTCGGGAACAGCTTCTTCATGCCCACCGGCGAGCAGCCGCCGTGGACATAGCCCGTGAGCGGCAGCAGCTCCTTTTGATGCAGCATCTCGATGCTCTTCTCGCCCACGGCCTTCGCCGCCTTTTTGAGATCAAGGCTCTCCGCCACCGGCACGTCGAACACATAATACTGCCCGCTCGCGCCCCGCGCCACCAGCGTCTTAAAGACCTGCGCGGGATCAAAGCCCATGCTTTTCGCGACGGTCACGCCGTCCACCGCCACGCCCTCCTCGTGCGGATAGCTGTGCGCGGTATAAGCGATCTTCTTCTGCTCGAGCACACGCATCACATTCGTCTTTTCTTCCTTATTCTTTGCCATCTTCGTTCACCTCAATACATACACGCAGGCGAGGATGCACCCCAGCCCTAAAAATACCATCAAGCTCACCGGCTCGCCGAAGGCAAGGATGCCCACGAACGACGCGACCACCGGCTCCAGACTCGCCAGAATGCTCGCCTTG
>ERZ1505079.457-NODE-457-length-10944-cov-4.688126_pt1 | contig 10944 bp, 10 predicted proteins | sample MGYA00575740_ERZ1505079 | MGnify/ENA primary metagenome ERZ1505079 (study PRJEB39906, sample SAMEA3182062) | gut metagenome | biome: human; feature: gut; material: Stool; isolation source: human stools | place: Canada | collected 2013-01-14 ...
AGACAGAAGTCTCCAATAATTCTAAGGGGCTGACATTATGGAAATAGTTATTACTGGACGCAAGTGTTCGCCGAGAGAATCATTCAAGGAGAGAGCGGAGAAAAAGCTTGCCAAGGTAGAGCGTTTCTTCGGCGACGAGACGGAGGCAAAGATCACCGCCACTGTCGAGAAGTCAGGTCAGACAGTTGAGATAACCGTTATCAACAACGGTATGATATTCCGTGCGCAGGAGCGGGCGGAAAATATGAACGATGCGCTCGATAAATGCGTCGATTCGCTCGTTCGCCAGATTCGCAAGAACAAAACAAAGCTTGAAAAGCGTATGCGCTCCGCCGCATTTGATGAACTCAATGACGGCGCGGATGTTGCGGACGAGAAAGAGTATGACCTCGTCAGAACAAAGCACGTTGCAGTCAAGCCGCAGACGGTCGATGAGGCTATTCTTCAGATGAATATGCTCGGCCACGAGTTCTATATGTTTATAAATGAGGCAACAGGTCTTGTCAGCGTAGTATATTGCCGTATCGACGGCGGCTACGGTCTGCTTGAGCCCAGCGCCGAATGATTTGAATTTGCTTTTCTGAACAAGGGGCGCGCCCTGGTGCGCCCCTTGTACTATGTGAAAACGAAAGTAGCTTTGAAAGGTAGTTTTGATGGATATAAATTTCGCAGTACCCTGTCTGCTGGGTCTTGAGGCGCCGATAGCCGAAGAGCTCAGAAATATGGAGGCGTCGGATGTCCGCGCCGAAAACGGCCGCGTGCTTTTCAGCGGCGACGAAAATATTCTTGCTCGCGCAAATATCTGCTCGCGCTTTTCCGAACGCGTGCTTGTGCTTCTCGGCTCGTTCGAGGCACATAGCTTTGAGGAGCTTTTTCAGGGCACACGCGCCCTCCCGTGGGAGCAGTGGATCGGCGCAGACGATGCGTTCCCCGTCAAGGGCTATTCCATCGATTCCGACCTTTTCAGCGTGCGCGACTGCCAGGCGATAATCAAAAAAGCGGTCGTTGAACGCCTCAAACAAAAATATTCTATCGAATGGTTTGAAGAGAGCGGACCTGTCTATCAGATCCAGTTCTCTATAATGAAAAACAAAGTTTCGCTCATGCTCGACACCTCCGGCGCGGGACTTCATAAGAGGGGATACCGCCAGAACGCGAACGACGCCCCGATAAAAGAAACTCTTGCTGCGTCGCTGTGCTGGTTCTCGCGTCTGCGCCCGTATCATTCACTCTATGACCCCATGTGCGGATCGGGCACGATACTTATCGAGGGCGCAATGATGGCGCGCAATATCGCCCCCGGAGTCAACCGCAACTTTGCCGCCGAGCGCTGGAGCAATATCCCGCGCGATGTGTGGTATACCGAGCGCGAACGGGCGCGCGACCTTGAGCGCGAGGCTCATGACTTCTTTGCTTACGGCTCCGATATCAGCCGTGAAGCTGCGGCTCTTACCGCCGCAAACGCCGAAGCTGCCGGCGTTGACGACCTCGTCAGCGTGCGCTGCTGTGAATTGAAAAAATTCGTTCCGCAGACCGAGCGCGGAACTCTTATATGCAACCCGCCCTATGGTGAGCGTATGCTCGATATCGAGCAGGCAAACGCGCTTTATCGTGATATGGGCCGCGTGTTTGAACGCCGCCACGGCTGGTCGTATAGCATCATAACTCCGTGCGATACTTTTGAGCAGGAGTTCGGGCGCAAAGCTGATAAACGCAGAAAATTATATAACGGCATGATAAAGTGTCAGTTATTTATGTATTTTAAATAAGGCGAAAGAGGTAAAACAGGAGGTATTATTTGTGAAACATATTTTCCTCATCAATCCGGCAGCAGGAAAGAAGGGCAATGCCGAGAGCATTATCCGTCCCCAGATTGAGGACTATTGCGGCAAAGCGGGTCTCGACTATGAGATCTATGTCACAAAATGTCAGGGCGATGCCCAGAACTACTGCAGGGAACACGCAAAATCCGGCGAAGCGCTCCGCTTCTATGCCTGCGGCGGCGACGGAACTCTCTATGAGGTGGTCAACGGCGCTTACGGCTATCCCAACTGCGAGGTCGCAGTTATCCCGCTGGGCTCGGGCAACGATTTTGTCCGCCTGTTCGGCACAAAGGAGCAGTTCTGCAATGTCGAGGCTCAGGTCACGGGTATACCCGTCGAGCTTGATGTTATCAAGTGCGGCGACAAGATAGCCATCAACCAGTGCTCGATGGGCATGGACGCCGAGGTTTGCGCGAAGCAGTCCTATTTCAAGAAGATGCCTCTTATGACGGGTGAGACCGCGTATGTCGCGGCGGCTCTCCAGGCGCTCTGCAAGAAAATAGGTCATGAGTTCACCATAACTATTGACGACGGCGAGCCGATAAAGCAGGATGTCCTGCTCTGCGTCGCGGCGAATTCCCGTTGGTACGGCGGCGGCTTCAAGGCGGCTCCGCTCGCATGGCCGGATGACGGCAAGCTTGACTTCGTTATCATCCGCCACGACAGAGGCCGTTTGCGCCTGTTCCCGCTTCTTCAGAAGTATAAGAAAGGTCAGCACCTCGGTCTGCCGATGACCCAGTATATCAACGGCACAAAGCTGACTATCCACAGCGATGTTCCCGCGGCTGTCAATATCGACGGCGAGTGCGAGTATGTCAACGATGTCGTGTTTGAGCTTGTTCCCAAGGGAATCAAATTCGTCGTGCCTCAGTTCTCCGAGTTCCATAAGGGCAGAACCGAGCGCGAAGCGGCAAGAAAATAAAACAAAAAAGCACTGCCTGACGAAAGCCGGGCAGTGCTTTGAAATATGAGTTTTATTCAGTAACCTTGTCCGTGCGCAGCCTGTATCTGCGGTCTCTGAGCAGCTTCTCAAGGCAGTGCGGGCAGGCGGGACGCTCGGGGAAGAAGAGTCCGCCGGGATGAACATTCAGCTTGCCGTGATAATCCGAACCCGATGTTACGCGCAGGTGGCTGTATTTCTTCGCCCACGCCTCGGCAATCTCGTTGTTCGATTCGTGACCGGGATGGGCGTTGTATATCTCAACTCCGTCGAGCAGCTCGTCGTCTGTGACCGTCATGCCGACTCTGAATGGGTGCGCCTGAAAAACGATGAGATTATTCTCGTCCGCTATCGGTCTGAAGTCCTCTAGGCACTCAATCCTGTCGAGGTCGGGATGCGAATAGACAAAGTCCTCGTTGAAGCCGTAGACAAGATAGTCGTTGTCGTTTTCGAGAAATCTCAGCTCCATGCCGAGAAGAACCGTGAAATCCTCGGTCTCAAGTGCCTTTGCAGCTCTGTAACCCTCAAAGAAATGATCCGCTTTCTTCTCCCATGGCTCGTTTGCTATCTTTTCCATCGTGCCCGTATGCATGTGGTCGGTTATGACTATTCCGTCGTAGCCGAGATTTTTGAAAGTATTCACAACCTGCTCCGCAGGAACTTCGCCGCACCTGCTTGTCTGCGAGGTGTGCGCGTGCATTTCAAAAAGATATTCTTTCATCCGTCTCACTCTTTCTCGTTTTGTCGTGAGTATTATACTCCGATCTCAACGCTTTCGCAATTATTTTTTGAATTTTGGAGAATTTATGAAAAACTATTCGCTTATTATCTGGGATTTTAACGGCACTCTGCTCGACGATGTCGGCGCCGCGCTCGGCTCCGTCAACGATATGCTTGCCCGCCGCTCAAAAGAGCCGATAACGCTCGATGAGTACCGTGAATATATAGATGTACCTATCCGCCATTTCTATGAGCAGGTGCTCGACCTCGAAAATGAGGACTACGATTTGATACTCAACGAGTTCCAGCGGGGCTATGAAGCCCATGTAAAAAATTGCGGACTGACTCGCTTCGTCTCTGCGGCTCTCGAGGAGGCAAAGCGCCTCGGCATTCCGCAGGTCGTGCTCTCGTCGAGCGAACAGAGCCAGCTCGAACGGCTTTTGAAGCACTATGAAATCGACGGATATTTTGACTCTGTCCTCGGCGCGGACAACCTCCTTGCCGGCAGCAAGGTCGAGCGCGCGGAAAAATTCATAGAGGAGCACGGCGTCGATGCGTCAAAAGCCGTCGTTGTCGGCGATCTTCTGCACGACTGCGATGTCGCAAAAGCGATCGGCTCGCAGTGCCTGCTTATAACGAGCGGACACCATGACCGCGCCCGCCTTGAGAGTGCCGGCGTGCGCGTTGAAGATACGCTGAAAAGCTTCGTGGAGGAAAACTGATTTTTTCCGCCACTTGAAGAAAATCCTTATATGTGCTATTATATTATACTGCGGGCGAATGCGTTTGCCCGCAGATATTTATTGCAAAAAAACGGGAGAACAAGATGATAACAGTATCCGATCTCAGCTTCAATTTCGGCACCCAGACCCTGTTCAAGGGCGTCGATCTCAAATTTACGCCCGGCAACTGCTACGGTATAATCGGCGCAAACGGCGCGGGCAAGTCTACATTTCTGAAAATACTCTGCGGTGAGCTCGAGCCTTCGCACGGCTCGGTTATAATCCCTCCGACCGTCAGAATGTCCGTGCTCCGTCAGGATCACTACGCTTTTGACGAATACACCGTGCTCGACACCGTTATTATGGGCAACCGCCGCCTCTATGATATAATGAAAGAAAAGGACGCGCTCTATGAAAAGCCGGACTTCAGCGAGGAAGACGGAATGCGCGCCGCAGTGCTCGAAGAGGAGTTCGCCGAGCTCGACGGCTGGGAGGCGGAGTCAGACGCGTCAAAGCTGATTCAGGGTCTTGGCCTTGAAGAGAGCCTGCTCCATGAGCAGATGGCGTCGCTCTCCGGTTCGCAGAAGGTCAAAGTCCTGCTTGCACAGGCGCTTTTCGGCAACCCCGATATAATCCTGCTCGACGAGCCTACGAACGACCTCGATATAGCCGCCGTCAAGTGGCTCGAGGATTTCCTGAGCGAGTATTTCGGAACGGTCATAGTCGTTTCGCATGACCGCCATTTCCTCAATAATGTCTGCACGCGAATAGTCGATATCGATTATTCCGAGATAAAGATGTATGTCGGCAACTACGAGTTCTGGTATGAGTCGAGCCAGCTTATTCAGAAGCTCATAAAACAGCAGAACAAGAAAAACGAAGAAAAGGCGAAGGAGCTTCAGGCTTTCATCGCAAGATTCTCCGCAAATAAATCGAAGTCCCGCCAGGCAACTTCGAGAAAGAAGCTGCTTGATAAGCTCACTATCGAAGAGCTCCCCGCGTCGAGCCGCCGCTATCCGTTTGTCGGCTTCGATATGGACAGAGAGGTCGGCAAGGATATCCTCACAGTCGAGGGACTGACCAAGGAAGTTGACGGAGTGAAGCTCCTCAACAATGTCAGCTTCACCGTCCGCAAGAACGACAAAATAGCCTTTGTCGGAAAAAGCGAGCAGGCGATAACTATGCTCTTCAAAATTCTCATGGAAGAGGAGACCCCCGACAGCGGCAGCTTCAAGTGGGGTCTGAGCACCTCGCGCTCCTATTTCCCGGCGGACAACTCCGCGTTCTTTAACTCCGATCTCAATCTTATCGATTGGATGCGCCAGTATTCAAAGGATCAGACGGAGACTTATATCCGCGGCTTCCTCGGCAGAATGCTGTTCTCGGGCGATGCGGTGTTGAAGCCCGTCAATGTCCTCTCCGGCGGCGAAAAGGTCAGATGCATGCTCTCGCGCATGATGCTTTTCGGCTCGAATGTCCTCATTCTCGATCAGCCGACGAACCACCTCGACCTCGAGTCCATAACCGCCGTCAACAACGGACTTTCGGATTTCAAGGGCAACGTGCTGTTCTGCTCGCACGATTATGAAATAGTCAACACCGTCGCCAACAGAATAATCGAGATTTGCGACGACGGCGTTATCGATCATTCGGGCAACTACGACGACTTTGTCGAGTTCAAAGAGAGCCGCGGCATGGAAGTCACCACGCTCTGACTCGGATTGATATTTTTTGTGGTTTGTGTTATAATCAAAGCAGGGAAAATAGCGGAAAATAAAAATGATTTTTCGGGAAGGACAGTGAATTATGAATAATCAGAAAACTGTCAAAAGTGCAAACAGCGAAAAGGGCGCAGTGCTCTATATCGTGACCTGCGCGCTGGTAGTCATTCAGCCGCTGCTCGATATACTTTCGTCTATTGTTATCAATCTCGGCAAGGCGAATTATATCAGCGTCTCGGGTGCTGTCAGGGCGGTTATCATCGTCGCTGTGACCGTGTTCACCCTCGGCTTCTACAAGGGTAAATACAGCACCCTGTTCAAAGTCTATAACGGTATCGCCGCCGCATATATCGCGCTGATGTGCCTTATGAGCGCGACCCGCGGCGACCATGTCGCGTTTTTCTATATGCTCGGACTCATGGCGGATACTTTCTTCTTCGCGTTCATGTTCCTGCTCATATTCGAGACCTCGCAGACCGTCGGACGCAGAGTCCCCCCCGCCGTTATAGCGGCTACGGCGCTTATCTACGCTCTGACGCTCATTATAAATTATCTTTCGAAGAAGGGCACGTTCCATTATTCGACCTCGTTCGCTGTGGCGCTCTCCCTGCTTATCCCGACAGCTCTCGTTTTCTTCGTCTCCCATCTCGGCAGAAAGAAAGCGGATAGCACAAAGCCCGCCGATGCGGCGCTCTCGTGGATAGTCCCGGCGGCAGGTATTATCTTGCTTCTCGTCGGCGCAGTGCTTTCGAATTCAAAGCCCGTGCTCTTCGTCTCCGTCATATTCTCGGCTATCCTCTTTATGTGGACATTTTCATCCTGGCGGGACGGCAGAAAAGAGAATCGTCCGCCCATGATGCGTGCATTTCTTTCGAGCGCACTTTTCTGCGTGCTCATTCTCGCGCTCCTTCCGATATCTCCCGTGAAGAGCAGCTTCGACGGCACGTTCAGCTTCAAGGGTATGTTCTATACATATAACGGTCAGCAGTCGCCGACTGTCAATCCGAACGGTGACGACCCTATATTCGGCGATGAGGACGAGGACGACGACAGCGATTATGTCCCGAACCTCGATTCCGGCTATGTGCCCGGCAGCGATAAAAAAGACGATGACACAACAAAAGGCGACGACAAAAAGACCACCGAAAAAAGCTCGGCTTCTACAGCAGGCGAATCCACAAAAGAACCCGCCGGCGACAGCACCGATGACATCTCCGAAGAGACAACGGAGATAAGCACCGAGACCACAAGATGGTGGCAGACGAAGCCCACGATGCCGGACAGATCCGATATCGAGAGCTTCCTTACCGATATCAGCAACCGTGTCACCCGCCCGGAGGAGAGCACGATGCCACCCGTTGAGACGAAACCGGAACCCACCGCTCCGCCTGATACGGAGGAACCCGGCACAGCAGCTCCGGAGAACAACGCTCCCGCCGCCGCGATAGGCTTCGGCTCGCTCAGAAGCCCCGCGCTCCCGAATGCCGGCGCGATAAATATCGACAGAACGGTTTATTATTCAAAGATGTTCGGCGAGGGTGATGTTCAGACAAAACTCTTCGGCTTGAAATTCGCCGCGCTGTTCGATCAGACTGATTCGATAAAGACCGCGACAAAGGTTCATTCCGATCCCATAACCGTCGCACTCAATTACGGTATTCTCGGCTTTATTGTCTATATCCTGCCCGCGGCGTTCATCTTCCTGAAGCTGCTCGCGTTTATCCTCGGAAATCTTTCGAAAGTTTTCCGTTCGGCAGGCTGCGCAGTCTATATGTTCACTTCCGTCGTTATTCTGATTCTCTCCGCGCTCGACGGCGATATTCTGACATTTTCTGCAGTCGGCGGCGTCGCGTCGGCCATTTTGGCGAATGCGCTCTCCGTCAGCGAGGATGCGCGCGACCGCTCGGCGGAAAATAAATAACACGCTGATATATCAAAAATAAACAGGGCGTCCCGCTTGCGGGACGCTTTTTTGATTTCTGTTGTATTTCAGAATTTTTATCTCTGCTCTCTGACGAATTTCCGAAAAATTTTCATAAAAACTCCGCTTTTCCACAAAAAATATTGAATCTAAATGGTACTATTTACATTTATATTTAATAGTGTGTATAATGAATATGCTGAAAATCGCGGGAAAACAAGGCTCGCTTTTGTGCCTTTGCCCGATGCGGATTTTTGAATAATTGTTGATTATATCCTGCATTTTTGCAGGGAAAGGAATGATATATAAATGGAAAATCTGGGGTATTACAACGGCAAATTCGGTCCTCTTGAAGAAATGATGGTTCCCATGAACGACAGAGTGTGCTATTTCGGCGACGGCGTCTATGACGCGACTTACAGCCGCAACGGCGTTATCTTCGCTCTTGACGAGCACATCGACCGTTTCTTCAACAGCGCGGGACTGCTCCGCATCGAGCTTCCCTGCACAAAGGACGAGATGAAAGACATTCTCAACGATATGGTCAGCAAGGTTGACAGCGGCAATAACTTTGTTTATTGGCAGGCGACCCGCGGAACCGGTATCCGCAACCATGCGTTCCCCAAAGAGGGCAAGGCCAACATTTGGGTCACAATCAAGCCCGCAGAGGTCAAGGATCTTTCTCAGCGCATTAAGCTCATAACCCTTGAGGACACAAGATTCCTTCATTGCAATATTAAGACCCTCAACCTCATCCCGAGCGTTATGGCGGCTCAGAAGACCGCCGAGGCAGGCTGCGACGAGAGCGTTTTCCATCGCGGCGACAGAGTCACCGAGTGCGCTCACAGCAATGTACATATCATAAAGAACGGTGTATTCAAGACCCATCCGACCGATCATTATATCCTGCCCGGCATCGCCCGCGCGCATCTTATCAGAGCATGCAAGGCGAACAATATCCCTGTTGACGAGACTCCGTTTACTGTCGCCGAGCTTATGGATGCCGATGAAGTCATTGTATCTTCGTCCGGTTCGTTCTGCCTTGTCGCAAACGAGATAGACGGCAAGCCCGTCGGTGGCAAAGCGCCCGAGCTTATCGACACCCTCCAGAAATACCTCGTCAAAGAGTTTATTGACGCTACAACTGTCTGAGGGAGGGGAGCGGTATGACGCAAAAAGAGCTCACTCTTCTCAATTTAGGCGACAGCCTCGATAACATTTCCAACATCGATCCCAGAGGATACGGCGTGTGTCATATCCTCTATCCTGCCTCGCGCGAATATACGGGCGGTCCCCTCTGCATGAACGCAGCGGGGAAGCTCTGCGACACTCTGAAGCAGGATGACCTTGTCTATATAATGACCGGCTTTGTCCTGCCTCCGTTCGGCAGTGCCGAGACGGACGGCGTTATCAGCTCCGTCCTGCTCGCGCGTTCGCTCGTTATCGCGTTCGGCGCAAAGCCCGTTATCGTCTGCCAGGAGGAGAATGTCCCCGCCGTCAAAGCTATGGCGGCAGTTGTCGGACTTCATCTCTATGAGTCGATAGACGAGCTGAAAAAATATCCGATATCCATGGCCGTTGTGCCCTTTACAAAAGATAAATCAAAGGCAGAGAGCTGCGCCGATGAGATAATATCCCACGGCAAGCCCGCCGCTGTTATCAGCGTCGAAGCGCCCGGCGAAAATAAAATCGGTAAGTACCATAACGCCACAGGGCTTGATGTGACCGAACTTGAGGCGAAGATGGATATCCTCTTCGATAAGCTCCGCGCCATGGGCGTGCTCAATATCGCGATTGGCGATCTCGGCAACGAGATAGGCATGGGTACTATCGCGCCCCATCTGCATAAGCATATTCCCTATGCCAACGAGGGCGAGTGCCGTTGCGGCTGCGGCGGCGGAATAGCCGTGCGCACCGTCACCGATAATATAATCACCGCGACCGTCTCCGATTGGGGCTGCTACGCGATGATAGCGGCGATAGCTTATCTCAAAAAAGATATTGATATCATGCACACCGCCGAGCTCGAGGGCGAGGCGATAACCGCCGCCGCACGCAACGGCATGATCGATATGTACGGTTGGTGTATCCCGGCAATCGACGGCTTCGGCAAGAGCATGAACATGACGATAGTCAACCTCATGCGCGAGTGCGTCAGCTACGCGCTGAGACTTGAGGACACCTGCAAGACCTGGTTCGAAAAGGTCATTGACAAGGGCTTTTTCGGCGAATAACCAAAAAGGGGTAAAAAGCTATGAACGAAACGCTGTTTCTTCCGGCCGGAGATTCGGCGGTCAATGTTGAATTCGGCAGGACTATAGACCCCGAGATAAATAAAAAAATACGCGGCCTGTCTGACTCGCTGTCCCGTAAGCCGATACGTGGGGTGACGGAATGTATTCCTACATTCCGCTCCCTGCTCGTCTGCTACGATCCCTTGCAGACGGGCTGCGAGGCTTTGATAAAGAAGCTCAAAAAGCGTATAAAATCGCTCGATCAGGTGTCAGGCGGGGAGAAGAGAGTTTTCAATATCCCCGTCTGCTACGGCGGCGAGTTCGGCGAGGATATAGCCTTTGTCGCATCCCATGCCGGGCTCACCGAGCAGGAGGTCATAGATATACACACGGGCAGAGATTATCTTATCTTCATGCTCGGGTTCCTGCCCGGCTTTGCCTATCTCGGCGATATGGACAAACGCCTGCACACTCCGCGCCTGTCAAACCCGCGAACGAGTATTCCCGCGGGCTCGGTCGGCATAGGCGGCGAGCAGACCGGAATATATCCGCTCGCGTCTCCGGGCGGCTGGCAGCTTATCGGCAGAACGCCCGTGAAGCCCTACGACCCGACCCGCGCGGAGCCGATACTCTATCGCGCAGGCGACTATATACGCTTCTTCGCCGTCGATGAACAGGAGTATCGCCGCATTGAAGAGCTCGTAAGCCGCAACGAATACGAGTGCAGAATAACGACCGGGGAGGGCAAATGATATGAGTATGCATATAATCTCTCCCGGTATGCTCACCACCGTTCAGGATCTCGGACGCCGCGGCTATATGGCGTCGGGATTCCAGCAGGGCGGCGCAATGGATCAGTTTGC
>ERZ1505079.465-NODE-465-length-10803-cov-3.338854_pt1 | contig 10803 bp, 8 predicted proteins | sample MGYA00575740_ERZ1505079 | MGnify/ENA primary metagenome ERZ1505079 (study PRJEB39906, sample SAMEA3182062) | gut metagenome | biome: human; feature: gut; material: Stool; isolation source: human stools | place: Canada | collected 2013-01-14 ...
CCGCTCCACCCGCGCAAGCAGCGGCTTCATCGTCTCCGCCGCGCGGCGGATAGCCTCCTCCGCCGGCAGGGCGAGCACATTCGGGTCCATGACCTCGACAGAGCAGGGGCCGTCGTAGCCGGTCGCCCGGACGCTCCGCAGCAGCTCCTCCAAGGGAGCGTCGCCCTCGCCGGGCCAGTAGCTCTCCGCGCGCTGCGCCGTGAACGGGGCGCGCGCCGGGCAGTCGCTGACATGGACCATAAAGAGCCGGTCGCCGCGCAGAGCCGACAGCTCCTCCGGCCGCGAGCCGCCGGCGCAGAAATGCCAGGTGTCGAACAGCATTCCCACGTTGGCGCGGTCCACGGCTTCAAGGATCTCCGCGCACTGCGCGAAGGTCCGCACGGAGCTGCCCGGCACCGCCATAAATTCCAGCGCCAGCCGCACGCCGTAGTCCGCCGCGGCGTCCGAGAGCCGCAGCAGCGAATCGGCGGTCTCGCGGCAGATCGCCGCCGCGGAGATCCCCTCCGGCACGTTGAAGGACGCAATGACCTCCATGCAGCCGCAGCCGAGCACGCGGCAGGCCGCAAAGCACCAGTCGCTCAGCTCGCGCAGCATCCGCCCGCCAGCCTTGGTCTGAAAGGAAACGCTCTCAAGCGCGTTCAGACTCGCCGCGCGGACGTGCTGCTCCTCCAGCGTCTGCCGCAGCGCCTCCAGCGTCCCGCCGCCGCGCAGATAGCGCAGGAGCGTGCCCTTGCGCAGCTCCACAGCGGAAAAGCCTGCCTGTGCGCAAAGCGCGATGTCCTCTGGCAGCGCGCCGTTTTTCATCACGGTCATTTCATTGAAGCAAAGCTCCATTCTCTCACTCTCCTTTGTTTTTCAGAAATTCTGTGCGGAGGGCCCTGCCCTCACGCGTCCCGCAGCACCGCGCGGTACTGCCGCACGGTGCTGCGCTTTCTATTTCTTCCGCCATACACGCAGCGCCCGCACGAGCGTCGCCGCGTCGAGCGATTTTTCGATTCATCATACCATATTTTCCTGGCTCTGCCAAGAGTCCGGCAGGCGCGGTATGCATTTCGTGCCGCAAAAACATACATTTCAGGCAGATTGTTCGCACCCGCTCAAATATTGTGGTATGCTCTATTTTGTAAAATTGTCGGGAAACAGGTCGTTTCCCCTCGAATTTTGGAATAAGGACGCGTCACGTTTTTATTTCCTGACCGGGTTTCCCGTTCAGCATGGCAGATCAACCGCAGACTTTTAGGGAGGACAGAGAAAATCATGGACAAGAAGAGCAACATGAAGAAGGCTATGTACGAAATGTTCGGCGTCGGCGGAGACGGCTCCGAGGCGGCAAGTACTGCTCCGGCGCAGGTCAAGAGCGCGTCCGTCGAGGTCAAGAGCGCCCCTGGTGCGGAGAAAAAGAGCGTGGATCACGCTCCGGTCAAGACACCCGAGGCCAGACCCGCCGCCAGCTGTCTTGCCCCCGGCACGGTCTTTGAGGGCTCCTTCCGCGCCAAGGGTGACATTGAGATCGCCGGCGAGCTCAAGGGCGACGTGGCCTCCGAGGGCAGCGTGCTGCTGCGCTCCAACCTACAGAGCAATATCACGGCGGGCAGCGTGAAGCTCACCGGCTGCACCCTCATCGGCGATATCACCGCGAACGGTCCCGTCACCGTCAGCGAGGATTCCAAGGTCACGGGCAACATCACGGCGCAGTCTCTGCTGTGCGCCGGCGAGATCAACGGCGATATCCGCATCAGCGGCAACACCCAGATGGACGCTAACGCGCGCGTGAGCGGCAGTGTTGTCACCGGCACGATCTCCGTGGCGGCGGGCGCGGTCCTGAACGGCAGCGTTGAGATGAAGGGCACAATGGAGGCGAAGTCTTGAACGCCGCGGCAAAGGAACTGCCCGTCTCCTACGATCTGAGCAAGCCGCAGGAGGACAGGGAGCCCTACATCGGCAGCGTTCTGTTTTTCAAGCACGTTATCTTCACCGTGACGCTGCTGCTGATCCTCATTCCCACCACGCTGTCCATTTACCTCTTCGCGCAGGTTCGCAGCCTGAGCCGGCAGCTCGACGCGGCAGGCAGCCAGCTGGCGGCCATGCAGGAGCAGCTTCCGTCGACCACGCCCGAGGGCGGCGAGCCCACGCCGGCTGAGCCCGATCCTCCGGCGGCCGAGGTCCCCGCCTACACGGAGCTTTACCCCGAGCTGTACGCCGACGATTCGCTGCGCGGCACCGTGGACGTGGACAACGCCGTCTACCTGACCTTTGACGACGGTCCCTCGGCGCGGACGGATGAAATTCTGGAGATCCTTGACAAGTACGGCGTCAAGGCTACCTTCTTCGTGGTCGGCGCAAATGAGGAGGGCGATCTCGAGCGGATGCAGAAGATCGTCGCGGCGGGCCACACGCTTGCTATCCACAGCTATTCGCACGACTACAAGAAAATATACGCCTCGGTCGAAGCATATCTGGAGGACTTCAACCAGATGTTCTGCCAGATCTACGAGGCCACCGGCGTCAAGCCGCAGATCTTCCGCTTCCCCGGCGGCAGCGTCAACAGCTATAATGTCGGCATCCATCAGCAGCTCATCGCCGAAATGACGCGGCGCGGCTTCGTCTACTTCGACTGGAACGTCGCCAACGGCGACGCCGTGTTCTCCAAAATTCAGCCCTCGTCGACGCTGACGGCCAATGCGCTCAAGGGTGTCGGCACCGCGCGGCGCGCCATCATCCTCATGCACGACAGCAGCGCCAAGACTACCACCGTCGAGGCCCTGCCTGCCATCATCGAGGGCTATCTTGAGGCGGGCTACTCCTTCGCCGCTCTCACCCCATCGACCCGTTCCGTCACGTTCAGCTATCTGGATTGACCGCAAACGTCAAAAGATCGACCCCGCAGGGCCATTTGACCCTGCGGGGTTTTCTGTTCGCATCTTTCGCCGCGGTCCGTGCCGGACCGTGGCGGGCAGGGCGTCAGCCAAGCTTTTCGCACAGGTCCTCAAGCGCGGCGGTCATGGCCTCCTCAAAGGAAGGGTGCGGGCGCATCGCGCGGCAGAACTGCTCGGCGGTCAGGTGGTTGGCGAGCGCCTGCGCCACGCCGCCGATCATATCGCTCGCGTGCTCGCACATGAGCTGCGCGCCGATCAACTCGCGCGTTTCGGCGTGGGCGACAAGCTTCATGAAGCAGCGGCCCGGGTCGGCGATGACCGTTTTGGCGTTGCCGAACATGACGTGCTTGCCGACCTTGACGGGGATCCCCTTCTCCTTGGCTTCCGCCTCCGTGAGACCGACGACCGCGATCTCGGGACGACAGTAGATGCAGCTCGGGATGACCGAGAGATCGGTGTGATCCTGCACACCGCACAGGCGCTCGACACAGGCAATGCCCTGCGCGGTGGCGACGTGGGCGAGCTGGATTTTTGAGGACACATCGCCGATGGCGTAGACACGCGGCAGGCTCGTTTCAAAATTCCCGTCCACCGCGATGCTGCGGCCATTCATTTCGACACCGACGCCGTCGGCGAACAGGCCGTCGCAGTAAGCACGGCGGCCGATGGCGCAGAGCACCGCTTCGCCGGAGACGGTCTCCTCCGTTTCCTTGCAGGTGAAGTGTACGGCAAGGTCCTCGCCCGCCTGCTCCACGCGCTGTACCATCGCGTTCGTGAAGACCTTCACGCCCTGCTTTTTCAGAATGAGCGCGAGGTTCTGCCCCAGCTCCTTATCCATGCTCGGCAGCAGGCGGTCCATGCCCTCGATGACCGTGACGGCACAGCCGAGGTCGGCGTAAAACGTGGCAAATTCGATGCCGATGACGCCGCCGCCGATGATGACGATGGAGCGGTAGAGGTGGTCGCAGCCCTCGAGCAGCTCGTCGGAGGTCATGGCAAGCTCCAGCCCCGGGATCGGCGGGCGGGACGGCACGGAGCCGGTGGCAATGAGAATGTCGTCGCAGGTGTAGTCGTTGGCGCTGCCGTCCGCGTCCGCCACGCGGACACAGCCGGAGCCGGTGATGAGCGCCGTGCCGCGCAGCAGGTCGATCTTCGCGGTCTTGAAAAGCGACTCGATGCCGGCGGAGAGCTTCTGTGAAACGGCGCGCTTGTAAGCAAAAATTTCAGCCATGTCGGCATGGATATCCTCGGTGTGGATGCCGCAGTGCGCGCCGTTCTTCGCGTCGCGGTAGATAGCAGAGGCGTGGAGCAGCGTTTTGGTCGGGATGCAGCCGCGGTTCAGGCAGGTGCCGCCCGCCTCGCGCCGCTCGACCACGGCGACTTTTTTGCCCAGCTTTGCCGCGCGGAGCGCAGCCTCGTAGCCGCCGGGACCGGCGCCGATGACGATGAGTTGATAATCAGCCATAGTGTTTCTTTCCTTTTGAGGGCAATGCCGCCGTTTTCGCGGCGGCATTGCGTGTTTTTTATTGCGCGAACGAATAGCGCAGGATCATATTGCGTGCCGCGCCGACCTCGTCAAGACGGCGGACGGGCGTATCATGCGGCGCGGTATGGAGCGCGTCGGGGTCGGAATAGGCAAGGTCAAAGAGCCTGCCGTAGATGTCGCAGACCTCGTCCATCGTCTCCTTGCTCTCGGTCTCGCAGGGCTCGACCATGAGCGCCTCGTGGACGATGAGCGGGAAGTACATCGTGGGCGGGTGCAGGCCGTAGTCGAGCATTCCCTTGGCAAGGTCGAGTGCGGAAACGCCCGTCTCCTTGTGCAGATCGACCAGCGACATGACGAACTCGTGCATACAGATCTCGTCGTAGGCCATGGTGAACTTCTCCGCGAGCTTCACGCGCATATAGTTGGCGTTGAGCACGGCGTTCATCGCCGCCTCTGGAATGCCGGTCCTTCCGAGCGTGAGCACATAGGTCAGCGCCTTGATGCAGACGTCGAAGTTGCCGTAGAACAGCTTCACGCGGCCGATGGACTTCTCGGGATAGTCGAAGGCAAGCCTGCCGTCCTTCTCCACCACCAGCGGGCCGGGCATATACTTGCGCAGAAAGTCCTTGCAGCCGACCGCGCCCGCACCGGGGCCACCGCCGCCATGCGGCGTGGCAAAGGTCTTGTGCAGGTTCGAGTGGATGCAGTCGAAGCCCATGTCGCCCGGGCGGACGACGCCCATGACGGCGTTGAGGTTCGCGCCGTCGTAGTAGCACAGGCCGCCCGCGTCGTGGACGATCTTTGTGATCTCCAGAATGTTCTTATCGAAGATGCCGACCGTGTTCGGGTTCGTGAGCATCAGTCCCGCCGTGTCGGGGCCGACGGCGGCACGCAGCGCGTCGAGATCGACGCAGCCATCCGCGCCGGAGGGGATGTTCACCACCTGATAGCCGCACATGGCGGCGGTGGCGGGGTTCGTTCCGTGGGCGGAGTCGGGCACGATGATCTTCGTGCGCGCAGCGTCGCCGCGGTCGGTATGGTATGCCTTGATGAGCAGCACGCCGGTGAATTCGCCGTGTGCGCCCGCGGCAGGCTGGAACGTGACCGCGTCCATGCCGAAGATCTCGCCCAGCTCGCTGCCCAGAACATGCAGCGCCTCGAGCGCGCCCTGCGCCGTTTCGACCGGCTGGAGCGGGTGGAGCTGCGTGAAGCCAGGCAGCGCCGCCATGTCCTCGTCGATTTTGGGGTTGTACTTCATCGTGCAGGAGCCGAGGGGATAGAAGCCGTCGTTCACGCCGTGGATGCGCTTGCAAAGCGCCGTGTAGTGGCGCGTCAGCTCATTTTCACTCACATGGGGTAGGCGCAGGGGCGCTGTGCGCTCCTCTGGGAGCGTGTATTCCGGCACATCGCACGCAGGCATCAGGCTCAGACCGCGGCCCTCCGTGCCAAGCTCAAAGATCAGCTTCATTTCAGCACCTCCTTCACGATGGAAACGGCTTTGTCAAGCTGCGCCTTGCTCACAAGCTCGGTCACGCACCAGAGGATGCCGCCGTCCACCTCCGCGCCGCCGAGGATGTCCGCCGCGTCGAGCGCGTCAAGGATCTTTTTGCGGCAGTTGGGGCACTCAACCTCGGTCACGAACTCGTGGAAGAATTCGCCCTGATACTTGAGCTTGCAGCCGGCCTTGACAAGCTCGGCGGCAAAGTAGTGCGCCTTCGAAGTGCAGAGCCGTGCGCACTGCTTCATGCCCGCTTCGCCCATCGCCGCCATGTAAACGCCCGCGGTGAAGGCGCACAGCGCCTGATTCGAGCAGATGTTGGAGCTGGCCTTCTCGCGGCGGATGTGCTGCTCCCGCGCGGAGAGCGTGAGCACATAGCCGGTCTTGCCGTCTACGTCCTTCGTCTGACCGACGATGCGGCCGGGAAGCTTGCGCGTCATGGCGGCAGTCGTCGCCATAAAGCCGAGGTAGGGGCCGCCGAAGGCGGTGTCGAGCCCGAGGGGCTGGCCGTCGCCCACGGCGATGTCAGCGCCCATCTCACGTGGAGTCGGCAAAAGAGCACAGGCGATGGGGTTCACGCCCATGACGAACTTCGCGCCCGCAGCATGGACAAGCTCGCCGATGGCTTTTGCGTCTTCGATCTGCCCGAAGTAGTTCGGCTGCTGGAGGTAGAAGCACGCGGCGTCCTCGCCGAGCGCGGCCTTGAGCGCGTCGAGATCGGTTCTGCCATCCTTTGCGGGAACGACGGTCAGCTCGGTGTTCGAGGCAAAGCAGTAGGTCTGCATGACCTCGATGACCTGCGGGTTCACGCAGGCGGAGACAGGGCGGAAACATACGCCTTTGTACGCTTGCGGTCGCGGCACATGGGGATGGTCTCGGCGGCGGCGGTCGCGCCGTCGTAGTGGGAGGCGTTGGCAACGTCCATGCCCGTCAGTTCGCAGATCATAGTCTGGAACTCGAACGTGCCTTGCAGCACGCCCTGACTGATCTCCGCCTGATAGGGCGTGTAGCAGGTGACCAGCTCCTCGCGGGAGGTGATGGACTTCACAACGGCGGGAATGAAGTGGCGGTAGGCGCCCGCGCCGCGCAGAACGGTCTTGTAGACCTTGTTCTTCTCCGCCATGGCGGTGACGGCCTCGCGTACCTCCAGCTCGCTCATGCCCTCGGGGATGTTGAGCGTCCCGTTCAGCAGCATCCCCTGCGGGACCGCCTGATACAGGTCCTCAAGGCTTTTGACCCCGATGGCAGCAAGCATTTCCTCCCGTTCCGCCGCGGTGGTCGGAACATAAGAGCCCATCAGCCCTCCTCGGCGCAATGCGCCTCATAAGCCGCCGCGTCGAGCAGCTCCTCGGTGCCGCCGATGCCCTCGACCTTGATGATCCACGCGCCGTAGGGATCGGAGTTGAGCGTTTCGGGCGCGTCGGCCAGCGCCTCGTTGACCGCGCAGATGGTGCCGCTGACGGGGGAAATGATGTCGGAGACCGCCTTGACGGATTCAACATCGCCGAAGCTCTCGCCTGCGGTGACCGCGTCGCCCTCGGTGGGCAGGTTGATAAACACCACATCGCCCAGCGCGTCCTGTGCAAAATCGGAGATGCCGACGACGGCGATCTCGCCGTCCATCCTGACCCACTCGTGGGACTTGGAATACTTTAGCTCAGCAGGAAAATTCATTGTGTTGTCCTCCTCAAATTTTTGTTGTAGAAATCGTTGTGGTAGTATGTATGCTTACTTGTCCAGCTTATAGAACGGCATGGGCACGATCTCCAGCTCGATCATGCGCCCGCGCACGTCGGCGTTGAGGTGCCGGCCGATCTCGATATCCTCGACCGGGATGTAGCCCATCGCGACGCCGCAGCCGATAAACGGCGCGAATGTGCCGGAGGACGTCCAGCCGAGCTTCTCGCCCTCCATCGTATAGAGGTCGCAGTGCTCGCGCACGATGCCGCGTCCGACGACCTTCATGCCGATGCGCTTTAACTTCGGCGCACCGAGCGCGACGAGCGCGTCGCGGCCGATGAAGTCCTTGCCGGTCAGCTTGCAGGGAAGGCCCGCCATCTTCGGCGTGATCTCCTCGTTCATCTCGTGGCCGTAGAGCGGCATGGAGGCTTCGAGCCGCAGCGTGTCGCGCGCGCCGAGTCCGCAGGGGATCAGGCCGTACTCCTCGCCCGCGGCGAGCAGGGCGTGCCAGAGGTCAACGGTGTCCTCGGCCCTGCAGTAGAGCTCAAAGCCGTATTCGCCGGTATAGCCTGTCTGGGAAACGAGAGCTTGAATGGTGCGGCTGCCGAGGTCGAGCGGAACGTTGTCGATAAAGGTGTAATACTTCGCGGGAATGTACTGCTCCGCGCAGAGCTTTTTGAGAATGTCGCCGGACGTTGGTCCTTGCAGCGCGACCTGTCCCCAGTCGTCACCCTCGTCGCGGTAGTCCACGTCGCCGAACAGATGGCTCTCGACCCACGCGGCATCCTTGTCGCGGTTGCCCGCGTTGACGACCAGCCAGTAGTCGTCGGCGGCACAGCGGTAAACGATGAAATCGTCAATAATGCCGCCCGCGTCGTTGCAGAACATGGCGTACTTGATGTCGCCGTCCTGCATGGTGGAGATATCCGCGGTGATGAGCTTCTGCACGTTTGCGACCGCGTCGGGGCCCTTGAGCCGCAGCTCGCCCATGTGCGACACGTCAAAGAGTCCCGCCTTCTGCCGCACGGCCATGTGCTCGGCGAGCACACCGGTGGGATACTGCACGGGCATCAGAAAGCCGCCGAACTCAACGATCTTTCCGCCCGCGTCCACATGGGTCTGATACAGGGGTGTTTTCCTTTCCATAAGCTGTTTCCTCCTCTATTATCATTTTTGAACGATAGTATAAAAATGATTAAAATATGGCATAGAAAAAAGGCACAAAGTCCCCCTTGGAACTTTGTGCCTCCGTTTTATGACCTGAGAGTTTCCCTGACACAGCATATCGCATCCTGCAGGTTGCACCTTCGGCGTGCGGCAAGCCGCACTTTTCGGAGCGTCGTCCGAGTCCGGTCCTTTTGCCTGAGAGCTTCTGCGTTCCCCTTCGGCGCCGCGGCAGATATTCCGCGGTCTCTCCCGTGACCCATCATCCGATCACCTTATCCACTTACCTTTTTAAGGTAACACAGGCTGCGTGCTTTTGTCAAGAAAGATATTTTGTCGTTTTGCCGAAAAATATGCAGGTGCGAGAGAAGGGCTGCTTTTCGGACGTTTTGTTACCAAACGCTCACGCGCGTCTCCGGCGCGGTCCACATCCCGTCGCCGGGCTGGATACCATAGGTCGTGTAGAATTCCGGCAGCGTCTGCAGTACGCGGTTGCAGCGCAGCTTATCCGGCGCGTGGACGTCGGTCACGGCCAGATACTCGCGCATCTGCCGCGAGGTCGTGGACGCCCAGGTGTTCGCGACGGCGCGGAAGAGCTTGTCGAGGTCGGGGTGGTCGAGCTTCTTCGCCGCCGCGACGATGCACTTTGCCGCGCCGAGGTCGGCCACGTTTTCGGAAATGGTCAGCGCGCCGCTGCACGCGATGCCGGGATAGGCCTCCTGCCCGTCGTACCATTCGGCCACAGCCTGACACTTCTGCCGGAAGGCGGCGTAGTCCTCCGCCGTCCACCAGTCGGCGGCGCTGCCGTTCTCGTCGAACTTCGCGCCGTTGTTGTCAAAGGCGTGGGTGATCTCGTGGGCAATGATGTAGCCGATGCCGCCGAGGTTCTCCTCGCGACTGGCGTTCACGTCGTAAAGCGGCGACTGCAGAATGGCAGCGGGGAAGGTGATGTCGTTGGCGCTGGGATTGTAGCAGGCGTTGACCGTAAAGGGCGTCATGATCCATTCGCTCTTATCCGGCGCGTCGTTCTGGTGGGCGAGGACATCCTGCTTCATCGCCATCTGAATGGCGATGACGTTGGAGAAGAAGGAGCCGCCCTCGGCGGGGGACTTGATCTCCGCGCGGTCAAGACAGCTTTCCCAGCTGTCGGGATAGCCGACCTTGACGCCCATGGTGTCGAGCTTCTTTACGGCCTCGGCCTTGGTTTCGGCGCTCATCCAGTCCTGCGCCAGAATGCGCTCCTTGTAGATGGCGATGAACTCGCCGATCATCTCCTCCACGTCGGCCTTGGCTTTGGCGGAGAAGTATTCGTCCACATAGGCGCGGCTGAGGTAATCCGCCAGAAGCGCCTGCACCTGCTGCGCCGCGATCTGCTCATTGCTCTGGCGGGCATCTACGCCGTAGTAGGCCAGCACGAAGTCGAAGTACGCGTCCATAAATCCCTGATTGAGCGATGTGGCCACGCTTTGCAGCAGCGCCAGACGCGCCGCGGTCTTGAGCAGGGCAAGGTGGGCGTCGTCGTAGAGCGCCGCGGCTGCCTTCAGCGCGCCGACGTCGCTGACCATGATCCGCTCCGCGTTTTCAATGCCGCTGGCGGCAAGAACGGCGTCAAGGTCCACGTTCGGCAGCAGCGTCTTGAGCTCGCCGAGCGTGAAGAGGTTGTAGGTCTTGTCCACGTTGCTGTAGTCCTGCGGGTCGAGCGAGGCCGCGGAGATCGCCGCCTCGGCGTCATAGAACGCAGCGACGCGCTGCGCCGCCTCGTCCGCGCCAAGGCCGGAGAGCGTCAGCAGCGATGTGAGATATGTGGTGTAGGCGCTCCTTTGCGCATCGGCGCCGTTGACGTAGAAGTCCTTGTCCATACCCGCGCCGATGAGCGAGAATGCGGCGATTCTGCGGCTCGAATCCGCGAGGTCGGTCGTCAGGCCGAAGCCGAGGAGCATGGACAGCCCCAGCTCCTTCTGCATCTGCGCATCGACGCTCACCAGCTCGTCGAGCGTTTTGGCGTTTTCGATGGCATCAAGGTACTTCTGAATGGGCGCGACGCCGGCCCTCTCGCGGCCCTCGGCGTCCATCACGCAGTCGTAGAGCGCCTTGATCTT
>ERZ1505079.494-NODE-494-length-10277-cov-2.690961_pt1 | contig 10277 bp, 8 predicted proteins | sample MGYA00575740_ERZ1505079 | MGnify/ENA primary metagenome ERZ1505079 (study PRJEB39906, sample SAMEA3182062) | gut metagenome | biome: human; feature: gut; material: Stool; isolation source: human stools | place: Canada | collected 2013-01-14 ...
GTGTTCCGAAATGTTATATAATCCACTTTTTGAATTGACATAAAGTCACCATTTGATATAAAATTAAAGTGTTGTGAGGTTTCCTGTGCAGGTGGTATGCCATGGCGGAAAACGCCCTCCGTTGAAATCTCGCCATCATTGCTCAATAACAGCGGAAGGGTCTCCTAAAGAGACCCTTCCGCTGTTATTGAGCAGAATCTTTTTTCGGAGCAGACCGCAAATGAGCCGCTCTTTCTTTTTGTGAAGCCGCAATTGCCATCATGTGGTCGTACATCTCATCCCCAACACACTTTCTCGCGTACTGACACCATTGCACACAGCTCAACGTGTCATTATACGCAATGAACCCGCAGGTCTCGCATGCCATCTGCGTGTCTATAGAGAACAGCTCAATGATGCTCCCGCAATTCGGGCAGATCTTTTCGATGATCGTGGGGGTACGCGGCTTACCCTGGCAGCCACTCAGCATAGAGAGGAACCCTTCGACCGCAGGGCAAAGGCTTGCGGCCGCCTTTCTTGTGTTATTATATATTACGATTGCCTAGGGTGCACCCAATATCATAGGGGTGCACCTCTGTGGAAAACGACGCAAGCGTCTCGCCAGTCTAATCCCGGTATTCCGGCAGTCTATCTACCACGTCATAATCATAATCTGCGGTACGCCGAAGCTGCTCGTTTGTATGGGTGATCTTATCAGACATGCTCTCCAAGAATTTCCGCAGCAGCTTCACGCCAACGGCGGGATGCCGCTCCAGCAGGTCATTTAGCCGGGTTTTGCCAATGCACAGCAGCTCCGTAAACTCCGTGGCAACGCCGCTGAGCCGAAATACATTGCGTGTCAGGCAGTTCTCTCCAATAAAGCTGCCGACGCCCAGCGTGGCCATCTCCAGCGGAGCGGCTCCGCTGTTGTTCTCCCGATTGGCCACCAACCGGATATTTCCCTTCAGCACAAGGCAGACCTCATCATTATGATCCCCGCTGGCGAATACCGTTTCATTTTCATAATAGGTTTTTACATGGCAATAGTCTCGTAGAATAGCGCGATCCTTCTCAGTAAGGTCTGACAGCACCGGCAGCTTTGTCAGGATCAGCAGCACATCCGCCTCGCTGAGCCTCCTGCGGTGCTCCTTGTCCAAATGGATCTCCGGTGCGGAAATATTGTGCCGCTCCAGAATGGCCCGAACGGCGTACCGCTCTTTTCTGACAAGGGCAATCAGCCTTTCCCATTCCGTCTGCACGTCCAGATAGGCACGGAATGCATTAAAGACAGGCTGGGCGTCATGTTTGGCAAGGTATATGTTCTGCATGGCTTCCATTGCCGCCGCCGGGTCGTTTTCCGCCAGATACTGGGTGGCCAGCATCATGCTGCTCCGGTAGATTTTCTCCTCCAGATCCTCTTTCAGAAACGCGCCAGGATAGGGATCCAAGTCCTCGGGGTCGACCCTGACCAGATTGCTTGTCTTATACTGTGAGGTCATCTTGGTCCGCTGGTAGACGAAGCGGTAAATATCCTCCCGCATACGCATCCACTGGGGATGGGTTTTAGGCTGCGGCAGGTGCCTGATGGATAGGGTGTTGTCCAGAAAGAAGCTGAAGCCGAACATTCTGCTGTTGATCAGATAGTCGATATCTTCGCCTCTTTTGACCAACGGGTCAAAGGGGACACATTCAAACATCTCTCTGTGCAAGATCATGGCGCCGCCAAAGGCAAAGGGGGTCCGTTTCAAGCGTGGACCGCTCCCAATGATCTGGTCAAACGCCTGCGCCTTGCTTCCAAAACGATCCCAATAAGTCATCCACGGCTCCGGCGTCACATCATCATAGTACCGGCCCTTTCCGTTAAGATAGTAGCCCGCCACGCCGTGTACCACATCACCATACACTCTGCGCCCAAGGAATTCCAGAGAACGGGGCACAAAATCCGGAAGCTCAAAAACCTCGTCGTCATCGATCAGCAGCGCGGCGTCAGCCGTCAGAATGGTGGCCGCCAGCAGACACATATTCCGCACATTGGAATATCCGAACATGGACAGCAGTGCCGCCCCCCTGTCACCAAGACCCGCACCCTTCAGGATGCGGGAAATGGCGGCAAGATCGCCTGCCGTAAAGAGATACGTCTCCGCCCGTAGCTTCACGCGCTTGACGATACGGTAAACCTGCTCATAGGCGGCATCCTCCACATCAGGTGTTGTAGGGCAAATTAGGATCACCAGCTTGAAGTCTTTTTCCTGAAACTGCTGCATACTGACAAGGGTTCGCTCCAGAGTACCCTCCTGATCAACCGGAGTGGGGTGATCGTAGACGGCATCCCCCTCCTGCCAACACTTGCCGGAGCTCCTGCACCAGTAGGTGGGTATGATCATCGTTTTTCTCATGGCCGCTTTCCCCCTACCACGCATTGCGGTAAAACTGCAAGGAACCATAAAGCCGAAGCAGATTTTGCAGGTATGTTGCCTGGGTGTAGCCGTTTCGCGCATAATCCGCAATGGTTTTTCTACGCTCTGGCTCCTGTTCATTACGCATAAGCTCATCTAAAATAGCGGCGTAAAGCTCCTCCTCGTCGTCGATCGCCACGAGCGTGCCCACCCGGTTGTTAACAAATTCCGGCAAGCCGCCCGCGTTCGTCGCTACCACCGGTGTACCGCAAGCCATGGCTTCCAGGGCGACAAGGCCAAAAGGCTCCTTGCGGGAAGGAATGACAAACACATCTGCGGCACAGTAGAGTCTGCGCAGCTCCTCCTGTGTTTTGTGGCCCAGGAAGTAGGTCGACTTCAAACCCAGCATCTGCGAGAGATCCATCAGCTCCTCTCGCTCCTGCCCATCGCCTGCAATCAAGGTAAGAATCCTTGGAGATTCCTGCTCCTCGTAATAGCGCGCTGCGGACAGAAGATTTTCTACGCCCTTGAAGGTGGTGAGTTTCCCTGCAAAGAGTACGATCTTCTCTCCGTTATAGGGGATGTTCATCTGGGTGAGAAGCGATGTGCGATCCACATCCTCAGGATAGAATACATCCTCATTATACCCGTTTGGCAACAGTGAAATCTTCGCGCAGGCTTCCGGGAAGTTCTCCAGCACCGCATCTCTGTTGCTGCTGGAGATAGCAATGATTTTTGTGCAGTGCTTAACGGTTTCCTCCGCAAAGCCTCGGAATCCCGGCCATTTGACACAGCCCATAAGGTCTGTCCCATGGGTGGTTACCACAGTGGGGATATGGTGCTTTACCGCCAGCCAGGAGAGGCACCAAATATGCTGTGCATGAATAATATCCGGCTGAAATTCCATAACAGCCTTTTGGATCGCCGCGTCAAACGCCGCCAGATATTGCGCGAACTCTTCGCTGCTCAGGTCAGCAAAGGTGGTCGTGCTTCGGGGATGGGTGGTGAAGCACGGAAAATTAAAGGGTAAATGCTCCTTTTTCGTTCGCCTTTTTGCACCCTTCGCGGAAAACATAACCGGAATAAGCCTCACTCCGGGAATATCTGCCGACGGAGAATTTTCTGGGAATACCGCGCATACTTCATGCCCCTGTTTTGTCAGATGCGCCGCGATATTTTTTGTATATGTGCCGCTGCCAGAGCCCTCCAGCGGGAAATGGTTCACCATCAAAACTTTCATCGTTCAAACCACCTTTCCATAAAATCGTCCCAGGCCCGCTTTGCTCTTGTATATTGCACGACCATATCCGGCAGGCATGCCTCCGCCGCCTGCTGAATGTTTGGAAGGTTGAGGAACCGAGAATCCTGTGTATATCGGAACAAGGCTCTTGCCCCCACCTCTAATTGCTCCGCGCGCCAGTCAAAGTGGGACGCATCATATCCGGTTTGCCATCGGAGAAATACGTTCCGTCCGATCCATCCGGTACAAGCATAGTAGAGCCGATCACGGATACGGCTATCTGTCCGCAGCTCCGGAACCGCGGAATAGTCGCCATAGGTATCATGGAAGATATGAGCCCCGATATCGAGGCAGTTGATTCTATTCTTCGCGGCGGCAAGGCCGAGGAAGGTATCTTCTCCCCTCGCAAGGAAGGGAACCCCATTAAAGAAATAATATGGTGAGAAAAAAGGCGGCAGGGTGGGAAATGCCCCCATCCTGATCCCAAGATTCCCACCCAGCACTTTAGTGGTGGACACCGGCTCCGGCATATCCGCACCTTGAAGGACAAGTCCGCGATGCAGCTTGCTGTCGTGCCAGAAAAGACACATTTCCTCTTTATGAAGTCCGTACAGCAACGCAGACATTCCGTCAAAGTCCGCCGGTGGCAGGATACTGTAACCGGAATAGTCGCTGCTGGTAATATCCGCGCCCATTTCCATTCCCCGCAGATGCGCTCCCACAAAGTCGATCTCCTCCAAACAAACCGTTCCGTTCTCCCTCCGGCGCAGCACCGCCGGCTGTACGTCAGAATCCACAAAGATAAGTACATCTATTTTCTCAAAGAGTGCTTCCAGCAGAACGTGATTGCGGTTAAATCCGTAGGGAATCAGCCCTCGTCCATCCAACAACGGGCAGTAAAGCAGATCGGATATCGAGTTTTGCCGCAGATTGAGATATCCCAATTCCCATTTGGCTTTTTCATAGTCGTGCAGTTTTACCAACGAGAGCCTAGCGCGTCCCTCCAGTATCTGCACCGCCGTCCAATCGAATCGATGTGAATAAGCAACGATTACGTGGCTGATCCCGTGGCCAAACTTTTCCGCATTATCCAGAAATGCCAGAATCGGTTCCGCTGAGACGAAGTCTCTGACGATCATTCCCAGCGCAACGCTTCCCAGAGTCGTCCTCATGATAGTCTACCTCCTTTCAATGAACGGGTTTACATCGAGAATAAAAAAGGCCGCGCAAATTTTCCGGGTACTGCTCTCACGCAGAAACACCGAGAAATCTGAACGGCACAACATATACAATATGTATTCAATTTGCTGTCTCTATTTAGGACATGGCCGGTCAGTATCAAAAACAATCGGTCTTCTCTGCCTGTATCAACCATTGCTGCACACTGTCCCGCGAATGTGGTCTCCTCCCGCCTGTTGATATCATTATACCAGCATAGATTAGGAGTTGCAATTACAAAACATCAACAAAACGGTTGCAGTTGCAGGATATGCACCGCAGAAGCAAGGTGGCAAAACACACAGGGCGCAAGTAGCCCTTCAAAATTTCCCCAAAATGTTGCTTTACCAACAGAAGATAGGTTATCCATAAAGTATAATGACATTATCCCCCTCAGTATCTTTCTCCATACGAGAAAGCTATCCCTTCCCTCTGATGCCAGCAGGTGCGGCGATTGGTCGTATCTGCTGGCATTAGTATGGGGTTTGTTAACGTTTTATTTCAAGTGAATCGCCGTGCCGATCGCAGCAATCATTTTTCTTCGTTATTGCGGCTCGCTTTCAGAAGTATCTTTACGCCTCATGATCCATCCACTGACGCTTCTGGGAACAGGCGGATAAGGAAGAAGCTTTACATTGATAAACCATGCAATAAGAACGGCAAGAATCGTCTGAATCGCTCTCATGAAGGAGTACAGGTACATACTGCTTTCAAAATGGCTGACGATCAAAACGATATAGATTGCAGTTGCCAGCCCGCAAAACGCATGGCATCCCAGTAATTCTGCCGCGCATAGGACAAGCAGGCTTCCCGCCAGCAGAATAGACGCCTCCACCCAATGCCGGTAGGCTTGCGCCGGCAACTGCCCCCAGAGCCAGTCGGTCAAAAACATGATAGGGAGTCCCACACCAACGGCGGTCAACGTAGCCAAAATACGCATCTTTCCGTTTTCCTTTGTTTTTTCAGAGGTTTCACGAATTTCCATCATACCATAGATGTAGATGAAAATCGGATGCACCTCCAGCCCCGGCACAAAAAGGCGAATCAGCTGCCAAAGGCAGAAGCCGCAAAAAATAGCCAGAATACTCTTGACTTTCCGCATTCCCACATGCGGGTGCATGTGATGGTGGGTATCTTTCCCATCAGGATGTGTGCTACCGCAATCCCCCGGCATGTTGGACATAAGAGGCCTCCCTTCCGATTCTGTGCCGTAGCAGAACACCATCAGCCCGTTTTTTTCTCAAATTTCCCGCCCGGGCAGCGGCAAAGCGGGCAGAGATATCCTTCCGGAATGGTCTCGCCGGAATAGTGATAGCCGCAGACAGGACAGATCCATCCCGCATCTTCCCGCATCGTACGGTAAACCGTGGCGGTAGGCGGTGGGGCAAAGGCCCCCTTTCGCAAAAACTCATCCATTGTCATCAGCCGCGCGTTGCTGAGTGTTTGTCCGTCTACAGCGTCGCAGATAAACAGATAGTAATTCTTGACAGGGATTGTTTCCGTCACCTTCAAGCTGGCCCATGCGGCAATTCTGTCTGTAAGATAGGGATTGCCAAAGGCGTCCCGCTGCACAGGCAGTCCCGCAAACTTGTCCACCACACGGCTGGAGCGATAGCCGAAAACGCTCAGTAGCTCATGGCTGGCATCCTGCGCAGCCATGGACACCGTCAGTGTGCCGGCTTTCAGCAGCGCTTCGCAGGTACGGTTATCCCTGTTGAGTACGATAGCGCACTTTTGAGGGCTGCCGCTGGTGATCTGAAAGAAAGAACTGATCAGACACCCATAGTTACGTCCGCCCTCAAAAACTCCTACAACATAGAGACCGTAATTGAGTTTATCAAATACCATACGATCCATTTTGAGTCCTCCCTCCTGTAAACATTTTACATTTTAAGAGTAGTTTATCTTAGTAAGATAGCATAGTGCACGGAGAAAAGCCGTTGTCAGAGCAACGGAGCGGTGTAGAAAAAACTTCTACACTATCCTCAAGCGGAAAGTATTCTCAAGATATTGACAAGAAATTAACAATCCGTATAATGAAATTATCTCTCGCAGCGTTCCATGGGGCAGGGATAAGGTCGGCGGGGATGCGCAAGCTATGGTGACAGGTGACGATGGGTCTTTTGTCAATGAGCAGGCAGCAGCTTTCATTGCCTGACAGCCAGGCTTAGATAATCAAAAAAGATAGGAGGACATGATTATGAAGGGTTTTGCCATGCTGAAGATCGGCGAGGTCGGTTGGATCGAAAAGGATCGTCCACAATGCGGGCCGCTGGATGCCATCTGCAAGCCGTTAGCCGTTGCCCTTTGCACCTCAGACGTACACACCGTCTGGGAGGGTGCTGTTGGTGAGCGGCACAACATGATCCTGGGCCACGAATGCTGTGCTCAGGTGGTGGAGGTAGGCTCCGAGGTGCGGGATTTCAAGCCCGGTGATCGGGTCCTGATCCCGGCCATTACCCCCAACTGGAGTTCCCTGGAGGCGCAGGCCGGCTATGCCATGCACTCTGACGGAATGCTGGCAGGATGGAAATTCTCCAACATCAAGGACGGCGTCTTTTCGGAGTATTTCCACGTCAATGACGCTGACGGCAATCTGGCACTGCTGCCGGAGGGCATGGACATTGTGGATGCCTGTATGCTTTCGGACATGGTTCCTACCGGTTTTCATGGCGTGGAACTGGCGGACGTGCAATTTGGCGACACCGTGCTGGTGGTGGGCATCGGCCCTGTTGGCCTGATGTCGGTGGCAGGCGCGGTCCTGCGGGGAGCGTCCCGCATTATTGCGGTGGGCACCCGGCCCAATTGCATTGAGGTGGCCAGAAAATATGGAGCGGATGATTTTATCAGCTATAAAAACGGCCCCATTGACCAGCAGGTGCTGACCATGACCGGTGGCAAAGGAGTAGACAAGGCCATTATCGCCGGTGGTGGCGTTGAAACCTTTGAGCCGGTAGTGAACTGCCTGAAGCCCGGAGGGAAGATCGGCTCTGTGAACTATCTGGGGGACGGCGACTATGTCACGATCCCCCGTGTGGCATGGGGCGTTGGCATGGGTCACAAGCAGATTCAGGGCGGTCTGATGCCCGGCGGCCGCCTTCGCATGGAGAAGCTAGGTGCCTTGGCCATGTCGGGCAGACTGGATGTCAGTCTGCTGGTCTCCCATGTATTTGACGGCTGGGAGCATATTCCCGAAGCGCTGCAGCTGATGAAGGACAAGCCTGCCGACCTGATCAAACCGGTGGTGAGACTGGTATAATTTACGGAGCTGACAGGTTGATCCAGTATATCAGGTATAAATCAAAAGCCCTGGGAAGTCCCAGGGCTTTTGACAACAGGGGAGTTAAACCTGTTGCAGAACAGTCTTCAGCGCATCGATCCGGTCAGTCTTCTCCCAAGCTACATTCAGCTCCTCCCGGCCCATGTGTCCATAGGCGGCCAACTGACGATAAATTGGCTTACGCAGGTCGAGATCACGGATAATGGCGGTCGGTCGCAGGTCAAATACCTGTTTCACAGCAGCCGCCAGTCGGTCATCCGCCACTGTGCCGGTACCGAATGTATCCACCATTACAGACAGGGGCTGAGCCACACCGATGGCATAGGCCAACTGGATTTGGCATCTGCTGGCAAGACCGGCAGCTACCACATTCTTAGCCACCCAGCGAGCGGCATAGGCAGCGGAGCGATCCACTTTTGTGGGGTCTTTACCAGAAAAGGCCCCGCCGCCATGGGGTGCTCTGCCGCCATAGCTGTCCACCACGATCTTCCGCCCAGTCAGCCCGCTATCCCCTTGAGGACCGCCAATAACGAACCGGCCGGTCGGGTTTAAATAGATCTTGGTATTCTCATCCATCAGTGCCGCAGGAACGGTAGGCTTGCTAACCAACTCGATAATATCCTTGCGAATCTGTGTCAGCGGGATTTCAGCGGCATGTTGGGCAGAAACTACTAGCGTGTCCACACGAAAGGGCTTACCATTATCGCCGTACTCCACAGTGACCTGCGTCTTGCCATCCGGCTTTAAATAATCCACAAGGCCCTGTTTTCGTATATCGGTAAGACGCTTAGCCAGCTTATGCGCCAAAGAGAGAGAAAGCGGCATCAGTTCGGGAGTCTCATCACAGGCGTAGCCAAACATCATTCCCTGATCGCCGGCACCATTATCCAATTCATTTTGACCGGATTCCTTTGCTTCCAAAGATTGATCGACACCCAAGGCAATATCACCGGATTGCTCATCAATATTGGCAAGGATAGCGCAGGTATTGCCGTCGAATCCACAGGCGGCGTCATCATAGCCTGCATCAAGAACCACTTGCCGGGCAATCTTGGGAATATCCACACAGCCAGAGGTGGTGATCTGCCCCATAACGAGAATCAGTCCTGTGGAGATAGCCGTCTCACAGGCCACGCGGCCACTGGTATCCACCGCAAAAACAGCATCCAGAACAGCGTCGCTGATCTGATCGCAGATCTTATCGGGATGCCCCTCGGTAACCGATTCGGAAGTAAACAGATATGACGCCATTAAGAAACACTCCTTTCTTGATGCACACAAGAATATATTCATCTGATACTGGCAAGAGCGCCCGGAGAAGCAGTTTTTGCCGCCGGACACTCTTGCCATGCTGAGGATGAGGTAGAAAAGAGTTTTATTGAAAGATTCTCCCATGTAGGGAGAGAGAAGAGGCGGCGCGAAAAGAACATCATTTCCGCGCCGCGCACTCTCTCCGCATCGTTAGATGCAAACCGGGAGAAAGTAGTATGGGCTAGCTCTTAAATTCGCGCTTTGCGGCCAGAACCGCCGCACCGACAAGGGTCAATCGGTCAACGTCACTACACCGCGGATGCATCGCCAGCATTTGGAAAGGGGACGGGGAACATTGTCACTCGCCTTTTCTAACCCGGCAGAAGTAAATGTGGAACTCCTCGTTACCCTTCTGCTCAGTATGATATTCAAAGCCCAGTTTACTCATAGGGCCGTAATACATGATTGGCCGAAATGACTGAATCACGTGAATTCCCTGACCTTTTCTTGTTTCGGCTGCCATTTCCGTGAGTTCCGTCAGCACGTTATCAATTCGACCTCGCAGATCAAGTAGTTCAAATGTGTCCCGCTGGTCTTTCCAAAGCTTATAACTCATGCGTTGCGAATCCTTTCGCTGATATAGATATTAAGAAAAACTGTATCCCTGAATGTTCGGAAATATCTTGACAGATACAATTTAACTATAATATGATTGAAAGAAAACTTCGGTTGCCATGACAACAATTGGAGGGAAATTATGGAACAGTTTCTGCACAATCTCCCCATTTTTCACGGCGTCGAAATAAGCGAGATCAAAAGTCTTCTTGTTTTTCTGACGGCACAAAGAAAAAGCTACAAAAAGGGTGAGATCATCCTGTCCGAAGGTGAGACAACAGACTGTATAGGCGTGGTG
>ERZ1505079.523-NODE-523-length-9997-cov-4.557735_pt1 | contig 9997 bp, 9 predicted proteins | sample MGYA00575740_ERZ1505079 | MGnify/ENA primary metagenome ERZ1505079 (study PRJEB39906, sample SAMEA3182062) | gut metagenome | biome: human; feature: gut; material: Stool; isolation source: human stools | place: Canada | collected 2013-01-14 ...
GGTTCGTTGTAATGGTACTTGCGAGAATCGTCCTCGCATTGCCGAGTATGATGGTTTGCACACTTGTGCAGCTATGAATTCATGTGGCGCTGGCGAAACAGGCTGCGGGTTCGGCTGTCTGGGTTGTGGCGATTGCGTGGCTGCCTGCCAGTTTGGCGCAATCTCTATCAATCCTGAAACTGGCATTCCTGAGGTTGATGAAGAGAAGTGTACGGGTTGTGGTGCTTGCGCCAACGCTTGTCCACGTCATATCATCGAGCTCCGCAAGAAGGGTCCTAAGGGCCGTAGAGTTTACGTTCAGTGCGTAAACCACGACAAGGGTGCTGTTGCCAAGAAGGCTTGTAGCGTTGCTTGCATCGGATGCGGTAAATGTCAGAAGGTCTGCAAGTTTGATGCTATCACCATCGAAAACAATGTGGCTTATGTTGACTTCAATAAGTGCCGCATGTGTACCAAGTGTGTTGATGAATGCCCAACAGGTGCTCTCGTAAAAGTAAATTTCCCAGTTAAGAAAAAGGAGGAATAATCATGAATTTGAGAACTTTTAGAATTGGTGGAGTTCACCCAGAAGAGAATAAGATTACTGCCGAGATGGCTACTCAGGTAGCTCCTCTCCCTAAGCAGGCTATTTTCCCACTTGGTCAGCACATCGGTGCTCCTGCCAAGCCTGTAGTTGCCAAGGGCGACAAGGTGAAGGTGGGTACACTCATTGCTGAGGCTGGTGGCTTTGTGAGTGCTCCTATTTACAGTTCCGTATCAGGAACTGTGTTCAAGGTAGATACATCTATTGATGCTACCGGTTATCGCAAGCCTTGCATTATCATTAATGTAGAAGGCGATGAGTGGGAGGAGAGTATCGACCGCTCTGATAAACTCGAGACGCTTGAGGCTCATACTGAGCTTACTCCAGAGGAAATCGTAAACCGCATCAAGGAAGCGGGTGTCACTGGTATGGGTGGTGCCGGTTTTCCTACCTTCATCAAGCTTTGTCCTCCTCCAGGAGCCAAGGCTGAGTGCGTCATCATCAACGGTGTAGAGTGTGAGCCTTATATCACAGCCGACTATCGCCTGATGATGGAGCATGCCGATGAGATTCTCGTTGGCTTGAACCTCCTGATGAAGGCGGCTAAGGTAGAGAAGGGCTACATCGGTATCGAGGATAACAAACCTGCTGCCATCAAACTCTTCGAGGAAAAGACAGCTAATGACGCTCGTATCGAGATTGTACCTCTGGCTAAGAAGTACCCTCAGGGAGGTGAGAAGCAGCTGGTGGATGCCGTTATCCGCCGTCAGGTTCCTGCTCCTCCAGCTATCCCTGTCAACGTTGGAGCAATTGTTCAGAATGTAGGTACTGCCTTCGCTGTTTATCAGGCAGTTATGAAGAATAAACCTCTCTTCGAGCGCTATACTTCCGTAACCGGCAAGCAGGTGAAGAACCCGGGCAACTTCCTCGTGCGTATAGGAACTCCATTCTCTCAGATGATAGAGAATTGCGGCGGTTTGCCTGAGGGTGACAACAAGGTATTGGCTGGTGGTCCGATGATGGGTAAGGCTGTAATCAGCCTCGATGTACCGGTAACCAAGGGTACCAACTCAATCACCGTATTGACCGATGCTGATGCTCATCGCAAGAAGGCTCAGCCCTGTATCCGCTGTGCCAAGTGTGTGGATGCCTGCCCAATGGGCCTGGAGCCATACTTGCTAGCTACCTTGAGCGTAGTGAAGGATTATGAGCGCCTGGAGGCAGAGGAGGTAACATCCTGCATTGCCTGCGGTTCATGCCAGTTCACCTGTCCTTCACATCGTCCTATCCTCGATAATATTATCAATGGTAAGGGTGCGGTAATGGGCATTATCAGAGCTCGCAACGCAAAGAAGTAAGCGTTCACGTCAAGAATGAATTTCATTTAAGAAAGAATTTAAAAGATAAAATGGGAAAATTAATCGTTTCATTATCGCCACACGCTCATGGAAATGAGAGCGTAGAGAAGAACATGTACGGAGTGATTATCGCTCTCGGGCCTGCCATCCTCGCATCTTTCTATTTCTTCGGCTTGGGTTCAGCAGTTGTTCTGCTCACCTCTGTGGCAGCCTGCGTCTTCTTTGAGTGGGCAATTACAAAATATCTCCTGAAGGAGGAGACCAGCTTGCTCGATGGTTCTGCCATCATCACCGGTCTCTTGCTCGGCATGAACTTGCCAAGTAACCTTCCTCTCTGGATCATCATCATCGGTGCCCTGTTTGCCATCGGTGTAGGTAAGATGAGCTTCGGCGGTTTGGGTAACAATCCTTTCAATCCCGCTTTGGTAGGCCGTTGCTTCCTGCTCGTCAGCTTCCCTGCCCAGATGACTTCATGGCCAGTGGCTGGACAGATGCTCAGCTATACCGATGCTACAACGGGTGCTACTCCGCTGGCTATCATGAAGACCGCCATCAAGACGGGCGATGCTTCTGTTCTCAACCAGTTGCCTGATGCGATGAGCATGCTCTTCGGTGCTACAGGCGATACTTTCGGTGCCGGTACTACCGGTGAGGTTTGTGCCGTTGCGCTCTTGCTCGGTTTGGCTTACATGCTCTGGAAGAAGGTCATTACCTGGCATATTCCAGTCAGCATCATCGCTACCGTATTCGTTTTCAGCGGTTTGATGCATTTGGCTAATCCTGTTTATGCCAATCCTCTGGCTGTCATCTTCAGTGGTGGTCTGATGCTCGGTGCCATCTTCATGGCTACTGATTATGTAACCTCTCCGATGACCCACAAGGGCATGCTTATCTACGGTGTATGCATCGGTCTGCTGACCGTCATCATCCGTAACTGGGGTAGCTATCCGGAAGGTATGTCGTTCGCCATTCTTATCATGAATGCGTTCACACCTCTTATTAACACATACGTTAAACCAAAGCGCTTCGGTGAGAAGCCTGCTAAGAAATAAGGAGGACAGAGACATGCAGAAATTAGAATCATCATTAAAGAACATGGTTTTGGTGCTCGTAGGCGTAGCGCTCATCGTAGGTGCTGTTCTTGCATATATCAATCATCTTACATCTGGTCCTATCGCCGAGAAGGCTGCACAGAGTCTGGCTGCCGGTATCAAGAGCGTGATGGGTACAGAAGAACTCCAGGTGGCTGAGCCTGAAGAGGTGAAGCAGGAGTTTGGCGGTAAGGAATTCTCTTTCATCATCCACAAGTGCTCTGACAAGAGCGGCAAGCAGCTGGGTGCTGCCGTAGAGAGTACAACCGGTGGCTTCGGTGGCGATCTGAAGGTGCTCGTAGGTTTCGATACCGATGGCAAGATTATGGGTTATACAGTGCTTCAGGCTTCAGAAACTCCAGGTTTGGGTGCCAAGGCTGCTACCTGGTTCCAGAAGGACGGAAAGGGTAGCATCATCGGTAAGACTCCAAAGGATGGCGACCTCCACGTATCTAAGGACGATAAGAATGGCAATGCAGTAGACGCCATCACCGCTTCTACCATTACCAGCCGCGCCTTCCTCAAGGCTATCAACCAGGCTTATGCCGTTTATGCCAAGAAGGATGTTGACGGCGAGAGCGGTGCATCTCAGAAAGCAGATGCAGAGAGTGGTGTATCTAAAGTTGAACATAACGAAAAGAAAGGATAAACCGATATGAGTAATGTTAAGATTTTGATGAACGGACTCATCAAGGAGAATCCAACCTTCGTGTTGCTTCTCGGTATGTGTCCTACTTTGGCTACAACAACCAGCGCCATCAACGGTCTCTCTATGGGATTGGCTACCATGGCGGTGCTGATTTGTACCAACTTTGTTATTTCCTGTATCAAGAAGATTACCCCGGATATGGTTCGCATCCCTGTTTTCATCGTAGTGATTGCAGCCTTCGTAACCATCCTTCAGATGTTGATGAGCGCTTATGCTCCCGACAGCATCAATCAGGCGCTGGGTATTTATATTCCGCTGATTGTAGTAAACTGTATCATCCTGGGTAGAGCAGAGAGCTTTGCTGCCAAGAATTCGCCTATTGCCAGCCTCTTTGATGGCATTGGTTGCGGTTTGGGTTTCACCCTCGGTTTGACCATCCTGGGTAGTGCCCGCGAGATACTCGGTGCAGGTAGTGTATTCGGTATCACTCTGTTGCCGGAGACTACCAACATACTGATGTTCATCCTGCCTCCTGGAGCTTTCCTCACCTTAGGTTACATCATTGCTATATTTAATAAGGTGAAGAAGTAAGCGTAGGCATCGCTTCAAATCAATGAAATAAAATAGAAATTATGGAATATTTATTGATATTTATCTCTGCGATATTCGTCAACAACATCGTCTTGTCGCAGTTTCTCGGTATCTGTCCATTCCTGGGCGTATCGAAGAAAGTTGATACAGCTATCGGTATGGGTGGTGCCATCGCTTTTGTCTTGACCCTGGCAACCATCATTACCTGGTGTGTTCAGAAGTATGTACTCGATCCGTTCGGATTGCAATATCTCCAGACCCTGGCGTTCATCCTCGTGATTGCAGCCTTGGTTCAGATGGTAGAGATTATCCTGAAGAAGGTTTCTCCTGCACTTTATCAGGCGCTCGGTATCTTCCTGCCTCTGATTACTACCAACTGTGCCGTGCTGGGTGTAGCCATCCTGGTTATCCAGAAGGATTACAATCTGCTTGAGAGCGTGGTTTACGCCTTCTCTACCGCTCTCGGCTTTGCCCTGGCTCTCATTGTCTTTGCCGGCATTCGCGAGCAGCAGGCTTTGGTCCGTATTCCTAAGGGCATGCAGGGCGTAGCTATCGTCATGGTAACTGCAGCGCTCCTCAGCCTCGCCTTCATGGGATTCTCGGGCGTAGATGGCGGTTTGAAATCGCTCTTCGGATTGGAGTAAAACTTTTACTGAAAGTTGATAAAATAATAATGGGAATTTGCGAATGGTATGAACCGATGCAAATTCCCATTTTTTGTACTTGATTTTTCTTACTCTCTTACTTGAGGTCTTGATTTTTCTTAACTCTCTGTCTTTATAAACTTGAAATTATAACTCTTTCTCTTTTCTTATCTTCTGTGTCCGAAGCTTCCACCGCCATTGTTCTTGCTTGGTGTAGAAGAGCGAGGGGTGAATCCGCCGCCACGGTTGCCAGACCCGCTGCTGAATGAACGGCTCATGCTGCTGCGGTTGCCCCCGAAGATATTACTTCTTCCGCTTCCGAAGCTGCTGTTTCCGAAACCACGGCTGTTGTTTCCGAAACCACGGTTGTTGCTAGTGCTGCTGTTGCTGCTGCCGAAACCGCGGTTAGGGCGACTGTTGCTATTGCCGAAGCCCCGGTTGCTGCTGTTGCCGAAGCCTCCGTTGTTATTTCCGAAGCCTCCGTTCTGAGGACGGTTGCTGTTTCCGAAGCCAGCGTTGTTGTTAGGGCGGCTTGCATTACCGAAACCACGGTTTGGGTTCATCTGAGGTCTGTTCTCGCGGTTCAGATTTCCGAAAGATCTTCCTCTGCCGTAATCACCACGGTTGAATCCGTCTCTCATACCTACTCTAGGATATCCACCTGGGTGAGGGCCGCCAAATCTTCTTCCGTGATACCAGCTTCTGTTTCCGTTTACTCGCCAGCTATGACCTCCACGGTAAGATACGTAGAAGTGAGGGCGACCGAAGTAGAAATAGTCGCGGCGCGGATAGCGGGCGTAGATGCCGAAGTGCCAGTAGCCTGCATTCCAGTAGAGCGGACGGTAGAAATAGGTGGCATTGAGATATGTTCTATACTGCCAGTCGAGCAGGATATAGCTCAAATCCATATTGCGCTGGCGCCAGTAAGCACCATACAGGTCATCGTATGTATCTACACTCATCAGGTAGTCGAGGTTCACCTCGTAAGCTGCCTCATACTGGTCTTCCGTAAGATTGAGCTCGTAAGCCATCTTGTCTGTCAGGAAGAGAGCCTGCTGTCTTGCCTGCTCATAACTCATTGCAGAAGCGGTAGTGAATGTCATCATGAACATGGCTACCAGAGCTATTATCATTCGTTTCATAATCGTATATCTTTAAATTGTTATACTTCATGTTTCTTTTTTTTGGTGCAAAGATACGATGTTTTTTGCTTCCACGGTCGGGATTTCCCCTAAAGGGGTGGGGGAAAATCCCTACTTCTTTATTTTGTGCCTGCGCAGTTCTATATATGATAAGGTATAGAACCGGTGAGGAACGTAAAGGTTTGCGTGAAGTTTTTCGCTGTTTTTGGAACAATCAAACGAAATATTTACTACCTTTGCACTCAGAAAAAAACAATCTGATGAATAGATTGGAATTTAAAACGGAAAGTAAAATAATAAAGACAAAATAAACAAATCATGAAAGAGCTAAAAGCATTAAACAAGCGCACTGCTCCTAAGAGCGTCGCTCCAGAGAAAATCATTCAGTTTGGTGAAGGTAACTTCCTCCGTGCATTCGTAGATTGGATTGTATGGAATATGAACAAAAAGACCGACTTCAACGGTTCTGTCGTTGTAGTTCAGCCATTGGCTGGTGGTATGGTTGACTGGCTGAACGGTCAGGACTGCCTCTATCACGTAAACCTTCAGGGTAAGGAGAACGGCCAGGCTATCAACACATTGGATCGTATCGACGTTATCAGCCGTGCACTGAATCCATATTCTCAGAACCAGGCTTTCATGGCTTTGGCTGAGCAGCCAGAGATGCGTTTCATCATCTCTAACACTACAGAGGCTGGTATCGCATTCGATGACTCTTGCAAGTTTACAGATGCTCCTGCAGCTTCTTATCCAGGCAAGTTGGTTCAGCTCTTGTTCCACCGCTACAAGTTCTTCGAGGGCGACCCAACCAAGGGTATGATCCTGATGCCATGTGAGCTGATCTTCCTCAATGGTCACCACCTCAAGGAGTGTATCTATCAGTATATCGAGCTCTGGAAGGGCGATATGGGTGCTGATTACGAGGGCTTCAAGGAGTGGTTCACCAACCACTGCTACGTTTGCGCTACATTGGTAGACCGCATCGTTCCTGGTTTCCCACGCGATACCATCAAGGAGATTCAGCAGAAGGTTTGCTACAAGGACAACCTCGTAGTTAAGGCAGAAAGCTTCCACCTCTGGGTTATCGAGAAGGCAGAAAATATGACAGTAGAGCAGATGCAGGAGGAGTTCCCAGCTCATAAGGCAGGTCTCCACGTGCTTATCACAGATAATGAGAAGCCATACCACGAGCGTAAGGTTACCCTGCTGAATGGTCCTCACACCGTATTGAGCCCTGTTACATACCTCAGCGGTGTAAACATTGTTCGCGATGCCTGCGAGCACCCGGTATTGGGCAAGTACATCCACAAGGTACAGTTCGAGGAGTTGATGCAGACGCTGAACCTCCCAATGGATGAGCTGCAGAAGTTTGCTTCTGACGTATTGGAGCGTTTTGAGAATCCATTCGTAGATCATCAGGTAACCAGCATCATGCTCAACTCATTCCCTAAGTTTGAGACTCGCGACCTGCCTGGTGTCAAGATTTATCTTGAGCGTAAGGGCGAGTTGCCACAGGGTTTGGTATTCGGTCTCGCTGCTATCATCACTTACTATAAGGGTGGTGTTCGCGAGGATGGTGCTCCTATCCAGCCAAACGATGACCAGAAGATTATGGACAAGCTCACCGAGCTTTGGGCTACCGGCGATACCCAGAAGGTAGCTGAGGGCGTATTGGGCTTCGACTATATCTGGCACGAGGATTTGAACAAGACAGTTCCTGGCCTTACCGAGTTGGTTAAGAAAGATCTTGACCTTATTCAGGAGAAGGGCATGCTGGAGGCTGTTAAGACTATCCTCTAATAAAAAATAATGTTCGTTCATAGGTTCTAATAACGATTAAGATTTGAAAAATAGTTATAAGGTTTTGTGTTAGTTGTTAGCTATAATCTTCTAGCTAATAGGTTAAAGGCGGGGAGCTTGTGAAAGCGCCTCGCCTTTTTGCTTATTGTCTGCTTTGTGATGTTTCAGAATCCTTAATGACCTTAATGACCTTGTCCTTAATGACCGGATGGTTGATGATGAGCGGCACTCTTTCTACCACTACCATGGAAGTGTCGAGGCCCAATGCCTTAGGCTCGTCAATACCTATCTTGCTGATAAGAGCGTAGATACTCATCAGCAGGTTCTGTTGGCGATTATCTGAACTCTCCGGGTAATATACGCGGTGAATGATGATGAATCGGAAATCGCCCGGAATTCCGTATTTGCGCAGCGAAGGATAGGTGCTTTGCAAATCTACCTTTCCGTCTGTTACCAGATCTTCCACTACTTGTCGCAGATAGAGACTCACCCTAGGCTCTATGCGGAAACCAATGTGCATGGTTACGCTGTAGAGGGTGTCGGGAATCAGGGTCTCGCAGTTGTACTCCAGCGTGTCAGGTGTGTCAACAAACTCCATGTTGATAAGCCAGTAATGGTCAGCACGTTTCGGCTGCTTGTTGATGATGGAGTAGAGCAACTTGTCATCTACGGCACCTTCCTTGTTGGCGTGGTTCACATAAACCAGGTTGGAAGCGTACTTAGGGATGCTCTCGTCGGCCTTGATGTCGGAGATAATCTGATAATAATCATCCAGCGGTTTGGTGCTGATATAATGGCGGCGTATCTTCATGGCTTTCACCCACACGTACATCATCAGGAACAGGATTCCGCCAATGAGCATCGTACACCATCCACCTGCAAGAAACTTTGACAGATTGGCAGTCAGGAAGATGGCTTCGATGATGCAGTATGCGCCCATAAACAGCATCGTGAAAATCCGTGCCACTCCCTTGCTGTGCAGGTAGAAACCGAGCAGCAGGGTAGTCATCAGCATGGTGATGGTGATGGCGAGTCCGTAGGCTGCCTCCATGTGCGAGGAGTTGCGGAAGAGCAGGATGATGAGAACCACGCCGATGTACATGGCGAAGTTGATCATCGGGATATAGAGCTGCCCCTTAACATGGGTAGGATGCTTGATTCGCATGCGCGGCCAGAAGTGCAGGTTCATGGCTTCGCTCAATATGGAGAAGGTTCCGCTGATGAGTGCCTGGCTCGCAATGATTGCCGCACCCGTGGCCATGATGATAGCGAAGAACAGCATGCTCTGCGGCATGATGGCAAAGAACGGATTCACAGCCAGCGCCGTATCTGCATGATTCAGCACCCATGCTCCCTGTCCCAGATAGTTGAGAATGAGCATGGTCTTTACGAAGCCCCAGCTGATGGCGATGTTCTTTCTGCCGCAATGTCCCAGGTCGGAATAGAGAGCCTCTGCACCGGTTGTACAGAGAAATACGGCACCCAGAATCAGAAACCATTCAGGCGATTTCGCCAGCAGCATGGCAGCATAATAGGGGTTGAAAGCCTTCAGTATCAATGGGTAAGACGTGATGCTGAAAGCTCCCACCACGCCCAGCAGCAGGAACCATAGCAGCATAAATACGCCAAACGATTTGCCAATACTCTCTGTGCCAAACCGCTGCACGAAGAAGATGATGGTGATGATGGCAAGGGTGATGGGGATAACTGGCAGGTTGGGACTGATGCTTTCGAGTCCTTCGATGGCTGTGGTCACGGTGATGGCAGGGGTGATGATTCCGTCTGCCAGCAGGGTGCTTGCGCCAATGATGGCCAGTAGGTAAATCCACTTGTACTTGAGTCGGCGCAGCAAGGCATAGAGGGCGAGGATGCCTCCCTCGCCATTGTTGTCGGCACGCAGCGCCACGCATACATATTTGATGGTGGTCTGGAGGGTGAGTGTCCAGATGATGCATGACAGTGCGCCCAGGATGGTGCTCTCGCTGATGCTTTCGCCCGTATGCAGGATAGCCTTCATCACATAGAGAGGTGATGTTCCGATGTCTCCGAATACAATGCCTAATGTAACGAGCAATCCCAGGAAGCCTACTCTGTGATGATTGCAGGCTGCTGAACTTTCTGCTTTTTCTTTCATTTTTCTTCTCTTATTTAAATTAAATATTATCCTTTTTGGGACATGAAAATGTTCTTTGTGATTAT
>ERZ1505079.524-NODE-524-length-9991-cov-4.477556_pt1 | contig 9991 bp, 8 predicted proteins | sample MGYA00575740_ERZ1505079 | MGnify/ENA primary metagenome ERZ1505079 (study PRJEB39906, sample SAMEA3182062) | gut metagenome | biome: human; feature: gut; material: Stool; isolation source: human stools | place: Canada | collected 2013-01-14 ...
GATGAGGCGTGTGCTTCCATCCGCACCGAGATCGACTCCATGCCCTCAGAGCTTGACGATGTACGCCGTAAGATAATGCAGCTTGAAATCGAAGAGATGGCGCTGAAGAAAGAGACCGATAAGCTCTCCAAGGAGCGTCTTGAGAAGCTCGGCGCCGAGCTTGCCGAATATAAAGACAAGTTCAACGAGATGAAGTCGCGCTGGGAAGCTGAAAAGCAGGGCGTTGACGAGGTCAAAAAGCTCAAGTCGGAAATCGAGCAGACTCACGCAGATATTGAGCAGGCTCAGCTTCACTACGAATACGAAAAAGCAGCAAAACTCAAATATTACGATCTGCCATCTCTTGAAAAGCGTCTCGCAGAAGCCGAAAAGAAGAGTGAGCAGCGCACCGAAAATACCCTTGTCCACGACACTGTGACCGAGGAAGAGATAGCGACCATAGTCGCAAAATGGACCGGTATACCCGTTGCAAAGCTCATGGAGGGCGAGCGTGAGAAGCTGCTTCACCTTGATGATGTTATCCATCAGCGCGTTGTCGGTCAGGACGAAGCGGTTCAGAAAGTCACAGAGGCTATCCTCCGCTCCCGTGCAGGCATATCCGACCCCAACAAGCCTATCGGCAGCTTCCTGTTCTTGGGTCCCACCGGTGTCGGCAAGACGGAGCTTGCAAAGGCTCTTGCCGATTGTCTGTTTGATGACGAGCACAACATGGTTCGTATCGATATGACCGAATATATGGAGAAATACTCCGTCTCCCGTCTTATCGGAGCGCCGCCCGGATATGTCGGATACGATGAGGGCGGTCAGCTTACTGAGGCGGTACGCCGTAAACCCTATTCCGTCGTGCTGTTCGACGAGATTGAAAAGGCACACCCGGATGTATTCAACATTCTGCTCCAGGTGCTCGACGACGGTCGTATAACCGATAGTCAGGGACGCACCGTGGACTTTAAGAACACGATAATCATCCTCACCTCGAACCTCGGCAGCCAGTATCTGCTCGACGGCATTGACGAGAACGGCAATATCTCCGAAGAGGCACGCGAGGGTGTCATGAACGAATTGCGCCGCAGCTTCCGTCCCGAGTTTCTCAACCGTCTTGACGAGACGATATTCTTCCGCCCGCTGACTAAAGACAACCTCAAGGGCATCATCGACATCATGCTCGACTCCCTCAAGAAGCGTCTTGCGGACAAGAGCCTCGGACTCGAAGTTACCGACGCCGCCAAAGAGCTCATCATCGACCGCGGATTCGATCCCGTTTACGGTGCAAGACCGCTTCGCAGATACCTGCAGAGCAGCCTCGAGACCCTTGTCGCGAGAAAGATTCTCTCCGGCGACCTTGACGCGGATTCGACCATAACCGTTGATGTTGAAAACGGCGAGCTCGTCTGCAAATAACAAAATTATAATGCCCGGCTGCATAGTGCAACAATTGTGCAGTCGGGCAGTTTTTTATATCTAAATGCCGCTTGACTAAAATATACCTGTATATTACACTGCAATTGATATAAAAAGAACCGAAAAGGGTCCTGATATGAAATTTTTCAAAAAAGTCGGAAGCACGATAAACACCGCGCTGATTGAAGAAATCGGCAATCAGGTGCAGTATTTCAGGATTCAGGCTTTCGTTGACGGCGAATGGAAAACCGTGTATCAGAGCGAAAAGATACAGGATATGCGCCTGTGCGGCTTTGACGCAGTGACCACGGACCGCATAAGGCTCTCGATAGACAAATTCCGCGACGACGCCGTGCCGGCAAACATAAAATCGCTCAAGCTTTACAATGAACCCAAGCGCAATGCAGAGGGATTTGAAGTATCGGCTTATTAGCGGCTCGACGGATATGTTCCGACAGAGATACTCGCCAAGGGCGACGAATATGTCAGAAACTATGCGAAGTTCTATGATGTGTACAGCACGGTTATCGTCTTTGCCGCCGTTCACTGGGACGAAAACGGCAATATGAACTTTGGCGAGATGGGCGGAATTATGGTCTTCCGTGTGGGCTGCGACAGGCTTATGGACGACCCGAATTCCGTCACCGGCGGCATTGAAGACACGCTCAACAGATATGTAACAGGTTGGTAAAACCAAAAGCAGGCGGGAATTTATCTCGCCTGCTTTTTATTTATATACGCAAAAAGCAGAGGACTGCCGCCGCTTTCACGGTGACAGTCCAACTGCTAAGAGATATGAGAACAGAGGTATTCAAAATTAGTGGTATCGTTCAGGCGAGGCTGAAATCGAATTTCATCGCAAGAGTCTCGAAGAGCTTTTGCATCACGCCGTCTGCGATACTGCGCATATCAAGTGAATCGACATAGTCAACAACCTGATTCTGCTTATCTTTCGGGATATCAAATGAATTGAGAGTCATTCTGAGAAGTTTTTCAAGCTTTCTTTCGAGCGTAAAATACTTGTCGCACGGGCGAGCCATATAGGCGCGCATTATACCGGCATTACCGATATCCGACTCGTAGAAATCGCTCTCTGAATATCGCGGCATTATACCGCCGAATATTTTATAAAGCTCGGAAGATGTCTTTTGGCATATGTATTCGTTTATTTTCGGCTGCGTATAAGCTTCGACATATATCTGCCTGAGATTTTCATTCAGCTCCGCAAGAGTCATCTGAACCGCCAGTTCAACCGAATACAGGAGCACGGGATCGCTGCTTCCGCCAACAATGCTTTCAGCGGTACTGAACTGATTGTCAAACATGACATTGACGAGTTCTGTGAGTACTCCGTCCTTGGTACGGAAAATATTCTGAAATGTTCCCGCCGAGACTCCTGCTTCTCTGATTATATCAAGCATAGTGGTCTCTTTGTAGCCCTTTTCTATGAACATTTTCACGCAGGCAGAGAGTATTCTGTTTTTTGCTTCGATAACACTGCTTCTCTTTGCCAAAGATTTGCGCTCCTAACGCTTTCCTGAGTTGCAACCCAATTATAACATAAAATATTATTGATACAAGTCGTTTGGAGCAAAAAGGACGAAAAAGCCGGAGTTTATTCACTCCGGCTTTCGCTTATTATACTATACCCTCAAGGAAGTTTGTCTCTTTTACATTGCCGTCCTTTGAAACACGAAATGTCTTTATCTCATTGTGACCGAACTCGGCTTCAAAATCGACATTGAACGATTCGCAGATAATATGCGCTTTTATGTCTTCACCGCGGGTCTCATAGAAACGCATGATGCAGTCGCCGCTACCGTCCTCGCAGAACTTGAAAGCGGTCATTATTATATTACCCTTGTCAACCGACAGATAGCTCTTTCTCTGCGGCAATGTGCCCTTGTGGAAGCTTTCCGGCACGGCCATAGGACGAATATTAAACTTTGCCGCTTCATTCATAATGCCGCTTTTTTCGGCTTCACCGTCGCCGACGAAAATACCGTATTCAAATCTCTGCATTCCCTCGTCGGTGAAATTGAAGTTTGCCGCAGGGCGATCCGAATAGTGATCGGCAAAGATAACATTTCTGATAACCGTAAGGCGCAGGTCGTTGTCCGGGCAGTCGTATGAATACTTCGAGTCGTTGACCACAGCGAGCGTTCTTCTGCTGCCGTCATCAAAACTTATCGCGCCCCAGCGTCCCGCAGGCTCTTCCTCGCCGTTTGTCGGGCGTTTGATATATGCGCCGGGTATCTCATAAGTATTTATTCTGTTCTCTCCGCCGACCGGGAAGCTCATCTTGAGCAGCGTGAAATCTTCCGTCCAGAGTGCTTTGCATTTGGAACGGAGAACTTTCTGTCCGCTTGCAAGAATGAAGTCCTGAACAAGATACGATCCGCCGAAGCTGTGACGCGTTCTTATAACGGCTCTCGCGTTGTCCTTCTCAACAAGTTCGATTTTTTCAAGCTTCATGATGCCTTTGATATCATGAAATCTGAACACCATGTGCGCCCATGTGTCGGTCTCGTGGTCATCTATAACAGTCGGCACCGCGATAGGTTTATCTGTGGATGCGTAGTCATATCCGCCTAATTTATCGACAAGCGAAGTTATGAATCCGGTGTGCTCGTCAAACTTGACTTTGAGATACTCGTTCTCCATCGAGAAGCCGGAAGCGGAAACATCTGTATCGATATGTATTTCCGGCAGGTCGCGGTTTTCGTCCCAGCAGGATTTGAGCCAATAGACAGCATAGCCCATTGCGGGGACATCGACAATGAACACCGTGTCGAGATGGGAGTCATTGGAGCGCGAGGAGCGGACATTGCTGAAAATCACATCATTACCCGCATCATCGGTCACCTGCTTTGACGGGTGATATGTTCTGACCGGTGCTTTGACCGGGAAAGAGAGCGGGTTGAACACAACCACGGGACGCGGGAACTTGCCGCAAGAGTGACCTCTGACCTCGCAGACTGGGTCGGAAACGCCGTCGATCCAAGTATCTATTCTGCGCGCAATACGCAGGAACGCCTCATTCTGTATTCTGTCTGATATCGTCAGCGCGTGACCCATAGAAGCATTAACATCGTCATACGCCTCCATTATAGAGCAGCCGCAGAGTATATCGTGGAACTGATTGAAGCAGACATCGAGCCACGCCTCTTTGAAATCTTCGGTTCTGTCGCGCATACCGGCAGTCTTCGATGCGACGGTCGCGAAGGCCTCTGAAAAATAGAGTGAATTTTCGAGTTTTCTGTTGAGCTGTTTTACAAGGCTCGTTGCGGAATAACAGCCGCTCGCATGATGCTGAAGGTCGTCTTTCCAGACCGGTAGCTCGACTTTTTCAAGACAATGCGCCTCAAAGAAGGCATCGGGAGAAGAGAATACCATATCATGATATCCGTCTCTTTTAAGCTGGGTCTGAACATACTCGATCAATCCCCTTGTCGGACCGCCGCCATGGTTGCCAACACCGTAGAAGATCATCATACCGTGTCCTTCTTCGTTTATCAGCTTTTCCGCGAGGTCGCGCGACCTGTTGATAGCCTCGGCATTGCCCGAACCGTATCCGCTCGCGTCCGGAATATGGAAAGTCGGTATCTTAGTGCCGTCAAAGCTCTCCCACATAAACATATTGGGTATCTCGGCATTTTCATGAGCACCGGGGCGCATCATGACATATGCGGTCATACCGCCGTTTTTTATAATCTGAGGAAGCATTCCGCTGTGGCCGAAGGAATCCACGTTGTATGCGGTTTTACATATCCTGCCGAATTTTTCGTTGTAATAGAGCTGAGAATAGAGCGCCTGACGGGCAAAGCTCTCCGCCGAGGGCATATTGCAGTCCGGCTGAACCCACCAGCCGTTGACGGGCACCCAGCGTCCCTCTTTGACTCTCGCTCTTATCTCCGCGAACATATCGGGATCGATTTCCTCGACCCACTTATAGTACGATGCCGACGAACAAGTGAACACAAAATCGGGATATTCATTGAGCCTGTCGAGTGCACTGCGGAAAGTCTGAAGCACTTCCCCGCACCCCTCCTGCCAACGCCAGAGCCAGATAGGATCAAGGTGTGCGTTGCCTATAAGATGAACTTTAGGTTCATTTGACATATATTTTCCTCCTCAAAGAAATTACTTCTTTTTATGAGTACGGTCTTAGCCGTTTATTCTGTCTATAAGCGGACGGGCTGCAATATCGGGCTTGTATTTTTCCGACTCTTTCAGCGATGAAAGTCGCATTGAGTTCCATTTTTCCGGAGCGGCTGCGATATTTATAAGCTCCTCTGCGAGCCTTTCGGCATTGCAGTTTTCTATTATAACTCCGGTCTTACCTGGGACGACAAACTCTGAATTATATTTCCAGTCGCTCGCTATCACCGGCACTCCTGCGGACATGGCATCGATAAGCGTTCCGGCAAAGCCCTCACCTTTATAATAGGTCGGGAACAGCAGCGCAAAATATGATTTCAGTATTTCGACGCTCTTGTTTGCTTCAATCGTTCCGCCGTAGCTGATATAACTTGGGAAAGACTTTTTGAGTTCCGAGAATCTTTCTTCATATCCGGCATCAACCTGCCCGAAAATATCAAGCGTGTATACAGTTCGTCCAAAATGGGCATTGACGCTCCTGACCGCATCTATTGCGTCTTCTATCCCTTTTTCTTTCATCACACGCGAAAATGTGCAGAGCTTATATGGTTCGCTTTTGGGATACATAATATTACCCGGAGATACAACATTCAGTTCTTTAAAATTATATAGAACCACGACGTTAAAAAATCCCCTTTTTTCAAGGTCAGCTTTCATTACGGCAGACTGAACATATATCGCATCGAATTTTTTCAAAAGCGGTGCAAGCCATTCATGTTCATCAAGAAAGGAGTTTATCCAACCGCCAATAGCTATATAATGTATTCTTCGGCGAAATATAAAATTATAGGTCAGATACAGCGGCGTGAATAAACGAACTCCCCTATGGGCCGGCAACATTATCACGTTTTCACAGTCCCTAAACAAACCCAAAACCCGAAAACATATTTTTACAATATCCATTATTCCACCGCAGCTGTCAACAACGGTCACTTCATCTTTTCCGAAATGTTTTATGAGCTCTGTTGTAACAGAACGGGTTCTCACTGTCTGCCCATTCAGCAAATTTTTTCCTATTCCGAAATGGCCACAAACGCCTACTTTTTTCATCAATCTTTCATATCCTTTCGCTTTCAAGCAAAGGTCCGCAGGTTTTCAGGAAACATAAGTAAATAATAACAGAAATATTGTGTTTGCACAACACTTTTTAAACTCAATTGCCAACAACGCAGACAAAATTTTTTAATATAACACAAAAAGCAACAGCCCCGAAGCGATTAAGCCTCAGGGCTGTCAATTAACTTTTCAACACAATTTTATATGCACAGCACAGACTTGCATTTTGTCAGGCGAAATCAGTCGTCACCAGTACCTTCGGTCTCCACCAGTTCTTTCCAATCTTCGAGCTCAACGCATCTGCGGAGATATTCGTGTCCTCCGTCAACCGCGCACGCGCCGCATGAGCAGAATTTGAAATCGTGTACGGATTTGCTCTAGATAACCTCGCCGCATTTTTTGCATCTTATTGCATTTCTGATTATCTTCATATAATACACCCCTGTTATAATATATTTTTTACATTATATACATCGCAAAAGCTATGTTTTATTTTGTAACATATATAAAAATCAAAAGCCCCGAAACCGTTGAGTTTCAAGGCTTTTCGCTTGGTGGAGATAAGCGGGATCGAACCGCTGACCTCTTGAATGCCATTCAAGCGCTCTCCCGGTTAGTGCGGTTACATACCCCCTAAACCGAGTCAAAAGAGCGCTTCGATACGCGGGCAACCCCAAAACACACCCTGAATGTCTTTCATTATAGTCAAAGAAAGCCCGTATATCAAGGAAAATAATTTTTCTGCTTTGCGTCCCTCCACGGCATGATATAATTTTTGTGTCCATGTTGGAAAGGAGGTGCGGGCATGGAAAAAGAATATATTGCCGGAGAGCCCCAACGATACGAAATTGGCGGTCGAGTTTTTATCGTTGAGCCACGGTACAGGAAAGACGGTGAAAGCATGGCAGACATCTTGCTAAAGCTGATGTTTGCCGACTTGGACGAAGAGATGCGAGCAGCAAATAAAACTACAACGGACTAAAATTGAAAGTATCAATCTGGCAGTCAGCAAGAGGTTTTTATTCTAACAAAAGCTCCCGTTGCCTAAATCTTTATAGGCAGCGGGAGCTTAAAATTGAGAACAACGCCGCCCAACAAGACAACGGGCGGCGTTTTCATATATAAAACCATGAAGGGAGGTCACTTCCACCCGGCCAGTCTGCGGACTGGCTTTTTTCATGCCACAAAAAGGAGGTTTGTAAATGGCAGATGATAAGAAAAACATTCCCGAGGCAGCCCCGCCCGCCGAGGCTCCCGCTCCCACGGTAGAAAATGCCGTTGTGCCGGAGCAGCCTGCGCCCGAGCCTGCGCTGACCGATGCAGAGGTGGTCATGCTGGAGCATGAGGGGCAGGCGGCGCTCTTTGAAATGGGCGAGGCCGTACCCGATCCCGCCGACGCTGTTACCCACGCCGAGGTGGAGGAGCCTGCTGCTCCCGAAGTCCCCAAGGCTGAAAAGGAGCAGCCGCCCGCTCCCGGCAAGGATGCCCCCGCCCCGGCACATTCCGGCAAGGTAGTTGATTTTGCCGCCGCCCGTGACGAGGCGGCCAAGGAGGAAAAAAAGGCGGTCAAGCAGAAGCCGCCCACCGAAAAGGACAAGGCCGCCAAGCCCGGCAGAGGCCGTCCGTCCAAGGATGGCAAGGCCGCTCCCGATAAGACCAAGCCGTCCAAACCTCGGGACAAAAAGTCCCAAAGCAAGCCCGCCCCGGAGAAGCCTGCCGTGGATAATGGTGGCACTCCCGCTGGCACGGAGGTCACGCCGGAGCCGTCTGCGCCCCGTGACGCCACCCGTGCCGAAAAAGAGGAGATCGTCTATCTGAACCTGTCTGACCTGCATCCGTTCAAAAATCATCCCTTTGGTGTCCGGGACGATGCGGAGATGCAGGGACTTGTGGAGTCGGTCAAGGCAGCGGGCGTCAATCAGCCCGCGCTGGTGCGTCCCCGTGAGGATGGCGGCTATGAAATCATCGCAGGCCACCGCCGCCAGCGGGCAAGCGAGCTTGCCGGATTTGCGAATATGCCATGTATCGTCCGCAACATGACGGACGATGAAGCCATCCTTGCCATGACGGATGACAACCTCCGCCACCGTGAACGTATTTTGCCCACGGAAAAGGCGCAGTCGCTCAAAATGCAGGTGGAGGCCATCAAGCACCAAGGCTCCCGTCCCGGCGAGGAGGACAAGGACGCTGGAAAACGCTCCACGCAGGTCGTGGGAGATCGCAACGGCATGAACTACAAGCAGGTGCAGCGGTATATCCGCCTGACCGAGCTTGTGCCGGATTTGCAGAAAATGGTGGACGAGAAAAAGCTGGCGTTCACCCCGGCGGTGGAGATCTCATTCATCCGCCCCAAAAATCAGAGGTATATCGCCGTATCCATTGAGGGGCAGCAGTCCTCGCCCTCGCTGTCGCAGGCACAGAAAATGCGGGAGCTGGACAAGGACGGCAAACTCAACGGCGATGTGATCGACGGTATTCTGTCGCAGGAGAAAAAGGAGGTAGACAAGGTGATCATCAATAGTGCGGAACTGGAAAAGTATTTCGGCAAGGACAAGTCCCCGAGGGAAATGAAAGACAAGATCATTTCTCTGCTGGATGACTGGAAAGCCAAGCAGCCGCCCGAACTGGGCAAGCCCGAAAAGAAAACGGATCTTGAAAAGTGACCTTGGGACTTTTTGTCCCGAGGTCTTTCGTTTTCCCGGATGGCTCTTGTGGTTATATCCCCCGTCGCCGCCCGTATTTCAGCATGGCCGGGAGCGGGCTGTCAAGGGTGCATCGCACCGCCGTTTACGGCGGCCAGCCCTTGACCGTCTGTCCCGGCTATGCTTTTTCTCCGGCAAGCGGCGGGGGTATATCCTCCAGAGCCGCCCCCTTTCCCAAGAATGGGAAAGGGCGTGGGGTTTGGGTTGACCCACTACATTATAGAATTGGAGGTTTTCAGGATGAAACGACCCCTTGCATATATCACCGCCGCATGGTGCGGCAGCGACCACGAAAACACAAAGCTGGCGGCGCAGTATTGCCGCACGGTGTATGAAGCGGGCTTTTCGCCCATCTGCCCGACGCTCTATCAGCCGCTTTTCCTCAATGACGCCGTTCCCGAGGAGCATAAGAGCGGTATCGACATGGGGCGTGACCTGCTCCGCCGCTCTCATGTGCTGGTGGTGTGCGGTCATACCGTCACCGAGGCCATGAAGAACGACATCGCCGTTGCCCAGCGGCTGGGGATCACCGCCACCACCCTTGAGGGCATTTTGACCGTCAAGGGACAGGGGCGCAGATAAGATGACGGCGCTCCGGCTGGGGAGCCTGTTTGACGGGATCGGCGTGTTCCCGCTGGCGGCGGTGCGCTGCGGTATCGTGCCCGCATGGG
>ERZ1505079.526-NODE-526-length-9981-cov-3.300625_pt1 | contig 9981 bp, 10 predicted proteins | sample MGYA00575740_ERZ1505079 | MGnify/ENA primary metagenome ERZ1505079 (study PRJEB39906, sample SAMEA3182062) | gut metagenome | biome: human; feature: gut; material: Stool; isolation source: human stools | place: Canada | collected 2013-01-14 ...
AGATTATCGCCGTTTTAAGTCCTGCTTTTTTAAGGGAACATAGCAATTCCGTAATGCCGTCGTAAGCTCGTGTTTTATCGTGGTAATGCTCTCTGTAATGCTCCATAAATATATCAAGACATCTTTTCTGTATTTCGGGGGATTTCTTATCTGACGGCAATGCCCGTTCTATCAATTTCGGGATACCGTCGCCGACGAAATATTTGTATTCATTAAGATTGTGCGTAGGAAATCCCAAAACGGACAAAGCATAATCGGTACTGTCCGCCAGATCCGCAAGCGAATCGGCAAGCGTTCCGTCCAAATCAAACAATACTGCCTTTATCATAAAAATCACCAATTAATTGTGTTAATAAACAAAAAACCCCTTAGCTTTCGCCAAGGGTTATTTTTGCAGTTCAGATTGCTCTGGTAACCTTTCCCGAGCGTAAGCAGCGGGTGCAAACATTGATACGACGCGGAGAACCGTTAACGATTGCCTTTACCTTTTTTACATTGGGCTTCCAGGTTCTGTTAGAGCGTCTGTGAGAATGAGAAACCTTAATACCGAAAGCAATTTCCTTGTTGCAGATATCACATTTAGCCATGGTCTGCACCTCCTTTTCTTTTGCCGGTAAACAAACCGGAACACATAGCAAATATTATAATAGCAGATTATGCGCCAAAAATCAAGCTTTTTTTTAAATAATCACGGTTTTTCAGTGCTCACTGCGGTTCGGACGGCGCATAAGGTCGTTTGTAACCTCTCTTACATCCTTACCCTCATACAAAACAGCATAACACTCTTCAATAATAGGCATTTCAATATTATACTTTCTCGCAAGAGAGTATGCCATATCGGCGGCATAGTAGCCTTCAACCGTACCGACCTCTTCAAGAGCTTGTTTTATAGGAGTTCCCGTACCGACCTTGTGACCGAAACGATTATTGCGGCTGTGCTTTGAGGTACAGGTAACAACCAGATCACCGATTCCTGTAAGGCCCGCAAAGGTATATTCCTTAGCGCCCATACAAACACCGAGGCGTGACATTTCCGCAAGTCCTCTTGTAATAAGGGCGGCTTTGGTGTTGTCGCCAAGGCCTAATCCGTCGCAGAAGCCTGCGGCAATGGCTATGACATTCTTAAGCGCTCCGCCGAGTTCAACGCCGATTAAATCGTCGGATGTGTAGACCCTTAAATTATCGCTCGACATTATGTTCTGCACTATCTGTGCGGAAACAGGGGAGTCGGAAGCCGCAACTATCGAGGTGGGTATGCTTCTTGCAACCTCTTCGGCATGGGACGGACCCGAAAGCACAGCTACCTTAACGCCGGGTATTTCCTCTTTTATAACCTGTGACAGTCTAAGCAGGGTGCCTTTTTCAAGTCCCTTTGAAACATTGACCGCAATGCCGAAGTTTTTTTGAAGCGCAAGCTGCGCCGCAACGCTCCTGATAACGGTGGAGGGGGTTGCGAGTATTGTTATTGCCGAGCCGTTTACCGCCGACATATCAGAGGTTATGTTTATTCCGTCGGGGAGTTTTATGCCGCTTAAAAGGCGCTCGTTGCACCTTTTTTCGCTGAGCATTTTAACCTCTTCCTCAAACGGGGACCAGAGCGTAACATTGTTTCCGCCCGAAAATGCGGAAATGGCAAGCGCCATACCCCAGCCGCCTGAACCTAAAATGGTAATATCAGCCATCGTTATGCCTCCGTATCCTTATTTTCTTTTCTTCGCCCTTTACAAGGCGCTTTATGTTGTCCTTGTGTTTCGCAAATATTATAACACCCATTGAAATGCTTAATACAGCGGAGATAATTCTGAAATCGTTATAGCCGTAAAACACTATTGAAAGCGTAATTACCGTAACCGTAGCGATAAGCGAGCTTAACGATACTATTTTTATAATAAGAACGCACAGCGCAAAGACCGTAAGACCGATTATTATTGCCTTGGGACAGCACACGGCGTAAATTCCCACGCTTACGGCAACACCCTTTCCGCCCTTGAACTGGAAGAACAAGGGAAAAACATGGCCTAACATACAAACAACACCGCAGAGATACGCTCCGTAAATCGGGTGAGCATCTCCCGCGCCTGCACTGTTCATAGCGTAATAAAACGCCGTTTTTCCTATATAACAGGCGGCAAAGCCCTTAAGAGCGTCGCATATAAATGTAAGGACGCCCGGCAGGAGACCTGCGGTACGCATTACATTGGTCGTACCTGCGTTTCCGCTGCCCAATTTTCTTACATCCTTTTTTAAAAAGGCGTTTGCGAATATAACGGCAAAATTAATACTTCCGAGCAGATATGCCGCAATGACCGCGCCTACACATAAAAGCCACATTACTTTTCGCCCCTTTCACGAATTACAAATCTGATGGGAGTACCCTCAAGACCGAAGGTAGAGCGTATCTGATTTTCAAGATAACGCTGATACGAAAAATGGAAAAGCTCCGCCTTGTTGCAGAAGCAGACAAATGTAGGCGGTTTTGTGGACGCTTGGGTCATATAATAGATTTTAAGCCGCTTACCCTTATCGGTGGGGGGCTGAACACGGGCTGTGGCGTCCGCCAAAATATCGTTGAGCATACCCGTGGAAATACGCATAGTGTTTTGCTCATTTACATATTTGATAAGCTCGAAAAGACGGTCTATTCGCTGACCTGTTTTTGCGGAAATAAAGATTATCGGGGCATAGGACATAAAGGAAAAATCCTTCATCAGCGATTTTCTCGTACCGTCCATTGTTCTGCCGTCCTTTTCAACGGCGTCCCACTTGTTCACCGCAATAATGCAAGCCTTTCCCTCTTCCAGAGCAAGTCCCGCAACCTTTGAGTCCTGCTCGGTAAAACCTTCCTTACCGTCGATCATAATGACGCATACATCTGCTCTTTCAATCGCCATCTGGGCACGCAGAATACTGTATTTTTCAATTTTATCGTCCACACGGCTTTTTCTTCTGAGTCCCGCAGTATCTATAAAATTATACTTAACGCCGTCACGCTCTACCGCGGTATCTATGGCGTCCCTTGTGGTGCCGGCAATGTCCGACACAATAGAACGCTCTTCGCCCGATATTTTGTTTATAAGCGAGGATTTTCCGGCGTTCGGTTTACCGATTACGGCAACATTTATTACATCCTCGTCATCCTCATCAAACTCGCTTTCGGGTATATGGGCTATTACCTCGTCAAGCAGATCGCCCGTGCCGTGACCGTGAACAGAGGAAACGGGGAGAGGATCGCCTATACCCAAATTGTAAAACTCGTAAATCTCTGCAGGCGGTTCGCCGATACCGTCACATTTATTAACGCAAAGTACTACCGGCTTGCCGCTTTTTTGAAGCATTGAGGCTATTTCCGCATCTGTTGCGGTGACACCCGAATTAATATCGGTAACAAAGATTATCGCCGAGGCGGTGTCTATCGCAAGCTGTGCCTGAGCGCGCATACCCGAAAGTATAACATCGCCGTTATCCGGCTCTATTCCTCCGGTATCGACAAGCATAAATTTTTTGCCGAGCCATTCCGCGTCGCCGTAAATTCGGTCGCGTGTGACTCCGGGCGTATCGTCAACTATGGAAAGCCGCTTTCCTATAAGCTTATTAAACAGGGTGGATTTACCGACATTCGGTCTTCCCACCACCGCAACTACCGGTTTTGCCATATGTGCGCCTCCTTATCAATTTAAAAAACAGAGGAGGATAAACTCCCCCTCTGCCCCTCGTACGAAGATAGTGCGGTAAGATTACTCGCCGACCTTAACTACCTCACGTCCATCGTAATGGCCGCAGGCAGAGCAAAGTCTGTGCGGACGCTTATATTCACCGCAGTTTGAGCATTTAACCAGTGTGGGAGCGTTAAGCTTCCAAAGGTTGTTTCTTCTCTTATCTCTTCTTGCCTTAGAGGTCTTTCTCTTTGGTACTGCCACTTTGAGCACCTCCTTATAATAGTAGACTGACTGTTATCAGTTATTAAGCAATTCGGCTAAAGCCGAAAGCCTCGGATCTATCTCTTTTTCGGGACAGCCGCATTTGCCTTCGTTAAGATTCTTGCCGCATTTCGGACATATTCCCTTGCAGTCCTCTTTACAAAGGTGCTTCATGGGAAGATTTACGATAACCTCGGAATACAAAAGCTCGTCCAAATCAAGCTTCATATCGGGGACGGTAAGGATGCTGTCGCTCTCCTCGCCCTCAATGGAAACCGCAAGTGACCTGTTCAGTCTTAATGTATGCGTCCGTTCGGTTTCGGTACCGCAACGGTCGCACGGAGCACTGTATTCGTATGTTATTACTGCGTCAAGCACAACAAGGCTTGCTTTGTTGGAAACGGCGCCGCTTATGGTTACGGGTTTTTTGAGCGGATAAACGCCCGATACCTCAGTGGAGCTTAAATCCAACGAATACTCAATCGGCAGGGAACTGTTATCGGTTGCAAAAATATGTTTTAAATCGATAAGCATTTTCCCACCTCAATCGTCACAAAGTATATTATATCTTTATGTTTACTCTTTGTCAAGTTTTTATTTGAAAAAATACCGCTTTATAACAGGGCGTGAAATGTTAAATTTCTGTTAAACTTGTTAATTTTAAGTTCATTTGTTGATGAAATTATTTTTATAGACTTTAATCAGACGAAAAAAGGAGATGAGCGATATGTTTCAAACGGTTTTTAAAAGATATGAAAAAAAGTATCTTTTAGACAGCGAGCAGTACCGATGCGTTAAGGATCTGCTTTCATACAATACCGTGCCCGACGAGTACGGGGAGAGCCTTGTATGCAATATATATTACGATACGCCGGACAGTCTTCTTATCCGCCGTTCGCTTGAAAAGCCGGCATATAAGGAAAAGTTTCGTATAAGGACCTACGGAGTTCCGAATGACCACAGCGTCTGCTTTGCGGAGCTTAAGAAAAAGTATAAGGGTGTTGTTTATAAAAGACGGCTTGAGACGGATTATAAAAACGCCCTCCTTTATATGGAGGGCGAGGAAAGCAATATCTGCAATTCGCAAATCAAAAGAGAAATAGATTATTTTAAGAATTTTTACGGTGAGCTTGTCCCCGCGGTGTGCCTTTTTTATAAACGCACGGCTTATTATGACAGGGAAGACCGCAATATAAGATTTACCTTTGACAGCGACATAATTTACCGTGATTACAATTTGGAGCTTAAGAACGGTGTGTACGGCGAGCGACTGCTTGAAAACGGTAAGTATCTTATGGAAGTGAAAACCGCGGGAGCTGTGCCGAAGGACTTTACGAGAATTTTGTCCGAGTTTAAAATTTACCCTGCGTCATTTTCAAAGTACGGTGCGGCATATAAAAGCATAACAAAGGAGAAAAAACAATTATTAAAGGGAGAGGTTTACTGTGCTTGACAGCATTTTTTCATCGGTGATAACTAACGGAATAACCGCGGGGGCTTTTGCGGTGTGTACGGCGGTTTCTCTTGTATCGGGACTTATAATATCGCTTTGCCACGGCTTATCGGACGGTTCCTCAAAGGGATTTTCGGTGACGGTGGCGCTTTTGCCCGCTATCGTTCAGGTTGTAATAATGCTTGTAAACGGCAATCTCGGCACAGGCGTTGCCGTTGCGGGAGCATTCGCTTGTCCGCTTCCGTTCGGCGCCCGGGAGCGCAAAGGAAATACTTAATATTTTCACGGCGTTAGCGGCCGGACTTGCGGCAGGCGTGGGGTATATAGGTGTAGCAATTGTTTTTGTTATTATAATATGCGCGACTGAGACCGTTTACACCTTCACACGCTTCGGTGAACAGCCCGAAAACGAGCGTTCGCTTAAAATAACTATACCCGAAGACCTTGACTATACCGATGTTTTTGATGATCTGTTTAGTAAATACACTTCTTAAAGGAAGCTTGAAAAGGTAAAAACCTCGGGACTCGGCAGCTTATATCAGCTTACCTATACGGTAAAGCTTAAGGATGATAAAAAAGAAAAGGAATTTATAGACAATATCCGTTGCAGAAACGGAAATCTTGAAATCGTGTGCAATTATCGCACGGTTTCAAATGAGGAGCTGTGATTATTATGAAAAGATTGAGCGTTATACTGTCGATTGTTTTGTCGGCGCTTATTCTTTCTTCATGCGGCGGCAAAAATACGGCAAGCGTACTGACTTCATCGGGCGGCAAAAAGGATTCGTCTGTTTCAACCGCCGATATGGACTTCGACTTTTCAAAGAGCGATACCGAATACGATTATGATGAGTCCGAGGCAAAGACTGTAAGCGACAGTGAGGACAGTGTAAAAATAACGACAGCCGGAACCTATGTTATAAGCGGTCTGCACAGTTCGGTTACGGTGGAAGCGCCGGACAGCGCTAAGGTAAGGCTTGTGCTTAAAAATGCCGAAATATCAAATGCGAACGGACCGGCAATATATATAAAAAGTGCCGATAAGGTATGTATAACCGCATATAAGGGTACTGAAAACACCGTGTCTGACGGGGCCTCATATTCTTCGGATTACGACGGAACAAATGTTGACGCCGCTGTTTTCAGCAAGGCGGATCTTACCATTAACGGCGAGGGAGTTCTTAATATAAACGGCAACTATAAATGCGCCGCAGTTTCAAAGGACGACCTTATTATTTGCGGACTTACCCTAAACGCAAAAAGCGTGGGAAGCGCAATAGAGGGCAAGGACTGTGTAAAGATAAAGGACGCCGCAATCACCGTAAATTCGGGTGCGGACGCAATCAAATCAACAAACAGCGAGGACGCAGACCGAGGTTTTGTTTATATTGAATCCGGAACCTGCACCTTAACGGCGGCAAAGGACGGCATACAGGCGGAAAGCGCGGTAAAGCTTTCGGGCGGAGAAATAACCGTTACATCAGGAGGCGGCGCACCCGAAAAGGTATCGTCCGGCGACGGGGATATGAGACGGTTTGAAAGCAGTACCCAAACCGACGATGAAAGCACAAAGGGTATAAAGGCAGAAAAGCTTATCATTATCGAGAACGGAACCGTTAATGCGAATTCGGCTGGCGATACCGTCCATTCAAACGGCGATGTTGAAATAAACGGCGGCAAGCTTACGCTTTCTTCGGGCGATGACGGAATACACGCAGTTGATTCGCTTATAATAAACGGCGGAGAGATAACCGTAACAAAATCCTATGAGGGATTGGAAGGAAAGACCGTTACTATAACCTATGGCACAATGGATATAACGGCGTCCGACGACGGCGTAAATGCCGCGGACGGTAACAGCGCTTCCGGCAACGGAGGCATGCCGAACGGCAATGCTTCAAGCGATGTATATATCAGCATAAGCGGAGGATATATAACCGTAAACGCTTCGGGAGACGGAATAGACTCTAACGGAAATATCTCCGTATCTGGCGGAGTACTGCTTGTGAGCGGCCCGACAAGCGACGGCGACGGTGCGCTTGACTGCGACGGAACAGCGGAAATAAGCGGCGGAACGGTTGTTTTGTGCGGAAGCTCGGGTATGGCGGAAACATTTTCCGAGAATTCCTCGCAAGCATCGCTTATGTATACGCTTGAAAACACGGCGAAAGCCGGCAGCAGTGTGGCTCTCTCGAATTCGGACGGAAAGGTGATAGCCTCGTTTGTTCCGTCAAAGCAGTACACAAATGTGGTTATAAGCTCGCCCGAGCTTAAAAAGAGCAGCAGCTACACGCTTTCTGTAGGCGGAACCGTAAGTGAATGCGATAAAAACGGATATACAAATTCAGGTAAGGTTTCGGGAGCGGAGAGCACAAAGAGTGTAGAAATAAGCTCCGTTTCCACAATTTACGGAACAGCCGGAAACAAAGGCGGAATGAAGGGAGGTCCGCAGGGACAGCAGGGCGGTGGATTCGGTAAGGGAAATTCAGCGGGAAATCCGCCTTCAGGCGGGCCCGGTAATTCGAATTCGGACGGCACCGACCGCAAGGCTCCGCCGGAGCTTTCGGGTAATACAAAAACCGCACAGTCATAATAAGTAAAAAAACGCAGGAGCAAAATTTGCTCCTGCGTCAGTTTTTTATAAAAGCCTTGCCTCAAGGTAAAATCTTTTGTCGTTTGCGTGCCCCATTGAAAAAGTTTTTCTCGGGAGAGAGCCATCTTGCTTAACAGCGTCGAACAATTCGCTTTTTTTCATACCGTCAAAAATGAATCCCACGGTATCAGGTTTTTCCGCAAGTAAACGCAATGAGTCCTCTCCGTGTATGTAATCGGCCTTAAGACTCGGATTGTCCTTTATGTACCTGTCAATAAACCTTTGCAGTGTACCTACGCACAGTTTTGACGAGGGCTTTACTGATATTTTTCGTTCGCAGCCGCCGTAAACACAGGTAAACTCCTGTGCGTCCGCTCCGTTATGATCGCCACCCGAAAATTCCGTGAAATCGTGTATTACCTTTTCGGGGTCAGCACCGAAGATCACACGGTAAATAGGCTCAAATTCGAGCGATTCGTCATGTATATTAACTATTTCAACCAGCGCATAGCGTGACTTTTCCGATTTATTAACTCGGTAACACTCCTTTGCGGCGGCGAGGGAATGGTTGCCGTCGCCTACGGCGAAAAGCAGTTTATCTTCGCTGTTTTCAACAAGAGCGCCGAGCGCATCCTGCAATTCGGCGGCGTCTTTTTCACTAAGCGCCGTTCCTGTTATGTGACCGCCGTTCAGCATTAAATCAAAATCGTAAAGTGGCTTTTTACCCTCGGTTTTTTTGTCAAGCGGCGCGATTACCGTCATATCGGGGTCGTCTATCAAAAGCATTATATGCGGAAGCTCAAGCGGGGCATCCTTTCGTATTTCAACACGGGGCGGTATACGCTCGGGTACAGTTTCCTCGGTTGCCCTTATAAGCGTTTTACTGCCCTTTTCGTATGAATAATCACACAAATCTATAAGTCCCATAACACCCCTTCGAGTCTTTCCGCCGGTTACGGTACGCTTTATGTAAATAAAGGTGTTTTTAAATTCATTGAAAACGCCGTCTTCTATATACTTTTTCATATTCCCGTTTATTTCGGAGATTTTTTTTGAATTATCGCCCGATAAATAAACCTCCGGGAAAATAAGATTTAAAGCTGACGGCGCGTCGCCGACATAATCCGCGGCGGATTTCCAGTATTGGGGCTCCGATGTATACTGGTCGCAGGCTATTACAGCCCATTTTTTAAAGCCGTTTTTGGGTAAAAGTATGTCCGCAGGTAAAAAAGGTTGTTTCATAATTTTTCATCCTTTAAAAAATGCGGCAAGTTTACTTGCCGCAGCTGTTATTTGTAATAAGAAAATTCTATTGCCGTTATTGCGTCATCAGCCGGATTTATATGAACGGTGATACCGTTTCGGCGGTCCTTTTCGGAAATAAAATAGTCAAGATAATAATCGGTTTCGGAAATTCCGTAAAAATGTGACGGTGTTCCGAGCGTATCAATGATGTCAGTAACAGCCATCTTATTGTTTACACCGTTGATATTAAATTGTGTGTAACTGTCCGGAAAGGTATAAAAGTCATTGGTGATTTTAAATCTTACTATGTTACATTTCTTAAGCTTTACCGAGCTTTTCGAGGAATTGTAGAACTTGGCCTCGATTTTAACGCCGTCCGCGTTTACAAATACCGTATCTACCGAGTCACCTGCGTAAACAAGCGATTCCTTATCGTAGGCGCTGTTTTCTTCAAGCGTCCAACCGAGCTTCTCCAAAACGGTGAGCGATGTGGGAACAGAAAACTCATTGTCGGCAAAGTGCGCGTCAAGCTTGAATTTTTTTCCGAGGTATATATCGGAATAATTTTCCTCGTCGAAAACGCTGATGTCAACATACTGCGGCATAACTTTGTCGTCCGACATTATTTTGGGTCGCTTGACATTATCGGGGACCTTTTTTGCGGTGCTTGAGGTATCTGACTGCGAGACTGAGGATGAAGCGTAATTCTTATCAACGGGGTCGCACGCCGAAAGACACAAAAGCAACGAAAAAATAAGAAATACCGCCGTGAA
>ERZ1505079.527-NODE-527-length-9915-cov-5.852130_pt1 | contig 9915 bp, 8 predicted proteins | sample MGYA00575740_ERZ1505079 | MGnify/ENA primary metagenome ERZ1505079 (study PRJEB39906, sample SAMEA3182062) | gut metagenome | biome: human; feature: gut; material: Stool; isolation source: human stools | place: Canada | collected 2013-01-14 ...
TACGGATGCGAACCGTACGCTCTCCCAGCTGAGCTACGCCCCCATACAGCCCTATTATTATAGCAACATTTCCTGAACTTGTAAAGGCCTTTTGCGGGAAAAATCAAAAAAAGATCGGCCTGCGCATACAGCGGCGGCCCGGAATGACTCCGGGCCGCCGCTGTCAGATCATATGTAGGAGTGTTCCACCTGGATCACGGGGACATAGTGGCTGTCGAAGGTGCGGATGAGGGCCCGAAGCTGCCGGGCTACCTCAGCGTCCTCCAGCCGGAAGCCGAAGGGCGTTACCACGTCGAAGATCAGATTGGTGTGGGTGGGGCCGGGGACCATGCGGAAATCGTGGATACTGAGGGCCGGATCGATGCAATGGGCCAGCTCTGTGATCTTATTCCGGAGGACAACGGTTGTGCTGTCATCCGTGGCGATGGGGTCCATGTGGATCACCGCCTCGCAGCCCAGTTTCCTGTGCAGCTCCTGTTCGATGTTGTCGATGGTGTCATGGATCGTCATGACGCTGCCGGTGGCCGGGACCTCCGCGTGGAGGGAGATCATCACCCGGCCGGGGCCGTAATCATGGACTACCAGATCGTGAATCCCGGAGATCTCCTTGTGGGCCATCACCAGATTTTCGATTTCTTTAACAAATTCCGGTGTGGGAGGCTTTCCAAGCAGGGGATCGATGGTGTCCTTGGCGGCGTCTATGCCGCCCTTGAAAATGAGCAGTGCCACCAGAATACCCACCCAGCCATCCACCGGGAGCTGGAAGTAATGGCCAATCAGAGTGGCGACCAGAACGGCAGAGGTGGACATGCAATCTCCCAGCGAATCCGCCGCTGCCGCCAGCAGCGCCGGTGCGGAGAGCTTTTTGCCGAGGGAGCGGTTATACATGGCCATATACAGCTTCACGCAGATAGAAGCAGCCAGAATCCCGATCACCAGCCAGCTGAACTCCACCAGAGCGGGGTGCAGGATCTTATTCAGAGACTCCTTGGCCAGTTCCACGCCCATCAGCAAAATCAGCATGGATACCGCCAGACCGGAGAGGTACTCCGCCCGGCCGTGGCCGAAGGGATGGCCTGGGTCCGGCGCTTTGGCGGCAATGCGGAAGCCCAGCAGCGTGACCACAGAGGAACCGGCATCAGAGAGGTTGTTGAAGGCGTCCGCCGTGATGGCGACGGAGCCGGAGAGGGTCCCGGCAAAGAACTTGCCCAAAAACAGCAGCAGGTTCAGCCCGATCCCAACAGCGCCGCAGAGAATACCGTAGGCCGTCCGTAGCTGAGCGGGGCTTTTCCCGTCGCTTTTGCAGAAGAAACGGGCCAGAAGCGAGATCATACAGTTTTACACCTTTCTTTTTGAGAATAGAAGGAGACGGTCACTTCCCGCCGGGAATGACCAGCTTCATGTGGCAGCAGAGATCGTCCAGATCCCGGTCGGTGGCGGCGCTGAGCCGCAGGCGGGCACCGCAGTCCCGGCATGTCAGCTCCACCGCGTCCCGGCGGATCTCCATGCTGTAATCGTGGCTGCCGCAGCCGCAGGTGATACCGTTGGGCCGGGCGGCGATGTCCTTGAGCTCCGAGAGGAATTCGTACATGATTACATTGTCGGTAAAGGCCTCCGCCTCGCCGCTGTTCTCCTGCGCCTTTTCCTTGGAGATGGCAATGCTGGCCTCCCGGAGGTGATGTTCCACCGTGCCCTCGTCGCCGATGAAGCAGCAGAACTGCTTGCTGTCCGGGCAGCTGAGGGCGGTGGCGGCGTGGAGCATCCGCTCCGGCGGACAGACAGCCTCGTGGGTCTGGCCGCAAACGCCGCAGGGCACCAGAATGTGATAGTTCTGGCCGTCATAGTTCGTCCGCAGGACACTGCCGCCGCAGGAACATTCGATCTCGGCGTCAGACGCTTCCAGCGCAAATACGGAGCGGGCACCCATTACCTGCGCACCGCATTTCGGGCAGATATAGCCCAGAGTTCTCATATCGTCAGCCATAGAGGGCCTCCTTGCATGATTGATCAGATTTGGATATCCTGCGCGTGGGGCAGGTGAGATTGTGTATAGAGGAATACCTTGTCACCCGCCAGCAGCTTCAGGCCGCCGTTGGGGATCAGCGTTCGGTTCCGGCGGCGGACCATGATGATGACCGTCTGTCGGGAAATGTCCAGATCCCGGAGCGGGTGGCCCACCCAGGGATGATGTGTCTGAAGGACGATCTCCTTTAGCTGGATGCGGACGTCATCCTCATAGACGCCTGCCCCCAGCACAAGATTGTCACCGGGGAGGAGCACCACATCGCCCCGGGGAACAATGATGTCCCGTCCCCGCTGGACGGCGGCGATGATGACGCCCTCCGGCAGGCCCAGATCCCGCAGCGGGGCATTGGCCCAGCGGTCCCGGGGGGTCAGGTGGATGCGGATGAAGTGAATGTCCGCCTCCGTGCCATATTCGCTGATCCGCTTGATGCGGGAATACTGGTCCACGAAGCCGGCGGAAATGATACCGGTGGGGATCGCCACCATGCCCACGCCCAGAAAGGTGATCAAAATGCCGAAGATCTTGCCAAGGGCGGTAATGGGGTAAATGTCTCCGTAACCCACCGTCAGCAGGGTGGATACCGCCCACCAGATGCCGGAAAAGGCGTTGGAGAACACCTGGGGCTGCGCGTCATGCTCCAGAGAGTACATACACAAACTGGAGGCGGTCATCAGCACCAGAATGATAAACACGGAGGAGAGAAGCTGCTGGGCCTTGCTGGTAAGGACCTGGGTAATAACGTTCAGGGAATCGTAATAGGCGTTGATCCGGAACAGGCGGAAGATCCGCACCACCCGGAACATCCGGAAGGCCACGGCCCCGGAGGGGAAGAAAAGGGGCATGTAGTAAGGCAGAAAGCTCAGCAGGTCCACAATGCCTGAGAAAGAAAAAATGTATCGGAAGACGGCCTTCCATTCCTTCAGATTGGGATGGTGGTACTTGGCAGTCCAGATCCGCAGGACGCAGTCCACCGCGAAAAAGGCCACGGTGGCAGCTTCGATCCGCAGCAGCAGCGGACCGCAGGTGGCCTCTGCCTCGTCGAAGGTGTAGGCAATGGTGACCACCAGGTTTACCAGAATGACCAAGGTGTAGAAAATGTCATAGGCGCGGCTGATGAGATCGTCCGCCGTACCAATGTCAATAATGGTGCAGATCCGGCGGCGCAGGGACTCAAGAGACCTGAAATTCGGCATAACCGCCTCCTGATGTGTAGGTAGACGGTACGCTGCCTGACGTGTACCGTCGGGAAATATCCTTATATTATAGTAATATCCCTCCGGAATGTAAACAGATTTCTTTATTTTGCGGAAAAGAAGCGGGGAATCCGGAGCGTAGGAGGATGTTCCACTCCGGCGCGGCTGGGGGCACTTGACACAGAGTTTACAAAAAAATCACAATTACTGCCTTGCAAACCTTCAAATGCAGATGTATAATCAGGATGAAAATTGAGAAAAGGAGGGATGTGCAATGACGATGAACAAGTTCATGGCAGATGTGGATGACCTGATTTTTGACGGTCAGGAGCAGAGCCACAGCGAACGGTAAAACCGGAAGGACCACGCCGAGAGGGCGTGGATTTTTTTATGCTTTTTGAGGGTGTCAAAAATTTCGACTACGCGTAATCGTTTTTCTGAAATTTTTCGTAAACGTTTGAGAAAAAATTAAAAAATTATTCGCATTCTGATGCGTATTTAAAGAAAATGCTGCTTGATATATATAAAAAAATTTGATAATTTGCATATTTTATGAATGTTAAATGAAAAATAAAGACGAAAATTTAAAAGCTTTCAAGGAAAAAATTGGGCAAAACGTAAAACTTATTTAAAGTGATTTGCTCGTTAGGTAAATTTACTTGAAAAAAACGCGCGGTGTTGTTAGAATGATACAGCAAAGTTAGACACTCAATTTTATACAAAACGTTTAAGGAGTGGAAGGAATGGAAAACATCATTTGGGTAGTTTTGCTGTGCGCGGTTCTGGCTCTGCTGTTTGCCGCATGGAAGACCTCCGTGGTCTCCAAGGCTGACGCCGGTACGGAACGGATGAAGGAGATCGCGGGAAACATCAGTGATGGCGCCCGGGCATTTCTCTTCGCGGAGTACAAGATCCTGGTCATTTTCGTGGCGGTGCTGTTCGTGCTGATCGGCCTGTTCATCACCTGGCTCACCGCTGGTTGCTTCCTGATCGGCGCGGTCTTCTCTGTGTGCGCCGGTTATGTGGGTATGAACGTGGCTACCAAGGCCAATGTCCGTACCGCTGCCGCCGCTAAGTCCAGCGGCATGAACAAGGCCCTGGGCGTCGCCTTCTCCGGCGGTTCCGTCATGGGTATGTGCGTGGTTGGCCTGGGCCTGCTGGGCTGCGCCGCCATCTATGCCTTCACCGGCAACGTGGAGATTCTCACCGGCTTCTCTCTGGGTGCTTCCTCCATCGCGCTGTTTGCCCGTGTGGGCGGCGGTATCTACACCAAGGCTGCCGACGTGGGCGCTGACCTGGTGGGCAAGGTCGAGGCCGGTATCCCCGAAGATGACCCCCGGAACCCTGCCGTGATCGCTGATAACGTGGGCGACAACGTGGGCGACGTGGCCGGCATGGGCGCTGACCTGTTTGAGTCCTACGTGGGCGCTCTGGTGTCCGCGCTGACTCTGGGTGTGGCTGTGGTCGGCACCTTCAACGGCGCCGGCGCTCTGTTCCCCCTGATCCTGGCTGCCGCCGGTATCGTGGCTTCCATCATCGGCTGCTTCTTTGTCCGGGGCGATGAGAATTCCAATCCCCATAAGGCTCTGAAGATGGGCTCCTATGTTTCCTCCGCCATCGTGGTGGTCCTGTCTCTGGTTCTGAGCAATGTGTTCTTCGACGGTATGGCCCAGGCCATCGCCATCATCGCGGGTCTGATCGTTGGCCTGATCATCGGTATCGTCACCGAGATCTACACCTCCGGCGATTATAACTCCGTGAAGAAGATCGCCCAGCAGTCCGAGACCGGCCCCGCTACCACCATCATCAGCGGCATCGCCGTGGGCATGATGTCCACTGCCGTGCCCATCCTGCTGATCTGCGTTGGTATTTTCGTTTCCTATCAAGTTGCCGGTCTGTACGGCATCGCTCTGGCCGCTGTCGGCATGCTGTCCACCACCGGTATCACCGTGGCTGTGGACGCTTACGGCCCTATCGCCGACAACGCTGGCGGTATCGCCGAGATGAGTGGCCTGGATCACAGCGTCCGTGAGATCACCGATAAGCTGGACGCCGTGGGCAACACCACCGCTGCTATGGGTAAGGGCTTCGCCATCGGCTCTGCCGCTCTGACTGCTCTGGCTCTGTTCGTCAGCTATGCGCAGGCTGTTGGCATTGGTGATGCCGGCATCAACATTCTGGATTCCCGCGTGACCATCGGTCTGCTGATCGGCGGTATGCTGCCCTTCGTGTTCTCCGCTCTGACCATGGACTCCGTGTCCAAGGCGGCTTACAGCATGATCGAGGAAGTGCGCCGTCAGTTCCGCACCATCCCCGGCATCATGGAAGGCACCGGCAAGCCCGACTACAAGTCCTGCGTGGCCATCTCCACCACCGCTGCTCTGAAGGAGATGCTGGTTCCCGGCGTCATGGCTGTTCTGGCTCCTCTGGCAGTTGGCCTCCTGCTGGGCACCGGCGCTCTGGGCGGCATGCTGGCCGGCGCTCTGGTCACCGGCGTCCTGATGGCCATCTTCATGTCCAACTCCGGCGGTGCTTGGGATAACGCCAAGAAGTATATCGAGGACGGCAACCACGGCGGCAAGGGCAGCGAAGCTCATAAGGCCGCTGTTGTGGGCGACACCGTGGGCGATCCCTTCAAGGATACCTCCGGCCCCTCCATCAACATCCTCATCAAGCTGATGACCGTTGTTTCTCTGGTGTTCGCATCCATCTTCTCTGCCAGCGGCCTGCTGTAAGAGAACTGTCAGAGTTCAACAAGCTTTTCAGACCGGGCTTCCGCTCATGCGGAGGCCCGGTTTTTATTGCCTGCCGGATCGCAGCGGAAGAGCATGAGCGTTCCATATTCTTTTATTAAGGTATGGTGACGACCCTTGACAGAGTAATCGTTTGCCGATATAATATGAACGAAAAACCGTCAAAATGCCGGGCCAGCTCTGGAAAAACCGGCAAAATTCGGAACGAATAGAAAAGGAGAGCGGACTATGATCTATTCCAGCGAAGTACAGCGTATGTGCCCGGTGGCCAAGGGCGCGTATCACGGACCGGCCCCCATCCCTGAAGAAGGTAAGTGGGTTCAGGCCAAGGAGATCAAGGACATCAGCGGTCTGACCCACGGCATCGGCTGGTGTGCTCCTCAGCAGGGCGCCTGCAAGCTGACCCTGAATGTGAAGGAGGGCGTCATCGAGGAGGCGCTGGTGGAGACCATCGGCTGCTCCGGTATGACCCACTCCGCCGCTATGGCATCTGAAATCCTCATCGGCAAGACCCTTCTGGAGGCATTGAACACCGATCTGGTGTGCGACGCCATCAACACCGCTATGCGGGAGCTGTTCCTGCAGATCGTCTACGGCCGCAGCCAGACGGCTTTCTCTGAGGGCGGCCTGCCTGTGGGCGCTTCTCTGGAGGATCTGGGCAAGGGCCTGCGCTCTCAGGTGGGCACCATGTTCGCCACCAAAGAGAAGGGTCCCCGCTATCTGGAAATGGCAGAGGGCTACTGCACCCGCGTGGCTCTGAACAAGGACAGCGAGATCATCGGCTATGAGTTTGTGAATCTGGGCAAGATGATGGAAGCCGTCAAGAAGGGCGTGGACGCCAACGAGGCACTGGAGAGCGCCAAGTCTCACTACGGTCAGTGGGACAGCGCCGCCAAGTACATCGATCCCCGTCAGGAATAAGAGAAGGAGGAATTGGAAATGGCTCTGTTTGAAAGCTACGAGAGAAGAATCGAGAAAATCAATTCCGTCCTGTCTCAGTACGGAATCTCCAGCGTGGAGGAGTGCCGGGAGATCTGCAAGGCTGCCGGCTTTGATCCCTATGAGATCGTGAAGGGCATCCAGCCCATCTGCTTTGAAAACGCCTGCTGGGCCTACTGCGTCGGCGCGGCCATCGCGCTGAAGAAGAATGTTCAGACCGCCGCCGAGGCCGCCGAGGCCATCGGCATCGGCCTCCAGTCCTTCTGCATCCCCGGCTCTGTGGCTGAGGACCGCAAGGTGGGCTTGGGCCACGGCAATCTGGGCGCTATGCTGCTGCGGGATGAGACCAAGTGTTTCGCCTTCCTGGCGGGCCACGAGTCCTTCGCCGCCGCCGAGGGCGCCATCGGCATCGTCCGTAACGCCAACAAGGCCCGGAAAGAGCCTCTGCGGGTGATCCTGAACGGCTTGGGCAAGGACGCCGCCCAGATCATCAGCCGTATCAACGGCTTCACCTATGTCCAGACCCAGTTTGACTACTACACCGGCGAGCTGAAGACCGTCCGGGAGGTGGCCTATTCCGATGGTGAGCGGGCTGCTGTCCGCTGCTACGGCTGCGATGACGTTCGTGAGGGCGTGGCCGTCATGCACCACGAGGGCGTGGATGTGTCCATCACCGGCAACTCCACCAACCCCACCCGGTTCCAGCACCCCGTGGCCGGTACTTATAAGAAGGAGTGCATCGAGCAGGGCAAGAAGTACTTCTCCGTGGCCTCCGGCGGTGGCACGGGCCGTACTCTGCACCCCGACAACATGGCTGCTGGCCCCGCTTCCTACGGCATGACCGACACCATGGGCCGTATGCACTCCGACGCCCAGTTCGCCGGTTCCTCCTCCGTCCCCGCTCACGTGGAGATGATGGGCTTCCTGGGCATGGGCAACAACCCCATGGTCGGCGCGACTGTCGCTGTGGCCGTTGCCGTGGCGGAGAGCCAGAAGTAATAGAAAACTACAGAAAATAGCAAAAACAAGAACTTTTTTGATATAAACAAAAACACCCGTTTCATAGAGAAACGGGTGTTTTTCTATCATTAAGTTCAGGAGAGCAGCATCCGGTCATTGCTCAGGGTCTTGCCGGTGCCGACCTTGAACCGGTGGATCAGATCCTCTACGGTCATGCCCGCCCGGTCAGCGCCGGAAACGTCCAGCACGATCCGGCCGTCAGCCATCATCAATGTCCGGGTTCCCAGCTCCAAAGCCTGCTGCATGTTGTGCGTTACCATCAGACAGGTGATGTTCCCCTCCGCCACGATCCGCTTCGTCAGCTCCAGCACCTTTTCCGCTGTGCCGGGGTCCAGGGCGGCGGTATGCTCGTCCAGAAGCAGGAGCCAGGGGGGATTCATGGTCGCCATCAGCAGCGTCAGCGCCTGCCGCTGGCCGCCGGAGAGCAGCCCTACCGGCTGATTCAGCCGATCCTCAAGTCCCATGTCCAGAAGGGCCAGTCGGTCGCGGAAACGGGCCCGGTCCTTCTGGGTCAAGCGGGAAAACCAACCGCCGTTTCCCGCTGCCAGCGCCAGATTTTCCTCGATGGTCATATTGGGGGCAGTCCCCTTCAGAGGGTCCTGGAATAGGCGGCCGATCCGCTTCGCACGTTTGTATTCAGGCAGAAAGGTCATATCGTGACCGCCTACGGTGATGGCGCCATCGTCCACATAAAAGCTGCCGGCGATGGCGTTGAACAGGGTGGACTTGCCTGCGCCGTTGGAACCGATCACCGTGACAAATTCTCCCTTGTTCAAGTGGAGAGACAGGTCCGTGATGGCCTTTTTCTCATTGACGGTGCCGGGATTGAAGGTCTTGGAGATGCGTTGAATGTCCAGCATGTCAGTTCCCTCCCTTTCCGGCGGCCAGCTTCCGCTGCTGGAAGGCCGCCCACTTTCGAATGCTGGGAGCTGCAATGGCCAGAGCCACGATGACGGCCGTCAGCAGCTTCAGACACTCCACCGGTACAACCTTGGTGTAAAAGACAACGGCGTAGATAAACCGGTAGATCACGGAGCCGATCATCACCGCCAGCACGCCCTTGGTAACGGTCCGGCGGCCCAGAACCGTTTCACCGATGATGAGGCAGGCCAGGCCGATGACCACGATGCCGGTGCCGGAGTTGATGTCCACCGTCTTTTGATACTGGCCCACCATGGCCCCGGAAAGGGCTGTCAGGGCGTTGGATACGCACAGTCCTACCGTGACGGTGAACGCCGGGTTCAGGGACGAGGCCCGCACCATGTCGGGATTGTCGCCTGTGGCCCGGATGGAAAGGCCCATGCGTGTTTTCAGAAATGCCAGCAGCAGTACGCCCGCCAGAACGGTGACCGAAGCCGCCAGCAGCAACTCGTACCAATCGCCGCCGATGCCGCTGTCCCGCAGAAGGGTGAAGATCGTGCTGCCGCCCAGCAGGCTCTGGTTGGCTTTCCAGCCCATCGCCATCAGATTGACGGTGTACAGGCCCGTGTTGGTGACGATGCCCGCCAGAATGGAGGGAATCCCCAAGCGAGTCTGCAAAAAAGCGGTGACGAATCCGGCGCAGCTGCCCGCCAGCATGGCGGCAGGAATGGCCAGGATCGGGTGTCCCCCGGCGGCCAGCGTGACAGAGACCGCCGCCCCAAGGACAAAACAACCGTCGGTGGTCATATCGGCGATGTTCAAGATCCGGAAGCTCAGAAACAGGGCCATGGCCACCAAAGCGTATAAAAAGCCCAGTTCCAGAGCGGTTTGTGTGATCATCAGCAAGAGAATGCGCTCCTTTCATGCCGCTGCCCCCGGCAGCAGGCCGGGGGAGCGGGGCGGGGAATTTGACTGGATCAGTCCTTGGTGGTGGTGACCTCTACCACCTCGCCCATGCTGTTGAAGCAGGCGTAGTCGGCCTGTTTGCCGATGAGGGCACAGGTGTCTGTGTTGACGGTGATGATGCCGCCGTCCATCAGGTAGTAGTCCTCCATGCCATCCA
>ERZ1505079.531-NODE-531-length-9830-cov-3.032020_pt1 | contig 9830 bp, 9 predicted proteins | sample MGYA00575740_ERZ1505079 | MGnify/ENA primary metagenome ERZ1505079 (study PRJEB39906, sample SAMEA3182062) | gut metagenome | biome: human; feature: gut; material: Stool; isolation source: human stools | place: Canada | collected 2013-01-14 ...
CTTTTCATGGGAGAAAAGAAGAAACGCCTGATGCCTCAAATGCTGAGGGATCAAGCGTTTCGGAGGATGGTGCCGGTGGTGGGACTCGAACCCACACGGAGTCGCCCCCGGCGGATTTTGAATCCGCTACGTCTACCATTCCATCACACCGGCGATAACAGAAGCTATTATAGAGGACGCTGCGTCGATTTGCAAGATAAATTTTTCCGGCAAAAAGCGCAAAAGGGGACTACCCTTTTTATGCGGCTTGTGCTATGCTATACTCTGTATCGGTAGATTATGCCCAAAGCGGGACAAGGGAGGGGAAAGCATGGCGAACCACGGCAGAAAATTTGCCCGCGCGCTGACGCTTGCGGCGCTTTGCCTGCTGCTCGGCGGCTGCGCGACGAACGTCTCGACCGACAAGCTCTATGCCTTGCCGAGCCTTCCGGCGGAATACGCCTCGCTCGAAGCGGAGATCAACGCCCTGCTCTCCGACGGCGCGGAGCACGCTGCGCCCATCTCGGGCAGCAACCTCCAGAGCGTGCAGATGGTCGATCTCGACGGCGACGGCGTAGAGGAGGCGGTGGCCTTCTTCCGCAAGGCGACGGACGAGCGGCCCGTGAAGATCTACTTCTTCCGCTCCAACGGCGACAGCTACGAGCAGATGGCCCTCATCGAGGGGACCGCCAGCTCGATCTACTCCATCACATACTATGACCTCGACGGCGACGGACGCCGCGAGATCCTTGTCGGCTTCAAGAGCGGCACGGAGCTGCAGGTACTCGCCGTTTACACCCTGCGCGGCAGCGAGCCGCTCAATCTGCTCACCACCGCCTACCTCCGCTACGCCGTGAGCGATCTCAACGGCGACGGCCGGCAGGAGCTGACGGTGCTCTACAGCGGCGAGGAGAACCGCTGCATGGCGGACTGCTACACCTGGGACGACCGCGAGCTGAGCTGCATCTCGACGCTCGAGCTGTCCTTCTCTGCGTCCGAGCTTTCGCGCGTGGCGGCGGGTGCTCTTTCGGACGGGCAGCAGGCGCTTTACGTCACCGGCGTGGCGGACAACAGCGTGGCGGCCTACGATATCCTGACCGTGAAAAACGGCGTTCTGCGCAATGTCACGCAGAACACCGCCTCCTCCGCCGTGGACGGCGGCTTCCGCTTCCTCTCGCTCTATCCGACCGACATCGACGGCAGCGGCGTGATCGAGATCCCCGAGCCGGTCCCCTTCCCGCCGCTCGATGAGGAGAGCGAGACCTACTACCGCATCCTCTGGCGCGATTACGACAGCGCGGGAAAGAGTGAGGTCGTGTGCCGCACCTTCCACAACGCCGCCGACGGCTGGAGCCTGCTCCTGCCGGAGACGTGGGACGAGCGGGTGTCGCTCCTGCGTGCCGGAACGCCCGATGAAAACGCGGTCCTTTTCTTCTGCCGCAGCAGCGACGGACAGCTGCAGCCGTTTCTGGAGATCTGCGCCCTCACGGGCAGCGCCCGCGAGGAGCACGCCCGGCGCGGTGACCGCTTTGTGCTCGCCCGACAGGTCGAGACCGTTTACACCGCCGAGCTCCTGCCCTGCGACGACTGGGACGGCGCGGTCGACGAGGAGACCGTGAAGAAGAGCTTCAGCCTGATCGTCGCCGAGTGGACGACGGGCGAAAACTGAGAAAGGAACCGAGATACGATGAAAAAAGTGTTGGTCCTGGAGGATGAGTCCAGCATCCGCAGCTTTATCGTCATCAATCTGATCCGCGCCGGCTACGAGGTCGTGGAGGCCGAGACGGGCGAGGAGGCGCTGGAAAAGCTCAGCGAGAATCCCGATGTGCGCGTCACGCTGCTCGACATCATGCTGCCGGGCATCGACGGCTTTGAGGTCTGCCGCCGTGTGCGCGCGGCCTACCCGCACATCGGCATCATCATGCTCACCGCCCGCTCGCAGGAGATGGACAAGGTCACGGGCCTGATGACCGGCGCGGACGACTATGTCACCAAGCCCTTTTCGCCCGCCGAGCTGACCGCGCGCGTGGACGCGCTGCTGCGCCGCGCGGGCGATGCGCCGCTCGTCAGCGCTGCGGTCGGAGAGATCTCCCAGCCGCCGTTTCTGCTGAACATGACCGACCGCGTGGTGGAGAAAAACGGCAAGCGTCTCAGGCTCACGCAGCTCGAATATCAGATCATGAAGCTCTTCATGGAGAACCCCGACAAGGCGCTCACCCGCGAGGAGATCCTCGACACGGTCTGGGGCCGCGGCTACTTCGGCGAGGTGAAGATCGTGGACGTCAACATCCGCCGCCTGCGGCTGAAGATCGAGGACGACGCGCAGGAGCCGCGCTACATCGCCACCGTCTGGGGCACGGGCTACAAGTGGAGCACGGACTGAGCAGGCAGAAAAGATTTGAAGCAGAAAGGAAGTGACCGCCATGTCCGCAAAGCGCGGCTTGCGCATCCGCGGCCTGCGCCAGCGCTGGCTCGTGAATGCCGTGCTGCCCATCGTTCTGGTGGTCATCGCCATCGTCACGGTCTACACCCTCGGCGTGCGCCGGACCTACTACGGCGCCATGCGCTCGGGCCTTGAGACCCGCGCCCGCGTCGCCGCCGACAATTTTTCGAGCTACGGCCTCAAGAGCTACAGCGAGTATTTCCGCTACGCCTCCATCACGGCGGAGACCTTTGAGGAAAAGGACCGGCTTGAGCTTCAGTTCATCAACGTCAACGGCCGCGTGCAGGTGTCGAGCTACGGCCTGACCGCCGGCACGCAGCCGGGAACGAGCGATGTGACCGAGGCCGTCGCCACCGGAAAGCCGGCGAGCTTTGAGGGCCTTGACCCGCAGACGGGGGAGAGGATCCTCTCCGTCTCCGCGCCGCTCCGGTTCAACGGCCGCGTGATCGGCGTGCTGCGCTACGTCACCGCGCTGCACGAGGCGGACCGCAGCGTGCTCGTCAGCATGGCGGTCGCCATCGGCGTTGCGCTGCTGTGCGTGGGCCTTGCCATCTTCTACAACGCCATCTTCATCAACAACGTCGTCGAGCCGGTCGCCGTCGTGTCCGACGCCGCGCGGCGCATCTCCGCCGGCAGCTACGGCATCCTGATCGATAACCACTACCGCGACGAGCTCGGCGAGCTGGTGGACAACATCAACGATATGTCGCTCAAGATCTCGCAGTCCGAGAAGATCCAGCAGGAGTTCGTCTCTTCCGTCTCGCATGAGCTGCGCACGCCGCTCACCGCCATCAACGGCTGGGCGGAAACGCTCGCCGCCGATCCCGGCGCGAATCCGGAGCAGACGCAGCGCGGCCTCAACATCATCGTCAAGGAGTCCCGCCGTCTGACCACCATGGTCGAGGAGCTGCTGGACTTCACCCGGATGCAGGACGGGCGCTTCACCCTGCGCGTGGAGGAGACCGACCTGCTCGCCGAGCTGGAGGACGCCATCTTCACCTACCGCGAGATCTTCAGCCGGGAGGGCATCGAGCTGCGCTACGAGTGCGCGGACGACCTGCCTCCCATCATCGCCGACGGCGAGCGCATGAAGCAGGTCTTCTGCAACGTGCTCGACAACGCCGCCAAGCACGGCGGCAGCGGCAAGCGCATCGACGTGTCCGTGGCGGCTGAGAACGGCAGCATGGTCATCCGTGTGCGCGACTTCGGCCCCGGCATCCCGGTCGAGGAGCTGCCCTACGTCAAGCAGAAATTCTACAAGGGCTCGTCCAAGGCGCGCGGCAGCGGCATCGGCCTCGCCGTGTGTGACGAGATCATGCGTCTGCACAACGGCACGTTCGACATTGCCAACGCCTCGGGCGGCGGCGCGGTCGTGACCATGACGCTTCCTATGGAAAAATAAATTTTAGAACAGCTGTTGCAATTTTTCGAAAAGTATGATACCATCATTGCAAGGAGAAACCTACATGGCAGAGCAAAACCAGACAAAACCCAAATTCCGTACCTCCATCGGCGGTCAGGCGCTCATTGAGGGCATCCTCATGCGCGGACCGGAAAAGCAGGCCATCGTCGTCCGCTCCAAGGAGGGGCTGGTCGAGAAGGTCGAGGAGCTGAAGCTCATCCGTGACCGCTATCCCATTCTCGGCCTGCCCGTGCTGCGCGGCGCTGTGACCTTTGTGGACTCCATGGTCCGCGGCGTGAAGGCGCTGATGTACTCGGCGGACTTCTTCCCCGAGGAGGAGAGCGAGCCGTCGAAGCTCGATCTGTGGCTGGAGAAGAAGCTCGGCAGCGAAAAGCTGCAAAAGCTCGTTGTGGCGCTGGCGGTCGTGCTGTCGCTGGGCCTGACCATTGGCCTTTTTATGATCCTGCCGACCTTCCTCGCGGGCCTGCTCGGGCGCTTCATCCCGAACGTGGTCATACACAACCTGGTCGAGTCCGTCATCAAGCTGATGATCTTCTTCGGCTACCTGCTCCTGTGCTCGAAGCAGAAGGACATTCAGCGCGTGTTCCAGTACCATGGCGCGGAGCATAAGACCATCTTCTGCTACGAGGCGGGCCTGCCGCTGACGGTGGAGAACTGCCGCATCCAGCCGCGCCACCATCCGCGCTGCGGCACGAGCTTTCTGTTCGTGGTGGTCGTGGTGTCCATCCTCGTTTCGAGTGTGGTGTTCAGCTTCGTCGACTGGCGCAATGTCTGGGTGCGCATTGGATTGCACCTGCTGCTGCTCGTGCCGGTCGTGGGCGTGACCTACGAATTCAATCGCTACGTCGGCGGACACGGCAATCCCGTGACGAACGCGCTGGCAAAACCGGGGCTGTGGCTTCAAAATTTCACCACCAACGAGCCGGACGACAGTATGCTCGAGGTCGCCATCCGCGCGATGGAGCTGGTTATTCCCGAGCAGAAGGGCAAGGACGAGTGGTAAATGGCGATCAAGTACAACGACCTCTATATGGACCTGCGCAGGCGCCTGCGCGAGGCGGGTGCGGAGGACGCGACGCAGGCGGCGCGCGAGCTGGTCTGCACCGCGTCGGGCAAAACGAAAAATGAGCTTCTGCGCGACGGGCTGCTCTACGCCTCGCCCGAGGTCGAGCGCTCGGCGTATTCCCTGTGCGCGCGGCATCTGGCGGGCGAGCCGGTGGCCTACCTCATCGGCGAGTGGGAGTTTTACGGCCTTGGGCTGGACATTTCACCCGCCGTGCTCATCCCGCGCCCCGACACCGAGGTGCTGGTGCAGACGGTCGTGCATGAGCTGGATTCCGGCGCGGACTGCCGCGTGCTCGACCTGTGCGCGGGCAGCGGCTGCATCGGCCTCGCCGTGGCAAGCCAAGTGCTGCGCAGCCGTGTGCTGCTCGGCGAGTGGGACGAGGAGGCGCTCAAGATCTGCCGCCAGAACATCCGCCGCAACCAGCTCTCGGCCCGCGTGACGAGCCTGCGCATAGACGCGCGCGAGAAGCCTTCGCGCCAGCTCGGTGAGTTCGACTGCATCGTTTCCAACCCACCCTATATCCCCACGGCGGACATTGAAACGCTCGATCCCTCCGTGCGCGACCACGAGCCGCACCTCGCGCTTGACGGCGGCGCGGACGGACTGGATTTCTACCGCGTCATCGCGGATAAATGGCGCGACGCTCTCTTGCCGAACGGACTCATGGCCTTCGAGGTCGGCATCGGGCAGGCGGACGAGGTGCTGCGCATCATGCGCGCGAACGGCTTCGGCGACATCCAGATCGTCAAGGACCTGCACGGTATCCCCCGCGTGGTCTACGGACGGCTTTGCAAAGAGATCTGAAAAAAATTTTAAGATACAGAAGCAGAAACAGGAGGATGAACCAATGGCAGCAGAGAAAGTGACTAAGGCGGCGCCCACCGCGCCCAACGCCGACAAGAAGCGCGCCATCGAAACGGCGATGGCACAGATCGAAAAGCTCTACGGCAAGGGCTCCATCATGCGCTGTGGCGACGAGCAGGCCGCGAACGTGGAGGCCATCTCCACCGGCTCGCTGGCGCTCGACCTCGCGCTCGGCATCGGCGGACTGCCCAAGGGCCGCATCGTGGAGATCTACGGCCCCGAGTCCTCCGGCAAAACGACGCTCGCCCTGCACGTCCTCGCGCAGGCGCAGAAGGCGGGCGGCGAGGTCGCGTTCATCGACGCCGAGCACGCGCTCGACATCGGCTACGCCCGCGCCCTCGGCGTGAATGTGGAGGATATGCTCGTCTCCCAGCCGGACACCGGCGAGCAGGCGCTTGAGATCACTGAGGCGCTCGTGCGCTCCGGCGCGATCGACGTGATCGTGGTGGACTCCGTCGCCGCGCTCGTGCCGCGCGCGGAGATCGAGGGCGAGATGGGCGACAGCTTCGTCGGCCTCCACGCCCGCCTTATGTCGCAGGCGCTGCGCAAGCTCGCAGGCGCGATCAACAAGACCAACTGCATCGTCATCTTCATCAACCAGCTGCGCGAGAAGGTCGGCGTGATGTACGGCAACCCCGAGGTCACCACCGGCGGCCGTGCGCTGAAGTTCTACGCAAGCGTGCGCATCGACGTGCGCCGCATCGAAACGCTCAAGAACGGCAGCGAGATGATCGGCAACCGCACCCGCGCCAAGGTCGTGAAGAACAAGATGGCGCCCCCGTTCCGCGAGGCGGAGTTCGACATCATGTACGGCGAGGGCATCTCCATGCTCGGCGAGCTCATCGACCTCGGCGTGAAGCTCGACCTCGTGCAGAAGAGCGGCTCGTGGTACTCGATGGGCGAAACGCGCATCGGGCAGGGCCGCGATTCCGCCAAGCAGTACCTACGCGACAACCCCGAGATCGCCGCGAAGCTCGAGGCCGATATCCGCCGTGATTTCCACAAGCTCATGAGCAGCCAGTCCAAGATCGCCGCCAAGGCGGCGGGCCGCGCCGTGGACGTCAGCGCCGACGATTTTGAGGGCTGATGAGAGTCGAGCGCATCGAACGGTCAAAGCATAAGCAGGAGCGCGTTCTCGTGTATCTGGAGGGGGGGAACCTTCTCCGGATCACCGAGAGCGAGCTTCTGCGTTTCGGCTTATATGTGGGGCTGGACATTTCGCCCGAGACTGTGGTACAATTACAAAAAAGCGGCGCGCGCAGCGAAACGCGCGTGCGCGCGGCCAATATGATCTCCTCCCGCCCGCTCTCAAAAAAGGAGCTGACGCGCCGTCTCGTGCAAAAGGGCTTCGAGGCAGATGACGCCGGCGCGGCGGCGGAATATCTCGAGGAGATCGGCGCACTGGACGACGCGGCCTATGCCGCCATGCTCGTGCGCCATTACAGCGCACAGGGCTGCGGTCCCGCCCGCATCCGCGACGAGCTTTACCGCCGCGGCGTCCCCCGCGAGCTGTGGGACGAGGCGCTGGAAACAGCCCCCGACGCGCAGGAGACGCTCGCGTGCGTCATCGCGTCGAAAACGCGGGGGAAGCCCCTGAACGAAAAGGACTATAAACGCTTGTCGGACGCTCTGCTGCGCCGCGGCTTTTCGTGGGGCGAGGTCAAGACTGCCCTGCGGACGGCGGGCGCGGCGTTGACGGACGCGGACGACGGGCTGTGACCGAAAACGATTTTTGCCGCCGGTGCGCGGCGGACGGGAAGAGGACTATGGCATACAAACTTCACTTTATTTCGCTCGGCTGCGCGAAAAATATGGTCAACTGCGAGCAGATGATGGCCCTGTGCCGCGATGCCGGCATGGAGCTTTGCCCGTCGCCCGAGGGCTGCGACGCTGCGGTGGTCAACACCTGCGGCTTCCTCTCGAGCGCGAATGAGGAGGCCATCGAGAACATTCTCGCCATGGCGGAGCTGAAAAAGGCCGGCAAGCTCAAGAAAATTTTGGTCACCGTCTGCATGACGCAGCGCTATCAGGGTGAGGTGGCAAAGGAACTTCCCGAGGTGGACGGCATTCTCGGCACCGGCAGCTACAAGGACATTGTGGACGCGGTCGAGACCGTCATGGCGGGCGGCACCGTCAGCCGCTTCGACGACATCAACGCGCCGGTCGACGAGTTCGGCCGCGTGCTCACCACGCCGGGTCACTACGCCTTCCTGCGCATCGCGGAGGGCTGCGACAACTGGTGCGCCTTCTGCATCATCCCCAAGCTGCGCGGCAAATACCGCTCCCGCACGATGGAGCATGTTCTCGCCGAGGCAAGGCAGCTCGCCGATTCCGGCGTCAAGGAGCTCATCGTCATCGCGCAGGACATCACGCGCTACGGCATGGACTGGGACGGCAAGCCCCATTTGGCCGACTTTTTAGAGGAGCTTTGCAAGCTCGATTTCCATTGGATCCGCCTGCACTACCTCTATCCCGAGTGGATCGACGACCGCCTGATCGACGTGATCGCCCGCGAGGACAAAATTCTGAAATACCTTGACATTCCGCTCCAGCACTGCAACGATAAGATCCTCAAGAAGATGAACCGCCGCGGCGACAAGAAATACCTCTGCGCCCTGCTCGATAAGCTCCGCGAGCGCATCCCCGGCCTCGTGCTGCGCACGTCCATCATCGCGGGCCTGCCCGGCGAGGGCGAGGAGGAGTTCGACGAGCTGTGCGATTTCCTGCGCGAGCAGAAGCTGCTGCGCGCGGGCGTGTTTCCCTATTCCCCCGAGGAGGGGACGCGCGCGGCGAAGATGGAGCGCGTCGACTCCGACGAGGCGGCCCGCCGTGCCGAGCGGATCGTGGACATTCAGAGCGAGATCATCGACGCGTGGAACGACGAACGCCAGGGCGACGTGATGGAGGTCCTCTGCGAGGGCTTCGACGGGCAATCCATGCTCTTTGTCGGCCGCAGCTATGCAGAGTCGCCGGACATCGACGGGCGCATCTACTTCTCCGCCCCGCGCGACGTCGCGGCGGGCGAGTTCGTACCCGTGCGCATCACCGGCGCGATGGACGGCGAGCTGACCGGCGAGCTGGCCGAGGAATAAGACGCCGCGCGGACGCGGCAAAATAGCAAACCGGCGCGCGAGCGCCTTGAAAGGACTGTTCACAGATGACGACTGCCAATAAGCTCACCCTTGCGCGGGTGGCGCTCATCCCCGTATTTCTTGTGATCCTGTATCTGGATTTCCCCTATGCGCGCTGCGCCGCCTTCGGCGTGTTCGTGGTCGCGTGCCTTACGGATTTTGTGGACGGCTACATCGCCCGCCACTACAACCAGGTCACGAATTTCGGCAAATTCATGGACCCGCTGGCGGATAAGGTGCTCGTTATGGCGGCCATGGGCTACCTCGTCGAGATCGGGCAGATGCCCGGTTGGTGTCTGGCCATCGTGCTGCTGCGCGAGTTCGCGGTCTCCGGAATGCGGCTCGTTGCCGTCGAGCAGGGCCGCGTGATCGCCGCGGCGTGGTCCGGCAAGGTCAAAACGGCCTCGACCATGGTCTGCCTCTGCGCGATGCTGCTCAACGTTTTCGGCGCGTACGCGTGGTTCGATCCCCTGTGCAATGCCGTCATCGTGCTGACCACCGCCTATTCCGGCATTGAGTATTTCATCAAAAATGCCGACGTGTTCCGCGAGCCGGACTGAAGCCAAGTTAATTTTGCTCTGAAAAGGAGTTTCTGTATGTACCTCTATAATTCCGCCACCCACAAAAAGGAAGAGCTCAAGACCCATACCCCGAACCACGTCGAGATGTACACCTGCGGCCCGACCGTCTATCACTTTGCCCACATCGGCAATCTGCGCAGCTACATCATGGAGGATGTGCTGGAGAAGTACCTCCGCTTCGCAGGCTACAGCGTCAACCGCGTCATGAACATCACCGACGTCGGCCACCTTACGAGCGACGCCGACGAGGGCGAGGACAAGATGCTCAAGGGCGCTAAGCGCGAGCACAAGTCCGTCATGGAGATCGCGCAGTTCTATACCGACGCCTTCTTTGCCGACTGCC
>ERZ1505079.536-NODE-536-length-9782-cov-2.401049_pt1 | contig 9782 bp, 7 predicted proteins | sample MGYA00575740_ERZ1505079 | MGnify/ENA primary metagenome ERZ1505079 (study PRJEB39906, sample SAMEA3182062) | gut metagenome | biome: human; feature: gut; material: Stool; isolation source: human stools | place: Canada | collected 2013-01-14 ...
CCCGACAAATTTGCTTATGTCCGTTCACCCGAAAATCAGGATTACATTTACACTTCCCGTGACCTTGCAACCCTCGCGGGCAAAAGGTTTCACGCAAAGCGTAACCACATTTCAAAATTTTACAGAACCTACACCGATACCCGTTTTGAAACTCTGTCGGATTCAAACATTCCCGATGCATTAACGGTTGCAAAACTGTGGTGTGCGGAAAATGACACCGATCCCGAAGCTTCAAGCGAAATTATGGCAATCAGGGAAATGTGCGACCTCAAAGACGAATACAATGTCAAGGGCGCTGTACTGTATGTTGACTCAAAGCCCGTTGCCATGACTCTCGGAAGTGAAATTTCACCCAAGGTGTATGACATCAACTTTGAAAAGGCACTTCGTGAATATGACGGTGTTTATGCCGTAATTAACAACGAATTTGCCAAAACTCTTACGCAGTATGAGTATATAAACCGTGAGGAAGATATGGGACTTGAGGGACTCAAAAAGTCTAAACTTTCATATAATCCCGTTATTATCCTCGACCGTTGGAATGCAATACCGAAAAAACGATGAAAACGATATTTCGCAAAACCGAAAAATCCGATACCGAAAGCCTAAAAAAGCTGTGGCTTTCGTGTTTTGACGAGGATGTAACTGCCGTCAACCTGATTTTTGACAGTGACCTTTTTGACGGTTGCTGTGCCGTTGTTGACGATAGAATCGTTTCGGCTCTTTACCTTGTAAAAGGTACGCTCAACGGCGAAAAATCGCATTATCTTTGCGGTGCGTCAACCGATGAATCTTTCCGTGGCAACGGGATAATGTCAAGGCTGATTGATTTTGCACTTAATGATGCAAAGAATAACGGTGATGTCTATTCTCTGCTTTTTCCTGCAAATGACGGCTTGTACGGCTTTTACACAAAACTCGGATATACTTTGAACTGTACCGTAAAAAGCCGTGAAATTTCAAGGCAAATGCTTGAAAGTTTTGCAGAGAAGGGCTTGAATATCGGCTGTTCAAAAGAAAATTCTTTCATATATAATGAGAATTTTTTTGAATTTGCAAAGTCCTATTATGAATGCGGAATGATTAAATCACTCGACAAAAACCATAAAATTCCCGACGATGTCTATATCGGGATTACTCTTTCCTGAAAGGAAGTTTACTATGTTCTATGTATTTCTTGCAGAAGGCTTTGAAGAAACAGAGGCGCTTGCCCCCGTTGATGTAATGCGCAGGGCAAAGCTTGATGTTAAAACAGTCGGTGTAACAGGCGAATGTGTTACAAGCTCACACGGTGTGCCTGTAAAAGCCGATATCACAATTGACAATATTGACCTTGACGATGTTCAGGGTGTTGTACTCCCCGGTGGTATGCCCGGAACTCTCAATCTTGAGGCAAACGAAAAGGTTATTGAGGCTGTTAAGTATAGCTGTGAAAACGGCAAAATCGTTGCCGCAATCTGTGCCGCTCCGTCAATTCTCGGTCATCTCGGAATCCTTGACGGCAAAAAGGCAACCTGTTTTCCGGGCTTTGAAAAGGAACTTAAGGGTGCAGACTATACAGGCGCTCACACCGTAACGGACGGCAATATTATTACCGCAAAGGGCGCAGGCTGTGCAATTGAATTCGGTCACGCAATTGTTTCTCTCGCAGTATCAAAGGATGCCGCCGACAAGGTTATCGGTGATATGCAATGCCTGTGAAAAATGTTCGTGAGCTGAAAAGTCAGCTCCGTGCAAAATATAAAAAAATCCGAAAAAGCTGTCCTCCCGAAAAAAAGCAACAGCTTGACCTTGCCTTGCAGAACGCTTTTCTGGCAAGTGAGGAATACAAAAACTGTGATGTGCTTTTTGCCTTTGTTTCATCACCGATTGAGGTTGACACCTCGCTTATTCTTGAAACAACGCTGAAAGACGGCAAAAGGCTTGCTTTGCCAAAGTGTAAAAATAATTTCGGCGAAATGGATTTTTACCTTGTAAATTCACTTTCTCAGCTTGAAAAGGGTGCGTTCTCAATCATGGAACCAAACCCCGAGGTTTGCGAAAAGTACGAGGATTTCTCACACGGACTCTGCCTTGTTCCGGGACTTTGCTTTGATATGCAGGGATTCCGCCTTGGATTCGGCAAGGGTTACTACGACAGATTTTTACAGAATTTTTCGGGAACAAGCGTTGGGCTTTGCTACTCCAAATGTATAGAGCATACTCTGCCCTCGGGAGTGTTCGACCGCCCCGTTGACGCCGTGATTACCGAAAAATATACCAACCGAACAAATAACGAGTTTGTAAAGGAATGATACATTATGAACCCTGATAATTTTAATATGAGCGAACAGGAGCTTAACGCTCAGCGTCGCAGAAGAGTCGAAAACTTTAAACTTAATATTGATGAAAGCGAGTATGAGGACGATAATTTAGTCAAGTCTGAGGATGAACCGTCAAACCTTAATTCATACAGCGGTCAGGATGTCAAAAAGCAAATGGCACGTGAATCAAAGCAGGTTTTAAAGCAGAAGAAAAAGGAAGAAAAAAAGGCTCTTAAAGCAAAGAACAAGTATAATCGCAGAACCTTCCGCTTTATCTGGATTATCTCGGTTTTAATTGTCGGAGCAATGGCGGCTGTATATATGATAACAGGCATGAACGATTTGCTTGCCGTGAACAGAACCGACTCCTCAACCGTGAAAATTGAAATTCCCGAAAATCCGACTGTTGACGATGTTACAAAGGTACTTGTTGACAATAAAGTAATCGGTGAGCCGTCATATTTCAAGCTTTTTGTCAATGTCACAAAGTCTGCCGATGATTTTACTCAGGGTACATATGAAATTCGCAGAAATATGGACTACGAGGCAATCATCAACTTCCTTTCGAGTAACAACAACAGAACCGACACGGTTTCCGTTACAATTACCGAGGGCGAAAGCGTTCTTGAAATTGCCAACACTCTTGAAAAGAACGGTGCTTTGGGCGACAGGGACGAGTTTCTTTCGCTTTGCAATTCTGAAAAGTTTGACAGCGACTTTGACTTTATCAAGGCTGAAACAAATGCGGACAAGCGTTACTACAAGCTTGAGGGCTATCTCTATCCCGATACCTACGAATTCTACAGAAATGAAAATGCAGAATCCGTAATCTACAAATTTCTCAACAACTACGAAACAAAGATTAACGAAAAGCAGACTGTTGACGGATATTCAAAGAAAACAACAGTTTTGAAAATGGTTGAAGAGAGCGACACAAAGTATTCGCTTGATCAGGTTATGACAATCGCATCTATCATTCAGGCAGAGGCGGCTGACAAAGAGGATATGTACTACATTTCTTCAATCCTCCACAACCGTCTTACAGCCGACAGCAGTCTCGGCGTGTCAAGCCTCGGTCTTGATTCAACAAAGTTCTATCCGTACAGAAGCCTTGAGGATGTTCCCGAAAATGACAGAAGCACCTACAAGAGCAGATATGATACATATGACAGGAAGGGACTTCCTTACGGTCCTATCTGCAACCCCGGTATGGATGCGATAATTGCCGCACTCAATCCGAACAGCTCGGATTATTACTTCTTCTGTCATGACAGCAAGGGACAGGCTTATTACGCATCAACACTTGAACAGCAAAACGCAAATCTGGAGTATATTGAAAGCTATGATAACTAATTTTGAAAAACCCGAAATTTTGTCACCGGCAGGTGATATGGATTGCCTTAAATCCGCTTTAAACTTTGGCGCAGATGCAGTTTTTCTTGCAGGAAAAATGTTCGGAATGCGTTCCGCACCGCAGAATTTTGATAACGATCAGCTCAAAAAAGCTTGTGACCTTGCCCACGCAAAGGGTGCAAGAATCCATGTGACCTGCAACACACTTCCACGCAATAATGAAATTCCTCATCTTCAGGAATTTATGGAGAATGCTCAGGCTTGCGGAGTTGATGCGTTCATAATTGCCGACCTCGGTGTTTTTGAGGCGGCTAAAAAGTATGCGCCAAAGGTTCAGCGCCACATTTCGACTCAGGCGGGAGTAACAAACTATGCGGCGGCAAATGTGCTTTACAATATGGGTGCGTCAAGGGTTGTGCTTGCAAGAGAAATTCCGCTTGATGAAATTGCCGAAATGCGTGCAAAAGTTCCGAAAGAGCTTGAAATTGAATGCTTTGTACACGGTGCAATGTGTGTTTCATTTTCAGGCAGATGCCTTATTTCAAGCTATATGACAGGCAGAGATGCGAACCACGGCGACTGCGCTCAGCCGTGTCGCTGGAAGTATCATCTTTACGAAGAAAACCGTCAGGGACAGTATTTTCCTGTTGAAGAAACAGGTGACGGCACATATCTCTACAATTCAAGAGATCTCTGTATGATTGAGCATATCCCCGAGCTTGTAAAGGCAGGTGTTTCAAGCTTTAAGATTGAGGGCAGAGCAAAGTCGGCTTACTATGTCGCTGTTACAACAAACGCTTACCGTCACGCTGTTGACGATTATTTTGCAGAGGGCGACGATTATGTTCTCAAACCGTTGATAAGGGAAGAACTTGAAAAAATCAGCCATCGTGAGTACAACACAGGCTTCTATTTCGGTAGAGAACCCGGTCAGGTTACGGGCAACGGAGGATATATCCGTCATTATGACAATGTTGCATTGTGTGAAGAGCTTGTTGACGACACAACCGCAGTGATCACTCAGCGCAACAAATTCTATGTGGGCGACACACTTGATGTACTTCCGCCAAGCGGAGTGCCGTTTGAAATCAAGTGTGAATCACTTACAACCGACGAGGGTATGCCCGTTGAAAGTGCGCCGCACCCGATGCAAAGACTTACAATGAAATGCAACGCTCCCGTTCCGTCGGGCTCGGTTATCAGAAAAAAGCGTGATTAATCCCGAATTTTGCTATTGACAACACAAAGAAACAGTTTTATAATCTAAGTACTGATGTTCCCCACCTTAAAAACGGTGGGGAACAATTCAGCCTTTCAGCGTGAGCAAATCTCTCGCTGAAATACTGAGGAGCTGACGCTCCTATGCACTTGATTGCAATCTGTCGCAAACTCTGCTCCTTGCAAGCAAAGCAGAGTGTTGCTCCGATTTAAATTATTTGCTACAATTGAATTACAATATTCGGCTGTGACGGGATTAACCGAGATGTCAGCATTTCAGAGAGAAAGCCGTTTTGGTGCAAGGCTTTTATGTGAAGTTTCGGTGCGCTACCCCTGAGCTCTGTGTGATTAAGCACAGCGTATTTCTGCGTTAAGGAAATGTAATCTATATGACGATTACTCAAAGCGGACGCTTGGCGTCAATTTGGGTGGTACCGCAGGATATTCCTGTCCCATTGTATTTTTATACAATGGGATTTTTTATTTTGCTCGGTTGCATACTTTAAACAAATTTGAACGAATATTGTATTCCCCTGTGAATTTGTATAAGGAGAGATTTTTTATGAAGTGGACAGGACTTAACGAATTAAGAGAAAAGTTCCTTGAATTCTTTGAATCAAAGGGTTGTTTAAGACTCCCTAGCTTTTCGCTTGTTCCAAAGGACGACAACAGCCTTCTGCTTATCAACAGCGGTATGGCTCCTATGAAAAAATATTTTACAGGTGAGGTAACACCTCCTCGCAAGCGTGTTACAACCTGTCAGAAATGTATCCGTACTCCCGACATTGAGCGTGTCGGTATCACAGCCCGTCACGGTACATTCTTTGAAATGCTCGGTAACTTCTCATTCGGCGACTATTTTAAGCACGAGGCTACAGCATGGGCATGGGAATTCTTTACAAAGGTTCTTGAAATGCCTCCCGAAAAGCTCTATGTTTCAATCTATGAGGACGATGACGAGGCTTTTGACATTTGGACAAAAGAAGTAGGCGTTGATCCGTCACATATGGTAAGACTCGGCAAGGAAGATAACTTCTGGGAACACGGTTCAGGTCCCTGCGGTCCGTGCTCCGAAATCTACTTTGACCGTGGCGACGAAAAGGGCTGCGGCAGACCCGACTGTCATGTAGGCTGTGAATGTGACCGTTTTGTTGAGGTTTGGAACCTTGTATTTACTCAGTTTGAGAGTGACGGCAAAGGTAACTACACTCCTCTTGAACATCCGAACATTGATACAGGTATGGGACTTGAAAGACTTGCCTGTGTTATGCAGGGTGTTGACAACCTTTTCCTCGTTGACACAATTCAGAATATTATGAAACACATCTCACAGATTACAGGTGTTGAGTACGGCAAAAATGAAAAGAGCGATGTTTCGCTCCGTGTTATCACAGACCATATCCGCAGTACAACATTTATGATCGGTGACGGTGTTCTTCCGTCAAACGAGGGCAAGGGCTATGTGCTTCGCCGTTTGCTCAGAAGAGCCGCTCGTCACGGCAGACTTCTCGGTTACAACGAGCCTTTCCTCTATAAGGTTTGCGATACGGTTATCAAAGAAAATCTCACAGCTTATCCCGAACTCAAGGAAAAGCAGGAGTTCATTACAAAAGTTATCAAGGTTGAGGAAGAAAGCTTTGCCAAGACAATTGATCAGGGCTTTAAGATGCTCAACGGCATTATGGACAGCGAAGATGTTAAGGTTCTCAGCGGTGAGGACGCATTTAAACTTAACGATACCTACGGCTTCCCGATTGACCTTACAAGAGAAATCCTTTCCGAAAAAGGTATTAAGGTTGATGTTGAGCGTTTCCGTGAGCTCATGAAAGAGCAGAAAAAGCGTTCCCGTGACGCAAGAAAGAACGCCGGTGCAGACGCTTGGATTTCTGACACAACAGACCTTTCGGATGTTGCAAGTACAGAATTCGTAGGTTACACAGACCTCAAGTCAACTTCAAAGGTTCTTGCAATCGTTAAGGACGGTGTGAGAGTTGACAGTATCGGTGAGGGCGAAAATGCTATCATCGTTCTCGACAAAACTCCGTTCTACGGAGAAGGCGGCGGTCAGGTTGGCGACACAGGTGTTATGGAGTCTGGCAGTTTTTCAGCTGATGTTGACAACACAACAAAGAATCCGTCAGGCACAATTTACCTTCACGCTTGTACAGTAAAGAGCGGCAGCATCAATGTAGGAGCAGAGGTTTCAACTGCTGTTGATGAAGAGCGCCGTGCGGATATTACAAGAAACCACACAGCGGCTCACCTTCTTCAGTCGGCTCTCCGTGAGGTTCTCGGCAACCATGTTCAGCAGGCAGGTCAGCTTGTTTCAGATGATTACTTCCGTTTTGACTTTACTCACTTTGAGGCTCTCACGGCAAAGGAACTCATTGAGGTTCAGAATCTTGTAAATAAAAAGATTCTTGAGGCAATCCCCGTTACGACACGGGAAATGCCTATTGAAGAGGCTAAAAAGCTCGGCGCAATGGCACTCTTCGGTGAAAAGTACGGCGATGTTGTCCGTGTTGTAAGCGCAGGCGACTTCTCTGTTGAATTCTGTGGCGGTACACATGTAAAGAATACCGCAAACCTCGGTCTTTTCAGAATCAGACAGGAGGGCTCGGTTGCCGCAGGTGTAAGAAGAATTGAGGCTCTCACAGGTATGGGCGTTCTCAAGTACATCAACGGTATGAGCGCTGTTATTATGGATGTTTGCTCATTACTCAAAATTGCAAATCCAAAGGCAGTTGTTGAAGGTGTTCAGAAGGCTGAACAGCTTATCAAGGAACAGCAGAGAGAAATCAACGAGCTTAATTCAAAGCTTGCCGTTGCTCAGATCGGTCAGCTTTTTGCTGGCACAACGGAGGAAAACGGTGTAAGAGTGGTAACAGGCAGAATTGACAAGGCTAATGCCGACATTCTTCGTACAATGTGCGAAAAGGCAAGAGATTTTGCCCCGAAGTGCGTATGTGTTCTTGCAACTGAAAATGACGGCAAGGTGACATTTGCCGCAGCCTGCGGTAAAGAGGCTCTTGCTCTCGGTGCAAATGCAGGCAAAATCATAAAGGCTGTTGCTCAGAAGGCCGGAGGCAACGGAGGCGGAAAGCCCGATATGGCTATGGCAGGTGCTAAACAGCCTGAGAAGATTTCAGAGGCTCTTGACAGCGTAAAAGAAACTGTTTATGCAATGTTAAAATAATCGTTTAATGTGTATTTATGGCTTACTTGCCGGTTGAATTGTGGAAAATAGCCAAACGGTTACATAAAATCTTGTGCAATTAACAAAAACGGTTTTAAACCAAAACTATTGCAGTTTTGTTATTTTTATAGTATAATAAGCAATACTAAGATATGAAAATCTATCTTGGATATTTATGAACAATTTTAGGAGGAGATTAAAAATGTTCAAGAAAATTGCAGGTCTTTTTCTTGCAGCAGCAGTAATGTGCAGTTCAGCTGCCATCACAGCTAGCGCTGCAGAAGCAGAGGATGACGCTGCTGTTGCTGCAGCAGATCAGTCAGGCGAGGTTTCAGCCGACGGTTCATCAGAGGTTTCAGCTGACGCTTCTTCAGAAGTTGAAGCAGGCAATGTTGTTAAGTTTGATGTTAAGAAGTCAGGCTGGATCAATGTTAAGACAGTATTCTGTCATATTTGGAAAGCTGACGGTTCAGGCGATTGGCCGGCTTGGCAGTCAAAGAAAGAAAAATGTAAGTACGACGCTTCAACAGGTATCGCTACATATGATCTTTCAATGACAGGTAACACAATCTCTAAGTCAGACGGAAGAGTTTACTGTGTAATCTTTAGTGCTAACACAGGTATGCAGTCATACAACGCTATCATGAGCGGCAAGTGCATCGGTGACACACTTTATTGCACAGGTAATCAGCTTGAAAACCCTGAGGATTCAGAAAAGAAGGCAAACGAAGCTAAATGGGAAAACAATTCAGACTGCGGTCCTGAAAAGAAGATTACATCAACAGGTAACATCATCGGTTCTGCTTTCCCTGAGGGCGAATCAGATGCAACATTGTTGGCTACATACCTCGTTGCTTACTACAATGATGAGGCTAAGACAAGTTTTACACAGAAACTTCTTGACGAACTCAAGGTTAGCCCAACACAGGTTATGGGTGCTGTAACAGATAGGCTCAACGCTACAAACAACCCTGATAAGGATACGATTGCTCCTGCAGTTGAGAAGATTCTCGCAGGTTGCACAGATCCTACAACAGGTAAAAAGGTTGACAAGACTCAGCTCGACAACGCTAAGAAGACAGGTGCTAAGGCAGCAGCCGGCAGCTCAAGCAACGGTTCAAGTTCTTCTTCAAGCAACGGTGGCTCAAGCTCATCAGGTTCAGGTTCTTCAAGCACAGGTGCAGTTAAGTCAGGTGTTGAGACAACTATCGTTTTCGTAATGGCAGGTCTTATGGTTTCAGCAGCAGGCGTTATGTTCCTTGCAAGAAAGAAGAAAGAAGACTGATTTTAACGAATTAATCTTTGATTAAGCATTTTTCGGACACTGTCAATCGGCAGTGTCCGTTTTGCTTTTTTAACTCAGGGTGCAAAAATATTCAAAAAGTTTTTAAAACATCTTGACAACGCTCGCAGTGTTTGTTAAAACATTAATGTTGCAACGGGATGTAGCGCAGTTTGGTAGCGCACACGTCTGGGGGGCGTGGAGTCGCAAGTTCAAGTCTTGTCATCCCGACCAACCAAAGCCTTTTTGTCTTTTGACAGAAAGGCTTTTTTCTTTACGATAAACCGCTTACTGCAAATAATTAACGCAAAAGGAGAAAATATGCTTAATATCGGCTCTCATCTTTCAATATCAAAAGGTTTTTACGCAATCGGCAGAGATGCTGTCTCTTATACACATCTGACGCTGCCGACGAGCGATCTAGTGTAGA
>ERZ1505079.553-NODE-553-length-9576-cov-3.034660_pt1 | contig 9576 bp, 9 predicted proteins | sample MGYA00575740_ERZ1505079 | MGnify/ENA primary metagenome ERZ1505079 (study PRJEB39906, sample SAMEA3182062) | gut metagenome | biome: human; feature: gut; material: Stool; isolation source: human stools | place: Canada | collected 2013-01-14 ...
GCACACCGAACAGGCACGGGGAGGGAAGCGCGGACACGAGATAGACCGGATAGCGGCAGCCCTCGACGCGGTAAGGTGTGCGCGCCTTGCGCAGCGCGCGGGCGAAGCGCAGGTTGGTGAAAAGGAACCACGCGCCCACGCCGGCCATTCCGGCGTACCAGACGTAGGTGAGCGCCTCGGAAAGCGTGACGGTCCGGTAGGTCGGCGTCACAGTGTAGTATTCGTCGGCGGGGGCGGTCTGTGCCGCGTCGGACGGCGGAGACAGAGGCTCACCCTGCGACTCCTTGCCGGGCAAAAGCTGTGCGGGGCGCCGCTCCGTGCCGTCCTGAACATACAGCACGGGGGTATCCAGCCGCTCCTCCACAACGGTCTGCACCGGCTCGGCGGCGGAGAGCACATTGTGCGCCAGTGTGCCGACGTTCACCGGTACGAGCAGCCGCGCGAGCACCAGAAGCCAGAGCGCGTACTGCATCCGGCGCGAGACGGTGCGGCGGAACAGCTGCCGCAGCGCCAGCAGCGCAAGGATCAAAACAGAGGAAGTCAAAAGGATCTCTTTCATTTCGTGTTCCCTCCCGCTTGCTCCAAAATGGCGGTCAGCTCGTCGATGTCTTCCTGTGTGAGCGCGCGGCCCTCGACCATGGCGCTCATCATCAGTCCCAGGCTGCCGCCGTAGACCTTACCGAGAAAGCTCTCGGTCTCGGTGCGGGCGGCGTCGCTCTGCGCGACGGCGGGATAGAACTGCTTGGCGCGCCCGCCGGCCTCGTGGCGCACCGCGCCCTTGGCCTCCAGCCGTGTGAGCATGGTGATGACAGTGTGCTTCTCCCAGCCGGTCTCGGCGGAAAGCGCAGCGGTGAGCTGCGTGATGGTCTGCGGAGACTGCTCCCAGAGACGGTGCATCAGCTTCCACTCCGCGTCGGTCAGATTGCAGGACACGGGACATTCCTCCTTTCGGTATACAGCTGTATACCTGTCTGAGCCCAGCATAGCAGAAAGGTATACAGTTGTCAACCAAAATTTGCGGAGAAAAGCCGCACCCGTGGGAGCGGCTTTGACACAGATTTATTTTTTCCGCCACACGGACGGCAGGAACAGCACGAGCAGAGGCATGATCTCCAGTCGCCCGAGGAGCATCGTAAACGAGAGCACGAGCTTTGAGAGCGGTGAGAGAAAGCCAAAGTTGCACGTCGGGCCGACAAGGCCGAGGCCGGGGCCGACGTTGCTGATGCAGGTCAGGGATGCCGTGAAAGCGGAGGTGAAATCCAGCTCGTCGAGCGAGACGATCAGCGCGGAGAAAAAGAGGATGATCATATAGGCAAAGAAGAAGAGGGAAACGGAGGAGATGGTATCCTCCTCCACGCGCTGCCCGTCGAGCGTGATGGGGCGCACCTCGCGCGTGTGCAGGATGCGGCGCAGGTCGCGCTTGAGTCCCTTGAAGAGCAGCACGATGCGCGAGACCTTGATGCCGCCGGCGGTCGAGCCGGCGCAGCCGCCGGCGAACATCACAACGAGCAGCACAAGACGGCTGAACTGCGGCCAGAGGTCGAAATCCTCTGTGCAGTAGCCGGTGGTGGAAATGAGCGTTGTGACCTGAAAGGCCGCGTGCTCGATGGCGGAGCCGACGGAACGGCCCGTTTTGAGAACAAGATCGAGCGCGATGAGTGCGGACGAGCCGAACACGATGCCGGAGTAGACGCGCAGCTCGTCGCTGCGCAGGACCTCCCGCCAGCGCCGTGTACCGGCCAGAAACAGAAGCGTGAAATTGACCGACGAGACGAACATGAAGACCACGATGATCCAGTTGACCGCCGAGGACTGGTAGTAGGCGATGCTTTCGTTGCGGACGGAGAAGCCGCCGGTCGAGATGGTCGTGAGCGCGGTGGTCACCGCGTCGAACCACGGCATCCGCGCCGCGCGGAGCGCGAGCGTTTCCGCCGCCGTGAGGAGAATGTAGATGCTGTAAAGCATTTTGGCCGTGTCGTTCGTGCGCGGCAGCAGCTTGGAGGAGATGGGGCCGGGGCTTTCGGCCTTCATCAGGTTGACGCTGCCCTCGCCGAGCTTCGGCATCAGCGCGAGCAGCAGGACGAGAACGCCCATGCCGCCGAGCCATTGCGTCAGCGCGCGCCAGAGCTGGATACCGCGCGGCAGCGAGGCCGGCGCGCCGAAGATGGAGGCGCCCGTCGTCGTGAAGCCGGAAACGGTCTCGAACAGCGCGTCCACATAGCCGCAGCAGCCGCTGAGCGCATAGGGCAGCGCGCCGAAGGCGGACAGCACGATCCAGCCGAGCGCCACGGCGACATAGCCGTCGCGGTTCTGCAGGCGTGATTTGGCCGTATGCAGCCGGCTCAGCGGCAGACCGACCGCGAGGCAGAGCAGCGCCGTGACGCCGAAGACGGCGGTATTTTCCCGGCAGACGAGCGCGATGACGAAGGGAATGAGCAGGGACACGCCCTCGATGCCCAGGATGATGCCGAGAATTTTGAAAATGAGCTTTTTGTTCATGTCGCGCCTTCCTCCGTGAAGCGGCTCAACGGACCAGAATGTCGTTGAGGTCCTTGAGGAACAGGGATTTTGCCACCACGATCACGCGGTCGCCCTCCGAGATGATGGAGTGGCCGCCGGGAATGAGGAGCTTGCCGCCGTGGACGATGGCGGCGACCAGCAGCCCCGGCTTGAAGTTCAGGTCCTTGAGGGGCGTATTGAGGAAGTGCGTCGCGCCGGTCGCGGTGAATTCCACCGCCTCCATCGCGCCGCCGAGGATCTTATGCAGGCTCTCCACGGCGCTGCCCTGCGAGTTGGCGAGGCCGCGGACGTAGCTGGAGATCTGGCTGGCCGTCACGTCCTTGGGGGAGATGACGGTGTCGATGCCGAGGTCGTGCACCAGCGCGGTGTAGTTCGGGCGCGACATCTTCGGCAGGACCTTGGCAACGCCGGAGTCCTTCGCGGTGAGCGCCATGAGCAGATTCTCCTCGTCGCGCCCTGTGAGGGAGACGAAGGCATCCGCGTCGAAGATGCCCTCGGATTCGAGCAGGTCATGGTCCGTGCCGTCGCCGTGGAGGATGGTCGCCTTCGGCAGCTTCTCGGCGATCGCCATGCACTTTTCCTCGTTCTGCTCAACGATGGTGATGTGCATCCCCATGCCGTCGAGCGCCCAGGCGAGGTAGAGCGCGATGCGCCCGCCGCCGATCACGCTCAGCTGGCGGATGGGCGAGGTGTCGCGGCCCATGCTGCGCAGCACGCGGGCGGTCTCGGTCGGCGTGCCGATGGCGTAGACGCGGTCGCCGGCCTGCGGGACAAAGTGGCCGTTCGGCACCAGCACCTCGCCGCCGCGCTTGGCCGCGCACAGCAGCAGCGCGTTGGGATGGAGCTTGTTGTATTCGATCAGGCTCTTGCCGGCCATGCCGTCCTGCTCGGTGATCTGGAAGCCGATGAGCTCCACGGTGCCGCGGGCGAAGCTCTCCACGCTGAACGCGGCGGGCACGCGCAGGATGCGCGCGATCTCCTGCGCGGCGGCGTATTCGGGGTTGATGATCATGTCCAGACCGATCTCGCGGCGCAGGATCGGCGCGTCGCGGAAGTATTCGGGATTGCGCACACGGGCGACCGTGTGCTTGGCGCCCAGCTTTTTCGCCATCAGCGAGCAGACGAGGTTCACCTCGTCGTCCGCCGTGGCGGCGATGACCAGGTCGGCGTCGCGCACACCGGCGCGCAGCAGCACGCTCGCGCACGCACCGTTGCCCTCGACGCACATGGCGTCGAGCGTGGCGTCGGCGTGCTCGATCACGGCGGCGCTCTCGTCCACCAAAATCAGGTCGTGCTCCTCGCCGACCATCTGCTGGGCAATGGCGTAGCCGACCTTGCCCAGACCGACAATGATGATCTTCATGCTTTGTTCTCCGTTCTGCCGCGCACCGCGCGGCGCGTAATAGCCTTGGTATCCGCGCGCCTCAGCCGCGCGCGGTCTTCATTTCCATCAGAACGCTGTTGAATTCCGCGCCCATGATCATCATGGTCGCCGAGAGATACAGCCACAGCAGCAGCACGATGATGGCGCCGATGGAGCCGTAGATGACGGAATAGTTCGCTGCGTTTTCCACATAAAGCGAGAAAAGCAGCGAGAGGACCATCCAGGCCGTGAGCGAAAAGAGCACGCCGGGCCAGACGTAGTGAACGCTTCGCGTCTCCTGCGCGAGACCGTAGAGCACGGCGAGCGCGAGAAAGACGATGCAGCCGAGGAACACGAAGCGCAGCGTCGACCACAGCTCGATGAAGCCGTCGGTCAGGATGGCGCTGAAATGGAAGTAGTCCGCGCAGAGGTTCAGCACGCTGCGGCCCACCGTCACGAGCACCAGCGAGAGCAGGATCGTGAGGATCAGGCAGATGGTGTAAAGGAACACCTTGGCCTGATGGCGGAGGAACTGCGTGGGACGCCCCATGCCGTAGGCCTTGCGCACGCTCAGCAGCAGCGCGTTGGCCGCGCGCATCGGGAACCAGATGGAAAAGATCAGGCTGAAGGTCATCAGCGTTCGGCTCGATACGCGCGAAACGTAGCGCAGGTACTGGATCAGCAGGTCCAGCACCTCGGCGGGGATGATGGTGCCGAGCTGGCGCAGGAAGCCCTCAATGTCCACGGCGAAGAAGCCGACGAGGTTGCTCAGGAAGATGAGCAGCGGGAACATCGCAAAGAGCAGGTAATACGTCAGCGCCGCGCTGTCGCGGGCCACGCGATGGTCGAAGTAGCGGCGCACGAACAGCGCCGTGCCGCGAAAAAACCGGTTGTGCATCACGCGCTCGAGCAAATCACGCTCACCTCCGCCCTGTTTATTCTTCACGAAGCCCTATAAAAACAACAATACTATAGCACAGCAAGCCCGAAAAGGAAAGAGAAAGATTTCCGCGCCGCCGCGGCGGGGAAAACGGGCCGAAAAAATCGGGAAAATGCTTGACAAAGAAAGAAAATGCGCATACTATAATAGAGTAAATAAATATTCGTCCGGTAGGTAAGGCTACCATCAGGATATGGACTGCTGCCGCAGAGTCGTGGAGACACGATGCGAGGGTTTGAACAGTTGGCATCGAAACCAAGGTGCCATCTAATGCAGTTTCACCGCCTGGTGATGCTAAAGCTTGAACGGTAGGGAAGATCGCAAAGCGCGATTTTTATCATTGTCGCTCCCGCAGCCTTGGTACCGGAGGAAGGCCTGCGGGCTTTTTTTATCCCTTGGCCCGCGCCGGTCAGCTTTGGAGAAAGGAGGAACAGCGCATGATCGATTTTGAAGAACGCCGCGACGAGCTGCTGGAGAAAATAGAGGAGATGACCCGCCGAAAGCAGTATAAGGCGCTGCGCGACATTTTAGTCGAGCTGGAGCCCGAGGAGATGCTGCCGCTGCTGTTCCGCCTGCTGCCCAAGGAGCCGGCGGCGGAGCTGTTCGTCGAGCTGGAGCCGGATGTGCAGGAAATGCTCATCCGCGGCTTTTCCAACACCGAGCTCAAGGAGGTGCTCGACGAGCTGTATCTCGACGACGCCGTCGATATCGTCGAGGAGATGCCTGCGGGCGTGGTCAAGCGCATTCTGAAGCACGCCGACCCCGACACCCGCAAGAGCATCAATGAGATCCTGAAATATCCCGAGGATTCCGCCGGCGCGCTGATGACGACGGAGTTCGTCGACCTCAAGCGAGACATGACGGTGGAGGACGCCCTCAAGCGCATCCGCCGCACCGGCACGGACAAGGAGACCATCAACGTCTGCTATGTGGTGGATCCCGCGCGCAAGCTGCTCGGCATCGTTTCCCTGCGCACGATCCTCCTCTCCGACGAGGACGATATCATCGAGGATATCATGGAGACGCATGTCATCTCCGTCGGTACCCTCGAGGATAAGGAGGACGTCGCCCAGACCTTCTCGAAGTACGACTTCATCGCCCTGCCGGTCGTCGATAAGGAAGACCGTCTCGTCGGCATCATCACCGTTGACGACGCCATGGACGTCATGGAGGCGGAGGCCACCGAGGATATCGAAAAGATGGCGGCCATGCTGCCGACCGACAAACCCTATCTCAAAACGAGCGTGTTCGAGACCTTCAAGTCCCGTATCCCGTGGCTCCTCCTGCTGATGGTCTCGGCGACCTTCACCGGCCAGATCATCGCGAAATTCGAGGACGCCCTCGGCGCCTGCGCTATCCTGACCGCCTATATCCCCATGCTGATGGATACCGGCGGAAACTGTGGCTCGCAGGCGAGCGTCACGGTCATCCGCGGCATTTCGCTCGATGAGATCGAGTTTTCCGACCTCCTCCGCGTCATCTGGAAGGAGATCCGCGTGGCGGTGCTCTGCGCCGCGGTGCTTAGCGCGGCGAACTTTGTCAAGCTGCTGCTGGTGGATAAGATGATTTTCGGCAATCCCATCACGATGACGGTGGCGGCGGTCATCTGCCTGACGCTGATCGTCACGGTGTTTGCCGCCAAGCTCGTCGGCTGCACGCTGCCGCTGCTGGCCAAGAAGATCGGCTTCGACCCCGCGGTCATGGCCTCGCCGTTCATCACCACGGTGGTGGACGCGATCTCGCTGGCCATCTACTTCCGCTTCGCCGCGCTCCTGCTGGGCATCTGAGTTTTCCGGCCTTGCCGCCGAATTTCCCCTTTCCAAGCGCGGCGGGGCGTGGTATTCTGTTCCTATGAAAAGCACCGTAGGGTAAGCATACCCGATTTTCAAGGAGGTATTTTTGTGGAAGAAAAGCTGCGCGAATATGCGCATCTGATCGTTTCCGTCGGACTGAACCTGCAAAAGGGGCAGACGCTCATTCTTTCGTCCCCCGTGGAGTGCGCGCCGTTCGCGCGGCTGTGCGCGTCGGCGGCCTATGACCTCGGCGCGGGCGAGGTCGTGCTGAATTGGACGGACGACTATATCACCCGCGAGCGCTTCCTGCGTGCGCAGGACGCCGCCTTTGAAACGCCGCGCCCGTGGCGCAGGGCGTTCTTTACCGACTACGCCAACGAGGGCGCGGCCTATCTGCGCATCGACGCGGAGGACCCCGAAACGCTGCTGGGCGTATCGCCTGCGCGGCTCGTCGCCGCGCAGCGCACCTCGTCCGCCGAGCGCGAGACCTTTGACCGGCTCCAGATGGCGAACGGCTTTCCGTGGTGCGTCGCGGGCGCGCCCATCGCCGCGTGGGCGAGGAAGGTCTTCCCCGATCGGAGCGAGGGCGACGCGGTCGCCGCGCTCTGGGACGCGATCCTGAAAACCGTGCGCGTCACCGGCGACGGAAATGCCGAGGCGCGCTGGCGCGAGCACATCGCGCTGCTGACCGCGCGCAAGGAAAAGCTCAACGCGCTGCGCTTTAAGAGCCTGCACTACACCAATTCCCTCGGCACCGACCTCACCATCGAGCTGCCGGACGATCACCTCTGGGCGGCGGGCAGCTCCGAAACGCCTGCGGGCGTCGGCTTCGTCGCCAATCTGCCCACCGAGGAGATCTTCACCGCACCCCTTAAAACGGGCGTCAACGGTACGGTCTGCGCGGCGCTGCCGCTGGTGAACAACGGCAGCATCATCGAAGACATCCGCTTCACCGTGAGGGAGGGCCGCATCGTTGAGGCACGGGCCTCGCGCGGCGAGGATGTTTTGAACGCCGCCATCGCGGTGGACGACGGCGCACGCTATTTCGGCGAGGTCGCGCTGGTGCCCTACGACAGTCCCATCCGCAGCAGCGGTCTGCTGTTCTACAACACGCTCTACGACGAGAATGCCTCCTGCCACCTCGCCTTCGGCGAGGCGTACCCTGAGTGCATCGCCGGCGGCGAGCAGATGACGCGCGAGGAGCTGGACGCCCACGGGCTGAACCACTCGCTCACGCACGTCGATTTCATGGTCGGCACCGCCGACCTCTCCATCACCGGCACGACGCACGACGGCCGCGAGCTGCCGGTGTTCCGCAGCGGAAATTTTGCCCTGTAAGGGCGCAGATACAGAGAAAAACGGAGGAGAACACGATGAATTTCAAGCCCATTGAAACGGACGAGAACGTCCTTGTCATGCCCGGCGCGGTGGTCTGCGGCGATGTGACCGTCGGCGAGGGCACCGCCTTCTGGTTCAACAGCGTCTGCCGCGCGGAGCTGCAGCCCATCAAGATCGGCAAGCGCTGCAACATTCAGGACTGCGCGGTGATCCACAACCTCTGCACCCTCGGCGACGATGTATCCGTCGGTCACGGCGCCATCGTCCACGGCGCGATGGTTGGCGACCGCGTGATCGTCGGCATGGGAGCCATCGTGCTCGACGGCGCAAAGATCGGCGACGACTGCATCATTGCCGCCGGCGCGGTCGTGACCGGCAAGATGGACGCGCCCGCGGGCAGCCTGCTCGTCGGCTCTCCCGCCGTGGTCGCAAAGCCCCTGAACGACAAGCAGAAGGCGTCCTGCCTGGAAAACAGCGAGCTTTACTACCGCAAGAGCGTGGAGTACCGCGCGTTCCTTGCTCAGCAGGGCAAATAAGCGCGGACGGAGAGGAGAAAACGCCATGAAAATTCTGGTCATCAACGGCGCGAACATGAACCTGCTCGGCAAGCGCGAGCCGGATATCTACGGCCGCGAGGACTACGCCGCCCTCTGCGCCCGCATCTACGCCCACGCCCAAAGCCGCGGCATCGCGGTCGAGTGCTTCCAGTCCAACCACGAGGGCGCGATCATCGACGCCATTCAGGAGGCGGACGGGATGTTCGACGGTATCGTCATCAACCCCGGCGCTTACGCGCACTACAGCTACGCCATCCGCGACGCCATCAAGGCCATCACCGTTCCGGTGGTGGAGGTCCACATCTCCGACATTGAAAAGCGCGAGGAGTTCCGCCATCTCTCCGTCACCGCGCCGGTCTGCATCGCGCAGATCCGCGGTCACGGCTTCGAGAGCTACACCATGGGCATCGACCTGCTCGCGGGCGCAAAGCAGTAAAAGCAAGATCAGAGGAGCCGTTCTCCGCCGGGGGACGGCTCCCTTTCTGCAAAGCGGTATTTAGAAAAATTTCTAAATACCGCTTGACATTCCGGCGAGATGGTGCTACTCTCTATTTAGAAATTTTTCTAAATACCATGAAAGGGGTGAGCGGCGTGGGCCTGAGTGAAACCATGAAGGCGCTGGGCGATCCCGTGCGGCGCGAGATACTGAATCTGCTCAAGGGCGGGCGCATGACCGCGGGCGACATCGCGAGCCGCTTTGACATGACGGCGGCGACGGTCTCATACCACCTCGCCCAGCTCAAGAAGGCGGGACTCATTTTTGAGAGCCGCGAGAAGAACTTTATCTACTACAGCCTCAACGCCTCCGTTTTGGAGGAGGTGCTGCTGTGGTTACAGGATTTGAGGGGGGAGAAGGAATCATGAAGATAAACAAAAAAGAACTGCTGCTGACCTCGCTGGTCTGCCTGCTGCCGCTGCTTGCGGGCGTGGCGCTCTATCCGCGCCTGCCCGAAACGATGGCGACGCATTGGGGCTTTGACGGAACGGCAAACGGCTGGTCGTCGCGTGCCGCCACGGTGTTCGGCCTGCCGTTGTTTGTTTTGGCGCTGCATCTCGTCTGCTCCT
>ERZ1505079.555-NODE-555-length-9567-cov-2.981287_pt1 | contig 9567 bp, 10 predicted proteins | sample MGYA00575740_ERZ1505079 | MGnify/ENA primary metagenome ERZ1505079 (study PRJEB39906, sample SAMEA3182062) | gut metagenome | biome: human; feature: gut; material: Stool; isolation source: human stools | place: Canada | collected 2013-01-14 ...
GCGGGCTTATCGCCCGCCTGTCGGTTAGGGCTTTCGCCCTATGTACTTACCGATTATGATAAGTATTATGCCTATGATTAAGTCTATCAATGCGTTGATTGTCAGGTCTCGCCATTCGATAGGCTTTTTCTTTTGTTTCTTTTTCTTACCCATTGTGCCGTTTCTCCTTTCCAGTGGCTTTGCCTCTTATTTGTTCTTATCTCCTTTCCATGATTTTATTATATACCAACTTTGGTATATTGTCAACGCTTTTATGCAGAAAATCCTATAAAATTGCAAAAAAATAGAGGGCAGACAGCGAACCGCCCGCCCTCAAAAACTTAAGCTAATCTTGTGGCATAATCTAAGCTAATCCAGCCTGCGCCACTCTTCAAGCGTCCCCAGCCAACGCTTGCACCCTGTCCGGCTTTCACTTCCACAATGGTAAATACTCCCTTTCCTGTGGTTTCTCCCGTCTTTGCATAGTTCGTGCCTGCTCCTGTTCTGATATTAAGATCTAAAATATCTACCTGTACGCTAAACGGAACGCCTACGCTTGCCTGCTGCCCTGCTGCGGTATATACCGCCTTGCCGTTATCATCATATACAGTATAGCCCGCCTTGCAAGCGCTCTTTGCATTTTCCAGTGACGTAAACGCCCCCAGCTGGCTTGCTGCGTCCGTCCAGCTCTTGCGCACTCTGTAATACTTTGTACCGTTTCCTGCTGCATACTTTTTATAGTATCCCTCGCCGTACTCTGCACGCTTTTTCTTTACTGTTTCGCTCTGGTCTGCTGGCTTTTCATATCCAGTAAGAACGGCATCAGATGCAGCACGCACGCTGCCCGCCTTTTTCAGTGCGTCCATTACTGCTGTGTATCCCTGCAATTCTTCCCATAAAAAGCCCAGCTGCATATTAAGGTCTGCAATGGATACGCCCGCCTGTTTTGCATGATTAAGCAACGCCTGTTTTCTGCTCCAATACGTCCACTGCGCCAGCCCATAGCCTGCACTGTCCTTTACAAAATTGCCATAGCTGCCATTATCCACCGCTGCTGTATATTCTGCGTCCGTCTTACCCAGCTTATTGTTATAGGTGTTCTGTAAGTTGTTCGGCATAAGCCCGCTTTCAGCATACAGATTACCCATAATACCAGCCACAGCATAAGCATTTAAGCCCTTTCCTGTAAGAAAATTCCAGATTGTTTTTTCATTGCCGCCCTGCTGTGTTTCTGCCTGTCCGCTGATTTTACGCTTAAACTCGTCCCATGTGTGGGCGCTGGTGTTATATACATACGGGTTAGGGCAAATCTTGCCCGTTACGTCGTAATGTCTGATTACATGAGATGCAGGCACGCCGTATTTATTCATAAGGTAACGGGTAAGCTCTGCCGCTGCCTCTACTGTTGCGTCCTCAAAATACCAGTCTTTATCTGTTGCGCCCATGCTCTTTGTGTTTTTCTTCCTTACGCACATTTCAATACCGATACTATTAGCGTTTCGGCACTCTGCGTGCTTATAGCTCGACGCTCCGCAATGCCACGCTATATTAGCGTCCTCTACGCACTGCCATACCTCGCCGTTAAATCCTACAAAGTAATGTGCCGACGCATTTCTATTGCCGCCGCCATAATATCGGCAGTTGTCCTCTGCGCCGCCCAGTGCGCCTACATAATGGATAACAATATACTTAATTCTGGAAACGCTGCCCTTATTGAAATTGTACTTACTTATCTTTCTGTTAATGTTCATATTTCCTGCCTTTCCGCATACAAAATAAGCGCCTGCGGTGTCCCGCAAGCGCTCTTTGCTGCTATGTCCTTATTATTCTTATCTTTCCTGTGTCCTGTGTTCCTCTACGTTGCCTGTGGTTCTGTCCCCGTCCAGTTCGTCTGTGTCCGACAGTTCGTCCGTATACTTCGCCAGAAACTCCCGCACCTTTTCCCATACCTTTTTTACGGGCAGCCCGCATAATGCCATATTCTTAAAAATACTCACTACCTCATAGGCAATGTAAAGCAATGCGAAAAATTCAGCCACGCCCACGGTATCAAGCCCTAAATATGTACGTGCCTGCTCCGGTATAAATCCGATTAAGTTAATCTTAATCAGTACGTCGATTGCCAGCATGAATACCAGAGAAATAAGCATACCTACTTTTCTGATAGCCCCGTCAATGCCTGCGCAGCTGTTAAATTTCTTCTCTTTGATTGCACGCAGCACGCCAAAAACCGTGTCGCACACAATCGCCAATACTACCAGCTGGATAATTTTGTTATGTGCCGCCGCCTCAATAAATTCTGTAATAGTCATGTTCATAAATCCTGCCTTTCTCTTAATTGCAAATCTTTTGCCCGCTCTTTCAGCTCTTCGCCGTCGTAGCCCGCTGTCTGCTCCCAGCTTTCCAGAGTGGCTATTAAATCAGCAATAAGCCTGCTTTGCTTTTCTATGGTTTCCTGTTGTTCTTGTACTACCCTTAGTAAATTGCTACTCATGTACTCGCTCCTGCATTCTGCCGCTTAAGCAGCCTTTTCTATGGCTGCCTCTGCCAGCGTTTCTATTTTCTTTCGTAGGTTGTAGCTGTCGGCGTGTCCTGCGTGTCCCGTCCAGCTCTGTATGCTCTTTTGTAACTGCTCTTTTGTGATTTTCCCGCTCTCGCACTTCTTGATAGTACGCTTTATGCGCTTTATGCTGTCCTTTCGCACTTTCCTGTGCGTTGCCCTGTGTTTGTAGCCTACAAAGTCTATACCGTTCTTTGCTGCCAGTATGGTAGTTTTCGGGTTAAACTCTAACTTAAGCTCTTCCCGTAAGAATTGCTCTATCCGTGCAAGCCAGCTGCGCAGCTGTTCCTTGTCTGGGCTTAATATTACAAAGTCGTCCATATAGCGTATGTACGCCTCTACGCCCAGCTCATGCTTAATAAACTGGTCTAATGCGTCCAAATAGATATTTGCAAATAACTGACTGGTAAGGTTTCCTACTGGTATCCCTACGCCGTCCGGCATATTGCCGTTGTGGTCTATTATCCTGTCCAGCAATGCCAGTACCCCAGCGTCTTTTATAACCTTACGTATTTCAGTTTTTAATACCGCATGGTCTATGCTTTGGAAATAGTGGTGTATATCTGCCTTGATAGCATAAAGCGGCTGGTCTGGGTGGTATTTGTTCCACTCATACAGCCACTCTTTTAGCGTATCAGACGCAGCGTGCATACCTTTGCCTTTCCGGCAGGCGTAAGACTGCGATATAAACCGCTTATCAAATATAGGCTCTAACACGTTGTTTATGGCGTGCTGTACCACCCTGTCATAGAACGGCAGCGCCATTATCTGCCGCTCTTTCGGTTCGTACACCTTAAAGTAATGGTATTTGCTTGGCTCATAGGCAAGGTTTATAATATCTTCCCGCACCTTGTCTAAGTTTTCCTCTTTGTCTTTCGTAAAAATCAGTACGTCTTTTCTGTGGCGTTTACACTTTCTGGCTTTGTTATAGGCTTTCTGTACGTTTCCATAGTCGCCCATAGCCTCTAAAAGCGTAATGCGCCGCCCGTCCTTATCGGTAATGTATCCTACTCTCTTCAAGTATTAAGCTCCTGCCTTTCGCCGTAGCTACTAACCAGCAGCCGTATTTTTTCTCTTTGCCTCACGGCGGGACAGCCACTCTGACTATAGGATATTAAACACTCGGTCTTATCCCTTTCTAAGTCCTTGCCAGTATTCCGTAGAACTCTGTGCCTGTAATGTTCTCACTAAGTCACACGCCCCACGAGCGCCAATGTTCGTATTGACATTCCACGGGTAATTGTTGCAATTCACGGCACGAGCGCCGCAATTCGCCCCATTGTTCCAGTTGCCGCCCGCTATCAGCGCCGCCAGAGGCTGTAAGTAAGCAGCTGCCCCATATCCTGCTATTTTCTGGTCTTTACCTCTTCTATCAGTTCGCCCAGCATAACGCCTATTTCTTTCAGCTTGCGGCAGCTCTCGCCGTAGTGTCGTGCGTTCATAGCGCTATACTTCAAGTCATGCGCCAGCCGCAGCAATTCTTTACTTTCCTGCAATGCCGTATCTACCGTGTATAAGTGGCTTTTCGTTGCCGTCTTATCCCACTTTATAACCTCTTGCAGCATTTCAAGAATTGCGTTTCTTGTCGCCGTCTGTAAACTGAATTTCTCATACTTTGGGTACTTCGTAAGCAGAGGGTAAATATATAGCAGAAAATCGTATATTTTCTGGTGTATAATATCTGTTTTTGTCTGTATGTCCATGTCTTACCCCCGTTTATCCGGCTGGGCTTTCGCCCGCCGTCTACAGAGAGTCACACGCCCCACGAGCGCCAACGTACGTATTGACACCCCACGGGTAAATGCCGCAATGCACGGCACGAGCGCCGCAATTCGCCCCAAGGGCCCAGCTGCCGCCCGCCATCAGCGCCGCCAGAGAATATGCGTAATACTGGTAAATGTTACCAACGTCGTAAGACTTCTCGCCTGTGTTCAATGGGCTTTTCTTGTCCCAGCCCCACGCTACGCTTGCGTGGTAGTCTGCATTCGTGGCGTGTTCCGCTCTTGTAATAAGCTCGTCCAGCCACTCCCAGACACGCCCCACGGCATCTACAACGCCCACGGAAGAAACGGCATTTACCACACTGCCTGTTACGCCCCTACCTGTGTTGCTGGTGGCGCTCCATGCGTTTGTATTTGCGTTATCCAGTCCGGCAGGGCTGCCAAAAGCATAAGCGCAAAATTCCGCATAGTTCGGCAGGCGTTTACCGCTCTTTGCCAGACGTTCTACAAAGTTGTACCAGTTCATGCTTTCTGTACCCGTCATAGGTGCGCAGCCGTACTCTGATTTCAAGCCCTTTGCTCCGTCGTCAGAATTAAGGTAAATATCTACCCATGTGCCGCCGCCTAAATATACCATACCCTCTGGGCTGCATTTCGGGCGGTGTCCCAGTGTCCATACAGAACGTGGTACAATGCCGTTGCTTACTGCACTTTCCCAGCCTGTGCCAAATATAACACTGCTGCCATTAAGCGGCTGTAAATTGCTGTCCACCTTGCGGCAGCGTCCATAATGAAAGCCGCCGATTTTACGGCTGTTTGTAGCGTTCCAGCCTGTCGGGTATGTAGAGTTAAGGGAAATTACGTATTTCTCGTCTGCGCTGTCAATTCTGCTGTCGCAGATATATACGTAATAGTCCTTACCTACCGCAAAAGCGCTGCCTGCGTCCAGATTAGCAGCCGTAAGAATTGTATTTGCTGTCTTGAAAATTCCAGCGCCGCCCACGGCAATTACGCAACCCTCTACTACGGTCAGCTCATTTGCTCCGCTGGCGTAAATGTACTCATTGCTCGGTGCTACAATATCGCTGATTGTAGCCATTTTATTTACGTTCAAAAGCGCCCTTGCGTCGGTCTTTGTAACGTCGTCCACTAATAATCTACTCATACTGCTTTAATACTCCTTTCAGTGCTGCAATGTCGTCTGTTGTCATTCCTGCCACGGTGTCTGTGCGTTCCAGCGCAATTACCTTGCAGCCCGCTTTTACCGCTTTGGAAAGTGTAAGGGCTGTTCTGTCGTTTCCCGCCTCTCCTGCTGCCGCTGCCTCGTCGGTCTGGATATGTGTTACTCCCTGCACCGTGCCGGATACGTCGCCTGCTACAAATTTCATACCTACCGCTGCCTCGTCGCAGTAATATACCGTAACCGCCTTTTTCTCTTCCTCTACAGCTGCTACGCCGCACTCAATATAACGCCTGTCTCTTATACACATCTGACGCTGCCGACGAGCAAGGCAGTTGTAATAATCCTCTTTTGTCTTTAATACTTTAGGAAATCCTTTCATGGTCTGCCGCCTTTCTAAAATGTATTTGCAAGATAGGAATTACCCACGTAGGTAGCCCCTAACACTGCCGTTTCTACTGTTCTTTCGTAATGCTGGCTCATGTATGCTGCGCCCATGTAACACAATCCCAGTACAGCATCATGCTTATAGTCAATGCCCCAGCCGCTTTCTACTCTCTTAAGTCGCTCGTCCAGCGCTGCTATTGCCTCTTTGGTTTCTTTCGTGCCTGCCTCTGCCTGCTTTTTCACTTCCTGCATGGCTGCTGCCAGCTCTTCAATTTGCAGTTGCAGGCTGCCTGCTATGTCCTCACCCAGCTTGTCCTTGATACTCTCAAACCATGTGTTAAATTCGTTTTCAGCGTCCGACTGGAATAGCTTAATTTTTGCCATAAATTCTGTATAGGCGCTTAAAAGTTCCTTGTCCCAGTTGTCAAGCGTGCTTTCAAAACTGCTGTATCTTTCGTTAAACTGGCTCTCATACTGCGCAAATAAGCCCTCTGTCTTGCTTACGTAGCTGTCATATACGCCCGCAATCTCTGTAAGGTACTTTTCCATACTCTGCTTATATGCGCTGAACTCGTCCAGCACGGCTGCGCTGTAGGTGTTGAAAAAGTCCGTAAACTGCTTTGTAAGCACGCTTGCGTCTATCTCTTCCACCGTTCCTGTTACAATGCCGCAGACTGCGCTATTAAACCGCTGGTCTGTGATGTTCTGCGTCTGTATCCTTGTTACGCCCTTGCCTACGTAAATATCTGCAAGCGCAAGCTCCCATATTTCCGTAGTGCGTGTTACTGCCGTTGCTGTCGGCTTTGCAGACGGTGTGCCTTTCAGCACCGCAATATACATATCTCTTTGCGGCAAATCCCAGCGAACTACTACCCTGTCCACCCTGTTAAGCGCTCCCTCTGCCGTATCCAGTGTTACGCTAAGCGTTGCAGGATTTCTAAAGGCGTAGCCGTTTATAAAGGCATAGCCTGCATTTACTCTTATTTCCATGCCGCTGTAAGCTACTACCTGTAGCCCGTCGCTCGGCTTTGGAAAAATGCCGTTTGCAATGAAAGTAGCAAAGTACCACGCCCAATCCTCGGCTTTATATACCCTGTCGTACTCTCCGTCTACTGCCACGGCATTAAACGGTAAGCTGTTTGCCATTTCTGCTACCTCACTTTCCTAATCTGGTCTACCAGCGTCGGCAGGCTGTCGCCAAAAGTCGCCTCTATGGTTTCCTCGCCTTTCTGGTATGTTTCTGTTACTTCTGTAATGCGTGCATCTATCTGTATGCCCCACTTAGTTTCTTTGCAAGTAATACGGTCGCCTAAATCAAAATCAGCCTTAAATTTTAAGTTTGAATTTGTATTTATGGTACTTACAAAATTTATGTTCTTGCCGTAGTTTTCCAACTCTGCGCCGCCTCTCGTTTTCAGCATTGCAATATAGGTATTCAGCGGTATTGTTACCTCTGTTTCCCCCTGCTGGTACTTTCTGGCAATGTCCGTAGCGTCGCAGAATACCTCTACTAAATCCAGCCCCGTTGCGCCCTCGCCGTCCACTGTGGTTACTGGCTGGCTGCCGTCGTCGTCAGCTGCTCCCTGCACATAAATAAAGTTGCCGCAGTTCTCTATACTGGCTGTGTATTCCTGCTCGTTGACATTATCAAAATCTCTTGAAAATATGCAGGGTGTGTTACCCTCGGTATTTGTGGCTGTAAGGTCATTGCCCTTATACAGATAAAAGCCAAACAGTCTCTCTCTTTCGTTAAGCAGAATGTCATAGCCCAGCTTTCCAGCCTGCGCCCTTGCCTTTACTTCCTGCCCCAGTTGTGCGTATACCTCGTTTGCATATTCAACCGCCACGCCGTCTATGGTTTCCTGCGCCAGAAATGTAAGCAATGGAAAACGCCGCTTTGTTCCTGCTGCGCTGCCGCAGTTGTTCTTTACCATAAGGTTTATAAGATACTGGTTTGTACCTGTCGCCACAATCTGCGGATAAATGCAGCGCTTATTAAGCCACCAGCTAAGCATATAGCCTTGTGCCTCTAACTGCTCTAAGCCGTTCTCGTCTTTGGTAATGTGTACGTAGGTTATCTGCGCTGCCCTGCGCCATACGCCGCCGTCGGCGGTCTTTACTTCCTTTTTTCCGTCGTGCTTGGTTATTAAGTTACCCTCTACCAGCAAACGGCTGTTATTGTCCGTAATCGGCGCAAGCAGGCTAAAAGTTCCTACGTCAAAATACTTTGTATGCCATAGCAGGCTTGCCAGCTCGTCTATAGCTCCCAGCGGCTGTACTGTCTTGTCGAATACTCTAAGCTCCATACCGTCACACTCCTAAAAATTCCTTGCTGTAGAATATGGATACTTCCAGAGAATTTACGCCGCTGGCTGCATCATATCTAAACATATTGTCGCCTATGGCAAGCTGCATAAATGTACTGTCTACATCAATGTAGCGGAAATAGTCGGTTTCTACGCCGTCCCTTATCAGCTTAGCGCCCTTGCTGCCGTACTTCGTGTTAATCTCTATCACGTCGCCCGTTTTCATAGTGGCGTTAATCTGTATAAATTCCTCGGTATCCACATTAAGCAGTATCGGGTTTGAAACTGTCCCCAGTGCTGTAAACCTTATCCTCATTCCTGTTGATACGTCGCCCTCGTTGTAGCAGTCCACTATTACGCTTTCCGCTCGGTATCCGTATATCATGCTCTTTGTGCTGTCCTTTTCGATAACGCAAGGGAAATGCCACGCAGCCACCCAGCTTGCTATATCCTCTTTTGTTTCTTCCTCTTCCCGCCAGAACGGGTTAAGGCACTCTATTTGTAAATCAAACTCATAAAGTACCTCTTTCTTTAGTATCTTAGGCTCTCCATACGCCCTGCAATCAATCACACGCTTAAAGCCGCCGTACTCATACACCAGCGTAGCGCTAAGCTCTGGGTTAAATATCTTAAGCATACGGCGGCGCAGTTCCAATGCCTGCGCCTTGTCCCGTGTGTTGATATGTCCCACTACGTCTATGTCCCTCGCCTCGATACGCTGCCCTACGTAGGTGTCGCCGTGCTGTCCCATACTGTTTGTGCTGTAAATGACGCTCGTAACGCCGGAAATGCCCTCTACGTCTTTACTTATATTGCAATGGTATACGCTGTCTACTCCCAGCTCTAACCGCTCGCCCCTTGAATTTATGTAAGTCAGTTTTTCATTTTCCATGTGTTACACCGTCCTTGCTATCATTCTGAACTGTCGGGCTGCCTCTTTCTGCTGTTTTGCATAGTCCGTGGTATTCGCATAAATATACTGATTGACAACTACGCCGCCTGCTGCACTGCCGCCGCCTCTCGGCTTTGGCTTTTTGTCGTCGTTATCATACTTAAATTCATTGCCTACATTTACCTTTGCGTCTACGTCAAACTCCTGCGGTACGCTGTCCTCAATCATTTTCTTAACGCCGCCGATTTCATTAGAAAAGCCAACGCCGATACCCTGCGCCAGATATACGCCGATTTCGTCACGCATCAGCTTAGACGGGCTGGCAATTCCAAATAAATCCTTAAGGAAGTCGGTAACATTGCCTACCCAGCCGCTTATTTTGTCTTTTATCCACCTCGTAGCGCCGCTTATGCCGTTCCAGATGCCTTCTACCATGTTTTTACCGAACCCTGCAAACGTACTGCCAATATCCTTAAATACGTCTGCTATTCCAGTAATTACATTTCTCATGCCCTCTACGGCTTTGTTCTTTACTTCTGTAC
>ERZ1505079.557-NODE-557-length-9555-cov-2.864421_pt1 | contig 9555 bp, 8 predicted proteins | sample MGYA00575740_ERZ1505079 | MGnify/ENA primary metagenome ERZ1505079 (study PRJEB39906, sample SAMEA3182062) | gut metagenome | biome: human; feature: gut; material: Stool; isolation source: human stools | place: Canada | collected 2013-01-14 ...
ACCCTTGACCGCGCCGGAGACGACGTTGGGCGCAAGGAAGAAGCCCTGATACAGCGCGGGCATGAGACCAAGGTTCGCGCCGACCTCCTGCCCGAGGCCGGGCGCGGAGAGGCGGTAGGCGCAGCGGTCCACGCACTTTTGCGTACCGGCGATGTAGCCGCCGATGGGCGCAAGACCGCCGCCGGGGTTCTTGATGAGGCTGCCGACGATCATGTCCGCGCCGACGTCGCTCGGCTCGACCGTCTCGACGAACTCGCCGTAGCAGTTATCGACCATGATCGTCACATCGGGCTTGACCGCGCGGCAGACAGCGATGGCCTCGCCGATCTGCGCGACCGAGAGCGTCGGACGCGGCTGGTAGCCCTTGGAGCGCTGGATGTGGATGAGCTTCGTTTTCGCCGAGATGGCGGCGCGGATGGCGGGAAGATCAAAGCTGCCGTCGTCGAGCAGATCGACCTGCCGGTAGCTTACGCCGTATTCGGCGAGCGAGCAGGGCGAGGGGCGGATGCCGATGACCTCCTCGAGCGTATCGTAGGGCTTGCCGGAGATGGCGAGCAGCTCGTCGCCGGGCAGCAGGTTCGCGCTCAGCGCGACGGCGAGCGCATGGGTGCCGCAGGTGATCTGCGGGCGAACCAGCGCGGCCTCGGTGTGGAAGGCGTCGGCGTAGACGCGCTCTAAATTGTCGCGGCCCTCGTCGTCGTAGCCGTAGCCGGTCGAGGCGGCGAAGTGCGTGGCGTTGACGCGGTTCTTCTGCATCGCGGCGAGCACCTTCGCCTGATTGATCTCCGCGCGCGCGTCGATCTCCGCGAAGCGGGGGCGGAGCGTTTCGAGTATTTTTTCGCCGTAGGCGAGGACCTCCCTGCTCACGCCGAGGGTCTTATAAATTTCAGCCGATGTCATATCAAGGCTCCTTTTTCAATGTATCGGGAAACTGCACGCCGTTGCACCTGAGGACGAAACGCAGCGGGTAGTCGCGGTCGAGGTAGTTTTTCTCGAACCACACATAGGTCGCGACGGGGAGCTGGCGCAGCTCGGGGGCCTCGCAGCGCAGGGCGTCGAAGGTCATGCGGTCGCCGGAGAGCAGCGCCGCCGCGACGTCCATCTGCCCCTCCGCGCGCAGACGGTCGAGGCAGGCGTCCAGAATGACCGCGCAGGCGCGCTCCTCATCGGTCTCGGCATAGTCCTCGCGGTGGGCGAGCCAGTAGAGAAATTCGTCGGGGTCGAGGTCGAGATGCGTCGTGACCTGCGAGAGCTTGTAGAAGCCCGCGCGGTCGTTCGCCTTGAGCACGTCGATGAGGTAGGCGATGAGGTTTTCGTCGAGCATCAGGCAGTCGCAGAACACCTCGAAGGCGTGCTTGCCCGCGTCGGGATCGGGGGCCGGCTCGTCCGCCTCCCCGGCGGGAGCGGGCGGCTCCTCCGGCTGCGGCGCACCGCCGAGCGCCATGCGCGCGAAGAGCGCGCGGGCGAAGTCCTCCTCATGGAAGCCGTCTAACAGACCGTCCGGCAGCGCGTCGCCCGCCACGCGGGCGCAGCGGCGCACGAAGTCCGGCACGCTGACGTTTTTCAGCGCGGCCTGCAGGCTCATCGCGCGCTCCTCGGGCGTTTCGCCGCTGAGGGCAATGCCCTCGGGCGCGGCAAGCGTGCCCTCGCACAGCGCGTTCATATACTTGAGGTAATAATCGCAAAGCTCCATCGTGATGCTCCCAAATTTCAAAAGTGAATACAATGTATCATACCGCGCGGGAAAATGCAAGGGCCGCGCTTGCAAGGAGCGGACGGATGTGGTAAAATCAAAATGTTCTCACAATACGTGAGGAGAGAAAGAAAGGAGGAAACAGGCATGAAGCACAAGCGGAGCCTTGAGGCACTGATCGTCGGCTTTGTGCTGGCCATTGCGGTCAGCTTTTTCAGCACGAAGATAGCGGGAGCTGTGCTCGCTGTGTCGCTTATTCAAATGTTTCTCTTTTACCGCTGCCCGCACTGCGGGTACGGGCTTTACAATGTCTGCGGCATAATGCCGAGCTGCTGTCCCAACTGCGGCGAGGATCTATAAAGCGAAGCCTGCCGCATCCGCGTGAAGGGAGTGTGAGCCATGCGAAGGACCCGCCGCAGCGGCGGATTTTTCCTCTGTCTGCTGCTCAATCTGCTGCTGAATTGGGAGGGCGTCATCCCTGCGGCGCTTTTATTAGCGCTGCACCGGTGGCGCGGCTGGCTGCTCTGGTGGGCGGGGCTCGCGCTCGCGCTGTGGATCGGCGGGCTGATCGTTTGGATGCTCGTCATCGGCTGGGCGAGCGACTGCGGCAGCCGCCGCGACGAGCCGCGGGAGAACAAGAATCCCTATTCCGCCAAGCAGTACCCGAACAGCGGGTCTGCGGCGGACAAAAAGACGGAATAGACAGAACGAAGAAATGCGCGAGCGTCACCGCTCGCGCATTTGCTCAAAGAGGGCAAGATTCTTCCGCAGCCGCTCCTCCTGCGGCGAGCGCTCGACGGCATTCCGGCAGGCATCGGCGGCGTTTTCCGCGTCGCCGAGATGGGCATACGCCAGCGAGAGCAGGTCGTAGGGCAGACTTCCCCAGGCGTCCGCCTCGCAGATGTAGGTGCGCGGGCGCTCCGTGATGGCAAGCGCGGCGCGCAGCACATCGACCAGCCCGTACCAGCGCTCCTGCGTGTAGAGGAGCTGCGCGTAGTCCATGTACGGCTCGCGCAGGTGCGGAGCCTCGGCAATGGCGCGGTGCAGCCAGCGCTCCGCCGAATCGTCCTGTTCAAGCGCGCGCAGGCAGCGGGCGATGTAGCGCATCGACGCGCAGCGTTCGTCCGCCCAGACGGCGGAGGGCAGCGTCAGGTGCCGCGCGAGCGTTTCAATGGCCTTCTGCCACTCGCCGCGGAACATATACTCCCGCCCGAGGTAGTGGCAGTTTCGGTCGTTCTGCGGGTCCTCCCGAACGGCCAGCTCCAGCAGCGGCAGGTATTGCCCGCGGGACTTCGTTTCGTCGGGGTGATGGTCGAGCTGCACGCCGGCCGCGTCCACGAAGCGCTCCGCACCCTCGCCGGTGTAGGCAAGCGTCTCATGCACCGGACTTGCCCAGCGGTAGCAGCCGTTTTTGTGAATTTTATCCGCCCAGAACACCATGCCCTCGCTGCCGTCGGGGCGGAAGCTCCAGGTGTAACGGTAGCGGGCGCGGGTGGTGTCCGGCTGCCATGCGCGCTCCAGCGCGGCGCGCCAGCCGGGGTGGAACTGCTCGTCGAGATCGATGGCGCAGCAGATGTCCGCGTCGGCGGGAATGAGCCCCAGCGACTCGTTCCGCGCCGTGTCGAAGCGCCACGGCGAGACGACCGTCTCGCCCACGATGGCTCCGCGTGCGCGGAGCTTTTTTACGGTGTCGTCGCTTGAGCCGGTGTCGAGCACGCAGACATAGTCGGCCTCGGACATTGAGTCCATGAAGCGGTCAACGAACTGCGACTCATTTTTGCAGATGGCGTAAACGCATACCTTCAAAGCGAATATCCCTCCCATGCTATGTAGGCGGCGCGGAATTTCCGCGCCGCGTTGCTTTTCTTCTCTCAGGTGGCGAGCAGACCCGCCGCGCGCAGACTGGCGAGCAGCGCGTTGAGCTGAGCCGCCGTGTTGCCGGGATCGGTGGTGTCTGCGACCGCCGCCGCGGGACTGATCGTCGCCGCAGGGCCGGTGGGGCCGACAGGCCCCTGCGGACCGTCAGCACCGACAGGACCCTGCGGGCCGGTAGGCCCGGTGGGTCCGATGGGACCGGCAGGACCGACAGCACCGGCGGGGCCAGCAGCACCGACCGCGCCGGTCGCGCCGGCGGGACCCTGTGCGCCCTGCGGACCCTGCGGGCCGGCAGGACCCGTGGGACCCTGTGCTCCCTGCGCGCCCGCAGGACCGGCAGGACCCTGCGGGCCTTGCAGACCCTGCACGCCCTGCGGCCCCGTGGGACCGATGGGACCGGGAACGCCCTGAATGCCCTGCACGCCCTGCGGACCGGTCGGCCCGATCACGCCGTAGGGCGGATACGGAGGCGGCGGGGGAGGCGGGAACGGACGCGGGCAGCACTGCTGGTCGCAGCCGCAGTTGTTGCCGCAATTACCCTGATAACGATTGATAGCGATCACCCTCCTTGATTTTTCGGCGGTGTGCCGCCGAAGCGCAGACGATACGCCTGCGTTTCAGTCTATGCGCGAGGACGCAAAAGGGTCCCGCCGTGTACGCGGCGGAACCCTTCGGGAAACGGTATTTTCTTGTGCGCGAGGCTTACAGCGCGGCGCGGAGTGCCTCCACGCGGTCGCACTTTTCCCACGCGACGCCCAGCTCCTCGCGGCCCATGTGACCGTAGGCGGCGAGCTGACGGTAGATCGGGCGGCGCAGGTCAAGGTCGCGGATGATGGCGGTCGGGCGCAGGTCAAAGACCTTCTCGACGGCCTCCTCGAGCTTCGTATCGGCGACTGTGCCGGTGCCGAAGGTCTCGACGAGCACGCTCACGGGATGCGCCACGCCGATGGCGTAGGCGAGCTGCACCTGGCACTTCGACGCAAGACCGGCAGCCACGATGTTCTTGGCGATCCAGCGCGCGGCGTAGGCGGCGGAGCGGTCCACCTTCGTCGGGTCCTTGCCGGAGAAGCAGCCGCCGCCGTGCGGGGCGCTGCCGCCGTAGGTATCGACGATGATCTTGCGGCCCGTCAGACCGCTGTCGCCCTGCGGGCCGCCGATGACGAAGCGGCCGGTCGGGTTGACATAAATTTTCGTTTCGCCGTCGAGCAGGCCCGCGGGGATGGTGGGCTTGATGACCAGCTCGATCATATCGCGGCGGATGGTCTCCAGCTCCGCCTCGGGCGCGTGCTGCGTGGAGACGACCACGGTGTCGATGCGCTTGGGCTTGCCGGCCTCGTCGTATTCGACTGTGACCTGCGTCTTGCCGTCGGGACGCAGATAGTCCACAAGACCCTGCTTGCGAACCTCGGTCAGGCGCTTGGACATCTTGTGCGAGAGTGAGATGGCCAGAGGCATCAGCTCCGGCGTTTCGTCGCAGGCGTAGCCGAACATCATGCCCTGGTCACCCGCGCCGTTGTCGAGGTCGCTCGCGCCGCTTTCCTTGTTTTCATAGGAGTTATCGACGCCCATGGCGATGTCGCCGCTCTGCTCGTCGATGTTGGTGATGATGCCGCAGGTGTCGCAGTCGAAGCCGTATTTCGCGCGGTCGTAGCCGATCGAGCGGATGACCTCACGCGCGATCTTGGGAATATCGACGTAGCAGCTCGTCGTGATCTCGCCCATGATGTGGACAAGGCCGGTGGAGACGGTCGTCTCGCAGGCGACGCGGCCGTTGGGGTCCTTTTCCAGAATGGCGTCGAGCACCGCGTCGGAGATCTGGTCGCAGATCTTGTCGGGATGCCCTTCGGTGACGGACTCGGAGGTGAATAAACGCTTTGCCATGATTCTTCTTTCCTTTCTTTTCTCGCGGGAGCACAAAAAAAGCGCTCGGCCGAATCGGTCGAGTGCGAAAACTTTTTGCTTTCCCTCATCTTTCGATTCGTTCGACGGATTTGGCACCTTGCGCTGCAGGTTGCCGTGGTATCATCGGGCCGTTCCCTCCACCACTCTTGATGAAGTATGAACTTGTCTGGTATTTGCTGAAATTATTCTACCCGGATTCCCATGTGATGTCAACAGATATTTCAAGAATTTGTGCAAATGCTTGACTTTGCCCTTTCTTATGCTACAATAGCCACAGCAAGAAATGCGAGAGTCATCGGAGGACCTGCGGCCGCAGCCGCAGCGGTCGAGAAGATGTCGGATGCGTCCGGTCAAAAAAGAGACCGGATTTTTTTTGCTCATTTTCAAGAGGGGAGAGAGTGTCATGGTATTCAGCAGCGCCAGCTTTCTGATCTTTTTCCTGCCGTGCCTGCTTGTCCTGTATTTCCTTGTGCCGCGGCGCTGCCGCTATCTGAGAAACCTTATCCTGCTGGCCTTTTCGCTGGCGTTTTATGCCTGCGGCGGGCCGAAATTTCTGTTGCTCATGCTGCTCTCCATTGTCATCAACTACGTCGGCGGGCTGCTGGCGGGGCCGGCGCACCGCGCGGGGACGCGGCGGCTCGGCATGACGCTTGCCGTGGTGCTGGGGCTTGCGCTGCTGGGCTGGTTCAAGTACGCGGGTTTCTTCGGCGAGATGCTCCACGCTCTGCTGCCGGTCGTTCCGGTGCCGCAGGTGACGCTGCCCATCGGCATCTCCTTCTTCACCTTTCAGGGCCTGAGCTACGTCATCGACGTGTACCGCGGCGACGCCGCGGTGCAGCGCGACCCGCTCAAGCTCGCGCTTTACATCGCCTTCTTTCCGCAGCTCGTCGCCGGTCCCATCGTGCGCTACACCACCGTCGCGGAGGAGATCGACGAGCGGCATGAGTCCGTCTCCGAATTCTCCGCCGGCGCGGTGCGCTTTCTCTTCGGCCTCGGCAAAAAGATGCTGCTGGCGAACGCCGTGGCGCGGATCGCGGATGCGGCCTTTGCCGCCGTTATGCCCTCGGTGCTTTTCGCGTGGCTGGGCGCGGTGGCGTACACCTTCCAGATCTACTTCGATTTTTCTGCCTATTCCGATATGGCCATCGGCCTCGGGCGAATGTTCGGCTTCCACTTTTTGGAGAATTTCAATTACCCCTATGTCGCGCGGAGCGTCACGGAGTTCTGGCGGCGCTGGCACATTTCACTTTCCACCTGGTTCCGCGACTATGTGTATATCCCGCTCGGCGGAAACCGCTGCTCGAGGGCGCGCAATGTGTGGAACCTCTTCGTCGTCTGGTTCCTGACCGGAATGTGGCACGGCGCGAGCTGGAATTTCATCGCCTGGGGACTTTGGTTCTTTGTGCTGCTCGTGGGGGAAAAGCTCCTCTGGGGCAAGGCTCTGGAGCATCTGCCGTCGCTCGTGCGCCACGCCTACGCGATGGTGCTGGTCGTATTCAGCTGGGTGCTCTTCCGCGCCGAGACGCTCACCGCCGCGGCGGCTTACTTCGCCGCCATGTTCGGCAGCAGCGGCGTGTGGTGCGGCAGCCGCGTCGTCTATTACGCGCTGGAGTTCTGGCCGGAGCTGCTGTGCTGCTGCATCGCCGCGCTGCCGGTGAAGCAATGGCTGGAGACGGCGCTTCAAAAGCGGGACGCCGCGCCTGCCCGCGCCGTGCTGACGTGGGGCCCGAAGCTCACGGCGATGGCGCTGCTGGCGTGCTCATACTGCAAGCTCGTCACGGGATCGTTCAATCCCTTCATCTACTTCCGGTTCTGAGAGGAGGCGCCGCTATGAAAAAATTCAGCGAGTGGGTGATGGTCCTGCTCTTTTCCGGCACGCTCCTGGTCCTGATGGCCGCGACCATCCTGCTGCCGAAGGAGCGCTACTCCTACTACGAAAACCGCAACCTCTCCGCCTTCCCTGAGATCAGCGTCGAGAGCATCGCAAACGGTAAGGTCTTCGGCGAGCTGGAGACCATGTTCTGCGACTACGCTGCCTGGCGCACCGCCGCGCTTCGCGCGGTGACCTGGTGCGACCTGAATCTTTTTCACCGTCCTGTGGTGAACGAGGTCGTCGTCACGCCCGACGCGCTGCTCGAGGAGCTTTACACCATGCCCGACACCGCCGAGGATATCGTGCGCGAGGCCGACACCGTGGCGGCGGACAACGCCGCGCTGCGCGATCAGATCGAGGCCTACGGGGGATACTACTGCTATCTCGCCGTGCCCTGCCAGTACGCCTACTACGAGGACGCATATCCCGCCTACCTCGAAAACCGCGCCGCCTACACCGCCGCGGAGCGCGCGGCGCTCCGCGAGGCCATGGAGGCGCGGGGCATCGCCTATGTGGACATGGGCGAGATCTTTGATGCCGAGGGCCATCTGCCGGAGTTCAGCTCAAAGGTGGACAACCACTACGGCCTGCGCGGCGCGTATGTGACCTACCGTGCGGCGGCGGAACGGCTCGCGGCGGACGGCTGCGCGCTCCGCGTTCCCGAGGAGGGGACGGACGTGACCTTCTCCGCGCTGCCCAATCCCTACATGGGCTCGCGCACGCGCAAGCTGCTCGGCCTGCGCGGCAACGATGAAAAGCTCCTCACGGCCTCGTTCGCCGAGGACATCCCCTTCACCCGCTTCGATAACGGCGCGGCGGCGGAGGCCACGGTCTACGCGCTTCCGGGCAGCGACGCCGAGCCGCTGACCTACGGCCTCTACATGGGCGGCGACATTGCTGAGACGGTCATCCAAACCGACCGCCCCGAGCTTCCCAACGCCCTGATCTTCGGCGACAGCTTCACCAATCCGGTGGAGTGCCTTGCCTACTACAGCTTCAACGAGCTGCGCTCGGTCGACCTGCGCCACTACACGGCGCAGAGCCTGAGCGACTACATCGCGGCCTATCAGCCCGACGTGGTGCTGTGTGTCCGCGACTATCAGAGTCTTCTCCTGCGGGAGTTCAACGGAGATTTCTTCAGTTAACTGCCGCAAAAGCCGGACAGAAAGGAGGCAGAACGCCTTGCGGATCACGCTTTCTGATCATTTTACCTACCAAAAGCTTCTGCGCTTCACGATGCCCAGCATCGTCATGATGATCGTCACCTCGGTCTACAGCATCGTGGACGGCTTCTTTGTCTCCAACTGCGTGGGCAAGAACGCCTTCGCCGCGCTCAACCTCATCTTCCCCGTGCTCATGGCGCTCTCCGCCTTCGGCTTCATGGTCGGCACCGGCGGCAGCGCCCTCATCGCCAAGACCCTCGGCGAGGGAAAGACGAAGGAGGCGAACGGCATCTTCTCGATGCTCGTCGCGATCCTGGCGGTCGGCGGCGCGGTGCTCGCCGCGGTCTTCTTCGTGTTCATCCGACCGATCTCCTATGCCGTCGGCGCGACGGAGCTGACCATCGACGACTGCGTGCTCTACGGGCGCATCCTGCTCGTCTCGCTGCCGCTCTTCATGCTGCAAAACAGCTTCCAGAGCTTCCTTGCCACGGCGGAAAAGCCGGGCTTCGGGCTGAAGGTGACGGTGTTCGCGGGACTGACGAACGTGGTGCTCGACTTCCTGCTTGTCTACGTCCTCTCCCTCGGCCTTGCGGGCGCGGCGCTCGCCACCGCCTTTTCGCAGGCGGTCGGCGCGGCCATTCCGCTCGCCTACTTCCTGCGCGAGAACGACACGCCGCTGCGGCTCGGACGGCCGTGCTTTGACCTGCGTGCGCTTTGGCGGGCCTGCTGTAATGGCTCGAGCGAGATGGTGAGCAATCTCTCCGGCTCGCTCGTTGGCATCCTCTACAACGTGCAGCTCATGGCGATCGCGCGTGAGGACGGCGTGAGCGCCTACGGCGTTCTGATGTACGTCGACTTCATCTTCAAGGCATTTTTCTTCGGCTATTCCATCGCCGTCACGCCGGTCGTCGGCTACCACTACGGCGCACAAAACCATGCGGAGCTCAAGAGCATCCTGCGCAAGAGCCTGATCATCACCGTGCTCGTGAGCCTTTTGATGACGGGCGGGGCCATTGTCCTCGCCGGTCCCATCGCGGATCTCTTCGTGG
>ERZ1505079.568-NODE-568-length-9381-cov-3.024662_pt1 | contig 9381 bp, 7 predicted proteins | sample MGYA00575740_ERZ1505079 | MGnify/ENA primary metagenome ERZ1505079 (study PRJEB39906, sample SAMEA3182062) | gut metagenome | biome: human; feature: gut; material: Stool; isolation source: human stools | place: Canada | collected 2013-01-14 ...
ATTTTTCGATTGCCGAAACGGCAGTGCCCGAATTGTTCATATAGGTCTGCGGCTTTAAAATAAATACCCGCTTTCCGTCCAGCTTAATTTCTCCGTAAACCGACTCGAATTTATGCTTGTTAAATAAAGCTCCGTGCTTTATCGCAAGCTTATCGGCAGCCATAAAACCGGCGTTGTGCCGTGTCTTTTCATACTCCGTACCGGGGTTGCCGAGCCCTGCCACAAGCCAGATCTCTGTCTTTTTATTTCCGAATATCATTAATTACTCACCGAGAGTTATTTTAGCACAACAGGTGTTTTTTGTCAATTTTCATTTAAGTCGGTTATGCACTTAACCAAATAACAAAATAACCGTGACCGCCGAACAGCAATCACGGTTTTAATTTTTAAAACAGCCCTGTTATTCTGCCGTTTTCGTCAACATCGATTTGTTCGGCGGCAGGTTTTTTAGGAAGTCCCGGCATTGTCATTATATCCCCCGTAAGCACGACTATAAAGCCGGCTCCCGCGGATATTTTAACATTCTTTACTGTTACGGTAAAGTCTTCGGGGGCGCCTAAAAGCGTCGGATCGTCGGAAAAGCTGTACTGCGTTTTGGCAATACACACGGGCAGTCCCGAAAAGCCGAGCCTTGAAAGCTTTTCTATTTGCTTTTTAGCCGCAGGGAGAACCGTTATTCCCTTTCCGCCGTACACCTTTTTTACCACTGCGGCAATTTTTTCTTCAATGCTGTCGGAAAGCTCATAGCTGTATGTGAAATCGCCCTTTTCTTCTTCGCAAAGCCGCACGACCTCTCTTGCAAGAGCCTCGCCGCCCTTACCGCCGTCCGCCCAGACGGTCGAAAGCACCGTATTAACTCCGAGCTCCCTGCATTTTTCAATAACAAAGTTTATTTCACTGTCGGTATCTGTCGGGAAGCGGTTTACGGCAACCGTACAGGGCAGTTTGTATACATTTTTAATATTGGAAATATGCCTTAACAAATTAGGTATGCCCTTTTCAAGCGCTTCGGTATTCTCGGTATCAAGACTTTTTTTATCAAGTCCGCCGTGCATTTTAAGCGCGCGCACGGTAGCGACCACAACCACAGCGGAGGGAGTAAGTCCAGCCGTTCTGCATTTAATATCAAGGAATTTTTCGGCTCCCAAATCCGCGCCGAAGCCTGCCTCGGTAACCGCATAGTCGGCAAGCCTTAAAGCCATTCGTGTTGCGATTACTGAATTGCACCCGTGCGCTATATTTGCAAACGGTCCGCCGTGTACAAGTGCAGGGGTTCCCTCAAGCGTCTGCACCAGATTCGGTTTAATTGCGTCTTTAAGGAGCGCCGCCATAGCGCCCTGAGCTTTAAGGTCGGCGCAGGTGACGGGAGCATCATCATAGGTGTAGCCCACAATAATTCTCGCAAGCCTTTCTTTTAAATCGGTTACCGAATCAGCGAGGCAAAGCACCGCCATAATTTCGCTTGCTACGGTTATATCGAAACCGTCCTCCCTCGGTACTCCGTTTGCCGTGCCGCCCAAGCCGTCTACGATGTTCCTTAGCTGTCGGTCATTCATATCCACACAGCGTTTCCAGGTTATTTTGCGTACATCGATATTAAGTTCGTTGCCCTGTTTTATATGGTTGTCAAGCATAGCCGCAAGCAGATTGTTCGCCGCACCGATAGCGTGGAAATCACCCGTAAAATGAAGATTGATGTCCTCCATCGGCACGACCTGCGCATATCCGCCGCCGGCGGCTCCGCCCTTAATGCCGAAAACCGGTCCCAAAGACGGTTCCCTAAGTGCTGCTACGGCGTTTTTGCCTATTCTGCGAAGTCCGTCCGTAAGACCTATTGTTGTGGTGGTCTTGCCCTCGCCCGCGGGAGTCGGGGTAATGGCGGTTACAAGAATAAGCTTTCCGTCCTTCCGTTTGCTGTTTTTTAAAGCGGAAAGCTCAATTTTCGCCTTGTATTTTCCGTATTGCTCAATATCGTTTTCATCAATACCGGCTCTTTTTGCTATTTCGGTTATTTTTTCAAGCTTACAGCTCTGCGCTATTTCAATATCAGACAGCTGTTTCAAGAAAATCACTCCTCTTTAATATTGATTTTAACTCCGTTTACCTCAACGCAGTCATCGGCACGAATCATTATATATTTAACCCCGTCTATCAGCCTTGTTTTTACAAGATTACTGCACTCCGAATCCACCTTTATGCTGACCGACGGCATATTGACCTCCATTTTCTTCACATCAACAAGGTTTTTGGGGTTGAATGAGGTCTTCTCGCCGAAAACGGAATCGTAATTGCTTTCAAAACTTTCTATATGCTCTTCCGTTACATCACATGAACGCAAAACCTGTGAAATATCGTTTTTCGTCACGGTAACAGGCTCTCTGTCACGGTTTTCCTTATTTTCTTCGGCTATGTCGTTTATTCTATCCTGCACCGCCTGAATAACATCAAGACTGCATTCCTCGCCAACCGAGGCTTCAAGCATTTCGCAGAACGATTCCTGCTGTCTTACCGCCGGCATAGGCATATCGGCTTTGAAAAGCTTATCGGATATTTCCGAATAATCCCGAGCCGGATTTTTTGAATAAAACATAACATCGTAAATGTTGCCCGTTCTGTCGTCAAACGACGGAAACATAAACCCGAACTCCGGTGGCGAAACAGCCGAAACAGAGGTTATGCCGTGAAACGCATTGTCAAACGCCTCAAAGCTCAAAAGCGGCTTTGTCAGCTTTACGGGGCATACGCAGCAGACAAAATATCTGAACTGCTCGGACGATTCGTCGTCCTTTTTACCGTCCGATGAATATGTAAATACATCATAGCTGTCGAGCGCCAAAAGAATAAGATAATTGGTTTCTTCCCTTACCGAAGAAATAATTGCGGAATAAACCCTTTTAAGCGCTTCCTCGTCGCAAAGCGCCGAATCCCTTAACCGCATAAGAGTCTTATGCTCCTCCCCCTCAAGCACCTGTGCGTTTGAAAAGGGTATATCTATAAGGTTTTTGTCCACCGTGCCCGAAAGCGTTTTTTTAAGAATTGAAAGCAGGTTTTCCGTCTCGTCCGGCGTGAGCGCGGCAAGCGGCTGCGAAAACTCCGACATTATTTCGCCCGACGGCGTAACATAGCATCCGCAAACCTTTGTTATATTTGTTTTTTGCGGATTAAAGCGTCTTCGTATCTCCGCAATTTCTTTTTCGTTCATTATTAATCTCCGTTCTGTTTATATTTACTATAATATCTCATATCATGTCCGCCGTCAAGAGAGAGATAAAATAAAAGAAAAAACTATTGACAAATTATAAGACAGGGTTTATAATACTATAAAATTTAAGTCAGCACTTGGTAGAGGATGCGGATATGATCAGTACCCCTTAGTATAACGCCGGTAAGCGGCTATGGGGGAAAGGCTGATCCGCCGAAGTGGTCTTACGGTTACCGCCGTTTGATTGCTGGGGTTGCGTTTAACAGACGCTGCACTGTCACTTTTATGTGGAGAGCTATCATGGCGTTTTGTTGTGTTTTATTGCAAAGCCTGTGATACTACTTCGTGTCACAGGCTTATTTTTAATACTTTTTTGGGAGTGTTCAAAATGAAAAGAACAGCAAAAATTTTATCGGCAATTTTATCGGTTGCACTGACTGCGGCGGTGTTCGCGGGCTGCGGCGGCAAGACCGCCGCAAAGTCGGGCGTTGAGGACGGCGTGCTTACAATCGCTATGGAATGTGCGTATGCCCCCTATAACTGGACGCAGGCCGACGACTCAAACGGCGCCGTACCGATAAAGGATTCAAAGGACTATGCAAACGGCTACGACATTATGATGGCAAAGAAGATCTGCGAGGCAAACAACTGGAAGCTTGAGGTTGTACGCCTTGACTGGGATTCCCTTGTTCCCGCCGTTCAGACCGGCAAGGTAGACGCTACAATAGCAGGTCAGTCTATGACCGAGAAGCGTATGAAGCAGGTTGATTTTGCGGGTCCGTACATTTACGCCAGCATTGTTTGTATGGCAAAGCAGGACAGCAAGTTTGCCTCTGCCACAAAACTTTCCGATCTCGCCGGCGGCAAATGCACCTCACAGCTCGGAACAATTTGGTATGACACCTGCCTGCCCCAGATAAAGGACGCTCAGATACAGACAGCACAGGAAACCGCACCCTCAATGCTTATGGCACTTGAGACCGGCGCTGTTGACTTTATCTGCACAGATATGCCCACAGCACAGGGCGCGCTGCTCGCTTACAGCGACCTTAAGATACTCGACCTTGAGGATAATTCGTTCAAGGTAGACGACGGCGACATCAATATCGGCATTGCTGTTAAGAAGGGCAACACCGAGCTTAAGGACAAAATAGACAGCGTATTAAAGGATATGACTGCCGACGATTTCAATTCGATTATGGCGGAAGCCACAAAGATTCAGCCCCTTGCTGAAAAATAATTGAGGCACTTAACCCCGGCTTAAGGTCGGGGTTTAAATCAAGGAACGGAGAAAAAATATGAACAAGCTTGCAGAGCTTTGGAGCGACATAGTCACCTGTTGGGGAGAAAGCTCGTCACAGTACCTCACGGGTGCGCTTAAAACATTGGAGCTTGCCGTCGTCGCAACGGCTATCGGCTGCATTATAGGTCTTGGCTGCGGTATAATTCAAACCATACCCTGTGGCAAGAACGACAATATAGTAAAACGCATATTGCTCGGAATAGTAAAGGCAATCGTAAGAATTTATGTTGAAGTGTTCAGAGGAACACCTATGATAATTCAGGCAATCTTCATTTATTACGCCCTACCCTATTTTTCGAACGGCGCCATAAATCTTGAAGTAACCTTTGCGGCATACCTTGTTGTATCCATAAACACCGGCGCTTATATGGCGGAAACGGTGCGCGGCGGTATAATGTCCATTGATATAGGTCAGACCGAAGGTGCAAAATCCATAGGTATGAACCATTTTAAAACAATGCTTTATGTCATTCTTCCGCAGACGATACGCAACATAATTCCGCAGATAGGCAACAACCTTATAATAAATGTAAAGGATACCTCCGTAATGTTTGTTATAGGCTATGCCGAGCTTTTTGCGGCTCACAAGGCAATAGTTGGCGCAAAGTACATTTACTTCCCGTCTGCCGTCATCACCCTTACCATTTATCTTGTTATGACGGTTATATTCTCACTGCTTTTAAGACTTTGGGAGAAGAAAATGGACGGTCCCGCTAACTTTGATGTTGCAACGACCGATACATTGGCGCACACAAGCGGTACATATTCATTTGTTAAGAAGAGCGAAAGGAGAGGTAAATAATGTCAGAACCGATTTTACAGGTAAACCACCTTTCCAAAACCTTCGGCAAGCACGAGGTGCTTAGGGACATTGATTTCTCGGTAAACTCAGGAGATGTCACCAGTATAATAGGAGCGTCGGGTTCGGGTAAATCCACACTTCTCCGCTGTATAAATCTGCTTGAAACGCCGACCTCGGGCGAAGTGCTGTATCACGGCACGAACATAGATAAGCTTAAGGGCGGCGCTAGCGCATACCGCTCCCATGTGGGAATGGTGTTCCAGTCCTTTAACCTTTTTAATAATATGACCGCGCTTAAAAACTGTATGATAGGTCAGACAAAGGTTTTAGGCAAATCAAAGGCAGAGGCTAAAAAGGCGGCTTTACACTACCTCGGAAAGGTCGGTATGGCACCTTACATAAACGCAAAGCCGTCCCAGCTTTCGGGCGGACAAAAGCAGCGCGTCGCAATAGCCCGCGCGCTTGCTATGAACCCTGAGGTGCTTTTGTTTGACGAGCCTACAAGCGCGCTCGATCCGCAAATGGTGGGCGAAGTGCTTGAGGTTATGCGCAATCTTGCAAAGGAAGGACTTACTATGATAGTAGTTACCCACGAAAGGGCCTTTGCAAGGGATGTTTCCTCAAGGGTAGTCTTTATGGCTGACGGCGTTATCTGCGAAGAGGGTGCGCCGACGGATATATTTGAAAACCCGAAAAACGAAAAAACAAAAGAATTCTTATCCCGTTTCCTTTCAAAATAAGCAAAGCCCACACTGTAAAACGGTGTGGGTTTTTTGTGCATAAAAAAAACTTTCCGAAATTAAGATTTCGGAAAGTTTTTAATGTTATTCCTCTGTTGCTGCGGTTTCGTCAGACGACTCGAAAACTACCTCGTCCTCAGCGGATGCGGGAGCTTCCTCCTCTTTCTGCTCCGGCTCAAGCAAAGCACGGATAGAAAGGCTTACACGCTTCTTTTCAAGGTCGATAGCAATAATCTTTGCGTCAACTTCCTGACCTACCGTAAGCTCGTCCTGCGGCTTGGCAACATGCTTATCGGCAATCTGAGATATATGGATAAGACCGTCAATTCCGGGGATTATGCGGGCAAAAGCACCGTATGTAGTCATACTTACGATAGTTACCTTTACGGTGTCGCCTACTTTGTAGTTGTTCTCAAAGATAACCCACGGATTTTCCTCGGGCTTCTTGTAGCCGAGGGAGATCTTTCTCTTCTCGGTATCGAGAGCCTTAACATAAACCTCAACGGTATCTCCTACAAGAACTACCTCCGACGGATTCTTGATTCTCTGCCAAGAAAGCTCGGAAATGTGAATCATACCGTCAACGCCGCCGATGTCTACGAAAGCACCGTAGCTTGTAAGAGACTTAACAACGCCTGTGAAGCGGTCGCCCACTGCAATGTTTTCCCAAATCTTATCCTCGGCAGCCTTGCGCTGTTCCTTAAGCACGCTGCGGATAGAACCTACCGCTCTGTGACCTCTGCCTATCTCGATAATTCTGAAGGAAACTTCCTTACCCTTTAAATCCTCAAGCGGTTCGCCCCTTGAAGCTGTTGCCTGAGAAGCGGGAATGAATACTCTTACATTATTTGAATAAGCAACTACGCCGCCTTTGATAATGTCTCTGACAACACCGGTAACAATTTCACCGGACTCCTTGGCTGCGACTATATTGTCCCAACCGGCAATAGCATCGTAACGGCGCTTGGAGAGCATTGCGGTTCCTTCCTGGTCATTTATCTTCATAATGATAAGATTAAGCTTATCGCCCGCCTTGACTTCGTCCATAAGCTTTACATCAGCATCCGAAGAGAATTCGTCAGCAGTTACATAGCCTGTAACACCTCTGCCGATATCCACCGTTACCTCGGTGGGATTAACGGCAACTACCGTACCGCAGACCTTCTGATCTCCGGTTAATCCGCTGAGCGAAGCCTCAAATGCTTCTTCGTCCGTCATTTTGTCGAAGCTTTTTTGAACAGATTCTTTAACCTCCGTCTGTTCTTCGACCGGTTGTAAATTTTCCGACATGGTTTTAATAACCTCCTTTATTATACCTGCAGGTGTAGACGCACCCGCAACGACTCCGACCGAACCGCAATTTTCAAAAGACAGACCGGACAGCTCGTCCGCCGTCTCTATCAAAAAGGTTCTGCCGCAGTTTTCACGGCACACGGAAAAAAGCTTCGCCGTGTTTGAGCTGTGCCTGCCGCCTATAACAATCATTACATCATTATTGCGTGACAGCTCCCGTGCCTCCTGCTGGCGCATAGAAGTCGCATTACATATTGTATCAAATATTTTCGCATTTGTATATACTTTTTTTAATTTTTTTTCGCAAACTTTGAAAATTTCTGCGTTAAAAGTGGTTTGAGATACCAAAATTACGGGTCTTTCGCCTATTTTTTCCTTATTTTTCAGTATTTCTTCCAGCTCGTCGGGTCCCGAAAAGACAAATACATCCCCCGTGCAGTGTCCGACTATGCCTATTACCTCCTGATGATCAGCGTCGCCCGCTATTAAGGTGACATACCCGTCATTTCCCATTTCGGCTGTTATTTTATGTATTTTGGAGACAAACGGACAGGTGGCGTCCACGGTTTTAACGCCCAACGCCGCACATTCGTCCATAACCGCTTTTGTGACCCCGTGTGAGCGGATAACAAGAGTTTCGCCGTCCTCAACTTCAGCCGGCGAATCCACTATTCTTACGCCCTTATTACTAAGCTCCTCCACTATTTGAGGATTGTGAATAATAGGTCCTAAGGTGCAGACCCTTTCGCCCTTGCCTACAAGCTCGTACACCGTATTTACGGCACGGTCAACACCGAAACAAAAGCCTGCGGTCTTTGCCACGGTAATTTTCAAGTTATCCTACCCTTTCCCTTATGATCTTGACTATAAGTCCGACCGATTCGTCAAAGCCGCAATCGGATGTATCCGCCAAAACCGCGTCCTCCGCTTTTTTAAGCGGCGCTATCTTACGGTTCATATCTGCACTGTCACGGCTTATTATGTCGGCAAGCACATCTTCATAGCTTACGCTTGTGCCCTTTTCGGTAAGCTCTTTAAACCGCCTTTCCGCACGAACCTCGGGAGAAGCGGTAAGATATATTTTCACATCGGCATCGGGCAAAACAACTGTTCCTATATCCCTGCCGTCCATAATTACATTACTGTCTGCGGCGGCTTTACGCTGCATTTCAAGCAAAAAAGCCCTTACCTCCGGCTTTGCCGAAACCGCCGACGCCATTTTTGAAGCCTCAGGCGTGCGTATCTCATCCGAAACATCACAGCCGTCAAGCAAAACTCTCTGCTCGCCGTTTATAAACTTGATTTCCACAACGGTATTTTTAAGAACGGCGGATATATCGCAGTCAAGCGCCGTATCCGCTCCCGACTTTAAAAATTTAAGCCCAACCGCTCTGTAAAGAGCGCCGGTATCCACATAAATATAACCGAGCTTTTTCGCCGCCGCTCTCGCTACCGAGCTTTTTCCGGCGCCTGCCGGTCCGTCTATCGCTACTGCAACCATTTATTTTTCCCCTTTTATATGCTGTTTCCGGCAGTGTAGCCGGTTGAAAACGCTATCTGCAAATTAAATCCGCCCGTGTAAGCGTCCACATCAATTACCTCACCCGCAAAATACAGTCCCTTTATAATTTTTGATTCCATTGTGGACGGATTAATTTCCTTGACCGATATACCGCCGCCCGTTATTATGGCTTCTTCAATGGGTCTTGTCCCCGTAATATGAAATGTAAGGTTCTTTATAACGCCGCACAGCCTTTCCCTCTGCTCACGGCTTATCTGATTCACCTTTTCATCGCTCGGTATTCCCGAAAGCGATATTATAACGGGTATAATGCTTTTCGGCAAAAGCTTGTCGAGCGAATTTGCGAAATCACGGTTTTTAGCGCCGTCAAAATCACGCAACAGCCGTGAGTCAAGCTGTTCGTGGCTGAGTCCCGGTTTTAAATCCAGGTGAGCAGTATATTGCTTTTCCCCTATTTTACGCATATGTGCCGAAGCGCTTAACACAAGCGTCCCCGAAATACCGAAGTGAGTAAAAAGC
>ERZ1505079.587-NODE-587-length-9192-cov-4.465032_pt1 | contig 9192 bp, 6 predicted proteins | sample MGYA00575740_ERZ1505079 | MGnify/ENA primary metagenome ERZ1505079 (study PRJEB39906, sample SAMEA3182062) | gut metagenome | biome: human; feature: gut; material: Stool; isolation source: human stools | place: Canada | collected 2013-01-14 ...
ATCTTGGAGTTTGGGGAATTATTGTTTTATTTATGCTTCAACTTCTTCAAATTGTTTTAGTTGTTTTGCCAGGCGAGCCTTTAGAAATTTTAGCCGGTATGTGTTATGGTCCTATTGGAGGTACTATTTTTATAATTGTATCTGTCTTTATTACTACTACTTTAATTTATTTGCTTGTTGGAAAATTCGGAAAAAAGTATTTATACAATACATTCTCAAAGGAAAAAATTCAAAAAATTGAAAACAGCAAATTATTTAAAAATCCTAAAAAAGCAGAAGTGCTAATGTGTATACTATTCTTTACACCTGGCACTCCTAAAGACTTATTGACATATATTGGATTTTTATTTCCAATACCACCTATTAAATTTATATTAATTGCAACTTTTTTAAGATTTCCATCTATAATTTCTTCTACCATAGCTGGTAGCGGATTATCTAATGGAAAGATTTCTATAGTTATAGTATCTTATGTCATCACTTTTGTAGCTACAGCAATATTTGTTTTCCTTATTAGTAAAAAGGAAAAAGATACCACAGAAGCTATAAAAATATTAAAATAACTATATTGCCCTACACTTTACTACAAGTCTTTCCTTTCCATAGTTTGTGCAGGTTATTAATGTTAGTTCTTTTTGTCCATTTGTATGCTGAGTTGTACATCCTGTATCTGTTGGTTTAACGACATATTTATCATATACTTGATATTTTATTCTTCTGCCATATCCATCTGTCAATTCAGCTATGTCACCATTTTTTATAGAGCTTAATGTTCCAAACATCTTTCCATTTCTATAATTATGACCTACTATGCAGTAATTTCCCACCTCATTTGGATCTGGTCCCCAATATTTATTAAGCGAAATTTCTAATAATTCGTCTGATGTATCTGTTAACACTGGATAATTTATTCCTAGTCTTGGTATGTTTAAAATAGCATCTGTTTCATATTCCACTCCATTTGAAGCAGTATATATTATTGAATTCTCTTGCACTTCTTCTATTCTTTTTGCTTGCTCCGGTGTCAATTCTTCTTGGTCGTCTATAATTACTCTAATAATGTCATCTTCTGGCTGTCTTGTTGTTGTGTCTATTGCATTCGTTGCAGCAATCTGATTTAATATTTCTTGTGATACTTTTTCATTTTTATTTCTATCATACTCTGCATAAACATAATAAGAAAATAAAGCAAACACCAAAAAAACAGATAAAAAGAATTCAATTTTATAAAGCATTCTTTTTCTCTTAAATTCTGGCGTAATATACAGTTTTTCTGTTACAAGAATTTGATTCATACTTATCTCCTATTATATATTTATTATAGCATACATTTTTGTATTTTTAAATACACTTTGCCAGCAAATTTGAAATTTCACAAAATTGTTCAATTGTTAACTTTTCTCCTCTTGTATTTAATTCAATTCCCAATTCGTTAAATATGTCTATTGCTTGTTGCTTACTTTTTATTATTCCACCATTTAATAAGCTATTTATTAATGTTTTTCTTCTTTGCATAAAGCTTATTTTTATTAATCTAAAAAATAATTCTTCGTTTATAGGTTTAACCACTGGTTCATCTCTTAGTACTAATTTTATAACTTGAGAATCAACTTCTGGTGCTGGAATAAATTTATAATTTTCAACATTTAATATTACTTTTGGATTTGAATAATAATACACCGAATATGTAATCGCTCCAGAATTTTTATCTCCTGGAATTGCTGTTAATCTTTCTGCCACTTCTTTTTGTATCATTACTGTTATTGTTTCTATTGGTAGTTTTTTTTCTAACAACTGCATAATAATAGGAGTTGTAATATAGTAAGGAAGATTTGCAACAACTTTGGCTGTTTTAAATCCGTTTTTCTCTATTACTTCCTTTAAATCTACTTTTAATACATCCTCATTTATAATTTCAAGGTTTGTGTATAATAAAAATCTGTCTTGTAATACTTTAATCATTTTTTTATCAAGCTCTATTGCAATTACCTTTTTAGCTTTTTCTAATAGCTTTTGGGTTAAAGTTCCAAGACCTGGCCCAATTTCTATTACCAAGTCATCTGTTGTTAAGTCAGAGGCCTCTACTATTCTTTCTATAGATTCATCATCAACCAAAAAGTTTTGACCTAAGCTTTTATTAGCAGTAATATTATATTTTTTCATTAGAAACTTAGTTTCATCGTACACATTATTCATTGTTAATTCAATTCTCCTATTATGTATAAATTATGTTTATATTTTATCATGTTTATGTTGATATTGCAATGTATTAAACATTGTTTAAAAGCATTGATTTTTGTTTTATTATATAATAAAATGTTGTTATTATTAAAAAAGTAGGTGTAAAATGAATACAAAGAACAAAAGCAAAGCCCCAAAATACTCTAGGGCTCTGAGATTAAGAAATGGTATGATTGCAATATTTTGTGTGTTTTTATTGCTAATTGGACGTTTATTTTGGTTACAATTTATTAAAGGTCCTTGGTTAAAGGAACAAATGTATAGTCAATTAATTACTAGTAGAGCAATAAGTCCTAAAAGAGGTACTATATATGATACAAACGGAAAAGAGTTAGCTATAAGCGCTGCTGTAGATACTATTACCATTAATCCAGACCTTATAAAAGTATCTGAGGAAAACAAGGAATTAGAAGAAATTAAAACTAAAGCTTTAAAAGAGAAAGTTGCGAAAGCTTTTTCAGAGATCTTTGAATTAGATTATGAAAAAACTTTAGCTAAAGTTAATAGCACAAGCTGGTTAGAGACAATTGTTTCAAAGGTTCAAAAAGACAAAATTGATAAACTGAAAAAATGGATGGAAGAGGAAAAGATTTATTCTGGCATTAATATAGATGAAGATACCAAAAGATATTATCCTTACAATAATTTAGCATCAAATTTAATAGGTTTTTGTGGAGATGAAAATAGAGGCTTAGAGGGATTAGAAAATGAATTTGATTCTTTATTAACTGGTACACCTGGAAGAATAATTACTTCTCAAGATGCAATCCAAGAATTCATTCCTGACCAGAACGAGACCCTATTTGTTGCAGAAAATGGTAATAATATAACATTAACATTAGATGTAAATATTCAGGCTATTGCTGAAAAATATTTGGAGCAAGCTTGCAAAGAAAATAATTGTGCTCGTGGCGGAAATGTTATAATTATGAATCCAAATAATGGTGACATTTTGGCAATGGCAACTTACCCAAACTATAATTTAAACACTCCTTATAAAGTCACAAGTATTACTGAGGACAAGTGGAAAGAAATGACTTCTGAGCAAAAGTCTAATGCTATGTATAGTATGTGGAGAAATAGAGCTCTTTCCGATAGATATGAACCTGGTTCTGTTTTTAAGGTTATAACTGCTGCAATTGGTTTAGAAGAAAATTTGGTTTCTCCTGATGAAAAAAATGTTTTTGATTGTCCTGGATATCATGTTGTAGCTGGAAATACCATTTATTGTTGGAAAGGTATACCTGGCCATGGTAAACAAAGTTTAAGAGATGCTTTGTGCAATTCTTGTAACCCAGCATTTATGGAATTAGGCGAGAAGATTGGTGCTAAAACACTATATAAATATTTTGAAGCTTTTGGTTTATTTGACTCAACCAATTTAACTTCTGGTGATGTTAGCGGAAACTTCTGGGACTTAGAAGATGTTGGTCCTGTTGAGCTGGCTACCTCTTCATTTGGTCAAAGATTTGGTATAACACCATTGCAAATGGCAACCGCTATATGTTGTATAGCAAATGATGGCATATTAGTTCAACCTAAAATAATAAAACAGGTTACAAATACTGATACTGGTGCAACCACAAATATAGATACAACAGTAATAAGACAAGTAGTTTCTAAGGAAACATCTGAAAATCTTTTAAATATGATGGAATCGGTAGTAACATCTGGTACAGGAAGGTACGGAAGAGTTACAGGCTACTCTGTGGCAGGAAAAACCGGAACATCAGAACCATCACCAGGTGCAGAGGAAGATGGATATGTTGCGTCATATATTGCTATTTCCCCTGTAGAAAGTCCAGAAGTTGTTGCTCTTGTAACATTATATGCTCCTGAGGGAGATAGTCATCAAGGTGGTCAAATTGCTGGACCTGTTGCTTCTCAAATATTAACAGAAGTATTACCATATTTACAAATTCCTTCTGACAGTAGTGGCTCAACTACTGGAAGCAGTAGCTCAAATTCTACTACTACACTACCAAATGTAGTAAACAAAACTATTGCAGAAGCAAATAAAATTATAGAAAACGCAGGCTTTAATTGTATTATATCAGGAGGTTCTGAAGAAATTGTCACAGAACAAATGCCTAAAGCTGGAACCCAATTACTGAAAGACTCTATTGTTAAAATATATTCTGCTGGACATGAAGCAAGAGTATCACAAACAGTTCCAGATTTAAAAGGAATGTCTTTATCCGAGGCAAGAACAATTTTAAAGGACCGAAATTTAAATATTCAAGTTAGTGGTTCTGGAATAGTTATAAGTCAAGATCCTATTGCAGGCACTTCTGTAGAAGAAGGTACACTAATAGCTGTTTCTATGAAACCAGAAATACAAGATGCACATTAAGGCATAAAAAAATTAAAGGAGTATAAGCTCCTTTAATTTTTTATAATTTTAATTATTGAATATTGCATCAAATTCTTCTCCATCTATTTTTTCTTTTTCTCACAATATTCCTGCTACAACATGTAATTTTTCCATATTAGCATTTAATATTTCTGCTGCTTTTTTATATGCATAATCAATTATACTTTTTACTTCTTCATCTATTATTGCAGCTGTTTCTTCTGAATACTCTTTGCTCTGTGCAAAATCTCTTCCTAAAAATACTTCTTCTTGATTTTGTCCTAAGGTTATAGTGCCAACTCTTTCACTCATTCCATATTTTGTAACCATATTTCTTGCAATCTTCGTTGCACGTTCTATATCATTACTTGCTCCTGTCGATATATCGTCTAATACCAATTTTTCTGATACTCTTCCACCTAATAGTGAAACTATATTTTCTATCATTTCTGTTCTAGACATAAAAGACTTATCTTCTGTTGGTCTATACATAGTATATCCTCCAGCCATTCCTCTTGGTATAATTGATATTTGATGAACAGGATCTTGTGTTGGTAAAAATCTACTTACAACTGCATGCCCTGCCTCATGATATGCCACTAATTTTTGTTCTTTTTCGCTTCTAACTCTAGTCCTTTTTTCAGGTCCCATTGTTACTTTAACCATTGCATCTTCTACTTCTGTCATACTAATTTCTGGTTTATTTCTTCTTGCAGCCAATAAAGCCGCCTCATTTAATACATTTTCCAAATCTGCACCTGAAAATCCTGATGTATTTTTTGCAATTGTTTTTAAATCTACATCTGGTGCCAATTTCTTCTTTCTGCTATGAACTTCTAAGATTTCCTCTCTTGCTTTAACATCTGGTGCCGATACTACTATTTGTCTATCAAATCTTCCTGGTCTTAATAAAGCTTTGTCTAATACGTCTGGTCTATTGGTTGCAGCTAATACTATTACTCCTTCATTAGCTGAGAATCCATCCATCTCTACTAATAACTGATTTAGTGTTTGTTCTCTTTCATCATGTCCTCCGCCAAGTCCTGCACCTCTTTGACGACCAACTGCATCTATTTCATCTATAAATACAATACATGGTGCTTTTTTCTTTGCTTCTTCAAATAAATCTCTTACTCTGGAAGCTCCTACACCAACAAACATTTCTACAAAGTCTGAACCACTTATAATGAAGAATGGTACACCTGCCTCTCCTGCAACTGCTTTTGCTAAAAGTGTTTTTCCTGTTCCAGGTTGCCCTACCAATAAAACTCCTTTTGGAATTCTTGCACCCATCTCTGTGAATTTTCTTGGATTTTTTAAAAATTCAACTATTTCTTCTAATTCTTCTTTTTCCTCATCTACACCAGCCACATCATTAAATGTTACTTTTGTTTTATCTGTTGGATTTAATATTTTAGCTCTGCTCTTTCCAAAAGACATTGTTTTATTTGAGCCAGCTCCTCCTTGTGCTCCACTATTCATAAATAAGAACCAGAATATAAAGAATATAATTAATATTCCAAATGGTGTTAAAAGACTTAGTATTGTTACAAATAAAGATTCTGATTTTTCTGTTACCTTTATTGTACCTGTTTTCATACTATCTTCTAATGCTGACATTAGATGTTCAACACTTGGTATATTTACCTCTTTAGTAACATTTTGGTTCTTTAATTTTACATTTGCTTTTACCTTATCTGCCGAAATTTCTATTTCTTTTACTTCACCTGCTTCTACTTTAGAAAGTAATTCCGAGTAGGCAAGCCTATTCTCAGTATTATCAATTATTGATGATATTAAGACTATAAATATTATAAATGTTATTAGCCACATAGCTAAAGATTTTATTCCATTTTTCAAGTTAATGCCTCCTTTTACTATTTAAGGAATATATCATAAAGATTTTGGTATTTCAAGTGTTTTACTAAAGTTTTTTTGTTCACACCCTAGTCATATCAAGGCTTTCCTTACGGAAGTTTACAATACCTCGTAAAAAAAATTTTTTTATTTTTTATCATTATTTTTATATTTTTATTTGGAGTTAAGTATTTATTACCAATATTATTTTTACATAATTTAATAACATCTTCAATATGTATTTTTTCTATTCCGTTAGTAGTCCCTAAAAGCTCATTAATAGTATATATTATAAGTCTTGATTTTATTACTTTTTCTAAAACATTAAATTTTTTTAAATCTAAAATTATTTCTTTTTCAGTTCTACTTATAAAAGTCTCTTTATATGACTGTTTTACTATTGATTTGAAATACATTTCATCAGTTGCTATAAGATTGGACATTCTATTTATTGTTTCTATAATATTAGGATTAAAATTCTCTTGTATATACGGAATAAGCATATTTCTAATTTTATTTCTTGTATATATGTTTTCTTGATTTGTTTTGTCATACTTAGGGTTTAAACCTTTTTCATTACAATATTGTTCAATTTCTTGTCTGGTACATTCAATTATAGGTCGTATAAGTTTGTTATCTCTTATTGGTTCTATACCTTTAAGCCCTGTACTTCCACTTCCCCTTAAGAAATTCATTAGTACTGTTTCTGCATTATCATTTGCATTATGCGCTGTAGCAATTTTATTTCCACCAACTAAGTTCTTTACCTCTTCAAAAAAATCATATCTAATTTTTCTTCCAACCTCTTCTGTCCCTAGCTTTTTTTCTTTAGCTATTTGTAAAACATCTGCCTTCTTTACAAAACATTTTATATCCCTCTGCTCACAAAAATCTTGTACAAACACTGTTTCAGAGTCAGCCTCTTTTCTTATCATATGATTAATATGTGCAACTACAATGTTTATTTTAAGTTCATTTTGTAAATTTTTTAATACATTCAATAAACAAATAGAATCTGGCCCCCCAGACACTCCCACTACTATAGTATCCCCAGATTTTATTTGTTCATACCTTTTTATGGTATTTAATACCTTATCCTCCAACATATTTCCCCTTTCTGTCACAAAAAGGAGCGTCCCTATAGTGACAACTTATTCTCTGTATCTTTCTATATTTGCGAATTTTGTATAGTTTGCTAGCCATAATAGTTCTACCGTTCCTGTTGCTCCCGATCTATGTTTTGCTATTATTACTTCTGCAATATTTTTCTTTTCTGTGTCTTCATTGTAGTAGTCATCTCTATATAAAAACATTACAATGTCTGCATCTTGCTCTATTGAACCTGATTCACGTAAGTCTGAAAGCATTGGTCTATGGTCTATTCTTTGCTCTGGTGCACGTGATAATTGTGATAATGCTATAACAGGTACATCTATTTCCTTTGCTAATATTTTTAAGGACCTACTTATCTCTGCTATTTCTTGTTCACGGCTTCCTCCTTTTTTATTACTGCCTTGAACTAATTGTAAATAGTCTATTACAACTAATCCTATATTTTTTTCTAATTTCATTTTTCTGCATTTTGCCCTTATTTCCATTATTGAAATACCCGGAGTATCATCTATATATATACCCGCTTCTGAAAGTTCTCCTGATGTTGCTGCTAATTTTGCCCATTCATCATCATCTATTTTTCCCGTTCTAACTTTTGCACTATCCACCATTGCTTCACTGCATAAAATTCTGTTTGTCATTTGTTCTTTAGACATTTCTAAGCTAAATATCGCTACTGGAACTTTTGCTCTTACTGCTGCATTTGTGGCTATATTTAACGCAAACGCGGATTTTCCCATAGCAGGTCTTGCAGCAACCAGTATCAAGTCTGAATTGTGTAGTCCTGAAGTTCTATAGTCCAAATCCACAAATCCTGTTGGAACGCCTGTAATTGATTCTTTTTGGTTATATAATTGTTCCAATTGTGTAAATGTGTCTACTAGAATGTCTTTTATAGATGAATATCCCTTTTGATTCTTTTTTTGCATTACCTGAAAAATCTTTTTTTCTGCTGTATCTATTACTTGTTCTACCTCTTGTGTAGGGTCATATCCAAGTGTTATTAATTCATCCGCAGTTTTTATTAATGCTCTTAGCATTGATTTTTCTTCCACTATTTTTATATATTGTTCTACATTTGATGTTGTAGGTACTTTGTCTGGTAATTGAACTATATATTCCAAACCACCAACAGCCTCAAACTTTCCCATTGATTTTAGCTCTGATTTTAATGTTATAATGTCTATTGGCTCTGCCCTATTGTATAAATTTAGTATTGCAGAATATATTATTTTATTATCTTCTCTGTAAAAATCTTGCTCTTGCAATACTTCTACTGCTGCTATTACTGCATCTTTATCTGTTAACATACTGCCTATAATAGCTTGTTCTGCTTCTATATCGTGTGGTGGAATTCTGCCTAACTCCATTTTTTTCATTCCTTTCTTAATATACGAGTTCTACTATTCTGCAATTATATTCACTGTTAATTTTGCATTTACTCCTTCATATAATTTTATATTTATTGTAAATCTTCCTATATTTTTTATAGTTTCTTTTACTTCTATCTTCTTTTTATCTATTTCTATTTTATACTGTTCTTTTAAATTTTCTGATATTTCTTTTGAGGTTACCCCTCCAAATATCTTTCCATCTGTCTCTTATACACATCTGACGCTGCCGACGAG
>ERZ1505079.594-NODE-594-length-9155-cov-2.677363_pt1 | contig 9155 bp, 9 predicted proteins | sample MGYA00575740_ERZ1505079 | MGnify/ENA primary metagenome ERZ1505079 (study PRJEB39906, sample SAMEA3182062) | gut metagenome | biome: human; feature: gut; material: Stool; isolation source: human stools | place: Canada | collected 2013-01-14 ...
GCTGGCGGCGCTGGTGGAAAAGGTGCAGTCAGGGGAGATCCTGTACTGTCCCCACGGCAGGCCGGTGAAGTATCAATTGAGCAAATACGACATCGAGAAGATGTTCAAACGAGCGTAATTGGGGAGTGACGCCAATGGCCACAGTGCTGTGCGTGGTGGGCCCTACCGCCACGGGAAAAACGAAAATGGGCGTGGCGCTGGCCAAGCGCTTTAACGGCGAGGTGGTCAGCGTGGACTCCATGCAGATCTACCGGGGCATGGCGGTGGGCACCGCCGCGCCGACGGCCGAGGAGATGGAGGGCATCCCCCACCACATGGTAGCCGTGGCCGACCCGGCGGAGAGTTGGTCGGCGGCACGGTATGTGCAGGCGGCGGATGCGTGCGTCCAGGATATCCTGCGGCGGGGCAAGCTGCCGGTGCTGGTGGGCGGCACAGGGCTGTATCTGGACGCCCTGATCCGGGGTACGGACTTTGCCGCCGGATCGCAGGGCACGGAGATACGGCAGGAATTGCAGCGCCGCGCCCGGAACGAGGGCATTGAAACGCTGCTGGAGGAGCTGCGCCGGATCGACCCCATTGCGGCGGAAAAGCTCCACCTGCGGGATGAAAAGCGCATCATCCGTGCGCTGGAGGTGTGGCAGGAGACCGGCCGGACCATCACCGAGCATGACCGTCTGGAGCGGCAGCAGCCGCCCAAATACGACGCCCTGTATATCGGGCTGGATTTCATCGACCGGCAGGATCTCCGCGACCGCATTGACTGCCGGGTGGATATCATGGTGGAGCAGGGGCTGCTGGCGGAGGTGAAGGCTCTGCTGGACAGCGGCCTGCCCCGTGACGCCACGGCCTTGCAGGCCATCGGCTACAAGCAGTTTCTGGCGGTAGCCGAGAGTACGGCCACCACGGAGGAAGCCATCGCCGAGGTGAAGCTTCGCTCCCGGCAGTACGCCAAGCGGCAGCTGACATGGCTGCGGCGGAATCCGGATATTTTCTGGGTGCGCTGGCAGCGGCAACCAAATTTCCCGGAGGGATTGCAAAAAGCGACAGAATATCTCCATAGCCGTGGTTTATGCTGAATCACGGCGGAGGTTGTCCTATAGAGATAGCGTCCGTACAAAAAGATACATAGGAGGACGCTATGCAAAAGACAAATAATCTTCAGGAAGCATTTCTGACCCAGGCCCGGAAGCAGAAGATCCCCGTCACCATGTTTCTGGTGAACGGCTTTCAGCTGCGGGGAACCATCACCGGGTTTGACTGCTTTGCGGTCATTCTGGACAGCGAGGGCCGCCAGCAGGTGATCTATAAGCACGCCATCTCCACCATCGCCCCGGCGCGAGCGGTGAGCTTTCAGGAGACGGAGGAGATGTAAAACAGCCAGCCGGATCCGTAGGGGCGGACGACTCTGTCCGCCCTGACGATAAACATCCGAGCCACCGATAGGGCCGACAGAGTCGTCGGCCCCTACAAGCGACAGCAAGAACCCATTACACCAACGGCGGGCGGATGTGGGCATCCGCCCCTACGGGATCTGCAAACACACAGCACAAGAGATATACACAAGGAGCGGGATATGAAATCATCATCCACACCGATTTTCAAAATATTATCCGTGGTGGTGCTGGCGGCTGCGGTGGTCTATTTCGCCGTGCAGGCCTACCGGTATTTCTCCGATCCCATCAATACCACGCTGGTCTACGCCTCTGTCGAGGAACAGACTATTGAGATCAGCGGCTATCTGGTGCGGGAGGAGGAGACGTTCCACTCCGACGCCGCCACGCTGGGCCACAGCCTGTCAGAAGGCGAGCGGGTAGGCAAGAACCAGACCATGGCCACCGCCTATCCCGACAGCGGCGCGCTGACCCGTGTGGAACAGCTGGAGGCGCTACAGCTGCGGCTGGAGCAGCTGTCCTTTTCCCTGATCTCCTATCTGGACCCGGACGCGGCGCTGAAGCTGGATTCCACCATCAACAGCGGCATCCTGACCCTGCGGCAGTCCATCGCCGGCGGGGAATACAGCGGCGCGGACGAGGAGGTCTCCGCCCTGAAAAGCGCCGTCCTGAAACGGGACTTTACCTCGTCCTCTCAGGAGGAGATCGAGGCGGAGATCAAGTCCACGGAGCAGTCCATCAGTGAACTGGAGAGCTCCCTGAACGGCACGGCCATCACAGCGCCGGAGGCGGGCATCTACTCCGCTGCCTGTGATGGCTATGAGTCGGTGCTGACGCTGGACTTCCTGAAGGACGACCTGACATACAGTAAGCTGAACAGCGTCAAGCCTGTCAGCAGCGACAGCGCCAACGTGGGCAAGCTGATCTACGGCGACACCTGGTACTACGCCGCCAGCATTACCGACGCACAGGCGGAGCAGCTGGAGGGCCGCTCCACTGTGACGGTGCGGTTTGCCAAGGGGCTGACTGTCGACCTGAAAATGACCATCGACAGCATTTCCCGCAGCGAGAACGGGCACCGTGTCCTGCTGCTGCACAGCGAGAAATACATCGCCCAGACCACGCTGATGCGCCATCAGTCGGCCACGCTGGTGCTGCGCACCTACGAGGGGCTGCGCCTGCCGTCCAACGCCTTGCGGGTCAACGAGGAGGGCGTGACCGGCGTGTACTGCCGCCTGGGTGTGCGGGCCAAATTCAAGCCCGTCAAGGTGGTCTATCAGGGCGACGGCTACGTGCTGACCGAGGCGGTGTCCGCCGAGGATGACTCCAGCATGCTGCGGCAGGGCGACGAGGTGATCGTCACCTCGGCAGACCTGAGCGACGGCAAGGTGATCGGATAAACAACGCGGCGCTTCGCCGCAGCTTGAATACACAGAAAGGGGAAACTTCCATGTCCGCTATTGGAGAAAATATTGCCCGCATTCGCGCCGAGATCGACGCGGCCGCCCGTGAAACGGGCCGCACCGGCAAGGATATCACGCTGGTGGGCGCCAGCAAAATGAACGACGCTGCCGCCTGTCAGGAGGCCATCGCCGCCGGCATCGACGCGCTGGGCGAGAACCGGGTGCAGGAGATGACGGAAAAGCTGAAGGAGAACGCTTACGACGGTGCGCCGCTGCACTTTATCGGCCACCTGCAACGCAACAAGGTGAAGCAGGTGGTGGGCAAGGCGGCGCTGATTCAGTCGGTGGGCTCTAAAGAGCTGCTGGACGAGATCGAAAAGGTGGCCGCCAGAATGGAGCTGGTGCAGGACGTGCTGCTGGAGGTCAACATCGGCGGCGAGGAGGCAAAGTCCGGCTTCGCGCCGGAGGAGCTGCCACAGGCGGCGGCCTACGCCAAGGGTCTGGCCCACATTCGGGTGCGGGGCCTGATGACGATACCACCTGTTGCGGTGGAAAAAGGCGGAAATATACCATATTTTGAGAAAGTTCATCGTCTTTTTGTTGACATAAGCCGAGAAATGTACGATAATAAATGGGAATATATCTCCATGGGCATGAGCGGCGACTATGCCGACGCCGTTCGCTGCGGCGCCAATATGGTGCGGGTCGGCTCCGCCATCTTCGGCGCACGCAACTATCAGAAATAAACAACCACTGAAAATACACAACAGGGAGGCTTTCAAATGGGTTTCATGGACGAGATCAAGAAGATCATTCATCCGTATGACGACGAGGATTACGATTACGAGGATGAGGAGCTGGAACAGCCTGAAAAGAACGACAGCAGAAGCATCTTTGACGACCGCCGCGAGGAGCGCCGCCAGCCGGAGGAGCGCCACAACAAGGTAGTGAATATCCACGCTACCGCCGCGCTGAAGGTGGTGCTGGTGAAGCCGGAGCGCTTTGAGAACGCCAGCGAGATCGCCGACCACCTGCGGGAAAAGCGCACGGTGGTGATGAATCTGGAGTCCACTTCCTGTCCGGCGTAGCCTATGCCGGCGACGGCAAGATCAAGAAGGTGGCCGCCAATACTTATATCATCACGCCCTACAGCGTGGATATCATGGGCGACCTGATCGACGAACTGGAAAACAACGGCCTGTATCTGTAAGCGGGCGCAGAAATAGATGGAGGGATATACCATGTTGACACCGCAGGAAGTTTCCGAAAAAGTATTTCCCAAGTCCTCCGGCTTTGGCAACGGCTACGCCATGGCGCAGGTGGATGAGTTCCTTGACACGCTGACCGAGGATTACACGGCGCTGTATAAGGAGAACGTGACGCTGAAGGCCAAGCTGAAGATCTTGGCGGAAAAGGTGGAGGAATACCGCGCCACCGAGGACGCCATGCGCTCCACGCTGCTGACGGCTCAGAAGATGGCCGCCAAGCTGGTGCAGGAGGCTCAGACCGAAAAGGAGAACCTGCTGAAAGAGGCGAAGGAGCAGCACGCCGCCCAGCTGGCGCAGCTGGAGCAGGACAAGCAGGACGCCGAGGAGAAGCTGGTCATGGCCAAGCAGAGTCTGGCGGAGTTTGTCCGCCACGGCAGCGAGCTGTGCGCCCAGCAGCAGGAGTTCCTGAATTCCCTGCCGGAGATGGAGCTGCCCCATCAGGAGACCGCGCCTGCCGGCGAGGTGAAGGAGATCCAGCAGGATATCATGCAGCATCTGGACGACGTTCTGCATACGGAGCCGGAGACTGCCTCGGAGCAGCCCGCTCCGCAGGAGACGCCCATTTCCGACGACTTCAAGCTGAGTCTGGACGAGCTGAAGTTTGGCCGCAATTACACCGGCGAATAAGACAGAAAAAGCGGCCTACGGCCGCTTTTTTACCCAAAAGGAGAGAAATCCATGAACCAGAAACCCATCATCGCCTTGCTGTACGACTTTGACAAGACCCTGTGCACCACCGACATGGAGGATTATTCCTTTATCCCCAGTCTGGGCTATACACCGGCGCAATTCTGGCAGAAGGCCAACAATTTCGGCTGGGAGAACCAGATGGACGGCCTGCTGGCCTATATGTACACCATGATCGAGGAGTGCCGGGCCCAGGGCAAAACCCTGAACCGGGACTATCTGGTGCAGTGCGGCAAGGCCATCGAGCTGTTTCCCGGCGTGCGGGAGTGGTTCGACCGGATCGATGCCTTTGGCGACAGTCTGGGCGTGACGGTGGAGCACTACGTGCTGTCCTCCGGATTGAAGGAGATCATCGAGGGCAGCGGCATTGCCCATCACTTCAAGAAAATTTACGCCTGCGAGTTTTACTATCGGGACGGCGCGGCCTGCTGGCCCAAGCTGGACGTCAACTTCACCAACAAGACCCAGTTTGTGTACCGCATCAACAAGGGCGTGCTGGAGGTCAGCGAGGATAAGAAGCTGAACGACTCCATGCCCGACGACAGCAAGCGGATCCCCTTTACCAACATGATCTACGTGGGCGACGGCCTTTCCGACGTGCCCTGTATGAAGATGATGCGCTCCTACGGCGGCCAGGCTATCGCCGTGTATCAGGAATCCAACCGTACCGGCGTGGAGGAGCTGCTGGCAAGGGGGCGGGTGGATTTCATTTTTCCTGCCGATTACCGGGCGGGAACGGCGCTGGATATCACGGTGCAGAACATCATCCGGAAGATGGCCATCTGCGACGCGCTGACGGCGGAGAACGCCGCCCAGATGCGCTCCATCGGGCAGGTGGAGCTGGCGTATCAGGAGACGCTGTTTTAGTTGCGAAAAATCTTGCGATTTTTCCGCAGTAGAGATTGCGGCCGCTGTGCCGTGGAGCGAAGCGAAACAAGTGCCCTTGGGGTACGCGCGTCCTGATAATGCTGTAAAATCCAGATGGCCGCTACGGCGGCATAGCCGCCGAGATCGGCACTAAAAATATGCCACTGGCATATTTTCTTAACGTGCCGACGTCAGAAAAATAATTTGATTTTTTCGCAGCGTTCGCGCCGCGAACTCTGCGAGACTTATACACAAAAAGGGAAGCCCGGTCATGCGACCGGGCTTCCCTTTTTGTACAGTTAGCGCTTCTTCTTGTTCATCATGATCAGCAGCACCACAATGGCGATGACGGCCACGGCGGCCAGCACGATCAGCAGGGGGATGTTGCTGGTGTCGCCGGTCAGAGCAGGGGTGACGCCCCATGCGGGGACGACGGTCAGTGCGCACAACGCGGTGCACAGCAGTGCGGAAACGAAATGCTTCATGAAATTCTCCTCTTTTCCCGAAAGGTTTCTGTTTACAGATAGTTCAAGGGGTTGACAAACGTACCGTTGATCAGGATACCGAAATGACAGTGGTTGCCGCTGGACACACCGGTGGAGCCCATGCGGGCGATCTGCTGTCCCTTATAGACATGCTCGCCCACTGAGACGACCAGCGAACTATTATGACCGTAATAGGTCTGATAGCCGTTGCCATGGTCAATGATGACCAGATAGCCATAACCGCCCCGCCAACCGGAATAGGTAACGGTGCCGCCGTCGGAGGCATAGATCGGCGTACCGTAGCTGTTGGCGATGTCGATAGCCTCGTGATAGGTGCTGGCACCGCGGATGCCGGTGTTGCGGCGTCCGAAATAGGAGGTGATGGTGCCGCTGCAGGGCCAGCGGAAGCTGCCGGTGGGGAACCAGGTGGGACGGGGGATCGTACCGCGTGCCTGCATCTCGGTAACAGGATCGCTGAGGGTGACGGAGGCCACGATCTGACGAGCCGTCTCCTCACCGTTGATATAGGTGACGTTGGCGGTCACATCCGCCTTGCCGAATTCACCGGCGGACAGCACCTTATAATCGCCCTGATACATGGTGGTATCGTCCTGATACTCCACCTCGTAGGGAATGTCCTGCACGTAGTTCTGCCGCTCCACATTCACGATGGTCAGGTAGGGGACGGCGTTGGAGATGGTCAGCACATCGCCCACCCGCAGCAGCTTGGGATCATAGCCGGGGTTCATGTCCAGCAGATCGTCCACCGACATGCCGTACAGCTCGGCGATGTAGTAATAGCTGTCACCGGCCTGCACGGTATACGTGACCTCGCCGGCCTTGGTGGCGTTGAGGATCTCGGCAATGTTGCCCAGATTCATCACCAGCGACGCGTCCACGTACTCCTGCTTGATCTCAACGTTTTCCACAAAGTAGGAATCCACCGTGTTGGCGGTGATATAGCCCTTCTTCAGCTGATCCAGCAGCTCGTCCAGCGCGCCGGGGAAGGTGGTGGCGGCTACAGGCTCGCCGTCGATGTACAGCGCGTAGGCGTATTCCACCATGCCCAACTCGTCAGAGAGGTTGTCCGTGAATTCCTCGCGGCTCTCCACCGACTGGCGGCGAACAACGCCTACCTGCGTGTCCAGCTTGTCCATGTCCACGGTGTAGCTTTCGTCACCCAGCGTTTCGCGGGTGATATTTTCCAGATCGTCCACCACGGCGTTGACGGTGCGGATGCCCGATACGGTGCCAAGGTCGTTGCCGTCATAGGCGGCGGTGGTGCCGATGGTGTAAAGGGAAAGCAGTGCGCACACCGCCACCACCACCAGCGCGCCGCTGAGGAAGGCCACGGGATGAGTCTTTACCTTATCCACCTGCTTCTGGAAGGCGTGGGCCGCGTCGATATGCTTGCGGCGGCGCAAGGTCAGGCGCTCATGGATGGCGGAGGTCACGCGGGGGATGCTACCTGCCACATAGAGGCAGAACTGGGCGATGCCGTAATCCGATTCCGGGAATTTCCGGTGGCGGCTGGCGTTCTTCTGGTGCCGCATGTCCCGCCGCAGCGAGGTCATGAACGACCGGATCCGCTGCCGCAGCTTGTCGATCCAGCCGGAGATATCCGCCCGTTGGTGGTGGCCATGCTCCTCGACCAGATAGAAGTGCCACTCCTTCAAATTATCGACCCACAGGTTCCACAGGGAGGAGAGGGATCTGTTATTATTGTCCGGCTCCTTGTCCTGCGGGGGTGTGGGGGGTATTTGGGTTTGTTTCATGGGATACTCACCTGAAAGTTCTTAAATTTCTCCAAAAGCTATCATACTATGTTCCCGGCGCAGCGTCAAGTGAACATTGTATGAACAAGCGTTTCCAAAAATATCCAATTCGCCCTCAATACCGCTGATCCAGCTCGCGGATCAGGGCGGCGATCGCCCCATGACGGGCGTCCGGCAGGATGTGGATACCGGGCACCTGACGCACCGATTCAATGGCGTTTTCCGGGGCAAAGGGGATGGCGGAGAGAGCCAGCATCCCCAGATCGTTGGCGTGGTCGCCCACGCAGTAGACGTTCTCCATAGAGACGTTCAGCCGCCGGGCCAGACGCTGCACCATCTCGCCCTTGCTGGCGCCCTTGGCGGTCAGCTCCAGCAGGTAGACGCTGCTGGGCACGATCTCATACTGGGAAGCCCAGGGCTGGGCGCTGACATAGCGGCACAGGCCGTCCAGCTTCTCCGGCACGATCTCAAACAGGGCCTTGCTGATGGGAGAGGGCGCCTGATCGACGGAGTCCAGCAGAGAGGTGGGCTCGTGTGTCAGATGAAGGTGCGCCTCGGTCAGTTCATTGGCGTGGACGGCGAAAATGGCGTTGTCATCGTGGTACAGCTCCACCGCCGCCTCCGGCCACGCGTCCAGCACCTGCGTGATATGGGGCCGCACCGTGTCCGGCAGAAAGGCTGTGTACAGGTATTCGTTTTTCTGGAAGTCGTAAATGGCCGCGCCGTTGAACAGAATGGTGGGGCCGTTCATGGGCAGACCTTGCCGCACTCCGTTGAAGGAGGGCAGCGCACGGCCTGTGGCGATGGAAAACGTGCCGCCCTGAGCCATGAAATACTCGATGGCTTCCCGGTTTTCCGGCAGCAGCTCCGGCATGGGCTCCAGTCCCTTCAGAGCGTTTTCCGTGTAGATGAGGGTGTTGTCAAAATCGCTGGCGATCAGTACGCCGGTAAACTTTCCCATAGCACTTATGCCTCGTCCGCCTCTGCGGCGGGGACGGCGCTGGCCGCCCTCACCCCCCTGACGGGGCGCGGACTCCCGTGCCGGAGCGGACTTGGGTGCGGGTGCGTTGTTGGGCTCTGCTGCGGGCTTGCCTGACGGCGCATTGCCGCGGCCGCCCCGGCCGCGGGATCTGCGGCGGCGCTGGCCGCCTTCGCCCTCGCGGCGAGGTGCTTCGGCGTCCTTTTCGGAGGTAGGAACTGGCGGCTGGGGCTTGGCCGGTTTATTGGTGGGCTTTTCCTTCTTGGGCTCCACCTGCTGCGGTGCTGCCGTCTCGGCAGG